>Ga0208849_1000064_pt1 | contig 101756 bp, 104 predicted proteins | sample NGESurdeep072012_10_FD_184470 | JGI IMG/M metagenome (GOLD analysis project Ga0208849, IMG submission 184470) | Arctic peat soil microbial communities from Barrow, Alaska - NGEE Surface sample 53-3 deep-072012 (SPAdes) | ecosystem: Environmental > Terrestrial > Soil > Wetlands > Peat ...
CCCGGATTGCGCTGCGCTGCATCCGGGCTACGAATGTTTGCAGCCGTCATTGCGAGGAGCGCAAGCGACGAAGCAATCCATGCCTCCGCTTGCCGCGCCATGGATTGCTTCGCGGAGCCTGTCATCGAGCGCGCATTCGCGCGACCCGTTGGATCGCAATGACGGAGAGACCTCTGCTACTCCGCCGCCTCGCGGTGGCTGCGCGCGAGCCGGAGCAGCGCGTCGTCGTCCACGGTCCTGATCGGCGTGAAGTCGCGATGGGCGATATAGTCCGGCCGCGTCGGCGTGCGGATGTAGTTGGAAGCCGCGTTCAGCGTCAGATAGACGATCTTGCGCGGATAGGGCGTGATGTTGCCGGCCGAGCCGTGCACCAGATTGCCGTGGAACATCAGCATGCCGCCGGCGTTGCCGGTCGGCGCGACAATGCCGCCTTCCTTCACCAGCCGCGTGACGGTTTCCTCGTCGAGCGTCCACAGCGGGTATGAGGTGGTCTCAAGGTCGTGGGCCGCCTTGAGATCGCCGGCATGCTGGCTTTTCGGCACCAGCATCAGCGGGCCGTTGATCGGCATCACCTCGTCGAGAAAGATCGCGATGTTCATCGCCCGCGGCTGCGGCATGCCGTCGTCGCGTTTCCAGGTGCCGTAATCCTGGTGCCATTGCCAGACATCGCCGGTGAAGGCCGATTTGGCGTTGATCTTGTACTGGTGCATGTAGACCTTCTCGCCGAAGATCTGCTCGACCGGATCGATCATGCGCGGATGGGCGCCGAGCAGGCCGAACGCCTCGTTGTAGAGATGCGCGGCAAAGGCGGTGCGCGGTGCGCCGCTCTTCTCGCGCCACACCTCCGGGCGGTCGGTGTCATAGATGCCCAAGGCCTCGTGCGCCAAAAAGGCCACTTCCTCACGGCTGAACAGCTCCGGCAGGAACAACCACCCTTCGCGGTTGAAGTCGTCGATCTGTTGCTGGGTCAGTTTCATGACACGTCCTCCTGTTGGCTTCTGTCTCTCCTCATGGTGAGGAGCGCGTCTTCGCGCGTCTCGAACCATGAGGCCTCCCGGTTCATCCTCCGAGACGCGGCCAGGAGCCGCTCCTCGGCTGCCAGGCCGCCTTATCGTCGTCCTCGCCATGCCCGTCAACCTTGAGTGTCGCCAGATTAGGTCGAAAAGTCATCCCTCTTCAGCTCGCCAAAAACTCCAGCACGATCTTCGAAAACTGCTGCGGCGCCTGCTCGAACATCCAGTGCCTTGTGCCCGGTATGATCACGGTCCTTGCGCCGCGAACCTCGGCCGCCAGCGCACGCAGCACCGCGGGCAGGGCGCCCTTTGTGTCGGCGCCTCCTATGAACAGGGTGGGAGTTCGGATCGATTGGGCGTCTGTCTTGCTGTAGGGCCTGCGATTCTCGCCGACCTGCCCGATCAGCGTGGTGGCGTTGTCGCGCAATTGCTGCCTGGGCGCGGCCGGCAGCCGTGCCCAGGCGCCTTCGCCATCGATCGTATCGAAGAACAGTTTCAGTGCGCCGTCGATATCGCCCTTCGCCACCATGTCCGCCGCGGCGGCGAACCGTGCGCTGCGCTGCGAGGGGCCGGGTGTCGCCGCTGCGGGGCCGAGCGTGGCGTCGAGCTCGCCGCCCGGTTCGGCCAGCATCAGTCTGCGCAGCAGCTCCGGCCGCTGCTGGGCGATCCGGAACGAGATGTGCCCTCCCCGCGAATGTCCCATCAGGTCCACCGGCCTCGCGTCCAGCTGCTCGATGAAGCTGATCACGTCAGCGACGTGCTGGCTCATCAAATAGTCGTCGCCGGCGCCATCCCAGTGCTCAGGGAAAAAGTGCCGCAGGGAGACCGAAATCACCCGGTGCCGCTTCGACAGCGGCCCGAGCACCGCCGACCAGGTGCGGAAATCCCCCAGCGTGCCATGCACGCAGACCAGCGGCGGCCCCTCGCCGACCTCGAGATAGGCCATGTCGTATCCGTTGACGGGGAGGGTTTGCATGGAACTTCCGGGAAATACGCGGTGAGCGAACGATGGCCGATCTTTCCATGAAAACCACGGTATGCCTATATTCGTCGTTCCGGGGCGCGCGTTAGCGTGAACCCGGAATCTCGAGATTCCGGGTTCGCTTCGCGCTCCGGAATGACAGGAGCCTTGAATTTTTCCCGGAATCCGGGTGGATAGCAACTATCTCCAAGCCTAGATTCCGGACCAGGCATCAAGCTCATATCGTGGAGCCACCGGATCTGGAGCCAGCCATGACCGAATACAAATTTGCAATCTTCGACACCGCGATCGGCCGCTGCGGCATTGTGTGGGGCGAGCGCGGCATTCATGCGGTGCAGTTGCCGATGGCAACCGAACACAAGACCCGTGGCCGCCTCCGTCAGCGCCATGGCGACATCGCGGAAGCGCCGCCGCCGGCCGAGGTGCAACACGCGATCGACGGGATCGTTGAATTGCTCGCGGGCAAGCCGAACGATCTCAGCGAGGTCGTGCTCGATCTCGAGGACGTGCCGGAATTCAATCGCGGCGTCTACGACATCGCGCGCACCATCCCGCCGGGCAAGACCATGACCTATGGCGACATCGCCAAACGGCTCGGCGGCGTCGAGCTGTCGCGGGATGTCGGCCAGGCGCTCGGACGCAACCCGTGCCCGATCGTGGTGCCGTGCCATCGCGTGCTGGCCGCCGGCGGCAAGCCCGGCGGATTTTCCGCCAATGGCGGCGTCGTCACCAAGCTCAAGATGCTGGCGATCGAAGGCGCGGTCGTCAATCACACCCCGAGCCTGTTCGATTGAGCCGCGTCTAGCGCATATTGCGCCTGGGTCGAATCATGACGGCCAGCGCGGGCCTCGTGGTTCGAGACGCGCGGCGTTGCCGCGCTCCTCACCATGAGGATCTAAGACCTCATCCTGAGGAGCGACGCAAAGCGATGCGTCTCGAAGGATGAAGCCATTGAGGTCGAAATTGCGCTAATCCGCCTCGATCGCCTGGCAGGAAAATCCGCTGCCTGTGCGGCGGATTTTTCCGGTCGACGGCGAGGGGAAATGCGCGGTGCAGCACAGCGTATCGGTGTCGCAATAGCGCTCGAGGAAATTCCGCCGTGACGTCGCCGCCTGGGCCGGATCGACGTCGAATTTCGCGGACAGTTCCGGATAATGCGTCTGCAGCGGTGAGTGCATCAGGTCGCCGCAGATGACGGCATCGTCCCTGCCGCGGCCGAAAGTAAACGCGACATGCCCCGGCGTGTGTCCCGGCGTCGGCAGGATGCGAACGTGATCGCCGAGCGCGTAATCGTCACGCACGATCTCGGCCTTGTTGGCTTCGACGATCGGCAGCACGCTGTCGGCGAAGGGCGGCACCGCCGCTTTCGCGTTTTGCTCGCTCCAGTAGTCGAATTCGCCTTTGCCGAACACATAGCGCGCCTTGGGGAAGGTCGGCACCCAGCGGCCGTTTTCCAGCCGGGTATTCCAGCCGACATGGTCGACATGCAGATGCGTGCACATCACGAAATCGATATCGCCGACCGAGACGCCCGCGGCCGCCAATGCCTTCATATAGGTGTCATCGGTTTTCATATTCCATTTCGGGCGCAATGGCCGCGGCTTGTCGTTGCCGATGCAGCTGTCGACCAGAATGGTGTGGTGCGGCGTCCTGACGATATAGGACTGGAAGCACAGGATCAGCACGTCGCTTGCATCGATCGCGCCGGCTTGCCGCATCCAGGGCCTGTTCTCAACCAGTAGCTCAGGCGTCAGCCCGGGAAATAGCTCCAGCGCCGGCAGGAAGGTGGTTTCCTGTTCGATGATGCGATGGATGGTGAAATCGCCGACGGTGAGTTTGAGGCTCATGACAATCTCCCGCGGTTCATGCCGCCGGCGGTACCGAGACCTTGACCGAAGGCCGCTGCAGCATCTTCTGGTGGAAGGCGTCGAGCTTCGGGTAGGCCTTGCGCCAGCCGCAATCGGCAAAGCGGAAATCGGCATAGCCGAGCACGCAGACGAGCGCGATCTGGGCAATGTCGAGCGGCCGCGACAGCATGTCGGGATGCTTCTCGAACCGCGCCATGCCTTGCCAAGCCCGGTTCCAGTGGTCGTCGGACCAGGCCTGCCATTGCAGCCCCTGCGGCCGCACCATTCGCTCGTAGCGGCACAGCAGCATCGAATCGAGCATGCCCTGCAGCAGCGAATGATCGCTCTTGACCTTCCACCGCGTCGGGCCGGACGCCGGAATGAGCTTGCCGCCGCCGGCGAGCTCGTCGAGATATTCGACGATCACGTAGGAATCGAGCACGACATCGCCATTGTCGAGGATCAGCGCCGGCAGTTTCTTCACCGGGTTGATCTGCGAATATTCGTCATTGGGCTGGCCCGGCACCACGGTCGCGGGCACGAATTCGATTCGGTCGATCAGGCCGAGCTCGATCGCGGCAATACGGACCTTGCGGGCAAATGGCGAGGCCGGCGAGAAAGTAAGTTTCATGGGGAAAATCCTTGCATGGAATTCAAGTCGGGCTCTGTACCGTCATTGCGAGGAGCGTAAGCGACGAAGCAATCCATGCCTCCGCCTGCCGCGCCATGGATTGCTTCGCTGGCGCTCGCAATGACGGCTCTGCTGTCGATTCGTCGGCAGCTACGCTCACGCCTCGATGATTTCCTGGCGCTGTTCGCCAAGGCCCTCGATGCCGAGGGTGACGACGTCGCCGGCGTTGAGGAAGGTCGGCGGCTTCATGCCGGTGCCGACGCCGGGCGGCGTGCCAGTGGTGACGATGTCGCCCGGCAGCAAGGTCAGGAATTGCGAGACATAGGAAATGCATTTTGCCATGTTGAAGATCATGGTCGAGGTCGATCCGGTCTGGCGGCGCTTGCCGTTGACGTCGAGCCACATCGACAGTTTCTGGACGTCCGGAATTTCGTCCTTGGTCACGAGCCACGGGCCGAGCGGGCCGAAGGTATCGTGCGACTTGCCCTTGGTCCATTGGCCCAGACGCTCGATCTGGAAATTGCGCTCGGAGACGTCATTGCAGACGCAATAGCCGGCGACATGATTGAGCGCGTCAGCCTCGGAGACATATTTCGCGCGGGTGCCGATGATCGCGGCGATTTCGACTTCCCAGTCGAGCTTGGTAGAGCCGCGCGGCTTCTGCACCGGGTCGTTCGGCCCACTCAACGCGGTGTTGGCCTTCAGGAAGAAGATCGGCTCGGTCGGGATCGGCGACCCGGTCTCCTTGGCGTGATCGACGTAGTTGAGGCCGATCGCGACGAATTTCGAGATGCCGGTAACCGGCGCGCCGAGCCGCGGCTTGCCGGACACGGCGGGAAGCTTGGCGGCATCGAGGCCGGCGAGCCTCGCCAGCGAAGCCGGCGCATAGGCCTCACCATTGAGGTCGTTCACATGTGCCGAGAGGTCGCGCAGCTGACCCGATTTATCGATCAGGCCGGGCTTTTCCTGGCCGATGGCCCCGTAACGAACAAGCTTCATTTTGCGTCACTCCCTTGAACAATGTTGTTTACTTGGGTGCTTCATGGAACAGGCGGCGGGGAAATTCAACTGCCGTGCCGTGATGGCAGGGCTGCACGGCGATAAATTCAAAGGCATCGCCATCGCGCCGGATGCGGCCGGCGTTGAAATGTCCGCCGATTACGAGCGTTTTCGTATCGGCAAACCGCGAGAAAATTTCGCGACGCGTCATCGCCGATTGAACGGCATCGAAGTCCGCGGTCGAGGACCAGTCGAGATGCGCCATCTGGCAGGGATGATGGGCGACGTCGCCCGCGAGCAGGCCTTCCTCGCCATCCGACCGGATGTGAATGCTGACATGGCCGGGGCTGTGGCCGGGGGTCGGGATCAAGGTGATTTCATCGCACAGCCTGGCGTCGCTCGCGACCAGGTCGGCCCTGCCGGCGTCGGCGATCGGACGCACGGAATCGCCGAATACCGCGATCTTGTCGGGCTCTTCGTTGTGGTCGCGCCAGTGCTCATATTCGGTGCGGCCGAACACATAGCGCGCGCTGGCAAAGGTCGGCACCCATTGGCCACCGACCCGTCTGGTATTCCAGCCGACATGGTCGACATGCAGATGGGTGCATAGCACGGTATCGATGCTGTCGGGCGGAAAGCCCGCCGCCCCCATGGTTTCAAGGAAGGGGCCGCTACGGTTATTCCAGGTCGGGACGTTGCGGCCTTCCTTATCGTTGCCGAGCCCGGTATCGACCACGATCCGGCGCGACGGCGTCTCGACCACCAGCGCATGGATCGACATCTTGAGGCGGCCTTGCTCGGTCGCGAAATCGGGAATGAGCCAGGGCAGTTTCCGGATTTCCTCGTTGCTGGCCAGAGGCAGGATGAATCGAGTGCTGCCGACGGTTTCCAGTTCGACCACCTTCGTGATTTTGACCTTGCCAATCGTCCAGTGCATCCGGCGTTTCCCTTTGGGTTTGCTTCGTTCACAGCGTGCCGGGGAACGCGCCGCCGTCGAGCAGGATGTTTTGCCCGGTGATGAAGCCGGCCTTCGCCCCGCACAGAAACGCACAGGCAAGGCCAAATTCCTCGGGGTCGCCGAAGCGGCCGGCCGGATTGAGCTTGGCCCGTTCCGCCAGCAATTGATCCACGGTGATGCCGCGCCGGTCGGCCTCGGTCTTCGCAACCGGGCCGCGCAGGCGATCGGTGTCGAACGGGCCCGGCAACAGGCCGTTGATGGTGACGTTGTTGATCACGGTCTTGCGGGCGATGCCGGCAACAAAGCCGGTAAGGCCGGTGCGCGCGCCGTTGGACAGGCCGAGCACCTCGATCGGCGCCTTCACCGCGGCCGAAGTGATGTTGACGATGCGGCCGAACTTGCGGGCCATCATGCCGTCGACCGTCACCTTGATCAGTTCGATCGGCGTCAGCATGTTGGCGTCGAGCGCCTTGATCCAGTCGTCGCGGGTCCAGTTGCGGAAATCGCCGGGCGGCGGGCCGCCGGCATTGTTGACCAGGATATCCGGATCCGGACAGGCCTTCAGGGCGGCCTCGCGGCCGGCCGGCGTGGTGATGTCGCCGGTGACCTCGGTCACGGTGACGCCGGGATGGCTTTTGCGGATTTCGGCGGCGGTCTTCGCCAGCGCCTCGGCGCCGCGCGCGGTCAATGTCACATGCACGCCCTCGGCGGCAAGCGCCATGGCGCAGGCACGTCCGAGGCCCTTGCTGGAGGCGCATATGATGGCACGACGGCCTTTGATTCCAAGATCCACAGCATTACTCCCGTTATTGCGGTGATTTTTTTAGGTTCCGCTCCGGCTACCTTAGCCAACATCAAAGGCCGTGATAAGCCGCAGGCCCGCTTTGCGCGGACGAAAATCGTCTGTATCAAGGCATCGCGCACCTGTCCTCGGGGAATTAGTCATGTCTGACCTGTTCGATGTCAGTAAGGACGTCATTCTCGTCACCGGCGCCTCGCAGGGGCTGGGGCGGCAGTTCGCGCGGGTGCTGTCGGCCCATGGCGCGGCGGTCGCATTGGCGGCGCGCCAGACCACGAAATTGAAAAGTCTCGAGGATGAAATCCGCGCGCGGGGTGGCCGCGCCGCCGCGGTACCGATGGACGTGACCGACATGGCCTCGATCGGGGCGGCGATCGACCGTGCCGAAACGGCGCTCGGTCCGATCAGCGTGCTCATCAACAATGCCGGCATCGCGGTGGAAAAGCTCGCGGTCGATCAGACCGAGGCGGATTGGGACGCCGTGATCAACGCCAATCTCAAGGGTGCCTATTTCGCGGCGACGGAAATGGCGCGGCGGATGATCGCCCGCAAGCAGGGCGGCAACATCGTCAACATCGCCTCGGTGCTCGGCTTCGGCGTGATGAAGTTTCTCTCGCCCTACACGATCTCCAAGGCAGGCATCATTCAGGCCACCAGGGCGATGGCGCTGGAACTCGCCGGCAACAATATCCGGGTCAACGCCCTGGCGCCGGGCTATATCGATACCGAGATGAACCACGAGTTCTGGTCGACGCCGGCGGGCGAGAAACTGACAAAACGGATTCCGCAGCGCCGGGTCGGCGCCGAATCCGATCTCGACGGCGCCATCATGCTGCTCGCCTCCAACGCCTCGCGCTACATGACCGGCAGCGTCGTCACCGTCGATGGCGGCTTCCTGCTGGCGTGACGATCTCGGCCGTCATTCCGGGATGCGCCGCTTGGCGCAGGCCCGGAATCCATAACCACCATCGTGAGTATGGATTCCGGGCTCGCTCCGCTTCGCTTCGCGCCCCGGAACGACGAAAGACGAATCATCGGACACATTCGCGCTTCGCGCCGCGACCGTCGTCATCGCATCTCCGCGCGGATCATGTCGGCGGCCTTCTCGCCGATCATGATGGTCGGCGCATTGGTGTTGCCGCCGATCAAAGTCGGCATGATCGAGGCGTCGACCACGCGCAAGCCGTCGAGGCCGTAGACCCGGAGCTTGGGATCGACCACCGCCTTGGGATCGTTGACACCCATCTTGCAGGTACCGACCGGGTGATAGACGGTGTCGACGCGCTCGCGCAGCACCTTGCGGATATCGTCGTCGCTTTCGACGCCCGCGGTGAAGATATCCGCGGTCTGCAGCGCCTTCAGCGCGGGGGCATCGAGCAGCCGCTTGGTGGTCTTGAAGCCGGCGACCATGGCGTCAATGTCGGCGTCCTCGCCGAGAAAGTTTGGATCGATCGCCGGCGCCTGCAGCGGGTCGGCGCTTTGCAGCCAGACGCTGCCGCGGCTTGCGGGCCGCAGCAGGCAGACGTGACAGGAGAACCCGGTGCCCCAGCGCGGCTTGCGGCCGTGATCGTCCACCATCGCCATGCAGAAATGCAGCTGGATGTCGGGCACCTCGAGGTCGGGCCGCGTCTTGAGGAAGCCGCCGCACTCGGCGATGTTCGAGGTCATCGGTCCGCGCCGCTCGCGCCGGTATTGCGCGATCCCCTTGAAGATCCGCGCGATGCCGCCGAACGACAGGCCGGCGAAATAGGGCGCGTCGGAGGCAAAGCCGAACACGAAATCCGGATGATCCTGCAGGTTCTGTCCGACCCCCGGCAAATGATGCGTGGTGGCGATGCCGTGCCTGGCCAGCGCGGCACCATCGCCGACGCCGGACAGCATCAGCAGTTGCGGGGTCTGGAACGCACCGGAGGACAGGATCACTTCGCGGCGGGCGCGGATCTGCTTTGTTTCCTTGCCCTGCCGGCATTCGACGCCGACGGCGCGCTTGCCCTCGAACAGGATGCGGGTCGCCCGCGCGGCGGTCTCGACGCGCAAATTCGCCCGCGTTGCCAGATGCGGATGAATATAGCCGCGGGCGGCGCTCCAGCGCTCGCCGTTCTTCTGGGTGACCTGGTAGATGCCGAGGCCTTCCTGCTCCTCGCCATTGAAATCTTCGCGGATCCTGAACTGCGCCTCGCGCGCGGCCTGCAGATAGGTCTCCTGCACCGGATTGTCGGATCGCAGGCCGGTGACGTGGAGCGGGCCGCCCTTGCCGTGATACTCGCCGTCGAGTTCGGAATTGTCCTCCGAGCGCTTGAAATAGGGCAGTACGTCGGCATAGGACCAACCGCCGTTGCCGAGCGAGGCCCACTGGTCGTAATCGCTGCGGTGGCCGCGGATATAGACCATCGCGTTGATCGCAGACGAGCCGCCGAGTCCCTTGCCGCGCGGCTGATAGCCGATCCTTCCATTGAGGCCGGCCTGCGGCACCGTATCGAACGCCCAGTTGTTGACCTTGCCGGAGATCATCAGGATCATCGCGCCCGGCGTCGTCACCACCCAATTGTCGTCCCTGCCGCCGGCCTCGATCAGTGCCACCGACGTTGCCGGATCCTCCGACAGCCGGCTCGCCACCGCGCAGCCTCCGGAGCCGCCGCCCACCACCACGAAATCAAATGTATCCGTCACGCGCATCCCCCCAGTAGCTCGTCATTCCGGGATGCGCCTCTTGGCGCAGGCCCGGAATCCATAACCACCATCGGGAGTATGGATTCCGGGCTCGCGCGGAGCCCGTCATCGGGCCGCGCTTTGCGCGGACCCGGTGGCGCGCCCCGGAATGACGAGATATTACGACATGAACCGCAGCAGCTTTTCCAGCCGCGCGATCCTGGTGCCATAGGGGGGATAGAGATCGGCCAGCCGGTTGAGGGCGGAGCGATAGAACACCGGCTTCAGCTTGCTCAAGGACCTGAAACCCCATTCCCCGTGATAGGCGCCGGTGCCGGAGGCGCCGATACCGCCCATCGGCTGGTTGATCTGGGTAAAGTGAAACAGGCAGTCGTTGACGGTGACGCCGCCGGAAACCGTGCGCGCCAGCACCTCGTCGCGCGCCGCCTCGTCCTTGCCGAACCAGTAGAGCGCCAGCGGCCGGTCATGGGCATTGATCCAGGCAACCGGCTCGCCGGCCTCCTTGTAGCCGACCACCGGCAGCAGCGGCCCGAAGATCTCCTCCTGCATGATTGTCATCTCGGGCGTCGCCCCGAGCACGAGGGTCGGGGGAAATTTCCGCTTCGATTTCCAGGCGGGATCGCCGGGCTTGGCCGCTTGCATGAGGCGCGCGCCTTTGGCGGCGGCGTCCGCGAGCAGGCGTTCGAGCCGCGCGTAATGCCGATCGGAGATGATCGAAGTGTAATCGGCATTGTCGGGATCGGTACCATACATGTGCTGCATGTGACCCTGCAGCCGGTCGGCGAAATTCTGCACCTCGGCGTCCGGCACCAGCGCGTAATCCGGCGCGATGCAGGTCTGGCCGGCGTTGAGCAGCTTGCCGTAGGCGATCCGTTCGGCGGCTTGGCCGAGGTCGGCGGAGCGGTCGACGATGGCGGGCGATTTGCCGCCGAGTTCAAGCGTGACCGGCGTGAGGTTGCGTCCGGCCGCTTCTGCGACCAGGCGCCCGACCCGGGTCGATCCCGTGAAGATCAGATGGTCGAACGGCAGCGCCGCAAAGCTGCGTGCGATGTCGTCGTCGATGCCCGTGACGAGCATCTCGGTGGCGTCGAATCTGGCCGAGATCGCCTGCTGCAACAGCGCGGAGAACCGCGGCACCAGCTCGCTCGGCTTGATCATCACGCGGTTGCCGGCGGTCAGCGCGCCCACCGCCGGCGCCAGCGTGAGTTGCAGCGGATAATTCCATGGAGCAATGATGCCGACCAGCCCGAGCGGCTGCGGCATCAGCCGGTTTTTGGCCGGCATGAACTGCAGGGCGGTCGAAACCCGCTGCGGCGCCATCCATTTCTTCAGGTGCCTGGCGGCGTGCTTGATCTCGCCGAGCACCAGCAGCGTTTCGGCGATCGCGGTCTCGGTCGGGCAGCGATGGCCGAAATCCGCCGAGATCGCCTGCTCGAAGCGGGATTCGTTGTCCGAGATGGCTGCCTTCAGCCGCGCCAGCCGGTCGAGCCGCTCGGCGAGCGTCGGTGCCGGCGTGGTCCGGGTCAGCTCGAAAATACGGTGAAAGGCATCATCCAGGGCGCGCTGCCCCGGGCTTTTCATTGGCTGATCCATCGCGGTTCCCCTCGGGATATTTTGACCCCGAGGCTGGGCTCTTGCACCCATTCTGGCAAGAGCGGTTTGGTGGCCCGGCATGGCACGCCGGCGGCCCGTTTCGGGCTGTCATTAAATCCAGAAAAAGATGACCCGCGGGCCTTTCCAAACCGGGCCTGCGTTGGTACATACCGCCCGCACCCAGGGGCGTTGCCCGGGTTGCCTTCTCAGGAAGCCTCCGGATGGGATCGATCGGCGCCCCCAGGCGTTGGCTGGCTTCGCTCCGGCATCGGGTTTTTGAAGGCGCGCAACGGTTTATCGCGGGGTGGAGCAGCCCGGTAGCTCGTCAGGCTCATAACCTGAAGGTCACAGGTTCAAATCCTGTCCCCGCAACCACTTTCGATATAACTCGCTTACCGTCCCGGTTTGACAGCCGGGACGGACTTAAATTTCTAAGAACGCGGGGACAGCCCCGTGGACGATGTCAGCCAAGAATTTGGTTTCGTGGTGCGTCCCTTGAGAACCCTCAAACGCATTCAGTCCCAGGACGTCGTTCTGCCGACCGCAGCGCATGGCCAGTTTCGCCTGCGCTGCGTGACCCAGCCAGGCCCGGCACAGGCCGCTCTCCTCAATCGTCTCGGAATCGTCCTGCCAAAACAAATGCGCCTCGCCGAGCAATATTTGCCTGCTCTCGAACCCAGCGCCTGATCTTCACTCGCACCAAAATGTAGTGCCAACTTTCTGACTAAGGCATTGATTTGCCTATTGCCAGGGTGCGATTCTGCGCAAGTTGGGTTAGCTCGTCAATTTTCCCTGCTGGAGGATCTCCCGTCCGACTGAAGCCGAGGGCGGGACCAACCCTGCTTGGCCGTCGGGACGGCGCGTCCGGGCGCATGGTGGCTGTGCTCGGGTTGAGATGCTCGACAACTTCTGCGAGGCGATGCTATCGCGCGACAGTCGCGTCGTTCTCACGCGGACTTGACGGATTAGTCTACTTATGCAAGTGACTTCAGGCGATCGAGCAACCCCCGAGACTGGCGTTGAAAGCCGGTCGGGCGTTCGCGTGGTTCGGCGCGAAAGGAGCAATATTGGAAAGTATCGAGATCAAGCGACGGAACGGAATTGCGCAAGTCGCCTTAAACCGACCTTCCGCAAGGAACGCGGTCACCCTGGCGATGTGGCAACAACTGGCGGAAACCTTTTCGCGGTTCACCGCCGACAGCGATCTGCGTGCTGTTGTATTGACGGGTGAGGGAAAGGATTTCTGCGTCGGCGCAGACATCTCCGAGTTCGACAAGATCCGGAGCGACAGGCAACAGAGCGCCGAATATGAAGTAGCGGTCGATACGTGTTCGGGGGCGATCGCCGAATTGGGAAAGCCGGTAGTCGCCGCGATCTCCGGCTATTGTCTGGGCGGCGGCTGCCATCTAGCGCTGGCATGCGACTTTCGTTTCGCCGATCGGACTGCGACCCTCGGAATTCCGTCAGCCAAGCTTTCCATCGTCTACGGGGTTCGAAGCGTTCAGCGACTATTGGCGCTTGTCGGGGTCCCGAACGCCAAACATATCTTGTATTTGGGCGACCGCTATCCCGCCGAGCAAGCGAGATCGATGGGACTGATCGACGAAATCCACGAAGATGCTAGACTCGCGGCCGAGCAATTTGCCGAACGTCTGGCGGTTAATGCGCCGCTTTCGATAGCCGGCGCGAAATTCATGCTGAACGGCCTCTCCATGGGAGCGGGTGCGCTCGATCTGGCGGCCGCTCAGCGGCTGATCGATGCCGCCTCGGAAAGCGAGGATTTCGGGGAAGGCCGGCGGGCCTTCGCAGAAAAAAGGCCCCCGCGCTTTCGCGGCGAATAGACGTGGCCAAGCAGGGAACGAAACCGGCCTTGAAAGGCGTGCTCGATGAAGCCTGCCAAATTTGAATACATCGCGCCGACGACGCTGGATGCCGCCGTGGAAGCACTTGCGGCGGCCAACGGCGAGGGAAAGGTTCTCGCCGGAGGTCAAAGCCTGTTACCGCTGTTAAACTTCCGGATGGCGAGGCCCACGGTGCTGGTCGACCTGAACCGCATCAAGGACTTGTCGTTCATCGAATTGCGCGGCGACAGTGTGGCGATCGGCGCGCTGACGCGACATCGCGAGATCGAGCACTCGCCGCTGATCGCATCCAACCTGCCGGTAATGTCGGCGGCTATGCGCCACGTGGCGCATTTGGCGATCCGCAACCGGGGGACCATCGGCGGCAGCCTCTCGCATGCTGATCCGGCGGCCGAATTGCCGATGATGGCAATGTTGTACGACGCCAGACTTACGGTGCAGGGGCCGGCGGGCCGGCGCACGATCGGGGCGAGAGACTTCTTCGTCGACGCTCTGACGAACTGTCTCGAGCCCGAGGACATCGTCGTGGAGATCGAATTTCCGATCCTGCAGCACGACGGGTGGGCTTTTGAAGAAGTCGCGCGGCGCTTTGGCGATTTCGCGCTCGCGAGCATCGCAGTCTCGATCCGCCGCGGCCTATCCGGGATCGAGGACGCGCGCGTTGCGGTAATGGGCGTGGCCGATACGCCACTGCGGCTCGATGTCGTCGAGAAGCAGCTCTATGAAATCGAGGTCGACGGCCGCACGCCGGATCGGTTCTCCAAATTGGTGACGTCCAGCGTCGCTCCCAACAGCGACCTGCATGCCTCCGCCGAATATAGGAAACATCTGCTGGGCGAATTGGCCAAGCGTGCCATGCGGACCGCGTTGGTAGCGAAAGGGTGATCCTGCGATGACGGTGAACGTATCCGTGACGGTCAACCGTACGAGGCATGACGTTTCCGACGTCGAGCCGCGTCTTCTCTTGTCCGATTTTCTGCGTGAGACGCTCGGACTGACCGGGACGCACGTGGGTTGCGAACATGGCGTCTGCGGAGCGTGCACGGTGCTGATGGACGGCCACAGCGTGCGGTCCTGCCTCACGCTCGCCGTCCAGGTCGACGGCGCCGAGATCACCACGGTCGAGGGATTGGGAACGCCGGAAGCGCTCAACGTGCTGCAGGAACAGTTCCGCGAGCATCACGGCCTCCAGTGCGGCTTCTGCACGCCGGGGATGCTCATGACGGGCGAGGATCTACTCCGCAAATATCCGCTTGCGACCGACGAGGAGATCCGGGAAGGCCTTTCTGGAAATCTCTGCCGCTGCACGGGCTATCAGAACATCGTAGCCGCGATCAGGAGCGCCGCGGCCATCCGCCAGGAGAAAGCGTGATGAAACTCAACTTCCTTTCCGCCGGGCGCCTTCGCATGATGAAGAGCATCTACATCCCGGGCACGGACCGCAGCGAGACGATCGACCTGCCGGTAAGCTGCGCCCTGATCAGGCACAAACAGGTCAATGTGCTGTTCGATACGGGTTGCCACCCCTCGGTGGTGGACCATGCGGAAGAGCGCTGGGGGGCGCTCGCAAAGGTGATGAAGCCGATCATGGGTGCGGACGAGATGTTGCTGCCCAGCCTTGCCTGCGTGGGGCTTGGGCCCGACGACATCGACATCGTTGTAAATTCCCATTTTCATCCGGATCATTGCGGCTGCAACCAGTTCTTTCGTAAGGCGACGATCCTGGCTCACGCCAAGGAGGTCGAAGCCGCGAAGGCTCCGGGCTCGGAAACCGCCGGCTACCTCCGGGCGGACTGGGATTGCGGGCAGCCGATGGAAACCGTGAACGGCGAGAAGGATCTCTTCGGCGATGCCAGCGTCGTCCTGGTGCCCTTGCCGGGTCACACGCCCGGCACGCTCGGGGCTCTGGTCAACCTCGACCGCGACGGTCAATTCCTCCTGGCTTCGGACGCGATCAGCCTGCGGCACAGCCTCGATACCGATACCGCTCCGCGCAACACCTGGAACGCGGAGGCGCTGCTGAAATCATTTGAGGAGGTTAGGCGGATAGAGAAGTCCGGGGCCACCGTCATTTGCGGCCATGACGACCAGCAATGGCAAAGCCTGCGCAAGGGAAATGAGGGCTATGAGTAAGGACAGCCTGGCACAGCCAGCGGACGTGCTGCGTCCTCGGCACGTCGGCGCCCCGATCAAGCGTACGGAGGATCCGAGGCTTCTGACTGGGAGCGGCGAATATGCCGCCGACCGCAAGCCGGATCGACCGTTGCACATCGCCTTCCGCCGAAGCGAACAATCTCATGCGCGGATCATGCGCATCGACATAGCGGCAGCGCAGACGGCACCGGGCGTCGTCGCCGTGTTCACCGCTGATAACATCGCTGACGAGTTCAAGCCGGTGATTCCGTTCTCGCGGATGGCCAATTATTACGCGACGCCGATTGTGCCGCTGGCTCGCGACAAGGTGCGTTACGTCGGCGAGGCCATTGTGGCTGTTATCGCGACCTCCCGATATCTCGCGGAAGACGCGCTCGAGCTCATCGAGATCGAGTTCGAATCGCTGGGGGCGGTGTCGCACAGCGAGCAGGCGGTGGAGGAAGACGCTCCGTTGCTGCACGAAGCGGCCGGCACGAACGTCCTGATCGCCCGCGAGTTCAGGAAAGGCGACGTTGAAGATGACCTGAAAAGCGCCGCAGTCCGGGTCGGCGGCCGCTTCGAGATGACCCGCAAGGCGCCGCTCGCGATGGAACCCCGCAGCTACACCGCGGAGTACGACGCGAGGCGTCGCGCCATCACGCTCTATACCTCCTCGAACATTCCGGGCATCGTGCGTGACGCGATTTCCGAGTCCCTAGGCCTTCCTGGAAGCCGCTTGCGGGTGGTCGCGCCCGACGTGGGCGGCAGCTTCGGATCGAAGGGCTCGCTGTATCCGGAAGAGCTTTTGATCTGCATCGCGACGCGCAAGCTCGGCCGCTCCGTCAAATGGACCGCGGACCGCCTGGAGGACATCAGCAGCAGCAGCCAGGCGTTTGGCGAAATCGTCGATGCCGAAATGGGATTCGACGAGAACGGTGTCGCCTTAGCCCTGCAGGCCGACGTCCTTGGAGATGTCGGGGCTTATTCGATTTATCCGTGGACCTGCGGCCTAGAGCCGGTCCAGGTCGTGAGTTTCCTTCCCGGCCCCTACAAGATCCGGTCCTATCGCGGCGCTGTGCGGGGCGTCGCCACTTGCAAACCGCCGACGGGACCATACCGCGGAGTCGGGCGACCGATCTCGACCTTCGTCACGGAACGCCTGATGGATCTCGGTGCGAAGGCGCTTGGTCTCGATCCCATGGAGATCCGTCGTCGCAATCTTGTTCGCGCGGAGGAATTTCCGTATCGGATCGCATCCGGGATCATTTGGGACAAGACCGGTTTCGTTGAGTGTCTCGATGCGGCTGGCGAGGCCGCCGGCTACGAACAACTTCGCATCCGGCAAGCCGATGCGCGCAAGTACGGGCGGCTGTTCGGTATCGGCATCGCGACGTACGCCGAACTGACCGGCATCGGATCGCGCATCGCGGTCGCCCCCGGAATGCCGATCAATACCGGCTCGGAGACGGCAAAGATCTCCATCGACTCGACCGGCGCCATCACCGCGGCCTTCGGGGTCGCCTCCCACGGCCAAGGGCTCGAAACGACGCTGGCCCAGATCATTGCCGACGATCTCGGCGCGAGCTTTGAGGACATACGCGTGATCCAGGGCGATAGCGACGCGGTGCCGATGTCGACCGGTACCTACGCGAGCCGCAGCGCGGTTCTCGGCGGGGGCGCGGCCAAGCACGCCTCGGCGCTTTTACGAAACAAGGTCAAGCGCGTCGCCTCGTATTTGCTGGAGGCCAGCCACGACGACATCGAGGTTTCCGGTGGGAAGGCGATCGTCATCGGCACGGATCGTGCCGTCACGTTCAAGCAGGTCGCGAAGGCGGTCTACTCCGACATGAAGACACTGCCGGTCGAAGCGCGTGAAGAATTGAGCGCGAGCTACACCTACGACCCGATCAACGGCACGACCGCTGCCGCCACCCATATCGCCGCGGTCGAGGTGGATCCAGCGACGTGCTTCGTGCGGATCCACAAATACGTGGTCGCCGAAGACTGCGGCAGAATAATCAATCCCATGATCGTCGACGGCCAGGTCCATGGAGGTGTGGCGCAGGGGATCGGAGCGGCCCTCTTCGAGGAACTCGTTTACGACGAGAACGGCCAGCTTCTAACCGCGAGCCTCGTCGACTACGTGATTCCCTCAGCGCCCGAAGTCCCGGACATGGACGTCGTGCATATCGAGAGCGAATCCGCGGTGGCCGGTGGCTTCCGTGGCATGGGCGAGGGAGGCACGATTGGTGCGCCGGCGGCCATAGCAAACGCAATCGCGGACGCGCTGTCGCCGTTCGATATCGACGTCAACCTTCTACCTATGACTCCGGAGCGCATCTTCAGGCTCCTGGAGCAGGCCAAACTCAAAACAAAGGGAAAATCCGAATGATCGATCTTCAGGGACGCGTTGCCCTCGTGACGGGCGGTGGGCGGGACGTCGGCGCCGCCATTTCCAGCACGCTGGCCGCCGCCGGGGCGACGGTGGCGGTGAACTATCATGGCTCGAAGGCAGAAGCCGAGGCCGTGGTCGCCGAGATCCAGAAGGCCGGAGGCAAGGCGAAGGCCTATCAGGCCGACATCTCGGACGCCGGCGTGGTCAAGCAACTCGTCGCGAACGTCCAGAGCGACTTTGGCGGGCTCGACGTCCTCGTCAACAACGCCGGCTTGGTGTTCCGGAAGCGCTTCAGCGAAAGCAGCACCGAAGACTGGCGCAAGCAGATCGATACCTGCCTGTACGGCGCGCTCAATTGCTGCCACAGCGCCGGCCCCCTGTTGGAGGCCTCGGGCCGCGGGCGCATCATCTCGATCATGGGCGACTCTTCGCGCGTTGGCGAATCCGGATTGGCGCTTGCCGCGGCGGCTCGCGCGGGCACAATCGCGTTGATGAAGTCGCTTGCCCGGGAATGGGGCCGTTCGGGTGTCACGGCCAACTCGATCTCGCTCGGACTGATCGAGACCGCGCACGACAAGGCATGGGTCGATGCCAACCGCGAGAAGCTGGTCAAGGCCTACGCGATCCGGCGTCTCGGTCGGCCGTCAGACGTCGCGCCGATGGTGGCGCTGCTGGCCTCCGATGCCGGCAGCTGGATCACCGGGCAGACGATCAGCATCAGCGGCGGCTTCAGCATGATCTGACGAGAGGCGAGGGATGTTGCACATAGATCTGATCGCGCCGATCGCGAAGCTTCTCGATCAGCATGCGAAAGAACGGCCGGAGCAGGTTGCGTATTGGGATTCGTCGCGCTCGATAACCTATGCGCAGCTCGCCAAGAACACCGCCGCGGTCGCCGCGAACCTGACGAATGCAGGCGTCGGCGAGGGAGACCGGATCGCCATCTATTTACCGAACGGAGTGGACTGGATCGAAGCGTGCTTCGCCGGCCTGCGGGCCGGCGCCACAATCGTTCCGATCAGCTTCGACGCAGTGGAGGGCGAGATCAGCTATCGACTGACGGATGCAAGCTGCGGGGTCGTCGTCACGACATCAGCCAGGAAGGATCTAGTCGCGAAGATCGCGCGCGATGTTGGAATCTCGCCCGAGGTGATCTACGCCGGCCGGGATGCGCAACAGGCCGGCCTCGCGATTGCCGATCTGGCGATCGCCGCCGGTGCCGCGCCGCTCGATCCCGACGATATCGACCGTTCCTCGTTCATCATCTACACGTCAGGCACCACCGGCCGCGCCAAGGGCGTCCTGCTGTCGCTGCGGGGCATGCTGTGGATCGCCGCCGCATGCTGGTCGCCGATCTGTGAGCTGAGCGCGAAGGACGTCGTCCTTTCGCCGCTGCCGCTGTTCCATTCCTATGGTCTCAATCTTTCGGTGCTTAGCGTCCTCGCCGCCGGCGCGAGCGAACACATCATGGAGAAATTTTCGCCGCAGCAGGCGCTCGAGCTTATGCAGTCCGGAAAGTACACGGTCTTTCCCGGCGTGCCGACCATGTTCCACTATCTCCTGCACAAGGCTCAGGAGAGCGGCATCGAGCGGCTCGGGAATATCCGGCTGTGCATCTCCGCCGGTGCGATCATGCCCGCGACGTTGAACCTCGCATTCGAGGAGCGGTTCAAGACGCCGCTGCTCGACGGTTACGGCATCACCGAGACCTCCACGATGGTCACCATGAACTGGCTCCGTGGCGAGCGGCCGATCGGTTCGTGCGGACTGCCGGTGCCGGGCCTCGCCGTGCGCATCGTCGATCCGTCCTCGCTGGAGGACGTTCCCTTCGGCGAAGAGGGAGAACTGATCGTGCGGGGGCCGAACCTGATGCAGGGCTATCACAACAAACCCGCGGAAACCGCGGCGGCGCTGCGCAAGGGTTGGTATCACACCGGCGATCTTGCGAAGTCGGACCCGTCCGGCTACCTGACGATCACCGGGCGCATCAAGGAACTGATCATCCGCGGCGGGCAGAACATTGCACCGGCGGAGATCGAGGAAGTCGTCATCCGGCATCCGCACGTGACGGATTGCGCGGTGGTCGGCATCAGGCACGTTACGCTCGGCGAAGTGCCATGCCTGTTCATCGTGGCCAAACCCGACGAACTGGATTTGAACTCATTGATGGATCACTGCAGGGCGCATCTGTCACCTTACAAGATTCCTGAGGCCACCCATTTCGTTCCGGAGATCCCGCGCACGGGGTCGGGAAAGATCATGCGCTTCAAGCTGGTCGAGAGGTTGAACCAGACTTCCTAAGTCACAGAACGAGGACCGATGGCCCCGAAGGATTTTGGATCGTAGGCCAGCCGGTACCGCATGTCGGCGGCGACGATCGGTTCCTTGCAACGGTCGCAAACCACCGCCGCGTGGAAATCGTTTCCACAGGCAATATGTTTGAGCAGGAGTGGAGGCTTTCCCTTGGAAAGCCAGCTGTCGCCCCATCGCAGCATGGCGATGAAGGGACCGTAGAGGTCGCGCCCCACGTCGGTCAGGAGATATTCGTAGCGGTCGGGCGAGCTCTGATATTGTCTCCGGTGGAACACGCCGTTGGCGACAAGGCGGGAAAGCCGATCGGTCAGGATGTTTGGGGCGATCGAAAGCTCGGTCAGGATCTTGTCGTAGCGCCGATTGCCGAAGAAGGCCTCGCGAACAACCATGAAGCTCCATTTGTCGCCAATGATCTGCAGGGCGCGCGAAACTGAGCTCGGGCGTCCGAGCATGAAGCGGCATCCGTCGGAAGCCCGTCTAGTATTGCGGCCGCCCTTCGCGGGGTGGCGGCCGGCACCCGGCCCATCCCGGTACTTCACGTCACGGGCGCCAACGGCCTCGCCGCAATGGGAGCACGCGACCAATGGGTGACTGTCGCAGCCACAACTCATGTGAACCAGCGTCAAGGGAGCGGGCTTACCGCCAGCAAGCCAGCGGTCGCCAAACTGCATCAGGGCGATGAAGCTCGGATAGAGATCGAACCCCATCTTGGTCAGCCGGTACTCTTTCCGCTGCGAGGAGCCGGTCGCGATCTGACGGAAGATGGCGAGCCGCGTCAGCTTCTTCAGACGACCCGTGAGCGTCGCCCGCGGCAGGCCGAGCGCCGAACGGAACGCCTCGAACGTCTGCGTCTCGAAAAACGCCTCGCGGATGATCAGGAACGCCCATGCGTCGGAAACAATGTCGAGTGTGCGCGCGACCGAGCAGTTCCGTTCGCGTCGCGCGAGGCCCGACCGACCCCCGACCGGCTTCGCAACCGATCTGGCCGATGGCTTCGCTGTCTGAACCTTGGCCGTGGCGGGCATCTACGGTCGATCTCTTGGCGCAGCCGATGGTTGCAGGCCGTTTCGAAGGTGCGCTCGTTTAACACATCATCGCGATTGACTCCCAGAAAATATAAGTCTAGTTACGCATGTAACAAAAGTCTAGTTATGCATGTGACAAAAAAGCGCTGTCGAACCGCGTTCAACGGCTGGGAGGAAATGCCATGACGGTCGAAATACAAAAAACTCTGATCGCCGCGGCGACGGCGCATTTCGTCAGTCCAACATCGAAGGAAATGCTCCTCCGCTCAACACGGTGTTCCCTCAAGACTGCAAGGCGCGGCTTACGACTTCAAACTATGGGACCGGTGGTCTACGTCAAGCCGACCGCAGCGTTCCAATTACGTTTGCTCTCGCGTCACCGCCCGATTTTGATCTAACTCAGATATTGGATGGTACCGCGGCGTACTGAGCCCCGCAAATTCCCTCGCATGTGCCTGTCAAAGACCTCCAAATCTTCGGAGGTGACTCCGAAACTTCGGAGTATCCGAGCGCGCGCCAATCGTCGGTGTTGGTGACGAGGGCATTTATCCCGCTGATCTGCCGACCGTTTCGTCTCGACAGCGCATGCCGTCGCGCCTTGGCCCGGTTCTTGCGAAGTGAGCCCTGAGTCTGTTGACCAGTAGAGAACGTAAAGGGCGAGCGGAGGACACTATCGATGTTCAGGAAACTTCTTATAACGACAGCTCTTGCACTTCCTTTGGCGCTTGGCGGGCCAGCGTCAGCACAGACGCCCCCTTCGGCAAAAAAGCCCAACATCCTCGTCATCATGGGTGACGATATCGGGTGGTTCAATTTGGGCTCGTACAACGGCGGCATGATGCTCAACGCCACTCCCAATCTCGATACGCTCGCGACCCAGGGGATGCGGCTGACGGACTATTATGCCGAAGCGAGTTGCACCGCCGGCCGTGCCAACTTCATCACCGGTGAATTGCCGATCCGCACTGGCCTGACCACGGTGGGGCAGGCGGGCTCGGCCCTCGGCATGCCCGACGCGGCTCCGACAATTGCCAATGCACTGAGGTCACAGGGTTATGCGACCGGCCAGTTCGGCAAGAACCACCTTGGTGATCGCAACGGCATGTTGCCGACGGCGCACGGCTTCGACGAATTCTTCGGATATCTCTACCATCTGAATGCGATGGAAGATCCGTTTTACGGCACGTATCCTCCCGACTGGAAAGCAACCGTCGGACCGCGCGATCTCATTCACAGCTACGCGACCGATGTCGATGATCCAACCGAGCAGCCCCGCTGGGGCAAAATCGGCAAGCAGAAAATCGTTGATGAAGGCCCGCTGCCACCCGAACCGGTTGATGGCATCAAATACAATATGGGCACCTTCGACGAGGTGATCACCGAAAACACCGTCGCGTTCATGGACAAGGCCAAAAACGCGAACAAGCCGTTCTTTGTCTGGATGAACCCGACCCGCGCCCATGTGCTGACGCATCTGTCACCCAAATACGAAGCGATGCGCAATCCTCAAACTGGCTTTGGACTGGAGGAAGCGGCGCTCAAGCAAATGGACGACAATATCGGCGTTGTGTTGAAATGGATCAAGGACCAGGGACTGGATGACAACACCATCGTCATCTTCACCACCGACAATGGCGCCGAGACCTATACCTGGCCGGATGGTGGCACAACGCCGTTCCTGGGAGCCAAGGGTGAGGTCACCGAAGGCTCGTTCCGCGTGCCGGCGTTGATCCGCTGGCCAAGCCACGTCAAACCCGGTTCGATATCAAACGGCATCATGTCGGGTCTCGACTGGTTCCCGACCTTGCTCGCCGCTGCGGGAAGTCCAAATATCAAGCAGGAACTGCTCAAGGGCGCGTCGCTCGATGGCAAAACGTTCAAGGTCCATCTCGATGGCTATGACCAGACACCGATGCTGACAGGCGCGGGGCCATCGAACCGCCACGAGGTCTGGTATTTTGCCCAGACCAAGCTCGGTGCGATCCGCGTTGATGACTGGAAGTATCAATTCATCGACCAGCCCAAGGGTTGGATCGGAACGGTTGACTATCCCAATATGCCCAGGCTCACCAATTTGCGGCAGGATCCTTTCGAGCGGATGGGTTGGCCGGAATCGGGCTTCAAGCGCGGCTCCGTCGGCTATTGGGACTCCTTCAAACATGAGATGTGGCGGTTCCAGATTCCAGGCCAGATCATTGCCCAGAATGTACCCAGCCTCATCGAGTATCCGCCGATGCAAACGGGAGCCGGCTTTAACATCGGTGATTTGAAGGCCAAGATCGAACAGGCGATCGCGGCCTCGAAAGGGCAGGGTGACTGAGCGCTCGCTGCGATGGCCGTTTTGCGGCGACGGCCATCGCAGAAGCTGCGGCGCCAAGTTGCTCGTAAACGAACGGCTCGTTGGTGCTGCAAACGACCATCGCGTCAGCCTTCCCGGCCAGCAGATTGCGTGAGTTTCCTTCATGGGCACCGCGGGGTAGCGCCGCATAATCGACCCCTTCAAGCTTCAGCGTCGCGGCTATAACGGAAGGCCGTAGCGCCGCCATGGTCGGTACTGACATCTTGCCAAGCAGATTCGAGCAGATGCGATTCATGCGAAGATCAGTTGAATCGACAGTAGCGCCTGAAGTCACTGCGGCATTGAGGCCAGGATGGCCTTGGGAAAGTGACCCTGACGCATCGGCGATTCGCGTCAGGGTCTTACAAACGATCTTATTTCACTAGTTAATTCAATTACATACCTATTTTTAAAATCTCCTGCTATTGGTTTGGCCGAGGGTTTCTCCGGTTGAACTTGGCCGGTCCTCCAGTGTTGGGATACGATCCCCGAAGCAGAGCCGATCAACGCTAGGTAGCGTCGGAGCAGCAGGGTGGCGCCAATCCGTAATCCGTGGAAAAGCATAGCAATCGGCGTCGCCGCGTTGATCCTGAATAGCTTGCCAGCCAACGTGCAAGGGGTGCCGCGGCGCATTCTTTTGCTTTATCCCTATGACAATGTAAGTCCTGCCACGTTGACCGCAGGCGTCGCGATCAGAAAGCGATTGATGGAGAAGTCTCCGTCGGAAGTCGATCTCCAAAGTTATTTTCTCGATCTCGCCCGATTCCCCAACGAAATTGACCAACTCCGCTCAGCTCAATATCTGGCCGAGAAATACGCGCGCAATCCGCCCGAGATCATCATGCCGTTGAGTCCGGAGGCGGAGCGCTTTGCTATCAAATATCGCGACGTTATTGCCCCGAATGTACCGATCGTTTTTTGTTGTGTAACCGCAGAGATGGCGACAGCCAGCGACAAGCCGACCGATGTCACCGGCATCTACGGCGAATTTGACGCCGGAAAAACCATAGCGCTCGCGCAGAAGCTTCAACCCAAGGCCAGCAATCTCGTCGTCATCTCCGGTGAATCGGAGATGGATCGGCAATGGCTGGGTTCTGTTCGTGCGCAAATTCAACCATACGAACAGCATTTTCATACCGAATACTGGATCGGTCTTCCCTATGAGACACTTCTGGAGCGAGCTTCGCATTTATCACGCGACACGATCGTCATCTTCATGACGGTTTATGGCGATGGCACAGGCCGGCCCTTTGTCCCGGCGGAGGTATTGGAGACCCTGACCAAGGTCGCAACCGCTCCGATCTACGGACCGTCCGACAACTATCTCGGCCGGGGCATCGTGGGCGGTTTCACGGATTCGTACCAATTGATGGGTGTTAGCGCCGCCGACATGGCGCTGGAAGTCCTTGCTGGCCGGAAACCGGCAACGATCGTGCCGCGGCCAAGCGAAAACCGAAGCTACAAGGTTGATCAGCGCCAACTGCTCCGATGGAAAATCGCTGAAAAGGATCTCCCCGCGGGCACTCTCGTATATTACAGGCAGCCAACCCTCTGGGACGAGCATCGTGATCTCGTGCTCGCTGTTACGTTTGTCTTGCTGCTGCAGGCGATCATGATAACGGCGCTTCTGGTTCAAATGTTTGCACGCAGGCGCGCCGAGGCGTCATTGAAGGAGAGCGAACAACGCTGGCGATCCGTCTTTCAAATGTCGACGGTAGGGATCGCCCTGGCGGACCATAATTTTAGATTCCAGGCTACCAATGCTGCATTTCAGAGCATGTTCGGGCGAACGGACGAAGAGCTTCGGGGGTTTTCGCCGCTCGATATCTGCGCAGAAGAGGATCGTGCAACGTTAAAGTTGCTCTATGCGCAGGTTCGACAAGGTAATCAGCAAAGTTACGAAACGGTGCAGCAATACAGGCATAAGAGCGGCGCAACTGTATGGGTCCAAGCCTATGTATCCAGGATGCAGGGCGGCGAATCCAAGCCGCCGCTCTTCCTTGCCACCACCATCGACATCACCGATAGGAAGCGCGCGGAAGCCGCGTCACGCGACGCGTTGTCGGATCTCGCGAGGGTCGCGCGGCTGACGACGATGGGGGAGATGACGGCGTCGATCGCCCATGAGATCAACCAGCCGTTGGGCGCCATTGTCACCGACGGTTCGGCCGGGCTTCGTTGGCTGGCAAACACGACCCCCGATCTCGAAGAAGCGCGTGCCTGCCTGAAGCGAATAGTGAATGACGGTCATCGGGCGAGTCAGGTGATCAGCAGCATCCGAACGATGCTAAGAAAAAGCAGCGATACCAAGGAGGTCATCGATATCAATGACGTCGCCCGCGAGGTTCTTATGTTTGCGCGTGGCGAAATCGAAAACCAAAGGATCGTGGTTCAAACTGAGCTAAAAGAGGATCTCTCGGAGGTTCTTGTCGACCGAGTCCAGTTACAACAAGTCGTACTGAACCTGGTGATGAACGGCATCGATGCCATGGCGGCCCTGCGTGGCCGCGCGCGAGTGCTAAAGCTGCGATCCCAGCAAGACGGACCTTCAAGCGTAACGCTGACGGTAGAGGATTCGGGAGCTGGCATCGATAGAAGCATCATCAATCGTATATTCGAGGCGTTCTTCACGACAAAAATCCACGGAATGGGTATGGGACTTTCGATCTGCCGATCGATCGTGGCGGCGCACGGCGGCCAGCTTTCTGTCTCACCGGCCTATCCGGAGGGATCGGCCTTTCGGCTCGAGCTTCCCGTCTATCAGCAGGTCGGCGAATGAGGCTTTTGGAGCGACGGAGGCCTACGCTGTCTGTAGCAAAACCGGGAGGCGAGGTTGAGAGAGACCGTGGATGAGCGGAGGGCCGTCTATGTGATCGACGACGACGCATCAATGCGCGAGTCGCTTAAAAGTCTTTTTGGCTCGGTAGGATTGCGTGTCGAAGCGTTTGGCTCTGCGCCCGAGTTCTTGGAAAAGAAACTTCCCGATGCCGCCGTTTGCCTGGTGGTCGACGTCAGATTGCCGGGAATGAGCGGTCTTGATTTTCAGGCCGAGTTATCCCGGGCCAACATTGATGTTCCAATCATATTTATCACCGGCCACGGCGACATTGCTATGACGGTCAAGGCCATGAAGGCCGGGGCTGTCGAATTCCTTGCCAAGCCGTTTCGCGACCAGGACCTGCTGGACGCCGTGAAACTGGCGCTTGAAAAGGACGAGGCGAAGCGCAAAACCCGGAAGTCGATTGCCGCTGTGCGTTCTCTATTCGAATCCTTGACGCCCCGCGAGCAGGCGGTCATCGGGTTGGTGGCCGCAGGTCTCATGAACAAGCAAGTCGCAGCCGAAATGGGTGTGAGTGAAATTACCGTGAAGGTCCACCGCGGTAACGCCATGCGCAAGATGAAGGCGAACTCGCTCGCAGATCTGGTCCGAATGGTAGATTTGTTGGGTATCCGACGTACGACAGTTTAGTTCCGACGTACCACGGCATAGCGGAACCGGCAGGTCTATACTGACGTATAATACCCCGAACCAAATTTGTTTGGATTATTACCAACGTATGAAGGCGCGATGACTCCGGATTGATTATGTAGAGAATCGAGCATTTGAATGCGGAGCACGGCTTTGATCTCAATTGTCGATGATGACGAGTCGATACGTGAATCGACCAGGGGCCTCGTGCGGTCACTCGGATATCAGGCCGCGGTGTTTTCTTCGGCTGAAGAATTCATGCGATCGGACAGCCTGGGCAGCACTTCCTGTTTGATCGCCGACGTACAGATGCCCGGCTTGAGCGGCGTCGATCTTCAGCGCTGGCTGATCGCCAAGGGTGTCCGAATGCCAACGATCTTTATTACAGCGTTTCCAGAGGAGGAAACGCAAGCAATTGTCTTGACGGCAGGAGCCGTCGGTTATCTTGGCAAGCCGTTTAGTGAAGAAAGCCTGGTTAGGTGCCTCGATAGCGCCTTGGGCCATGCCGGCAAGAACGCGCCGCAACGATGATTTGGCGATCACGTGGCCGGCGACGCCGGTTTCCGTTGCTTCCGAACTTTCCTGAGGCGACCGTTCACATCGCGAGGTTAACGCCCGATGTCAACGCGAGAGCAGCGGTCTCAATCTATACCAAGGTATAGATAACCGATTCCTTCCAAACTCTGAACCTTCCGCAAGTACTATGGAGCAACCATAGATTCTCGTCGCATGCTGCCGTTGCCTTTCGACCCTCAGTAAAGAAGGGGTATGATAAAATGCGTGCGGCGGAGAGCAATACGGTATTTGGCCGGTTCGCATCGGCGGTAGTCCATGACCCGGCGATAAAGGGTGCATCCGCCGAAGAGCTTCTGGCGTTCGAACGAATGCTTGCGGATCTCTCGGCACGATTTGCGAATGTTCCCGACGATCAGGTCGAGTCTGAAATTCGGGTTGCGCAAACGACGCTCCGGCAGTTTCTCGGGTTTGACCGCAGCACCTTTGGCGAATTCCGCGACGACGGCTCGCTTTTCATTCTATCTTCGACTGCTGTGGAAGGGGTGGAACCAACTCCCCAAGGGCCGCTTCCCGCGCAGCTTTCCTGGTTTCTTGCAAAACTCCGCACCGGGGAAGTCCTCATCGTGCAGAGCCCTTCCCATGATCTTCCGCCCGAAGCCGTCGCCGAGGCCGAATATATTCGACAGACAGACCTCCACTCACATTTGAGCATCCCGCTGCGGATCGGGGGCCGTGTCATCGGGGCAATCGCCTTCTCGGCATTCAGGGAAACCCGTGCCTGGCCAGCGGATTTGATTGCCAGGCTCAAGCTGGTAGGCGAGGTGTTCGCGCAGGCCATCGCACGAAAGCGGGAGCACGAAAAGCTGTTAGCCGCGCTGGCGGAAATCAAGCTCCTGAAAGATCGTCTCGAGCGGGAGAACGCCTATCTTCAGCACGCCGCACAGACTGGGCCGCCGCACGGCCTTGCAAGCCGCTCGCCATCGTTTCTGTCTGTCATCGAGGAAGCCGCGCAGGTTGCGCAAACCAGCTCCACGGTGCTGTTGCTTGGCGAAACCGGAAGCGGCAAGGAGGTCCTGGCCCAGGCAATCCACGATGCAAGCGTTCGAAGAGATCGCCCGATGATCAAGGTCAATTGCGCGGCACTGCCGGCGAGTCTGATTGAGTCCGAACTGTTCGGCCGGGAAAAAGGCGCCTTTACCGGAGCGTTGGCGCGGCAGCCAGGCCGCTTCGAAATCGCAGATGGCTCGAGCATTTTTCTCGACGAGGTTGGCGAACTACCGCTCGAATTGCAGCCGAAGCTGCTGCGCGTGCTCCAGGAAGGTGAGTTTGAGCGTCTGGGGAGCACTAAGACCATACGGGTCAATGCGCGTGTGATTGCCGCCACCAACCGACCGCTCTCACAAGCCGTTAAAGAAGGAAAGTTCAGGGAGGATCTGTTTTATCGGCTGGATGTGTTTCCGATCGTCGTGCCGCCGCTGCGTGATCGGCGCGAGGACATCCCGATGCTGTCATGGACCTTCGTGAAGGAATTCAGCAATGCGATGGGCAAACCGATCGACGAGATCGGAGAAGAGTCGATGGCTGCACTGCAGGAATATCACTGGCCCGGGAATATCCGCGAACTTCGAAATATAATCGAACGCGCGATGATACTGGCGAGCGGACCCAGGCTGTGCATCAAGCTGGGTCACGCTGCGCTGCGGCCTGTTGCCGTAAGAGCAGCCGCGGGTTCACTTGATGAGGCCGAGCGCGCGATTATCCTGCAGGCCGTCGAACAGTGCAATTGGCGGATTCGCGGTTCGAACGGAGCTGCGGCCCTTCTTGACATCAAGCCGACGACGCTGGAATCCCGCATCAAGAAGCTCGGACTTTTCCCCAAGAGATGACCTCCGAATTTTCGGAGACTCTCCGAAATTTCGGAGAAGGCATGTGGGGCCTCGGCTGTAACCGTTGCCGTCGAAGCTTCAATACTCTGCTGTTCTATCGGACGTTTTTCGTCTGACGTGCGACGTCTCTGACGGTGGCCCGTTTTTTGCGATGAGAACTGAACTTGGTTCCCTGCAAACGACTACCGAAAGACCTGAATCGTGATCGTCTTCTCGATCCAGATCGTAACTCCTGACGAAAGGCGAACAGCATTGTTGCGCACTCTTGGCTCGATGCTCGGTCCGACGCGGGTGGCGCCTGGTTGCCTGGATGCCCGGCTCTACTCGGATCTCGACAAACGCAAGACTTTGCTGCTGGTCGAGGAATGGGACTCCCGAGATCAGTTCGAGCGCAATCTGAATGCGGCCAAGCTCAATGCGATCGTTGCAGCGATCGAACTCTCGAGCGAAGCGCCCGTGGTTCGCGTTGATACCGTTGAGCGGGAAGAGGGCGTGGACGCGCTGGCGCTTCATCGGAGCGTCATTCCGACGGCCAGATGATGGATTGCATAAACCAATTGTTCGGCGAGATTGGCTCGCAGCACGCAAAGAATGGGAGAGACAAGATGCGGAAAACTTCGATAGCCGCTGTTATTGGCGGCGCAATGATGATGGCCGGCTCGAGCGCCAACGCTCAAGTCAATCTAAGTGCATATGCTGACCCGGAGGGTTTTCTCGACGTGCAGGCGTTGACGTGTGCCCAACTCGCAGGAACCTGGCAGGATCAGGCCGATCTGCTCGCCTCCTGGTACAGTGGTTGGTACAACGGCCTCGCGAAAAGGCACTACATGGACATCAAAAAAGGCCGGGAAGCCGAGCATGAGCTGATTGTTTATTGCAAAGCAAATCCGCAGCTAAAAATCATCCAGGCTATCGACATCGTCTTCAAGGGCATGCGGGACCGGATGGGCATCAAAGTGCAGTGAGAATAACGGACGCAGCGGCGCGAGCGTCCATTCCTTCGGCATTCGTGGGACGTTCGCCAAATGCCCGCGTATTCGAGGAGGCTGGTTTCGATAGCCGATCCTCCGATATTTCGGAGTTACACGAATTGTCGGAGATTATCTCCGAAAGTTTGGAGTTTATCGAAGACGCGATCACTTCCCGTATCCGCTTTGCCACGGTTGCATTCTTTCCACGGGAAGCGAGGGCGAGAGGTTTCTCGCAGCCGCACTGAGGTGCAGAGTTAGATGCAAGTACAGAATATATCCGAACAGTCGCTTCAGCTTGGGGGACAATTACAATGAAGAGAATCATCTTGAGATCGATCATGCCCGCCAGCATGAAGTGCTTTGCCGCCGCCGCGGTCGTCGCGTTTGGCGCATCTGGCGCCATCGCTGCGGATCTTCCGATGCAGGCTTACAAGGCCGCGCCGGTGGTAGCGGCGGTTTATAACTGGACCGGGATCTATGTGGGCGCCAACGCCGGGTATGGCTCCGGCAGGCAGGATCCATTGGGCCTGTTCTCGAATGATTTTTCCGCGTTCAACTACACGTTAAGCGGCGGGATGATTGGCGGCACGTTCGGCGCGCAAATACAAAGCGGCCATGTCGTGATGGGCCTGGAGGGCGACATTGACTGGACCAGCATGAGGGGATCGGGGTCCGGTTCCGTGGTCAAGCTCGGTGTGCTTGAGGGCACCGCGACCATCTCATCGAAGGTCTCCGTCATAGACACGCTGAGGACCCGAATTGGCTACGCGCAGGACAATTGGTTGCTCTACGGAACCGTCGGCGTCGCTTTGACCAACGACAGCTCAAGCTTCACCCAGACCGTCGGCTTCACCTGCAACACCGGCGTCGTTGCCTGTACCTCAAAGTCGGACTGGCATGCGGGCCTGGCGGCCGGCGCCGGCGTCGAATACGGCTTGACCCCGAACCTGAGCACCAAACTGGAATATTTATGGGTCGGTGCTGGTGCGGCGAATACCTTGTACGAAAATATGCTCCGGGTCGGTGTGAATTACCGTTTCGGAGGCTAAAAGGGCGTGATTTCCGATACACCTTCGGTCAGCCAGTTATCGCAGGTCATCTCGCAAGCGGTCGCACCTGCGTTCATTCTGGGTGCGCTCGCAGCGTTCATCTCGGTATTGACCTTGCGAATGAACCGCGTCGTCGACAGATCGCAAACATTGAACGCGATTGGCGCCGCCGATCAGGCCAGGGCCCGTCTCAAGGAAGACCTTCCCCGGATGAAGCAACGGGCGGTTCTCCTGAACAATGCGATTTTATTCGCGTCGTTCAGTGCGATTGTTGCGACACTGCTGGTGATGGTCGCATTCGTCAGCGCGTTCTTTGGTATCGAACACGAACGAGGGATAGCGGTGCTTTTCATCCTTACCCTCGGGTTCTTCGCCGCATCGCTCATCAATTTCGCTCGCGAGACCCGAATAGCGCTGCACGAGTTCGACTACTACTGAGTTTCGGTTCGCTTCTGAGCGCTGAGAGCCTGCGGCCTGGGCCAGCAGTAAGGTCCAGGGTCTGATCGAAGCCATGGCCTCCGAAGTTTCGGAGCCTCTCCGAAAATTCGTAGAAGCCTCTCTCATACGCGACGTACCAATGCCTGCACTGCGCTTGTTACCTCGCTGATTTTCCGAGCATTTCCTTTCGACCGTCCGGTCGCTCCGAATTGGCCCGCTTCTTGCGACTGGAATTGTTGCTCAGTTTTGCAATGATCCGGGTTTTTCTCGAGGAGGAGCGGTATGATCAGGATTGCGGCGGCGCTGTCTTCGAGTATCCTCTTTGGTACCCTTCTATCCTACGGAGCGATGGCCCAACAGATTAATGGCACTGCGGGCTCGCCGAGCGCGACAATCACAATTGATGGCAAGCAACTGCCGCCACCGCCTCTGAAATTTGGTGGGATTATCAAGGAGAGCGCCAAGGACTCCAAGCCGTGGTGGCCGCCGCGGGTGGTGCCGCCGAAGGGTGCGCCCAACGTATTGCTGATCATGACCGACGATCAGGGTTACGGCGTCAATGGCACCTTCGGGGGCGTCATCCCGACACCGTCGCTGGACAGGATCGCGAACGCGGGCCTGCGATACACCCAGTTCCACTCCACCGCCCTGTGTTCGCCGACGCGGGCAGCCCTGATCACCGGCCGCAATCACCACTCGGTGGGCTTCGGCGTGATTTCGGAATTGTCCACGGGTTATCCGGGCTATGACTCGATTATCACGCCTGACAAGGCAACTATTGGCACGATCCTCAGGGACAATGGTTATGCCACGTCATGGTTTGGCAAGAACCATAATACGCCGCCCTTCCAGTACAGCGTGGCGGGCCCGTTCGACCAATGGCCGTCGGGAATGGGCTTTCAGTACTTCTATGGCTTCATGGGCGGCGAGACCGACCAGTGGACGCCGTATCTGTTCAGGGATCACACCCAGATTTTCCCGTGGATCGGCAAGCCCGGTTACAACCTCACTACCGACATGGCGGACGAAGCCATCACGCACATGAAGCAGCTCGATGCCGCGGCGCCCGAGCAACCGTTCTTCGTCTATTACGTGCCCGGCGGAAGTCATTCGCCGCACAATCCCACCAAAGAGTGGATCGACAAGTTCAAGGGCAAGTTCGACATGGGCTGGAATGCCATGCGCGAAGAGATTTTCGCCAACCAGAAGCGCCTCGGCGTGATTCCAGCGAATACGCAACTCACCGCATGGCCGGACGACTTGCCGAAATGGGAAACGCTCTCGGCCGATGAGAAGAAGCTTTTCGCCCGCCAGGCCGAGGTCTTTGCCGGCTATACGGCCTATACCGACCATGAGATCGGCCGCGTGATCCAGGCGGTCGAGGATATGGGCAAGCTCGACAACACGCTCATCATCTACATCGCCGGCGATAACGGTACCAGCCCCGAAGGCACGCTGCTCGGCACGCCCAACCAGTACACCGCCTACAACGGCATTCTGAAGGTTCCGGTCGAGGAGCAGCTTCAGTTCTACGACAAGTGGGGGTCGGCAGCGACCTACCCGCATATGGCGGTTGCGTGGTCGTGGGCGTTTGATACGCCCTTCAAGTGGACCAAGCAGGTGGCGTCGCACTTCGGCGGCACGCGGCAGGGTCTTGCGATCTCCTGGCCCGGCCACATCAACGATCCCGGTGGCATCCGCACCCAGTTCCACCATATCATCGATATCGTGCCGACGGTCCTTGAAGCCACCGGTGTCAAGGCGCCCGAGATCGTCAACGGCATCAAGCAAAGCCCGATCGAGGGCGTGAGCATGGCGTATACCTTCGACAAGAAGAATGCCACGGCCCCGTCCACTCGCAAGACCCAGTATTTCGAACTGATGAGCAACCGTGGAATTTACAACGACGGTTGGTACGCCAACACTACGCCGCCGGTGGCGCCTTGGGTGCTGAACGCACCGATGCTGGACGTCAGTGCCTACAAGTGGGAGCTCTACAATCTGAAAGACGACTACTCGCAGGCTAACGATCTCGCGGCCAAAATGCCTGACAAGCTCAAGCAAATGCAGGCGCTGTTCGTAAAGGAGGCGGCCAAATACAACGTGCTTCCGTTGGACAATTCGTCATTCGCGCGGGCGATCACGCCGCGGCCGAGCGCCACAGCAGGACAGACCGTCTTTACCTATTCGGGTGAGATGGCCGGAATTCCGACCGGAAACGCGCCGAACATCCTGAACAGGTCGTTTAAGATCACGGCGGATGTCGAGGTTCCGGAAAACGGCGATGGCATGATCGTCACCCTGGGCGGACGCTGGGGCGGCTACGGGCTCTATTTACTCAAGGGAGTGCCTGTCTTCGACTACAACATGCTCGCCCTTTTGCAGGCGCGATGGGCAGGCGATCAGCCGCTCGCCGCCGGCAAGCACACCATCGTGTTCGACTTCAAGTATGACGGCCCTGGCATTGCAAAGGGCGGCACGGGAGTGCTCAAGGTCGATGGCAACGAAGTCCGTACGCTACAAATTCCGAAGACGGTGCCGTTCCTGCTGCCTGCGGATGAGACTTTCGATGTCGGGATCGACACCCGCACCGGGGTGAACGATCAGGATTATCAGGTGCCATTTCGCTTCAATGGCAAGATCGCAAACGTGACTTTTAACCTCGGACCGACGCATCTGACCGATGTGGAAGAGATTAGAGTACGAGAGGCGACCGCCCGAGCGCACGACTAGTGACGGTGAAGCCAGGGTGCGCCGAGCTTACGCGGGCACGGGGCACGCACCGACGTCCGCAGGGGCGACCGACCAACCAGATGACGAGGAGCGCAACGTGAAGAAATCATTCGGCGTAGCGATATTTTTTTCAGCTCTGATCGTTGCCGGCGCGGTGGCTGCCCAGGGCCGGCTGGTGGATGCCGCGGCTGACAAGGTGATCGCGAAATACCAGGCGGCAAGCTGCGATCAGCTGAAGGCGCAGAAAAGCGAGCCGCCAACCGAGAAGGAAAAGATAGCACTAAATCTGCTGCGCGACGACCCCAAGGCACGGGTAGCTTTCGTGGACAAGATCGCCGCGCCGGTCCTGAACAAGATGTTCGAATGCAGCATGATCCCGTGAGTCTCGAAGGCTCCATCGATTGGCGGGTACGACAGGAGGCTTGACGTGAACAAATCAATCGGCGCAGCCGTGGGAATCTCAACCTTGATCCTCGCCGGCGCTGTATCCGCGCAGGGCATGCTGCTCGACTTCGCGGCCGACAAGGTGATCAAGAAATATCAGACGGCGACCTGCGAAGAGCTGAAGGCGCCCAAACCTCCGCCGACCGACAAGGAGAAGGAAGCCATTGAGTTTCTCCGCAACGACTCGCAGGCCCGAATATTCTTCATCAACAAGATCGCAGCACCCGTTCTGAACAAGATGTTCGATTGCGGCATGATCCCTTGAGAGCGAATGGTTATCCGGATGGGCCAGAACCATTTTACCGTCAGCTTTCCCCTGAAATCGCCCGCGGACGCGAAGGCGGTCGCGGAGGAGCTTTCGGCCAGGATGCCGGAGCTATTCCGGGCCAACGATACCATTGGCACGGTTCACTACTCGCGCTTCACCGTGCTGAGCGAAAAGACCCTGCTGTTTCTCGGTGACTTCGATGGCGATTTCGACCGGCTCATGGCCGGGCTCGCCAGAACGGCAGGACCGGTTTTCGATGCCGTCTTCCGACATGTGAATGATCCGCCGTCCAGTCCGGTCGCCGCCAATGCGGAGGCTTTCGTGAAATGGACAAAAGCGCATCTCATCACCGCGGTTAATCTCTACACGGCCTATCCCCAAGTGACCGCCAGCAAGATAAGGGCGCTGGCGGCGGCCGCGGACGTCAGTGGAGCCGGCGAACTGCACCCGTTTCTGGTAATCCTGCCCATCAAATCATACCTTCATTTCATCGCCGTGCAGTTGATCCTGCGCGCGCGCGGCAAGGGTACGACAAAGGATCTGGATAAGGTCGGGACGCCTCACTTCGCCCAATTCGTTCCGCTTGAGGACAACCAGATCGGGTTCTTTACCGTCTACGACGGCTCGTTCGACAAATACATCGCCGATTTCACCAAGAACATCGGAGAGGTGTTCGATCTAATCTTCAAGTTCACCAAAAACCCGCCGCCGTCGCCGTGCCGCAAGTACCTGCAGGAGTTCGTTGACTTTGCGGCGGGCGCGAACCGCAGCCCCATCGGATTCTATCAGGCCTATCCCGGATTGTCGGTTCAGGACATTCATGCCCTGATCGCCGACAGCAGATCGCCGTCCGCCGCAGCCGGGTGAGCGAGCTGTCACATCTAGGCATCGAACCGGGTTGTGGATGAATGCTTGACAGGAAGATGCCGTGAGTCAAACCGACAACAGAGACGCGCCGGCGGCAAGGGAGAGCAGAGGGCTTCTCAGCCGGCTGTTCGGGCGCAGCGCGGCGCCGGACCCGCGCGGGCGTGCGGCCTCCAGGACCACACTCGATCTCGCCGATATTCAGGGCTTCATCTTGCGCGGGTACCGAATGCCGATGGTGCGGCATTTCCTGCTGACAGTAGAGGCGCCTGCGAAAGCCCGCAAGTTGCTCGGACGGCTCGTCAGCGGCAACGAGGCCGACGCGCCCCAGATAACCACCGCCGAAGATTGGCACGTCGGGTTCGAGCCGGGACCCGGCGACAATCCCGACGACGTTCCGCGCCGCAAACCCGACTATTGCCTTAACGTCGGCATCACCTGGCCGGGTCTGCTCGCGCTAGAGGTCGGGGATCGCCTCCCGACGCTTTCGTTCAAGTCGTTCGGCGCGTTCGTCGCCGGCGCTGCCGAGCGCGCGAAATTGGTGGGCGATACCGGCGCAAGTGACCCACAGCACTGGATCGACGGTTTCGGAGCGGGAAAGGATCACGTCCTGATAACGTTGCACGCCATCAGTCCCGAAGCGATGACAACGTACAGCGACCGGCTGTCGGCGCTGTTCGACGAAGACGGTGCCTTCAAGGAAATCTGGCGTGCCGACGGGATGGCGTTGATGGAAATGAAGGACGGCGAGCCGGTGCCCACGTTCAAGGTTCACTTCGGTTATACTGACGGTATCAGCATCACGACGATTCGCGGCGGCCCTGAGCGATATCCGCCGGATCACCAACAGCCCTGCGAACCCTGGCTTTTTGTGTTGCGGGACGATGCCGAGAATTACTTCGTGCCGGAACCGCGCGAAATCGGTTTGAACGGCAGCTTCGCCGTTTTCAAGATGATCAGGACTGACGTTGTCGGGTTCGAAAATTTTCTGCAAACGAACAAGGACAAGATCGATCCCGAACTGCTTGCCGCCAAAATGTGCGGACGTTGGCGGAACGGCGTTCCACTGGCATTGTCTCCGGAAAGCGAAAGCCCGCAGGGGGGATTTCCCCTCGATCAGCTCAATAACTTCGAATATGTGAACGCCGACGGCTCGGGTGATCCCGGGGGTCTGCGCTGTCCCGTCGGCGCGCATATGCGGCGCATCAATCCGCGGGGCCAGCCGGTGACGGGCCAGGGTCAACCCGGCGGCAGCAACAATACGCACCGGCTGATCCGCCGCGGCTTGCCATACGGGCCGGTCTATGATCCGAAACAACCGGATGACGGAATCGAGCGCGGGCTGCTCGGCTATTTTATCAACTCGAGCATAGAGAACCAGTATGAATTCGTGCTGGGACATTGGGTCAATGACAGCGAATTTGCTGGATCGGTGAGGCTCAATCCCAAGTCGAAGGACCCGATGATCGGGACGCAGGATCCGGCGCAAAGCATTTTTGTTATTCCCCAGGCCAGTGGCGCCCCGATCCAGGTCACAGGATTTTCCAGTTTCGTTGCGACACGGGCGGCTGCGTACTGCTTTCTGCCTAGCATCACCGCAATGAAGTTTATCGCCAGGCTTGGATCAAGTTGACCTCGCGCTCCCTTGCAGGATTTGTTTCATGACGGCCTTGACCAGATGGTTTGGCGTGACCGAGAGCGATGCTGAGCGGTGCCCCGCCCGTGAAAAGGCGGATATCGAAGAGATCGCCCTGAGATCTCTTCTGATGCAGCAGAATGCGGCCACCGCGCAGCACCGTTCGCTTTGCCGCGGGACCCATGCAAGCGGTGTCTGTGTTCGAGCCCAGTTCGAGATATTCGATGTCGCCACCAAACTAGGCCCTGAGCTGGCGGCACGGCTTGCCAAGGGCAATTTCGCGAAGCCCGGCATTTACCCGGCAGTTGTGCGGTTTGCCAATGCGGACTCCAATATTAATTCCGATTTCAAGCCCGATGTGAGATCGTTGTCGTTCTCCGTGGATCTCACCCGCGACGGTGCGGCGCCTGCCGGCGGTCCCTCCCGGCAGGATTTCTCGATGCAGAACGCCACGACCTTGCCGATCAACGACTCTCCGGCATTTCTGGCGACCATCAAGGTATTGACGGCGTCGAACCCGGTTGCCGGCCTGTGGTCGCTACCCTTCAAGGACAAGTTGAAGGTGGTGAGAACCCTCGCATTGGCGGAATTGCAGGCCCGGCAGAAGATCAAGCCCTATCAGCAGCTGCGCTATTGGAGCACCGTTCCGTTCCGCCATGGGCCAGACGATCTCGTAAAATTTTCTGCGACGCCATCTCCCGACAATCCGGCACGGCCTCTGCAAAAAGGCAACACGAAGGGGCTGCAGGACGAACTGCTCCGGCACATCAGGGAAGATAGCCAAATGAGCTGGTTCGACTTCGCCGTCCAGTTTCTCGATACCGGCAAAATGACATATTGGGGCAAGACTCGCGACGCCAGCTTCTGGATCGAAAATGCCAGTGTCGAGTGGAACGAGGCCGAGGCACCATTCCACGCTGCTGCGAGGCTCACTCTTATAGCGAATTCGCAGTTGTCCGTGGAAGCGAGCGAAGCGGCCTATTTCGATGTCACGAACAATTCAACACCCGACAGCAGGCCGGTTGGCAGTATCAATCGCGCCCGCTGTCCTGCGGAAGTCGCCAGCAGAAAAGCGCGAACTCAGGCAGCCGCACAATAGGCCTTGCTTCACGGCCGGCGCCACTCAACGCCGGCCCTCGATCTCCAGCGATACCAGTCTGGCAAGCAGGGTCGCGGGGTAAAGCTGGCCGATGATCGTCTCCAGATTGCAAAGGCTGCGCGCCACCGGGTGCACCGGAAAGACATCGCCGTAGCCGGTCGATGTCAGCGTCACGAAGCTGAAATAGATCACGTTGCTGGCGAGTGCTGGCTTGTCCTCGAACAGCATTCCCGAGAATGCAGCGGGGAAAAGCAGGCCGACAACGGTGAAAAGCGCGGAAAAAGTCACGGCGATGCTCAAATAGACCAGTATCGCACCGACAATTCGGTGATACGAGACGCGGCCTGGAGCGAACACCGCTCGAGCGACCACGCATCCCAGTGTAGATCCCATTATAAAAAGTGCGCCGGCGAAGAGATAGACATCAAGTATCGACGGCGTGTGGAGGCGGGATATGGCTGCCGTGCCAGCCATGATAAAGGCGGCCAGCAGCGCGACGATCACCGTCGGACTGCCCGACATGAAAAAAACGCCACCGATGAGCCCGAGCGCGGATAGAAATCCGAGCACCTGAAACATCCTGATGCCGACGGCCTGAAGCGGCGCGAAAACAAACAGCATCAATATCAGCAGCACCGTCAGCGTGGTCAGTAGCGGGTCGTTCCAGCGCTCGCGCAGACGACTTAGTGAGCTGGTAATGTTCTGGCTGGCCATATCAACACCAAGTCGTTGTTTTCGCGCGGTCTGGCAAAGAGCTGCGACGGTGCCCCTGGCGTCGGGGATACTGCGCGCAAAATCGTCGGCGAGAAAGCCAGAACCGCGTTGTGTCCGCGGTCTCCGAATTTTCGGAGGCTCTCCGAGATTTCGGAGAGGATGGGCGCCTTGGCCCGCCACCTTTTTCATCTGGCCATCCCGCTGATCCGTCGTGCAATTCCTTTTGGGTTGACCATCTTCCAAATTGGCCCGCCTCTTGCGATGACAGCAGCAGCCTCGTTTATTGATTGCTGGCTCCATTCCGCGACGCAGGGTCGTGAGATCAGGCCCAACCTCGTTCGGAGGACAAGATGCTGTTTCCAGTCTCCATGCTCCTCGCCTCGCAGTTGGTCATTACAATTGCGGACGATGTTCCGAAATTTGATATTGAGCGCGGTTGCAAGATAGACAGCGCTTCTGCCTTTGATCCCAACGCCGGCATGAGCGGAACGATCAACAGATGCGCCGACGATGAGCAAAGGGCGAAGGATCAGTTGCAGGCGCACTGGTCAGAAATTGTCGATGCCGACCGGATCGCTTGCACTGGGTTAACAACCAACGACGCTGCGACTCCCCCAAGCTATGTCGAATTGCAGACTTGTCTTCAAGATCGGCAGTTCGCCAGAAAGATGCCGAAGGAATGATTGGCAATCTCTACCGCGGCGAGGCCTGACGCCGTAGTTCTTCTGCCAGACCCCGGATGGCTGGATCGTCAGGCGCGAGCTTGATGGCCTGTTCGGCGTATTGAAGCGCGGTGGCGGCGTCGCCAGATTCGCGGCTGAAGCTGATGATCGCCATCACAATATCGCGGTTTGCCGGATGTCCGCTCAGACTTTCCTTCAGATAGTCGATCGCCTCCTGGGAGTGTCCTGCCGAATGCAACGCCACGCCGTAGATATAGGCGTAGCGCGCGCTGGTGGGATCCAGCTCGGCCGCGCGGCGCAGCTCAACAAGCGCATCGTCGAGTTGCTTGCGCCGCACCAGGCTCAGGCCCAGCGCATGATGCAGCCCGGCGTCGCCCGGTGAAATGTCGATGGCATTGCGCAATACCGTTGCGCCCTCGTTTTCTCGGCCCGTCTGCCGGTATAGATCCGCCAGATTGATGGAAGCGCCGGTAAACTGCGGGCTCAATCGAAGCGCGGCCTTGTATTCTGCCTCGGCGTCCGCGTTGCGCCCGCGACGGGTGTAGAAGGAACCCAGCGTCGTGCGGGCCTCCGGCCTGTCGGCGTCAAATTTCTGCGCGGCAATGAATTCGTCCGCCGCATGGTCGAAGCGCTCTCGGTCGTGGTCCGGCAGGCGCGACGACGGCACGTCGCCCAGGAGCGAGGCCGTCCGGATACGCACGCCGCGGATCGGATCAGACAAGAGCGGCGACGCAATCGACCAGCGTTGCTCGAGTGAGGCGTTTTGCAGCATGTCGATGGCGCCAATGCGAACCATTGGATCGGGATCGGCAATCGCAGCACGCGCCAGGTTGAGGGTTGCCGGGGTAGCGCGGGCGCCCAGTTCGCTCAACGCGCTCGCCCGGGCAATGGATGGTGCGCTGGCATCCGCGGCTACGGCGGCTAGTAGCCTCGCGGCGTCAGCCTGGTCGTTCCAGGCGGAATGGAAGGCAGCGGCGTAGTTCTGGAAACCTTTGCGATTCGGTCCGTGCCAGCGCTCTACCGCCTCAGCGGACCATTCGGGCGACTTGTCCTTGTGACAATCGTTGCAGGCATTGGGGGTGCCAAGCTTTACGGAGATGTCCGGACGCGGAACGCGGAAACTGTGGTCATGTCGTGTGTCAACGACCATATAGGTGCGGGTTGGCATGTGACATGATGCACAAGTGAGAGGCGGGCTTACCGTCTCATGGCGGTGATGCGCCGCGTCTGCGTATTTCTCCTTCGAATGGCATTGCAGGCAGGTGGCGTCACCGGGTTGTCGCAGTTTGGCGCTGTGCGGGTCGTGACAGTCGCTGCAGGTGACGCCGGCTGCGAACATCTTGCTTTGCTTGAACGAGCCATAATTGTAGGCCTCTTCGACATCCAGCATCTGTCCGTCCGCATGATAGAGACCACGAACCAGCGGCGAAACCATATGGGTGTCGGATAGCCATTGTCCGGGACTCCAGGCCTCTGAAAATTCGCTGCGCCGGGCATGACAAAGGCCGCAAGTCTCGACCTCGGCCCGCAGCGTGCGGGGAGGGGCGCTTCGCTTGACATTACCGGTGTCGGCATCGGGCACCCACGCCGCGTCGCGTCGTTCGCTGAATCGTTCGGCCAATCCCTCGGTCGGATCGTCGATCTTTCCAAATGACCACCAATTGCCGCTGTTTCGTGCCCAGTCGACATGGCGGGATCCCTGGCCGTGGCAGGCCTCGCAACCAACGTTGATCTCGGCAAAGGTCGTTGCGTACCGGTCGTTTGTCGCGTCGTAGTTCTTCCGGACGCCGGTCGAGTGGCACTCGGAGCACATGAAATTCCAGTTCTGGTTGAGCTTTGTCCAATGCAGCACGTCCTCGTGGGCAATTGCCTCCTTGGGATAGAGGTGGAACCAGCGCTGACCGCCCTGGTCCTTTGGGCGGGTGTCCCAGGCGATTGGCAATGCCTGCACGCGACCGTCGGCAAACTCGACGAGATACTGCTGAAGCGGATCAACTCCGAAGGTGTACTTGATCTCGAAAGTCGCAAGCTTGCCGTCCGAGCCATCGGTCTCGACCAGATACTTGCCGTCCTTCCGGAAAAAGCGGGATGTCACGCCGAAATAATCGAATGTCGCATCCGTGAAATCACCCAGCACGGATTTGTCGGTTGCGTGCGCCATGGCGAGCTGATGTTGCGAGCCCTGCCAGAGCTTCGCCTCGTGCTGATGGCAACCGGCGCAGGTCTCGCTACCGACGAATTTCGCTTCAGCGGGAGTAGCAGGTGTAACCGTTTTGCCGAAGTCGCCACCGTGGAAATGAACCGCGAGACCGACAGCCAGCACGGCACCTGCCGCCGTCACCACCATGGCCAACATCACGCGTAGCGAGAAGGCTTTGGACGATGCGGACTCAGCCATCGGGGCTTCCGATGGAATTCCCGGCTGGCTACGGTTCCTGCCCTTCTTTCCCGGCTTTCCTCGCCTGCGCGCCAACGTCGTCCCTGCAATGTGGTTTCGTAATGAAGGGTTAGTGTCCTGCGATTTCCTCGATCCTCAGGCGAGACTAGCGCGCCATCGGTCGGTCCGACAGCCAATTCTGGTTTCGATCCATTCGAGGCGCCTACGGTGCTTCCCTCACCGCCGGTGGGCTCCATTTGCCCGTGAGCGCTTCCGACTTCGGGGCGTAGATGCGCATGGTCAGGTTGAATGCCCCCTTCGGCGCGGGCAGCCAGTTGGCTTCCTTGTCGTTGCCGGGGCTCTCGTTCTGGAAGTAAAGGTCAAGTGATCCGTCGGCGTTGGTCGTAAAGGGCATCCAACTGCTGACGGTGAACCGGTTCAGCGCATTCGCCACCTGGAAGCCTTCGGCATCGTAAAGCGTGATCGACCAGAAAGCGTTGGCGGGCGGGGCGGCTCCCTTGTCGAAGTGGATCGTGTACTTGTTCGCCCCGTCGAGCGGCTTGCCGGTGGCATCGAATAGATTCAGCGGATAGATCGCATCCTCCGGAACGTTGGCGCCGAGGCCGACTTGGGAAACGATGGCACGCTTCAGGTAGTAGTTGCCATAAACGCCCATGGTGTCGGTATTCATCGACCATCCATTCACGACCCGGGCGAGTGTCGTTAGCTTCCATGTCATGAGCTGCTGCGCCTCCTCTGGCACGTTCTCCAGCGCTTTTTTCACCACGGGGTCGAGCTTGTCGAAGTCGAAGCTCTTGCCGGGTTCAATCCCGATGCGCGCCATCTGGGCGAGGATCGGCTGGTCGGTGATATGGGGCTGATGCAGCTTCAGCAGTTCGGCGGCGTAGGCGAAGTATTTGGCGACCGGCATGGTGTCGACCTGAATCTTCGGCGGTGTTTTCATGTCTACCGTCGGATCGATCGCTGTCACCGACTCTGATCCAGGTTCCTTGCCCCAGCGCGCGAGCGGCGTGACTTTATAGCCCGCCTGGATCCTATGCACGGCGTCGTAATCCGCCGGTCCGTCGGTCTTGGTGCGACCGATGATCCAGACATAGGGGGTCGGGGCTGCGAGGGGCGTTAATCCCTGCGGAACAGCTCCAGCCCAGCCGGGCGGCGTTACAAGAAAATCGCCGGCCGCGGTTCCAGTCGTCCGCGAGCCCGGAGAAGCAAAGACATCCGTCCACATGTCGAGCATCGGCAGGAGATAATACCGCCCGGCCGTGTCCGGCGCGGAGATGACCAGCGGCCCCTTGGTGAGGTCCAGCCATGCGATGGAATAGAGCGTGTCGAAATTCGAACGCACGACCCCCTTGAAGTCGGCGGGCGGATATTCCGGGACGTTGACGAACATGTTCATCGGCCCTTTGCCGAATTCCTTCCTGGGCTCGATGTTGGTGAATTGCTTCCGCGTGATGTCCATTGACAGCAGCGGGTAGAAGTAGACGTAGGCATCGACGCCAATGGCATGCGCTTCCTGCTCGCTGATCGGTTCGGCGGTTTGAGCGATGGCCGGGTTGAAACCTTGTGCGCAGAGCAACGCGGCGGCGATCAGGCTGAGGTTGGACGCGGCTTTCATGGCGTTGTTCCTTCCGAGTTATCTTGCTTCGCTGGAGCGGCTTTCTCTGGTCCGGATTGGCTCGCGGTGTCCTCCCGAGGGCGTTTCATGTTTCGCGCTTTATTTGCTGCCGAAGGGGAAGATGGTCTTCCAGTCGTTCTTCATGTCGACAACTGTCCAGCCTTCCGCTCGAGCAACGTCGAGTGCCTTGTCCAGTCTGCCGACGGAGGAATTCCGGTCGTAAGCCCATTCCCGTTCGGCGTCGGTGTGGTGAACGAGCAGGGCGAAGCGGACGCCGCCGCCTCCTTTGGCCCATTCGAGCATTTGAAGGTCGCCGTCGGAATTGCCGAATGCCGCGACCGGCCGGCGGCCGATATGCGCGTTGATTCCAACCGGTTTGCCCGGTCCGTCATTGATGAAGTCGATCTCCGGCAGACGCATCAAGATCGGCTTCGTATCGCGCAACTCGAACCTGGTCTTGCCGCTGCTGCCAACGACCTGCTCGGGCGGAATGCCATAAGCCTTATCTGTCCACGGGCGCATGAAATCGATGCCGCCGCCCGAAACGATAAAGGTCTTGAAGGCGTTAGCCCGCAAATAGGCAGTCAATTCCAGCATCGGCTGGTAGATCATTTCCGTGTAGAGCCGCTTGGTGACGGGGTGCCGGGCGGAAGCAATCCAGTCGAGGACAATCCGGTCAAACTCCACGCTGTCCATGCCGGAATGGGTCTCGACCACAATCTTCATGAGAGCCGGCTCGCCACCGGCGAGCGCACCCTTGACGTCTCCCTTGAGAAGCGAGGCGAAAGGCTCCGTAGTCGCCCACTCCGGATGCAGCGGAGCGAGCACCTTGACGCGATCGAGCGCGAACAGGAGCTGGAAATACATCGGTTGCTCGGCCCAAAGCGTGCCGTCATTGTCGAAGGTGGCAATCCGTTCATCTACGGGCACAAAGTCCGGGGAGCCCTGCTTGGTCACCCACTCGACAAAGGTGGTGATGGCCTTTTTGGCGGCCGTATCGTTCCACGACGGCAGTGGATCGCCCGCGACATCCGCCAATGCAGAGGCAGGGAAGAGAACCGGCAATGCCGGCAGCGCCGCAAAGGCCGACAACATCGCACGGCGGCTCACTTCAAAAAATGCATCTCGCGATTTCATATTAGGGGCCTTTTGCGGTTGATGCGAACGCGATCGGAGCTGCTTTGGGGTCGTCGAGTTCAGACTGAACGTTGGGTGACCGGATCGTGACTGTGGCCGCACCCGCCAGCTGCCACTCGATCAAGGCGCAACGTCTGAAAAGTTGTGATGGCCGCGGCGGTGGGGCCATCACAGAAAGGTCTGCCGAGTCGCCTTATTTGCCGCCGCCGCTGGCTCCGTGTTGGATCATTGTGACCGCCTTCTGCACAGTCAGCGTTCCCGATGCCTGGCTTGGCGGATATTCCTTGAACGTCATGAGGAATCGTCCAACGATTGTTACGGCAGGCACCATGGTCCAGAGCTTCTCACCCCACCATTTCCCATAATTCATGGAGAGGTCCTGGTAGCGTTCCCACGGATCTTGCCGCAGGTTGGTCACGAGGGGAACGTTGGTCGATTCCTCCGATCCGGTAAACAGATTGCCCTTGACGGTCTTGAAGCTGATTTTCCAGTCGCCGTATCTCAGCGCATTGAGATCGCCCCCGTCCGTAAAGTAGAAAAATTCCTTTCGCGGTCCATCGGCGACGTCGCCTTTTAGGAATGGCATAAAGTTGTAGCCATCGAGGTGGGTCTTGAAGGTCTTGTCTCCGACCTTCAGGCCACTCAAAAGCTTTGTAGTCACGTCAGAGTCGCCGGCGGCGGCGAGGAACGTCGGCAGGAAGTCTTCGCCGGCGGTGATGTCGTTGACCACACGGCCGGGCTTGATGGTGCCGGGCCATTTCATGACCATGGGCACGCGGAACCCGCCTTCGAATGTGGTGCCCTTTTCGCCTCGGAACGGGGAGTTACCGCCGTCAGGCCAGGTAAAGGTCTCGGCGCCGTTGTCGCTGGTAAAGACGACGATGGTGTTGTCGGCAATACCAAGGTCGTCGATCTTCTTGAGAATGGAGCCGACTTCCGCGTCGAGCTCCATCATGGCGTCGGCATACAAACCGTAGCCGCTCTTGTCCTGCCATTTTGGCGCGAGATGGGTCCACACATGGGCGCGCGTGGAATTGTGCCAAAGGAAAAACGGCTTGTTGGCCTTGACGGAGCGGTCCATGAAATCGACGGAGCGGCGCACCAGTTCGTCATCCACATCTTCCATGTTGGTCTTGGCGTTGGGATCCATGTTCGGGTGTGGCGGCAGCGGGCCGCCATCAACGATTACTTGCTTGCCGACCTTGCCCCAGCGTGGATCAATCGTCGGATCATCCACAGTGGTCGCCTTGGTATCGACGATGTTGCGCGGGCCGAAATTGGCGCGGAAGTTGGGAGCCTTGGGGTAATCCGGCTCGTAAGGTTCTTCCATGGCGTTGAGATGATAGAGGATGCCATAGAACTCGTCGAAGCCATGCACCGTCGGTAGGAACTCGTTGCGGTCGCCAAGATGGTTCTTGCCGATCTGCGCCGTCGCGTAGCCAAGTGGTTTGAGGAGTTCGGCGATCGTCGGGTCCTTGTCCTGAATGCCCTCCTTGGCGGCAGGCAAGCCGACCGTCAGCAAGCCGGTGCGGAACGGCGTCTGTCCCAGGATAAAGGCGGCCCGGCCAGCGGTGCAGGACTGCTGGGCGTAGTAGTCGGTGAACAGCGCACCTTCGTTGGCTATACGATCGATGTTGGGGGTGCGCCCACCCATCATCCCTCGATGGTAGGCGCTGACATTCCAGATGCCGACATCATCCGCCATGAACACGACGATGTTTGGCTTCTTGGCGGTCGTCTGCGCTGATGCTATGCCGCCGAATGCAATTGCGGCTATCGCAGTTGCGAGAAAACTGCTCCTGATCATCGATGTTTCCTTCCAGTTGCCAGGTCCGCGGGCGAATTAACGAACCAACGTCTTTGCCCGTCCTCCGCAAGAAGCGGGCCAACGATGAGAGATTTCGCCTCGAAGAGAAATTATCCGGTAGATCAGCGGAGTAGCGAAGACCGACCGCGAACGACAGGGAAGCCAGCCTGATCGATTTCTCCGAAAATTCGGAGAGGCTCCGAAATCTCGGAGAATTTCGTTTTGTTAGACGCGAACCGATCTGCGTCAACCCGACGTCACCCCACTGATCTGCTGGACATTTCCCAAGGAATGCACGGTACTCCCGCGGTGGCTCGTTTCTTGCCAAGCGACGCACGGGAAGCCCGTTCGTTTACAGACTGCGACCAAACACAGGAACTCTTGGCCGCCTTCTCTATTCGGATCGTGGTTCCTTCACAACTCAAGGAGAGCAAACATGAAGCATGCGATCTTCGCCCTATTGCTGGTAGGAGGCTTCGTCGCCCTAAGCACCATGGAAGCGAGCGCCGTGGTATGCGCTCGTGGTGTTTACCGGGCAGGCTGTGTCGGCGCACGCGGTGCGGTCGTTGCGCGTCCGGTTGGCCGGGCCGTTGTTGTCGCGCCACGAGCTGTTGTCGCGCCGCGAGGGGTCGTCGTGCGCCGCAGAGTGTACTGATCGTCGCGCGACACCAGCTCAAAAAAGCTTACGTGGACTTCTTGCCGAGATCGCGGCAGGATTTCCGCGGCGAGTTCGTGACCTCCGACCTATCGGAGACGCTTCATATTTTTGGGTCGGGGGCGGTTTGGGTCGGGGGCGGTTATAAATGGCGAGCATGACATCGACAAGATTGCCGCTCTGGCTTCGTTTCTTCCTTATCGTCGCCGTTTTTATTCTTGCGGCGGGGGCCGGTCTGTTTGGCTATCGCTACTTCACCCGCCCAGTGACGCTAACCGTCGCCGTCGGCTCCATCGACGGCGAGGCGTCGAAGGCAATGTCTGCCATAGCGAGCCGGCTTGTTTTGGATGACGCGCCGGTACGATTCAAGGTCATCGATACCGGGACAACGCTCGCGGCGGCTCGGGCATTTGCGGCAGGAAAGGCAAATCTCGCGGTGGTTCGCGGCGACGTCGGCGATCTGTCGCAAGCCGGATCGGTCGTCATTGTCGCTCATGTGGTGGCACTGATGATTGCGCCCCCAGGCTCATCCCTGGACAGCATGGCGGCCCTGAAGGGTCATGCCGTCGGTGTGATCGGCGAGCAGGCGAATACGAAACTCGTCGACGTCTTGAGCAAGGAATATGGCCTCGTCCGTGAAAAAGTCTTCAAGGACGTGGCTCTGACGGATGCCCGGCATGCGCTTCAGTCGAAGGAAATTAGTGCTTTGCTGGTCGTGATTCCCCTGTCGGAAAATTATTTGTCGTTTGTGCGCGGCTTGTTTCAGCAGGGTCCAAAAGTGGCACCGGTGTTGATCGCGGTCGAATCCGCCGGCGCAATCGCACAGGCTGAGCGCGCCTATGAAAGCTTCGATGTGCCGAAAGGCACGCTGCGTGGAAGCCCGCCGGTCCCTGAGGACGACGTGACAACGCTGAGGACGTCCTTGTATCTGGTGGCAAACAAGAAACTCGGCACCGATCTGGTCACGACGCTCACCCAGACCATCATGCGCGTGCGCCGGGAGCTACTGGTCGAGCAGCCGATCTTTGCGCAGATCGCTGCTCCCAGCACCGATACTGATGCGTATCTTCCACTGCATCCGGGAGCTGCGGCCTTCTACAACGGCACCCAGCAGAGCTTCATGGATGAATATGGGAACTGGATCTATTTGGCGCCGATGATTTTGGGTGGCGTTGCCACCGTGTTGGCAGGAGCATGGAAATTTCTGGGAATTGGCCAGTCCGGGACCGAGGCGCCGCTGGATAGCCTGTATGCCCTGGCTCGACGGATCCGGAAAGCGGACACGCTGGCTGAACTTGCGGCCATCGAGGACGAGATTGACGATATCTTGAAGACGCAGCGCGCCAAGGCCGCCGGCGGCGACGAGACCGCGGTAGATGCGACCACTTTGAACGTCGCGGCCCACCGCCTCGAGAACCTGATTCATGATCGTCGCGTCGTGCTGGCGGAGAGGCCGGCCGTCACCCCCGTCGCCTAGAAAGCACGAGGTCTGTCGATGTATGTGGTGCGAATTGAGTCGATTGACGGCATCGTCAATTGCAAGGCATTCACATCCCGAGCCATGGCGCGCGCGGACTTTAAAGTCGGCCGCAACCAGGTCATTGATGAGGTTATGAAGGAGTCGGCGCTGTTCATGGTAGCATCGGCGCGTGATCCAACGATAGCCACTCAGCTGGTCAGGGTTGGAAGGGCTACGCTATTGGATATTTATCCCCCGCCAATGACTGAAGTTGAGGCTGCGGCTTGGCTGGCAGAATTAGAGCTGTAGGGATAGACGCACCCGGACCGACCGGTGAGCGTGACTGGCAATCAGAATGAAAGGAGGTACCGTGTTGTGTTCTCCGAGATTATGGAGAGGCCACGTATTGCCGAGACAGCGTTTCACGCCGGCGCGACTGATTACGGCGATGCTGGAGAGCGGCACGATGGATCTGGCGATAGGCTATTTTCCGGGGCCGATCGACGCGCATAGCGGTGAAGTACTCTTTCACGAGGAGTTCGACTGTCTCTATGACGCCAACGCATGTGGCGTGACTGCGCCGCTATCGCTCGCGACATATTTGAAGTTGGCTCATGTCGTGACGTCGCTTTGCGAGGAATTGACCACCGGCATCGACGCGGCGCATCGGAGTCTATCGAAGGATCGGCGCCATACGCTTGTAGACGCAACTCCCTAATTCGACAGTTTGCGGACATCGATCGTGCGCGAATTTGCCAGGCCTGTAATTTCGAAATGATCTGTCTGTACGATATCTATGATGTTGCGCGGGCGGTGCGCGACGACGTTGACACCAGTTTGACGGCGCCGGCTGTTGTAGATTAGCCCCGCTCCACCTGACGCGCGAACCTCCTCACCGAGCTTCTGCGATGCATCATAGCGTTCGCTTGCATACACGTCGGAACGCGTCACCTGCTGTCCTCTGATGTCGAGATAGTCCCCAAGTAGCGTTGCCGCATAGGCTCTATAGGTTCGACTCATCGCGGCTACGTTACGAGCAACCGTTTCACGCCGCAGATGGTGACCGACCTCGGCCGCGGCAGTCCGAATATCGTCAGCTGCGTACCAGGCGCCAAGTTCCGGTCCATTGAATCTCATGCCTCCAGGAGCGACATGGAGAAAGGCAGCCATGACAATGCTAGCGTTGGGCACACCATACACCCATTCGCCCTGCGGTAGCCGATCGATGCGATCGGCTACGAGTCGATCGTTCGTCCAACCGACCAATTCCATCACCGCAGAAAGATCTGCCGCCGTCGCAACCGTGTCGAATAGCCCGATAGGGGGAAATTGCGACGGGATCAGGCGATGGGCGGGCTGCGGCGCCGGTCCGAAAACGTCCATCACCGGAAGACGATTTCGGTGTCGTTGTAAGGTGTGAACGCCTCGTCAATTGTGTTCGGCTGCATATATTGTCCGCCACGCGCGCCGTCGAGGAAACGTCGAACCGAGAGTAGCCCATCTTGAGATCCGCTGATGACGAGGTCGAGCGGCGGTCGGCCGCCGAAGACGACGGCGTTGTGCGGGGTTCGCAGCCACTCGACACCGAGCTGCTCCGTCGAAAACAGGATCCCGAGACCCTGATGAATCCCGAGTACGGCCGAGATCCGCGTGAGGACATCAACGTCGAGCGTGAAACTGCCGTGCTCGCGCGCCTGCTTGCACCAGTTGTGATAGGTGGATCGGGAGGGATACCCGAGAACCAGCAGGCGCTGTTCTTCCGTCAACCCCCATAGATCCGCAATGGCCAGGAAAGTCCGCAAAGCAGGGGCGCTTAGTCGCCTTCGGTTCGTGGGTGCAAAGCGGGAATTGTCGAGGCGCTGAGGCCCTTTCATCGCTTCTGAGAGGCGCGGTTCTCGATCATTCGACATGGATTTCATCTCCGCCAAATTTGGACATAGTCCAAATATGGACAAAAGGCAAGCGTTTTGTTTGTGAATGTTCAGAGTAGGCGCATATTTTGACGCCAGATCGCGCCGTCTTCGAAGATCGACCTCGATCTTATCTCGCACCGTTCGGACCGATATCGTGTCTCGCTTATTGCGGCAACGCTCCGCTGGCTTTCCTTCACCGAAAAGCGCGCCGTCCTCGTGGTATCTCGCCCGCTCCTTCCTCGATGCGTTTCATATTGCTGCTATCCGCAGATGCCGAAGCTGACGCGCGCGTGGTCATTGCATCGCTTGACTGGCGCTTAGCTCTCATTTGGCGTCGGACGCCGCGCATCTTGATGAAATATCTCCGCGAAGAGTCTTTCCAAATCGTGCCGCTGAAACGGCTTCTGCAAGGTTGGGCGATCCTGATGCGGTTCATGCAGACTCTTTTTGGCGTAGCCGGTCAAAAATAAGAATGGAACATCCCGCGCGGCCAGCACATCAGCAATCGAATACGTATTCTCGCCGTTGATATTGACATCGAGAATGGCCAGGTCGATTTCCTCTCGCTGAATCATGTCCAGCGCCTTCTTCACGCGCGCTACTGGCCCGATCACGGTGTGCCCAAGCTCGGCGAGCATGTCCTCAAGAAGGAGAGCGACCAGGTTTTCGTCTTCGACTATCAGGACGCGCAGTCCAGTAACCTGGCGGTATGACTTCGTACTAGTGGCCATCAATCAACTCCTCCCCCCGCAGCAGCCAAGGGGATGTCCACACTGAATGCCAGACCACTTGGATTGAAATCGACATGGACTTCACCGTCCAGATCCATAGACAGCCCGCGCTCGATGACAATCGTTCCGAAGCCCTTGCGTCCGGTCTTCTTCACCGGCGGCCCGCCGGTTTCCGTCCATTTCAGCCGAAGCGTACTCGGCTCGGAAGACTTCAAAACATCCCACACCACGCGGACCTGTCCGGTCGGCTTTGACAGCGCTCCGTACTTCGCTGCGTTCGTAGCGAGTTCATGAAAGGCCAAGCCAAGCGCGAGTGCGGCTTTTGGATTGACGGTAAGTTCGGGACCCTCGAGCACAAAACGCGTACTCTCCTCTGACCGATACGGTTCGAGTTCCAGAAGCAGCAACTCGCGCAAGGATGCGCTCTCCCAAATTTCGCGCGAAAGAAGATCGTGCGTCCGCGACAACGAAATGAGGCGGGCATCGAAGGTCGTCCGGAGTTCGCGGTCAGAAGCTCCTTTCAACGATTGCGCGGCGATCGATTGAACGGTCGCCAGGGTATTTTTCACCCGATGGTTCAGTTCGTTCATGAGGAGTTGCTGCCGCTGTTCGGCTTGCTTGCGCTCCGTAACGTCCACCAGCATGTTGACGCCTCCGACGATCTGGCCCGCGGCATCACGCATTGGCGTCGGATAGGGTACGAACCAGAGGCGCGTGCCGTCCGGGCGCTCAAGGATAGCTTCTGCACCGCGGACGATGCGGCCTTGCTTGAGCGCGTCTCCGTGGCTTGGCGAGACTGGAGCGCATCTTCCATAAGATTGAGCGCGGCCCGCCGCGCATCTTGAACCTCTACGTTAGCCGCCTTGAATTCACCGACCCTCTGGGCGAGTTCCGTATTGGCATGGCGCAGCCGTTCTTCGCTTTCGCGGAGGGCGTGTTCGGCTTGGCTACGTTGCGCAATCTCGGCTTGCGCGGCCTGATAGAGGCGGCCATTGTCGATTGCTATCGCTGCTTGAGCCGCAATACCCATCAAGAGACGCTCTGAACGCTCGGTGAAAATACCGGCTTCGGGATGGCCGAAGAATAGACCGCCAAGAACCTCTCCCGAGCGTGAGATCACGGGCGCGGCAAGATAGCTGCGTACCGGAAGATGGCCTTCCGGCATGCCGTGATACGGATCGTTCCTGCCGTGGCACGAGAAGACGTGGATGGCCGGGATGAGCGAGCCCGGCCATGACGAAAAGGCAAACCATTTTCAAACGGTTGGAAAGAGCCTGAAAATGCTGGCTGCATCTCGGGTCAGAGTCTCAGGAGAGCGGTCCAGAACCCTCTCGAAAGACAAAGACACTTATTTATTCTGCAAACCAGGTTTCATGGAATTGCTCGATGAGCCCGTCGTAGAACTTGAATCTGATTTGCTGTTGTTCTTCGCTTCAAACACCGACATCCCGTGCGGTCCGATCGTCATTAAGACCGGATCTCCGTCTTTTGACTTAGCCTGAACCACAAACGATTCGGCCACGACTTTGATGTCGGTAAAACCAGCACTTTGCAAATCCTGCTTAATCTTCTGAGCAGCGGCCAGGTTTGGCCCAGAATTTGAATTCGTCGATGCGCTGGGTTGATTCTGCGCACTGGGCGATTGTGCAAAGGCTGGCGGTGCGAGAAGTGCGATCATTGCTGCGCCGATGAGAAGGCTTTTCATAGATTTCTCCTATATTTTGAGAGGGCAAAGCGCGGGCGCTCCGGGACGATAGGCATGCGGGGCAAGCCGTGCCGGTCACGCTTTCATTCGTGACCCGAGAGCAATGGAAAATGCTAAGTGTAGTTCCCTCTCTGTTCAGCAATTGGGCCAAACTTTCGTCTTAAGCTCCCGATGGACGGACCGAAGCAAGCCGAAAGAGGAGCGTTGTGTTGCGTTGCCGTGCGCATGGTTCGATTTCTTAGCGGAGAAGGTCGAGACAAGGGCCTCCCGTCAGCGCTATGCCAAAGGCAAAGCTGGATTCCAAGTCATGCCTCAGCGGACGAATAGTTAAGGCGACATCAAGCCATAAGCCCGCGTGAGGAGTCTATGCAACTAATGCGAGTCTGCTCGGAACGGTTCGTTTGGAACTTTCTCGAAGTCCTGTCCTTGTCTCAGCTATACCGCGCCAACGGCACCGCGTGTTTCGGTTGGTTGGCGATGGCTGTCCGCATTTCGCAAACTCGATGGAGACATTGTTGTTGCACTTGGCGCCGGCTTTTGAGTTGAGATTAAGCAATGTCGAGAATATCTCTTCGAGTCCCACGAAAGATATCCCGGCATCGGCACAGGAAAAAGTCGCTGGAGCGTGCGGGCTCCTCGCAGAGCCGGCACGGACTGGACTGGATGAATTTCTTTACGGCCGATGTCCAGACCGGGTTTGGTGCTTTTGTATCCTTTTATCTTGCAAGCCTGCGTTGGTCACAGGAGGACGTCGGCTTTGCGCTGACACTCGGACGGTTGTCTGGGGTGATCGGACTAATCCCGGCGGGAGCTTTAACCGACACGATCCGAGCCAAGCGCGGGTTGGCGGCGGCTGGACTCTTCATGATCGCGATTGCAGCCTTGATACTCGCGCTGCATCCGACTTTCGTCTTCGTGCTGACAGCGGAAGTCCTTCACGGCCTTACCGCCGGCATTCTAGGCCCTGCTATCGCGGCGATAAGTCTTGGCCTGGTCGGCAGGCGCGCGATGTCGTTGCGCGTGGGACGAAATCATCGATACGATGCGGCGGGCAACGCTCTGACCGCCGCCGCCATGGGACTTCTGGGAAAGTATTTCACGTTGAAGGCGATTTTCGTGATGGCGGCAACCCTTACGATTCCGGCCTTGATTGCGCTTAGCCGAATTCGCAAAGACGAGATCGACTATGATCGCGCACGCAATGCGGGCAAAGGCGAGAAGGGGCCGAATGTCCAAAGCATCATGGAGCTTCGAAAAAATCCCAATCTGCTTTGGTTTGCCAGTTGTCTCGCTCTCTTTCAGTTGGCCGACGCCTCGATGCTGCCCCTTGTCAGCGAACGTCTCGGACAATCCAACGTAGCGGTGAATCCGTTGCTATTGTCAGGTCTGATCGTTGCGCCCCAACTGGTCGTGTCCTTTTTCGCGCCATGGGTGGGATATTTTTCGGAACTGTGGGGACGCAAGCCGCTGCTGTTGATTGGGTTCAGTCTCGAGATCATCCGCGGCGTCATGTTTTCCTTTGTCACCGATTCATTCCTGCTTACTGCGGTGCAGATACTGGATGGAGTGAGCGGAGCCATCGTGAGCGTGCTCACGGTCGTGATCATCACGGATCTGACGGCGGGAACTGGCCGCTTCAACCTGGCCCGCGGTGGCGTGGGCATGATCACCGGCGTTGCGGCTTCCGTTAGCACGGCGCTGAGCGGATTGGTCTGGCAGCGCGCGGGCGAGAAGACGGCCTTTTTGAGCATGGCCGCGGTGGCTGTGATTGCAACCGCGCTCCTATGGTACCAACTGACCGAGACCAAGCCAGCGAAATATGTCGATTGAACAGGTCGAAGCGCCTGCACCTTTCGTCAGGTTCAATCGCGGCAACGGCGGCCATTGGCGAGCAATCGCCCCCGGAAGGTGAATCACTGATGTCATTCAAGGTTCAGGTAGGCCCGGCGCAGATCGCCATTCATCAAGGGCAGACAGTACTGGTGACCGAGCCGGACGGGCAGATAAACTGGCCCAGCAAGCGCGGGTTGTATTTCCGCGACACCAGGGTGGTCAGCGCCTGGGCGATCTATGCCAACGGCGAGCGCTGGGAACTGCTGAACGGCGGCGGCGCTGCGCCGCATGTGGCACGTATTTTCCTGACCAATCGCGCCTTTGTGACAAAGGATGGGCCGATCGCGGCGCGTAAGCTGGGTCTCGTGATCGGTCGTCATATCGATGGCGGCTTGCACGAAGACCTCGACATCACCAACAACAGCCAGAAGCCGGTTCGTTTCAACCTCGAGATCGCAATCCGGGCTGATTTCGCCGACATCTTCGAGGTGAAGGGCGACGACATCGTACGCCGCGGCCGCATCATCACCTCCTGGTCGGCGAAGCGAGAGATCCTTCGCATCACCTACCGCAACAAGGACTTTTGCCGCGAAGTGATCGTCCGCACTGGCGAGGGAGACGGCGAGCCGACGGTGAATGCCAACGGGCGCCTGAGCTTCGATGTCATCCTGAAAGCCGGGCAAGCGTGGCATCGCTGCCTGATCTACGACTTGGTGGACGGCACGAAGCACCTCCGGGCGCCGCGGCAATGCAGCCATTCCGGCACGACCTCGGACCATGCCGGAAAGATGGACAAATGGCAGCGCACGGTTTTGAAAATCGACACCAGCAACGAGGAATTCTACCGTTGTTTCAGTCAAGGTGTGCAGGACCTGGCCGCCTTGCGGTTGCCACTAAAGGGCACGGATCACATGGTGTTCGTTGCCGCTGCCGGATTGCCATGGTTCGTGGCGCTGTTCGGCCGCGACACCCTTATAGTCTCGCTGCAGACGATGATCGTCTATCCGGAATTCGCCGCCGGAACGCTGGAGGTTCTGGCGCAATATCAAGCGACGCAACGCGACGACTACCGCGACGCCGAGCCGGGCAAGATCCTGCACGAGCTTCGTTATGGCGAGCTCGCGCATTTCAAGTTGATCCCGCACACGCCATATTACGGCACAGCTGACGCAACGCCCCTCTATCTGATCGTGCTGCATGAAGCGTGGCGGGCCACCGGCGACCGCGCGTTGATCGAGCGGCACCTGTCGAATGCCGAGGCTTGCCTGACCTGGATCGATAAATACGGTGACCTCGACGGCGACGGATTCCAGGAATATCAGACCCGCTCGACGGCTGGCTACGAAAACATGGCCTGGAAAGATTCCGGCGATTCCGTGATGTATCCCGACGGCACGCTCGTGCGCGGTCCAAAGGCATTGTGCGAATTGCAGGGCTACGTTTACGACGCGTGGCTACGCATGGCCGAGATCTACGACGAACTGGAGAACAAGCGGCGTGCCAACGTGCTACGCAAGAAGGCGGCAGTGCTGTTCAAGGAATTCAACGAGATATTTTGGGACGAACAATCTGAGTTCTACGCCTACGCACTGGACGGCAACAAGAAAAAGGTGATGTCGGTGGCATCGAATGTTGGGCAGTGCCTGTGGTCCGGCATCATCGCGCCCGAACGTGCCGGCATCGTGGTGAAGCGGTTGATGCGAAAGGATATGTGGAGCGGCTGGGGTATCCGTACGCTGTCATCGGATCATCCCTCGTTCAACCCTTACAATTATCAGACCGGCGCGGTGTGGCCGCATGACAACTCCCTAATCGCATTGGGTATGCGGCGCTACGGTTTTGCTGCCGAGGCCGCCGCGGTGGCGCGCGACATCAGCGGTGCCGCGAGCCATTTCCTGCTGAACCAATTGCCTGAGCTATATGCCGGGCTGCAGCGCGACCCCACGAGCTTCCCCGTGCAGTATCTCGGCGCGAACGTTCCGCAGGCTTGGGCGGCGGGAGCTCCATTCATGCTGCTGCAGGCCATGCTGGGCCTGCAGCATGATGCGCCGCGCGGCAAGCTGTATGTCGATCCTGCCTTGCCTGATTGGTTGCCGGACGTGACTCTAACCGATCTTCGGCTGGGGCGGCGCCGCTTCGATATCCGCTTCTGGCGGGACGGCAAGAGCACGAACTTCACGATACTGAAGGGCAATCCCGACGCGGTAGAGCATAAGGCCATTAAGAGCAGCTACGCTGGGGGTGCTTGATTCATTTTTCAACGAACGAAGCAAGATCGGGGAACGCCCCGCTTGCCGGGACGAAGCCGCAACAGCGCGCCTGCGAGGGGTTCTTGTTGGCGCTGCTCCGCGGTGAGTTTATCGGAGGCGGTTGTCACGTACAGCATATCCAGAGCGTCTTCGGCGAAAGCACACATTGTGGGCTGACTTACAGGCAAGACGATGTCGCGGTCCACTGCACCCGTCGCCGTATAGCGCCGCAATCGGCCACCACCATGCAGGGCGCACCAATATCCGCCCTCACTATCAACAGCCGCGCCATCGGGCAGACCCAATGTTTCCGGAACCTTCGCGAACAGGATGGGCGAGCCGATCTGCCCGCTTTCCGAATCGACGGTGTACGCAAACACCTCTCTTCTGTTGCTATGCGACAGATAGAAGCGACGTCCGTCTGCACTCCACGCCATGCCATTATGCAGTTCCGCAGTGTCCGGTTCGGATCGCAAGCCGTCACCCAAGGTAAAACTGTGAAGCGATGATCCTCGGGGCGAACAACCGCTATTCAGCGGATCAAACATGACCCCGATCCAAAATCGGCCGAAGCTATCGCAAGCACCCTCATTGAAGCGGAACAAGGTCGGATCGAAAGGTGGATCAACCAGTTTGGTCAAGGCGCCGGTGCCGAATTCCAGGCGAAAGATTCCGTAGCGCAACGCGACCACCGCACCGGGGGGAGGGGAAGCCAGGGCGAAGGCGCCAATATCGCTCGTCATCAGCCAGGATCGCTGACACCTCGTCTTCGCGTCATATCGGTAAAGGGCGGGCTTTTTTATATCGATCCAATAGAGCGCGTTCTCCGAAGATACCCAGGTCGGTGACTCTCCGATCGTGGCACCTGGGTCGACCACAACTTCGATTTCCATGCCTCCCTCCAGGCGACCGCGAGACCGTGCGAATGAATTTGTTACATCGTTGTAACAACGGGGAACGATGCAAAAGGTGCCGCATTGTTCGTAGGAATCCGCACACTCACCGACGATCTTCGTTCGGCTCTTCGACTTTTGGAGTACGCCATGAGTATGAATGTTAGCGAGTTTGTTTGGCATCGATTGCAGGAATGGGGCCTCAAGCGCGTTTTTGGCTATCCGGGAGACGGCGTCGGAGGTTTGGACGTGGCGCTGGAGAAGACCAAAGACACTTTGCAATACGTCCAGGTCCGCCACGAGGAAATGGCGGCCTTCATGGCCTCAGCCCACGCCAAATTCACGGGCCAAGTGGGTCTTTGCTACGCCACTTCCGGTCCGGGCGCGATCCACCTTCTCAATGGACTCTACGACGCGAAGATGGACCACGTGCCCGTTGTGGCGATTGTCGGTCAGCAGGCGCGGACTGCAATCGGCGCAAGCTACCAACAGGAAGTGGACCTACAATCCCTCTTCAAGGACGTGGCCGGCGATTTCGTCGCGATGGCGATCCTGCCGGGGCAGGTTCGTCATCTGATCGACCGGGCCGTGCGAATTGCGTCGACCCGACGAACGGTCACGTGTGTGATCATTCCAAACGATCTTCAGGAACTTGCCTACGAGAACCCACCGGTTGCTCATGGCACAACGCATACCGGGGTCGGCTATGCCGGACCAGCGCAACTGCCGAACGGTGCCCTGTTGCGGCAAGCCGCCGATGTGCTCAACGCCGGCAAGAAAGTTGCCATACTGGTCGGCGCCGGCGCGCTTGGAGCCACCGACGAAGTAATTGAGGTGGCGCAGAAGCTGCAAGCCGGCGTTGCAAAAGCTCTTCTCGGCAAAGCTGTGCTGCCGGACGATCTCCCTTGGGTCACAGGCGCGCTCGGTTTGCTGGGAACAAAACCGTCGTGGGATCTGATGAAGGGGTGCGACACCTTTTTCATGATCGGATCCGCTTTCCCCTATAGCGAGTTCCTGCCCGATCCTGGCGACGCCCGCGGTGTACAGATCGACATTGACGGCACGAGACTGAGCCTGCGTTACCCTATGGAAGTGAGCATGGTCGGCGACAGCGCTGTCACGTTGCAGGCTTTGTTGCCTTTGCTTAATCAAAAGCCGGCCGATCGCTGGCGCAAGGGAATCGAGTCCGGCGTCGCGGAATGGTGGAAGACGCTTGAGGAGCGGGCGATGGAATCGGCCGATCCTATAAATCCGCAACGGGTGTTCTGGGAACTTTCGAAGCGCCTGCCGGAAAACTGCATCATGACCGGAGATTCTGGCTCGGTGGCGAATTGGTACGCGCGCGATATCAAGATGCGCCGTGGCATGATGGGCTCGCTGTCGGGCGGTTTAGCCTCGCTCGGCGCCGCGACGCCTTATGCGGTCGCGGCAAAGATGGCATTTCCAGACCGCGTCGTGATCGCGTTCATTGGCGATGGCGCCATGCAGATGAACGGCCTGAATGTCATGATCACGATCTCAAAATACTGGAAGGAATGGTCCAACCCGCGGCTGATCGTCATGGTATTGAACAATCGCGATCTTAATCAGGTGACTTGGGAGGAGCGAATTCAACTCGGCGCAGGCAAGACCGAATCCACCCAAAGCATCCCTGACTTTCCCTATCATAAATACGCCGAACTCATCGGTCTGAAGGGCATTTTTGTCGACGATCCGGACCAACTGGGCGCCGCATGGGATGAGGCCCTCGCTGCCGATCGACCGGTAATACTTGAATGCTATACCGACCCGAACGTGCCGCCGCTGCCGCCGCACATCACGCTGAAAGATGCGAAGAATTTTATGGTGATGACGGCGAGCGAGCCGGAGCTTGGGAGCGTTCTCAAAAATAGCGCCAAGCAAATTTTTGCGTCGCTGGTACCGTCCGATAAGGACTGACCCATGCGGCTGGACCCGGCAATTCAACGGGTGTCGGCGGAAGCCTACACCATTCCCACCGATTTTCCCGAAGCTGATGGCACGGCATCTTGGACATCGACCACCATCATCGTCGTACACGCTGAGGCCGGTGGCCAGCAGGGGGTCGGATACACCTACGCAGATGCATCCGTCGTTGCGCTTATCGATCGAGTACTGGACGAAGTTACAAGAGGAAGCGATGCAATGGACCCCCCGGCCGCCTGGCGCAAAATGCAGATCGCCGTGCGTAATTTGGGCCGTGAGGGTCTTGCTGCAACTGCGATTTCGGCAGTCGACACCGCACTATGGGATTTAAAAGCGGTCTTGCTTGACCGGCCGCTTGCGTCGATTCTGGGACGCTACAGAGAATCCGTGCCGATTTACGGGAGCGGCGGTTTCACAAGCTATGATGACGAACGGTTGGCACGGCAACTCTCTCGGTGGATTGAAATCGAGGGGTGTCGCTGGGTCAAGATGAAGATCGGAAGCGACCCCGCACTTGATCCAGCCCGCGTTGCGGTCGCGAGGGCTGCCATCGGGCCGGCAGGCCTGTTCGTCGACGCCAATGGCGCCTACGGGCCTAAGGAGGCGATCCATCTTGCGAAGATCTTCGTCGAAAAGCAAAACGTGCAGTGGTTCGAGGAGCCGGTTTCGTCGGATGATCTTGAGGGACTTCGGCGAGTGCGTGACGAGGCACCGCCCCTCATGGAGATCGCGGCCGGCGAGTACGGGTACAGTCTCGACTATTTCCGCCGAATGCTCCAGGCCGGCGCCGTAGACGTGCAGCAAGCGGACGCCACCCGATGTGGGGGCGTCACCGGGTTCTTGCAAGCGGCGGCTCTCTGCGAGGCGTTCCATATCGACTTGTCTGCACATTGCGCACCCGCGCTCCATCGTCATCTCGGTTGCGCGGCTCCGCGATTCCGCCATCTCGAGTGGTTTCACGACCACGTTCGCATCGAACAGATGCTCTTCGACGGGGTGCCGGTGCCGCACCGAGGCAGCATTGCGCCCGATCTGTCGCGTCCTGGACTCGGCTTGACCTTGAAGCGGAAGGAAGCCGAGAGATTTGCTGCGGACTTGAGGGAAGCAGCATGAGCCGCGACATCAGCGCTGTCGCACTTTCCGGCGCTGCCCTTCTTGGTTTGGTGGCGTTAGCTGTCAAACCGAGTTCTATCAGCGGTCCGGTACGGTCTCGGCGGCTTCGGCGATCGGTGCCCGGGCGGACGATCGACCACAGCGCCGCTGTTCGCTCGGCCCGGCGCATGAATAGGGCTGCTGGCGTCATTGCTACCGCGGTCTTGGCCGACAGCGCTGTGGAGCATTATCGTGGCTCGTTCCACAACAAGGCGATGGTGACGCCCTTGGTGACTGCGGCCTTGTCGCTGGCGGTCAGCGCTCACGGCAATGCCGATAAACGGCCAGCGGCGCACCATGTGCGGGACGGCGTCTACGCCATCGCGGCGCTGACAGGTTTGGTCGGCACCTGCTTTCATATCTTCAACGTCAGTAAGAAACCTGGCGGGTTTTCCTGGCAAAACCTGTTTTACTCGGCGCCGATCGGAGCTCCGGCGGCGCTGACGTTGTCGGGCGTCATGGGGTTTCTGGCGGAGCGCGTGCGCGACACGACGCCAGGCCTGGCTCCCACCATCGGCGGCGTGTCAGCAGGACGTGCGGTGGCCGCTGCAACCAGTGTGGGGCTGCTCGGGACGGTCGCGGAGGCGGGATTGCTGCACTTCCGCGGCGCCTATCATGATCCCTTCATGTATTTGCCGGTGACCATCCCGCCTCTTGCTGCTGCATTGATTGGCAATGCCGCCTTAGGCCGGACGGACCGGCCGCGGCCAGTAACGAAATTCTTGCTTCGCTTGACAGCGGTGCTCGGGTTCGCAGGCGCCGGCTTTCACGCCATAGGCGTCGCCCGTAACATGGGTGGCTGGCGCAACTGGAGTCAGAATCTGTTGAGTGGACCTCCGATACCGGCACCGCCGAGCTTCACGGGCTTGGCGCTCGCCGGGCTCGCAGCACTGGGTCTGATGGAGGACCATCCCGATGTCTGAACGCTATCCGGGTTACGATGTGCTTTCCAAGCGTCAGACGGAATCGTGGAACGAAACGACGCGTCAGGTAGTCGACCGGCGGCTTGCGATACCGCGAGAGCCTCGCTTCTTCTCCTCGACCGAATGGCAGATCCTCAACGCGGTGTGTGACCGCATTATGCCGCAGCCCAAGGATCGGCCGCCGGTGCCGTTGGCGGCTTATGTTGATCAGAAAATCACCGATGGTTTGCTGGACGGGTATCGTTATGCGCAATTGCCGCCGCAGGGTGAGGCTTGGCAGCGTGGCTTGGCCGCCCTTGAGCAGTCTGCAAACGAGGCGCACGGCTGCTCCTTTCGCGATCTGCCTTCGGAACGGCAAGATGCGCTTTTAAAACGCATGCAACAAGGCGAACTGGTCGGCGACGGGTGGGGCGGAATGCCCTGCAAGCTGTTCTTCAATCACCGAGTCATTCCGGACATCATCCACGCCTACTACGCGCATCCCACGGCCTGGAACGAGATCGGATTCGGCGGACCCGCCAGCCCACGCGGTTATGTTCGGATGGGATTGGACCGCAGGGATCCGTGGGAAGCTGCGGAGGTGAATTTGGGAGATGATATCCGACGGACCGAGAGAAAGAATAATCGTGTCGGCTGATCCATTCACGTTGCCGCGCGCCACCGGCGGCCGCGCTCCCGATGTTTTTAAACGCGGGGGTTGGGTTCCAATGCGTCAGTTCGACGAGAACGACGTCGTCGATTTTGTTGTGGTCGGGACAGGAGCGGGCGGCGGCCCATTATTGGCACGTTTGGCCGAAACCGGCTTCTCCGTCGTCGGCTTTGACGCCGGACCTTATTTCCGACCGCTGGAGGATTTCGCCTCCGATGAGCGGGAGCAGGAGAAGCTTTACTGGACCGACGAGCGCATCGTCGACGGGGCGAATCCGATCACGATGGGCGGCAAGAACAGTGGCAAGGCAGTGGGAGGAAGTACCGTCCACTTCGCCATGGTTTCTCTGCGTTTCCGACCCGAATGGTTCAGGTCCCGCAGCGCACTGGGCTACGGCGCGGATTGGCCGCTCGACTGGAAGGAGATGTGGCAGTACTACACCAAAGCAGAGAAAGCACTCAGCATCGCCGGACCTGTAACGTATCCGTGGGGACCGGAACGACCGCGCTATCCCTACCGTGCGCATGAATTGAATGGCGCTGCCGAATTGCTGGCTCGCGGGGCCGAAGCCATGGGCATGAAATGGACGGCGACGCCGCTCGCAACCGTCTCGGCGCCGCATGGGCGATCGCCCCCTTGCGTCTACCGCGGCTTCTGCCGATTTGGTTGTTCAACCAATGCCAAACAAAGCCAATTGGTGACCTTTATCCCACGAGCGTTGCAGGCCGGCGCGGAAATCCGCGATCTCGCGATGGTAGGCCGCATCGAGGTGGGTCCCGACGGTCGCGCAACCGGGGTGCACTATCACCGGGAAGGACGCTGGCGCTTTCAGAAGGCGCGCCATGTCGTTGTCGCCGGCTATGCTGTCGAAACACCCCGGTTGCTGCTGGCATCCGCCACCGACAGATACCCCGACGGCCTCGCCAACGGTTCAGGTCTCGTCGGCAAGAATCTGATGACGCAATCAAACCAAGCCGTGTTCGGCACGATGGCTTCCGAGGTCCGCTGGTACAAGGGTCCGCCTTCGCTCTCTATCACCGAGCATTGGAACTATGACGACCGCAAAGATTTCGCCGGTGGATATTGTTGGATGGCGCAGGGGCCGCTGCCGGTGGAATGGGCCAACATACAGACGAGTTCGCGCGGTCTTTGGGGCCAGCCATTGCGCGACGCCATGGAAAAGTACAATCACCAGGTTGGATTAAAAATGGTTGGCGAGATGCTGCCCAATGAGGCCAACCGTGTAACGCTCGCCGATGAAAAGGATCAGTACGGGCTGCGGATTGCCCGCGTCACCTACAGCTGGGGCGATAACGACAAGGCATTGATTCAACACGCGCTGGGACAAATGCAGACGAGCCTGGAAGCGGTTGGAGCGACCGACATCTTCAGGCAGGAGGATGATACCAACCACCTCGCTGGAACGGCGCGGATGGGCAACGACCGAGCAACGAGCGTGGTCAATTCTGATTGCCGAAGCTGGGACATTCCGAATTTGTGGGTGTGCGACGGATCGATCTTTCCCACGACCGGTGGAGTAAATCCCTCGCTCACGATCACAAGTATTGCGCTTCGGACCGCCGACAGAATTCAAAGTTTGGCTGCGCGCGGCGAGCTGTAGATACGTAGATATATCGCTCAATTTTTGTTTGCGCCAATCGGAATCGTCTCGTCGCTATCGCGGTTGGCCAGTGATTTGCCGCGCGGCCGGTAACCGCCTTGGCTTCAGGAATTTTCGGCGGGATTTGCCGATAGCGGCTGCGCCCGCAATGAGCCCGACAAGCAAGCAAGCTGCGCCAGCTCGCAACCAGGCAGGATCGAAACCGATAACTTCGCTGGAAGATCGATTGCTGAATCGCCCGCGCGCACCGGCGTCCCCGGCAACCGGTTGAAACAGGTTGTCGGGCCGGTCGGGAGAGGCCAGCTCGCCGGTCATTTGACCATCGTAACCCTCGTGCGCGAGGATACGGTCGCCTGAGCCCGGAAGAAGCATCGTTCCTATGATTGCCTTTAGCGCCGATCGTCCGATCCAGAGTTCGCGCGGCGCCTGCCGAGCGGCACGAAAGATTTCACGAGCAATCGCAGCGGGCTGGAAGATGGGAGGTACAGGTTGCAATCGCTTGGGAAGGCGGCTGCGGGCCCAGTCGAATTGCGGAGTGTTGACCGCCGGCAACTGCACCATCGTCAGCCGTATCCGGCTTTTATCGTGTTTCAATTCACTACGCAGCGCGTTGGTAAATCCTCGGATCGCGAATTTCGCTCCGCAATAGGCTGACTGTAATGGAATGGCACGATAACTCAGCGCCGATCCGACCTGAACGACGGTGCCATGATTGCTGCGACGCATATGACGGAGCGCTGCCATCGTTCCGTACACCTGGCCCAGATAGGTCACGTCGGTCACGCGGCGAAATTCCTCAGGCTTTATATCGCTAAGAGGAGCAAAAATCGTCGCCATGGCGGCGTTGATCCAGACGTCAATTTTACCCCATTCAGCGATCACTCGATCAGCAGCAGCAAATACATCTTTCGCTTCAGCGACATCAACCGGCAGCACGAGTGCCCGGCCTCCTGCCGCTTCGACCTCCCGCCGCGCTCCCTCGAGGCCGTCGGCGCCACGAGCAATAAGGCCAACGCTATAACCGCGCTGCGCGAAGGCCACAGCGGTTGCGCGGCCAACGCCGGCCGAGGCTCCGGTAATGACCACGACGGGCGAACTGGGTACGGTCATGTCGGTCACTCCATTGTTTTCCAAATTTATAAGGAGGTAACAAGGCGCGGACCCGACTGTTCCGGACGACATCCGGCTGTTGTCCTAAAATTGGGGGTAATCCTGTTTGTCTGCCGAGGAAGCAGGCGAGCCGGCGGCCCGCGTGGACGTCATTTGTTAGCCAGTCGCGCGAGGACATCGCTCAGCGTCAAAGCGAACATGAAGATGAGCCAGAAGACGCCTGCCGCTGAGACCAGTTTGATCAAGGTCTTGGCGCTGCGAAGTCCCATGAAAATCATCACGACAAGGCCGGCCTTGATCGTCGCGATGGCAAGACCCGCGACGACGTTGCCGACTCCGAGCGAAAGATGGGCGACGCCGAAGGTCAGCATGAGCAAGAGCAGGAGTGCCAGCCAGACCAGAATGTTTCGTCGCCATATGGCGTAGGTCCTGGTGTTCATGACCGCCCCACCAGATAGATCAATGGGTAAAGAATGATCCAGATCACGTCTACCAGATGCCAATAGAGCGCGGTCACCTCGACCTCTGGATTCTCGCGTAGCTGTATCCGCCGTCGTCCGCCCATGATGATCAGGCGTCCGATGAGCCCGAGTCCGATCGTCAGGTGGACTGCGTGAATGCCGGTCAGGGTCCAGTACAGCGCAAAGAAGAGCTGCGTAGCCGGCACCTTCAAGGCAAAGTTCGGGCCGGGCCAAAGGTTTTTTCGGAGATCCTCGGCATATTCAAATCCCTTGAGCACAAGGAATATCATGCCGAACGCAACCGTCGCTGCGAGACACCAGATCGCAAGACGACGCATGTCGGCCTCCGCTGCCTGCGCTGCGACTGCCATGGTAAGGCTGCTCGTCATCAGGACGGCAGTGTTGATGGTGCCATACCAGATATCGGTCTCCCTTCCGGCCATGATGAAGGCTTGCGGATAGGAGACGCGATCGATCGTGTACAGAAGAAGGAGCGAGCCAAAAAACAACACTTCACTGGCAAGAAAAACCCAGATGCCGAAAGTCGCGCCTTCGCGCTGCCGCGACAACTCATGCCAGGGTTCTTTAAGGACGCCGGCTGCGGTACTCATGTCTTGTCATCCCGCCCGTACTCTCTCCTATTCCCGGATTTAGGCGCCTCGCTAAAGGGGTGATAATTGTAGGGCGCTTCCGTCACCCGCGGAATCGCGGCAAAATTCTCGCGCGGCGGCGGCGATGTCGTTCGCCATTCGAGGCCTGTCGCATCCCATGGGTTGTTGCCGGCCCGGGCGCCTGAGATCAGCGACCATGTCAGGTAGAACAGTGGCAGCAGGTAGGCGGCCGCGAGCACCACTGCCCCGGCCGACGACATCACGTTGTAAACCTGAAACTCTGGAGGATAAACGTGGTAACGCCTGGGCATGCCGAGATATCCGGCAATAAATTGCGGAAAGAATGTGAAATTGAAGCCGAAGAACATGAGGATGGCGGCAAATCGTGCCCACGCCTCTGAATAAAGTTTGCCGGTGATCTTTGGCCACCAGAAATGTAGTCCTGCGAAATAGGCCGATACCGAACCGCCGACCATGATGTAGTGGAAATGGGCGACGACGAAGTAGGTGTCGGTGACATGAACATCGATGGGAATGGAAGCGAGGAAAAGACCGGTCAGGCCGCCGACGGTGAACAGGCCGAGGAACCCAAGCGCGTACATCATCGGGGCCTCAAAGCTGATTTGTCCCCGATAGAGAGTCGCCGTCCAGTTGAAGACCTTGATCGCCGAAGGCACCGCAACGATGAACGACAGGAACGAGAAGATGATGCTGGCATAGGGCGACTGGCCGGCAACAAACATGTGGTGACCCCAAACGAAGAACCCGATCACCGCAATACCGACCATCGCATAGACCATGAAGTCATAACCGAAAACTCGGCGCCTCGCGAAGCACGTAATGACCTCAGAGACGACTCCCATGGCCGGAAGGATCATGATGTAGACCGCAGGATGACTGTAGAACCAGAACAGATGCTGGAACAGGATCGGATCGCCGCCGAGCGCCGGATTGAAGATCGGCAAGTGCAGCCAGCGCTCCACAATCAAAAGCAGTAACGTCACGGCGAGGACGGGCGTGGCCAGTACCATGACGAGACTTGTCGCGTAAATCGCCCAGACGAATAGCGGCAGACGGAACCAGGTCATTCCCGGTGCGCGCAACATGTGCGTCGTCGCAATAAAATTGACGCCGGCTGCGATTGAAGAGAAGCCCGCAATGAAGACGCCCATCGCCGCGGCGATGACATGCGTATTGGAAAACATCGTCGAAAACGGCGTATAGAACGTCCATCCGGTATCCACGCCGCCTGCCACGAGCGCATACAACGTGCAGAGCCCGCCGGTAATGTTGAGATACCAACTGAATAAGTTCAGCTTGGGAAAGGCGACATCGCGCGCGCCTATCATCAGAGGAAGCAGGAAATTTCCCAGCGTCGTCGGAATCGACGGAACCAGAAAAAACCAGACCATGATGATGCCATGGAAGGTAAACAGCTTGTTATAGGTGTCGGCCGAGACGACGTCGGCGTCGGGTGTGAAGAGCTCTACGCGGACGATCGAAATCGCGATCCCGCCCAGGAAAAAGAAAAATGTGATCGAGATCGCATAAAGGATGGCGATGCGTTTATGGTCGGTCGATGTCAACCAGGACGCAAGGCTGTGGCCGGCGCCGAGATAGCTCGGCTCAAGTGAGAGCGGAAGTTCGCCATCGAGTGTGGCGTCGGTCATCGCTGTTCTCCCTCGGTCGACAATGAGCGGATGTAAGCTGTGAGGCTTTGAATTTCGCCGTCGTCGAGGATGCCCTGATAGCTTGGCATGATTGGCTCATACCCCGCAACGATATCCCGCCTCGGCATCAGCATTGAATCACGCAGATAAGCATCGTCGGCGATGACGGAATTCCCGCCCGCAAGCTGCACCGGACGACCGTAAATGCCGCGAAGCTTGGGTGCGTGGACCTTGGAGGAATCGGCGTGGCAGCCGGAACAGCCGCGCGCCTCGAAAATGGCGGCGCCTTCGTTGGCCAGACTATCGCCCTGCGGCTGCGCCGAAAGCCAGCGACCGTAATCCTCCTTCGACATAACGACGATTCGTCCTGTCATGCGCGAATGATCGGTGCCGCAATACTCGGCGCAAAACAGATGAAATACCCCAAGCTTGGTAGCAGTGAACCAGGTCTCCGTGTACCGGCCCGGCACCACATCCTGCTTCATTCGGAACGCTGGAACGAAGAAGGAATGGATCACATCCTGCGAGGCCATCACGAGCCGAACCGGTGTGTCGATAGGAGCATGCAGTTCGTTGATTTCGCTTGCGCCGTTGGGATGCTGCGTTTTCCACATCCATTGCTTTGCAACGACGTGAATCTCAAGAGCGTCCTTGGGGGCAACCAGTCCCGAAAGCTGGCTTGATGCCGCCCACCAGAATAGAAAGAGGGCAAGGATAAGCGTTGCGGACGTCCAGCCAATCTCGAATTCCCGGCTAAAGAACGCCGGCATGGCCCCACGCTTCGCTTTAGATCCGCGCCGATAGCGGATTGCGAAGCCGATCACCAAGACAAGAACTACCAAAATAATGACGGCAGATATCCCTAGCAGCAGGTAATAGATATCGTCTGTTCTGACGGCCTGCGCTGAAGCGGATTCTGGCATCAAAAACGAAAGCATTGTCACCGTCCGTTCTTCAGAGGGCCGCCGCGATAGCGTCGTTCAAGGAAGAGGATGAACCCGGCAAGCGCGAGCACCGTCAGAATCGCGCCGATTTCCAAAATCCGCCAGATCAGCAACGTGTACACGCCGTGAGCGGCATCGAAACCGTAGCACAAGAGCGCGATGCGATCGGTCAGCGAACCCGTATGGCCTTGACCTGCTTCGAGCAACGCGAGATGCAGGTCTCCCGGGTTGAGTGCAAGACTGGAGAGCGAGCGGGAAACCAGACCCTCTGCCGTGAGGACGATGGTGCCGGCAGGGTGGGCGAATTGATCGACGTCGGCATCATAGATGAAATTGTAGCCCATAGCCCTCGTCAGAGCTCGTATGGCGGCTCCATCGCCGCGCAGGATGGTCGTGGCCCTCGCGACTTCCGGGTTTCCGATCTGATCAAGCATGGCCTTGGCGTCGGTCAGCGAATCCTTCGGGTCTAGACCGACGACGATGAGCCTGAAATCGGAGCCCGCTCGCAAACCGGTTTCACCGAGCGCTCCCGAAGCGATTGCAAGTGCAGGTCGACAGATCGTGTGGCAAGTGAAATCGACAAAAAGCAACAGCGACGGGACATGATTCAAGATTTGAGCGAAAGTAACCGCGCGGCCGGTCAAATCATGAAACACCAGGTTCGGCGGAACAGCAGCGTTTTCTTGCGGAGCAAGAGCAACCTTTGCAAGTTCGGCCGGGCTCAATGATGCGTTTGCCGCCTGGAGGGAAATGCACAGAATGATGCCGGCTAAAAGCGATCTCATGGCTTTTGCGCTGCTCCGCCCTTGACGGCAGCGGCCGGCGTTTCGATTGGCCCGTACGCGGCTGCGCCTTTTGCTGCCACTAGCGCCATGGCCCGATCAACGGGAATTCGGATGATATTTTGACTCCGGTCGACCCATGCATAGCCATTGAGCTGCGCTTGTTGCTCCTTCTCGAACTTCGTCAGATCGGCGGCATCGTCGATCTGGAGGCGCGGCTTTCCGAATGTCTGTGGCGCAACGCTGACCGGCCCGTGTATCTCCCAATCGTAATAGATACGTGCGCCCAGGATTGACAGTCCGACGAAGGCAAGCAGGGAAAGGGCCGTGAACAGCACCGTGCGCGCCGCGACTTCGGGCGACTCCGGTCTCTGTTCCGCGTGCATGTCGTTATCTATCATGGGTCCATCTTCTGATCTCGGCTGTAACTGGCTCAGCTATCGCGATTGACAGGCTGGCCAAGACCATAAGGGCGGCTAGCGCCGCTACAATTGCTCCGGGTTCGAAACCTGGCGCCATCAGCCACAAAATATGTAGAACTACGCCGATGAGAATGAGACCGCCGATCAGGCGAAGCGCCTGCCGGTTCGCGCGAAGTTTTGAGCTGAGCAACATGGCGACGGGCACGACGGCACCTACAAGAACCGCCGAGACGATGACCCAATTCCATCCGTCTTGACCACGCCGCAAATACCACGCCGCCTTTTCCGGCAGATCGCCGTACCAGCTCACAATGAACGACATCAGGTCGATATAGACGGTGCCCAGAAGCGCAGCCATCAAGAGGCTGCCAAGATCGGCCGCCGTGTCGGAGTCCGGTTCCGGGGCTATGACCGCCGTAAAAGCCAGCGCGGAGAGAATCTGCTGGATCGCAAATCCGGCCGCGAACGCCGAAGATCCGAAACCGACATCGATCGAAAGAATCCAGTCGACTGCGACGAGGCTGATGATAAAGCCGTGGAACGCAAGTCCAATAGCTGCCGTCAGCGGGTTGCAGCGGCGCTGGACGATAAGCACGGCGAGAATTGACCAGCCGATCAGCGCGACGAATGTCCGCAGCAGAAAGGCTGGCTGGTTGAGGTAAAGATGGACCAGGTCCGGACGCGCGCTCGCGGTGCCTGCAGCCCATCGGTACGGTGCCGACAATCCGAAAGCCAACGGCAAGAATGCAACCGTGGCAAGCGGAACTGTTGCGGCACACGGCACCAGCGTAGCTGCAAGTCTATCGCCCCAGCGGCCGCCGGTAAGGCGATGAATAAGGAGCAGTACGAGACTGCCAACCGCCACGCCGCTCCAAACCACAAAGCCAATGAGCCAGCCTTGAGCCACCGGTCGCGCGCTTACAATCAGCGCGACAACTAGCGCAGCAATCATGGCAGCGGTGATCGCGAACCATTTCTTACGCGGGGTCTGCAATCCAAACGGGAATGCCTTCGCGATGCTCATGGCAATTTCTCCTGGGCATCGGGGACGTCGGAGAGTTGCGCGTGCTGGGAAGTCTGCAACGCCCGGATATAGGCGACGATGGCCCAGCGGTCGTGCGGTTCGACGCGCGCAGCGTACGGATACATCACGCCGAAGCCGTTCGTGATGACATCGAAAAAATGCTGGGCCGGTGCGCTCCTCAGGCGCGCGCTATGGTAGGATGGCGGCGGTGGAAATCCTCGCTGGACGATCATGCCATCGCCCTGGCCGGAAAGGCCATGACAAGGGGAGCAGAAGATGTCGAAGCGCTGCCTTCCTCTCTCGAGCAGCGCCGCCGTCACCGGTGGCGGCTCCTTGATTTCCTTGTCTCGCGCCAGATCACCTTGCGCTACAGTTCCGGATGGCAGCGGTTGTGCTTCGCTGCCGTTGCGCCAGAGCTTTGACGGTTCATAGGGATCGTACCGTTTCTGCTGGATCATCGACTGTTCGTCGCAGCCGACGAGCAGCAAAGGGATGATAAGGATGAGGAGGGCTCTCATCATGCTGACCACATTTCGGATACGCTGAAAGCGCCGGCCCGTTCTAATGCATGGCGTAAGGCGTTCCCATGCTCGTCCGCTTCGCTTGTTGCCGCCAGCAGAAAAAAACGATCCTGGCTGGCGCGTTCAAACCCGACGATGTCGAAGAGCGGGTGGTGCAGTTCCGGCAAGCGGCAATTCACCATGAACGCGATCAATCCACTGATGACCGCTGCCAGTATTCCAACTTCAAAGGGGACCAGCATGAACACGGGCCAGCTATTCAGCGGTCTGCCACCAACGTCGAGCGGATAATTGACGACGGAACTGTACCATTGGAGCCCATAGGCGAACGCAGCCATGGTCAGGCCGGCGACCAGCATGACGGGTCGGATTTTTGAGGGTTCCACCTCAAGAACGTCATCGAGTTGCGCAACTGGAAATGGTGTAAAGGCATCGAGCAGGAGGTGGCCATCCTGACGAAGTTGTCGGGCCGCAGCCACAAGCGCGTCAGAATCCTCAAATTCGGCTGCAAACTGTCGTGTCATGCGACGCCCTCGTCGTGGCAAAGTTTGCGGGTTTCGTACATCGACACCGCCGGTAGAATGCGCACGTAGCAGAGGAAGAAGAAAGCAAAGAGCCCGAGGGGGCCGAACAGCAGCACCCAATCCGACAGCGTGGGATGAAAATGTCGCCACATGGATTGAGCGTAGTCGTGCGACAGCGTGTTCCAGATGATCAGAATGCGCTCAAGCCACATTCCGACGTCGACGAGGATGCAAATCGCGACGACACCAAGAACGTTGCGACGCACGGTGCGAAACCAAAATGCCTGGGGCAGCGCACAATTGAACAACAGCAACAGCCAAAAGAGCGGCGCGTAATAGCCGGTGAAGAAGTATCGGACCAGCGAGCGGTCAGCATCGGATCCTGCATACCATGCGGTGAACCACTCGCTTGCGTATGAAAATGTCATGATAATCGAAGCCATCAGCAGGATCTTGGCCATGGCGTCAAAATGATTGATGGTGATCAGAGCCTCCAGCCTCAATCCCCATCGGATGAGGGCGCTCAGCACGACGACCGTGGCGAAGCCGGAGTACAGCGCGCCGACAACGAAATAAGGGGGGAAGATGCTTTCCTGCCAGCCAGGCATCAGGCTTGCCGCAAAGTCGAGTCCAACGATGGAATGGACGGACACGACGAGCGGGACCGCCAGCGCGGCCATAGTCTTGTGAAATGTTTCGTAGGTGCGCCAATGCCGGGCGGAGCCACGCCAACCCAATGCAAAAATGCCGTAGAGGACGCGACGGACAGTGGTCTGAGCACGGTCACGCATGGTGGCGAGATCGGGCAACAGGCCGATGTAGAAAAAAATAATGGAAAACAATAGGTAGCTTAGAATAGCCCAAAAATCCCAGACCAGCGCGCTGCGCCACTGCGGCCAGAGCAGCATGGTGTTGGGATAGGGGGCAAGCCAGTAGAAATATTGCGGTCGTCCAAGATGTAAAATGGGGAACAATCCGGAAATCGCGACCGCGAAGATGGTCATCGTTTCAGCAAAACGATTGGTCGCCGCGCGCCAGCGCTGCCGGGTCAAAAGCAGCATCGAGGAGATTAATGTGCCGCCGCTGCCAATCGCGATCCACCAAACATAGCTCGCGATCGCATAACCCCAGACGATGGTCGTGTTCACGCCCCATACGCCGACACCCTTGGTGAACAAAACGCCGATCGCTACAATAGTCGCAAAGACGCAGAGCGAGGCAATGATGAAGGCAACCCACCAGAGCTTTCCGGCCGGACGTTTCAGGATCGGATCTGAAATCGCCGCCGTCACGGCGCTGTAGTTTTCGTGGTCCGCCGCGAGCCACGGATGGGGTGCCTTTGCCGCCATTTGCTTGACGACTGCGCTCATGCAGCGCCATCCTTGAGCGTTGGGTCGGGATTGCGAACGTCGGCGAGATAAGTTGTGCGAGGTCGGGTTCCGAGGTGGCCCAGAAGCTCGTAGTGGCGCGGTCCAGTCTTAAGGGAACTCACCCGAGAACCGGCCTCATTGATATTGCCGAAGCTGATGGCGCGTGTGGGACAAGCCGATTGGCAGGCGGTAACAACCTCGCCGTCCGAAATCTTGCGGTCTTCTTTTTCGGCCCCGCGCCGCGCCCGGCTAATGCGCTGGATGCAATAAGTGCACTTCTCCATCACGCCGCGCTGCCGCGTCGATACGTCCGGATTGTGCTGGGCACGGATCGTCTCAGCTCCGAGATTGGCGTATTCCTGCCCATCAGCATAACCAAAGAAATTGAAACGCCGCACTTTGTAAGGACAGTTCGCCTCGCAAAACCGCGTCCCCACGCAGCGGTTATATACTTGAAGATTGAGGCCTTCTCCGTCATGAACCGAAGCCGCGACTGGACACACCGGCTCGCACGGCGCGTGCTCGCAGTGCATGCAAGGAACCGGCTGAAAGCCGGCCTTCGGCGCGGCTGATGTGCCGTGGTCGTAGACATCGACGCGGAGCCAATGCATGTCGCGACCGCGCGCGATTTCTTCCGGTCCCACGACAGGTATATTGTTTTCGGCCTGGCAGGCGACGACACAAGCGTTGCAGCCGATACATGCCGCGGCGTCGATGACCATGCCCCAGGCATAAGTATCGTTTTTGTGTTCTGGTAGAAGTGTTGGCAACGGTTGCTTCTCAGTAGCACCGACCTCAGCCGCTATCCCCGCGAGCGACAGCAGCGGATAGAGATCGTCAGGATTGCCCTCGAGCTTGACATCGTCCGCAGTGGTGAGAATTTCATGAGTTTCTCCGGTTGGCAGGAGCGTGACACCATCAAGCAGCCAAGGCATTGCCGTGGTCCGAAGCCGATACGCGTTCACGCCGACATTGTTCCCGATCGCGCCAGCATTTCGGCGCCCATAACCCAGGGAGAGGTTCACGACGCCGGCCGCGGTACCCGGTTCAATACGGGCGGTGACCTTGATGGAGCGATTGTCAGTGGTGATCTGAATGACGTCGCCAGACCCGATGCGAAGCCGTTCCGCATCTGCGGGCGCTATGGTCAGAGAATGACCCCAAACCTCCTTACTGAACGGCTTTGGGCATTCTTGCAGCCAAGGGCTATTGGCCCAGCTCCCGTCCCAGACGCATGGATCGGGACGCAACACCAGCGACATTCCTTCCGGCTGCTCGATCGGCGCGAGCGGAGGAAGTTGCGGGGCTGCGACGGTGGTCGGAACGGAGGTGGTTTGCGCGATTATCCCGTCGTGGAGCACTTTTCGCCACCAGGTTTCGAAATCTGGTCCACCAATCGGTTGCCAGGTTTCGCGAACCAAATCGTAGGACAAAGCATTTGGCTGGCCCATAACGGTGGCCAAGAGTTCGTGCGCCGTTCGGCTGGCATAGAGCGGCAAGATCAACGGTTGGACGATACTTGCGGTGCCGTCGCGGGCTCGAAGATCCGACCAGCTTTCGAGCGCGTGGGACAGAGGAACGTGCCATTGGCACGACATCGCGGTTTCATCCAGATGCGAGCCGAGGTGGACGCTTGAAGACGCTCTCCTTAATAGGTTTTCCATTGGCAGATCGGCGGGCGCATCGTAAGCCGGATTTGCATTCAAGATCAGGAGCAACTTGACGCTGCCGCCATCTAGAGCGCTCGCCAGGTCCGCAAGGGACGATGGTTCTCTCCCTTGCGGCTGATCTATGGGTTCGATGAAATCGGTCGGCGCATTGAGCTGATGGTTGATCCAATGAACCAGTGCCTGGACTTCTGGAGATTGCGTCGGACCCGCGAGGACGAGCGCTTGCCCGCGGGCAGCCATCAGGGCTTTAGCAGCTGCTTCGGCGAAATGGAGGGCTTCTTCAGGAAGTGCCGGCTTTGGAAATTGGGCTCCGAGCTGGTTGGCGACGGCGACAGCAACATTGGAAATGCTGCGGGGATGCAAAGCCAGCCGATGGTCTGCTTTGGCACCGGTAAGCGTAAGCGCGTTTTCAGCGGTGTACATCCGCGAGAACCCCTGCGGATTGGCTGGATTGCGTGCGCTCGCCCAGTCATGCGCGCACCGAACCTGGTCGGGACCGGATCCCAGCGGATCGGCATCAAGCGTTAGAACGACGCGGGCGTCACCAAGACGCGGCCTCGGATGCAGCGGTCGGCCAAAAGCGATCTTTGTTCCATCGCGTTCGTATTCTTCCCCGATCGGTTCATAGGCATGCCATGTCGCTTGGGGGTATTTCGCAAGAAGCTCATTGATTTGCCGAAGCAATGTCGGGGAGGTAATTCGGCCGGTCAGCAGCCTTAACCCCTCCCCGTTCGATGCTTTCAGACGCTGCATTTCCGGCAGCAGCGCTGCGAGGAACATGTCCCATGATGAAATGTCTCCGTTATGCATCGAGGTTTGCGATCTATCCGGATCGTAAAGTGACAAGACTGCTGCCTCAGCGAATACGTCGGTAGCACCGAGACTTGCCGGATGGCGCGGATTACCCTCGATCTTGATCGGGCGCCCATCGGTCGAGATCGCAAGAACGCCGCGGCCATACCCGCTCAACGGCAGCGTCGTTGCAAAACGCAAAAGCTCGCCGGGCACGACGCGTTCCGGCATATTGACGTAAGGGACAATCTCTTCAGCCGGCTTGCTGCAGCCCGCGACGGTCAGGGCCATCTGGGCCGCAAATAGCTGAAGTGCGCGCCGGCGGCTAAGCGCAGGCGTCGTCGGGCCAATAGCCGAGGGCTCCAATCCAGTCGACCCATCCTTCATTATCGATGACATTTTGAACAATCCGTCAGATGGTTAACGTCGATATGATACTCGCGCACAAGACGGCGGCCCCGGTCGAGTTGATCCTCGGGCATCGTCCACTTCATGTCGAATACGGCGCTCCGCGGTCGAACATAATTTTCGGGATTGCGGTGGCAGGTCAGGCACCACCCCATCGTAAGGGGTGCCGCTTGTTTCATCAGCGGCATGCGGTCCACCCGGCCGTGACATGTAGAGCAGCCAACTCCCTTGGCCACATGGATACTGTGGTCAAAATAGACATAGTCGGGAAGCACATGGACCCGACGCCAATGGATCGGCTGATCCTTTGCGAGGCTATCGCGTACCGGAGCCAGCATCGATGCGTTCGTCCAGATCTGCGAATGACACGTCATGCAAGTTTCCGTAGGGGGAATTTCGGCGAACCGTGCTTTCTCAACCGACTCGTGGCAATAGCGGCAATCCAGGCCGAGACCTCCGACATGATGGGCGTGGCTGAACGGTACGGGTTGCTCGCGCGTTATCGATTGATCGGTCACATAAGGAGAGCGCATCACCGAATAGGCCAGTCCCACGACCACAATTGGCAGTGCCGCAAGCAACGCCATGACGACTTTTGCGATGGTATTTGATCGCGGGCTGAATATTTGGACCATGTCCGCGGACCCCGGCTTCGGCTGACGGACGCACGATCCGAACCATGTTAGATTATCGACAAGTAATCGGATAGACGGCCAATCGACATTGGATTACGTTTTCTCTCAGGACAGGGATTTGCGGCGACTATTGGAGTTCGTGCGCATTAAGTCTCATGGCGTGGTTGCCTTGAGAGTTTGACGCAGGGATTTGACTGCATCGGCTGTGACGACTGGCGCGGCATTGCCCCAGGCATTGCGAACGTAGGTTGCGACCGCGGCGACCTCGGTGTCACCGAGTTTCCAGTCGTAAGATGGCATGGACGATGCAGTCGGCCGCTGATCGGTGACCGCCGTCCGCGCCCCTTGCAAAATCATGCGGATAACGGTGGTTGGATCGCTCGATTGCACATTGGAATTCTTCGCGAGCGGAGGAAACATATGAGGTACGCCACTGCCATTTGAACGATGACATGCTGAACAACTGTCGGCATAAATTGTTCGACCGGTGTCGTTGGTGCCTTGATCCACTTTGGATGGCGATGTTCCGGACTTCCCGTTCACCTCCTTCAAATAGATTGCCATGGCGTGCAGGTCACTGTCGCTCATCTTTGAAGTTGAATCGCGCACAACTTCCGACATCAGCGCGGCCGCGCCGCTATGGACATTGCGGCCGGTCTTGAGATACTCGGCAATTTCATCGGCGGTCCATGAGCCGACGCCGAGATGCTGGTCGTCGGTGATATTGGGCGAGAACCAGTTCTGCAGCTTACCCCCGTCAAGCGCCTCTGCTGCCTTATCCGCGCCGAGGAAATTCTTTGGCGTATGACAGGCGCCGCAATGGCCCGGTCCTTCGACCAGGTAGGCGCCGCGATTCCATTCGTCGCTTTTGTCCGTTCGAGGCGTAAAGGTTCCGGGCGTAAAGAACAGCATGTCCCAGCCACGCATAAATATTCGATGATTGAGTGGCCATTGGAGCTTGTTTTTTGGACGCGGGCTCGAAACGGGCTCCAAAGTATTGAGATAGGCACGGACCGCCAAAACGTCGTCGTGCTTCATTTTGGTAAAGTACGGGTACGGAAAGGCCGGATAGAGCCGAGCGCCACCAGGACCAACGCCTTCATGCATGGCCCGGTAGAAATCCGCGTCCGACCATGCCCCAATTCCGGTTTCTCGATCGGGCGTGATGTTGGGGGAATAGAGCGTTCCAAAAGGCGTCTTAATGGGGCGACCGCCAGCGAACGGCTTCTTTTGATCTTGGGTATGACAAGCCATGCAGTCGCCGGCATCGACAAGAGCCTTCCCGCGCTGCACTTGCTCGAACGATTGCTCGCCTGCGCTCGCCGGAGCGGCAACGGGTCCACCGAACGCCGCTAACTGCACCGCCAGTACTACCAAGCCTCGCAACGCAATGCGCATCGTCGCCTCTCAAGCTTGTACCAACGGCCCGGGATTCTTTAGGTATTGGTTTTTAATCGCGTCTGCGGCCCAATAAGTGAGGGCACCGATCGTTCCGGTCGGATTGTAACCCGGATTTTGCGGAAACGCGCTCGCGCCCATGACGAAGAGATTGTGAAGATCCCAACTCTGCAAATACCGGTTGAGGGCACTCGATTTCGGGTCGCTGCCCATGATCGCGCCGCCGGTGTTGTGAGTGGTCTGATATGGGACAATTGAATAATGCCCTTCTCGCTTCTTGGCATGGAACTCACGCGCCTTCATGACCTTGGCGATGTCGGTTGCGCGGTCAGTAAGGTAATCCGACATCTTGTGCTCATTGTCGGTGTAGTCGAATGTCATCCGCATTAACGGGCGACCATGGATGTCCCGATAGGTTGGATCCAGGTCGAGATGATTGGCGCGATGACTCATGACGGAGCCATGAGTGGCGATCGTCGCAGACTTGAGGTAGTTTTCTGCAACCGCCCTTTTAAACTTGCCGCCCCACTTGGGTGTGTCTTTGGGCACCGGATGGGTCTCTATCGGACGGCCATTGGTATTCCACAACGCGATATAGCCGCCGCCAATGAAGCCCAAACCGGTATGATCGAAGTTGTCGCCGTTGAACTCGTCGATCGCCATCCCAAGTGCGCCCGCACCGATGAACGGGTTTATGATTTTGTCGTCAAAGAACACGTCGACGCTGGATACAATCTGATAGGCGTAGTTCTTTCCTATAACGCCCTGTCCGGTTTGGGGATCGTAGGGCATTCCGATGCCAGAAGTCAGTAACAGATGAGCGTTATGGAGTATAAACGCGCACATAATTACGATCTCTGCGGGCTGCTCGAATTCCTCGCCTTGCTCGGTTACATAGGTAACGCCAGTGGCACGCTTGCTGGTTTTGTCGTGATTGATCCTAATGACCTCGGATCCAGTCCGAAGCTCGAAGTTCGGCTTGCGCATCAAAACCGGCAGGATCGTCGTTTGCGGACTTGCTTTGGAATAGTTGCCGCAGCCATATTTTTCGCAAAAACCGCAGTAGCTGCACTGTCCGAGGGTCACTCCGAGGGGATTGGTATAAGCGCGTGACATGTTCGCGGACGCGCAGGCAAAAGGCTTATGGCCAACCTGCGTGGCGGCTTCCGCAAAGAGCGTCGGACCGTAGGTCATCTCCATCGGAGGATTGGGATAGTCGCGCGAGCGCGCACCCTCAAAAGGATTACCGCCGTCCTGTATCGATCCCTTAATATTGCCGGCCTTGCCGCTGATTCCGCACAGGCGTTCGAATTTGTCGTAATAGGGTTCAAGCTCGTCATAGGTCACGCCCCAGTCTTGAATTGTCATTGTGTCAGGAACCGCGCCGGCGCCATATCGCTCAATGTTGTGGCTTCGAGCTACGAAGTCTGATGGTAAAAAGCGCCAGTATTGACCATTCCAGTGAATCCCGGCGCCACCCACGCCACTCGCCGGCAAAAATGACCCAAGCTCTCGCATGGGCAATGCAGTTTCATTTGCGCTGTTGCGAAACGTCAACGTTTCCTGGGCTGGCTCTTGAAACAAAGCTTTCCGGTAGTAATAACGAAGCTCATCTTGTGCAAACGTGACTGCAAAATCAGTTGATGTATCGCGCCAGGTTCCCCGCTCCAGCGCCAGGACTTTCAGACCCGCATCGGTCAGTTCCTGCCCCAACATAGCCGCCGTCCATCCAAATCCGACCAGTACAACATCGACCGATGGAAGTTTGCGCGCCATGTCCGCTTCCTAATCCTGGGGATTGATTTTCAAGCCAACCGGAGAGAGCGCAAGCTTTTCTCCATGCTTTGAAACATAGTCGCGATAGTCGTAACGCGTGCCAGGAAATCCGATAAGCTTCCATCCGACCATGTCGCGATTTCCGCCGTAGATCGGGTCTGAAAGAAAGCCTTCGAGAGTATTCTGCAAAAGAGCTTTGAAAAACGACTTGCCATTCACGCCTTCGAGCTCTATTTCGCCCTTTTCCAGATGCGTGAGGACGTCGTCCTGCTGCTTTTCAGCGAGCTGAGCGAACGTCCTGTTGCTGAATGTCTTTTGACAGTATGAGTCTATGGCTTTGATCGCTGCACGATAAGTCTGAGCAGGTGTCAAACGACTCTGGTTGCCTTGCGATGGCGTACCTTCGCTCCAAGGTCCTTGCATATACCAGGTAAGCGCTTTGCCAAAAGAGCCGGCGAGTTGACGGTCGAGAAAAACGGTAACGCCCGCTTCCTTGGCTCCGCCTCCCAAGTCATCCTGAGGGATCAGCCTGGAAACCGCGGCGTCGATAAAAGCACGTTCGCTAGATGTGAAAAATAATGTCGGCGCAGGGACACCAGGTAAAGCAACGGGTGGCGCTGCGGCCTTGCCCGGCTCCCACGGAACGCCGCCCGTGATACTTCGTGCATTTATCGGCTGGCCTGAGACAGCGACAGATCCGATCGCTACGCCCGCCGAAAGTAACCTGCGGCGGTTTACATCAAAGCTTGCCATCACCAGCTCTCGGACTTCAATTCATCAATTTGGCTCGCAGACAAAGCGGAAAGGACGCTCAAGTTCCAAAAAAATGGTTTCGACTTTAGTTTGTAGCGGCTTCGATGTCGCGCTGCAAAGGGCAGCTTCTCTTTAGTGCGGTGTTTTCGGCTGGAACAAAAGCATCGCAAAACGATATTATGTATCCGGACACATACAATTCCCCATGCGGCTAACTTTGCGATTTTGGAGGGCGTAGAGGGCAGAGCGACCGGGTCGTGCGCGGTGCAGAACGGCATTCGATGCGGAGAGAGGCTTCGACACGAAATGGTCACTGCCATGATTTTGTTCGCATGAAGCTTATGTCCGCGAAAAAGGCCCCGATTGTCTCGGGGCCTTTGCTTTTTCTAATCCCGGTCGTGGATGACAGTCTTGCTACGAGTTCCGTCATCATGGTCCTTCTTGATGACGGTAGTACGGTCGGACGGCTCGCGCTCTTTAACTACAGTGCGATCCCGGTCGCGGTCGTAGTCCCGGTGGCCCTCGCCGACGCTTACGCCAGCCCCAACCGGGCCAACGCGAACGCCGACATCATCAGCCAGCGCAGGTGTTGCAAGCGCCGCGACGGCGGCGATTATCAGTAAACGCTTCATGGAAAATCTCCTGTTGCTAAGAAGGAAAAAGAACCAGGAACTTCGTCAAAAGTTCCTCTGGATGCCCGTTCAAGGCCTATGACGGAGTGATTTTTTGGTCGTGTTGGGTGATGATGCTTAGCATGCCGAGGCCGAGCAGATTTCGATGACGTGTGTTCAAAGCGACCGAGGAACATTTTCCATCACGCCGCGTTTGCACCGCCGCCCATAGTTAGGAGAGCTATGATGAAACACCCTTTGTGCGCTTGCCGTGGTGGCTGCGCTTACGACCCCGGCGTTCGCGGCCGAAACGATGTCGAGCCTCCCCCGGATAGCTGGACAATAGCCAACTACCGCAGGCAGGATGTCTATGACAAAGGACAAAACACAATAGCGGCGAATCCGACTTCGACTTCGCCGCTCCTGCGATTTTCAGATCTTTTCACCCTCGGGTACGGGTGTGTGCCCTTTCGTAATTCGAGACCGCAAGTCGCTCACGGGCATCTGCAGCACCTTTACGCGCTGGCCTTTTACCAATGAGTTGACCAAGACGGTGCCGCCATCGGGAAATGCGAGCGCATCGTGGTGCTGCAACGGCACTTCAGGCGCTGTCTTGCAAAACTTAGCAACGTTAAACCCCAACGCATGGGACTTGAACCAGGTCCCGCGATATCTGACATTTCTTTCAAACGCCAGTTCTGTCCCCGGAAGAAGGCAGACCGCGACACCCAGTTCTGCGGGTGACGCAAATCCGACAGTCCCACCATTGACAAAGCGGGTTGACACGAGGGTTTCTCCAACTTCGGCGGGGCGAGAGGCAACGGCATGAAGGCTGTAGTCGCACACGGCAGTCCTCCGTTCGCTGAGATAGGACACCCGGTCCGGAATGGAAGGGCACTCCTATCCATTCGATTCCGAACGCCGGTTTGATGGGAGTGGTTCCTTGGGCGAGTTAATTTTATAAGGCGACAAGTTTGAGTTCGATGGGCGACACCAGCCGGTCCGAAAGGTTCATCCTGCCCAGATCGGCAGTCGGCTCGAGAAAGTCGAGCCGTTGTTTGACAATGGAACCTTCGCAGGCCAGCGTGATTAAAGCACCGCAGGGAACACTGGAGGGTTCGATGAACGGTCTGATTTATCTCGTCGGTCTGGTTGTTATCATATTGGCCGTGTTGTCCTTCTTTGGACTTCGGTAAGTCCGATGACGCCGGAGACCGCCGTAGCAACTCCGCAAGAAGCGGACTGAGATATTTGCACGGGACCCCGATTGTCGCCGGTGCATTGGCCGCGACGGCCCTTTCTCTTATGTTGGTGACCTTCGCGGCTGCGGTGGGGATGGGTGTTAGTCCTACTGCTCCGATCTGGCGAGATACTTCCGCCTCCTCGGATAGGATGTTGAAGACGTCATGCGAGTGCTGGCGTCCGGCAAAACGGCTCAATGCTCGACCGGCGCGCATCATCTCGCCGGCGAGTCGGTCGAATACATGATCAGGCAATTCGGGCTTAGGAATTGCCTTTGGCGCCTCGGTGTCAAATCAACGAGGTCAGGTTCTAAAAAACACGAAATAGACCACCACGAAGGCTGCGACCACCAAGCCAAGGCTCCAGGCCAACACGTTGCGCACCGTGGGTCCGCGCTCCGCCCCTCGCGCTTCGATTGCGGTCTCGACTACGTGTCCGTTTTCTTGCTTCGGCATTGTTCCTCCTAGGATTGATAGAGTCCGCCAACTCATGCGGCACTAATCGCGGTGAACGAACTCACGACGAATTTCACGTCCGAGAGCGTTGACGACGGATATCTCAAGGGCTTTGTAGCCGCGCAGGCTGTTGTCGCGGAAGTGCTGGCGAGATCTTTGCAGCGCTCGATGGCCTCCAGGTTGCCTTGGAAGTCGATCCCGACCTTGTCTCTCATCGGGACGCCATCCTTCATGTCGAAAAAGAACTTTTGCATCACCACACCTCAAATCGACTCAAGAACAGAAAATCGTCAGCGCGGGCATCGACTATAGGAAAAGGCTTGCCGGAATTCCGCGCCTTGGCCTGAATGACGAGAAGCGTTTCAGAGCCATCAGGTACGCAGCTTGAGCAGCTTTCCACTTTCGGTGCTCACGGCACCGTAAAGAGTAAATCCGATGGATCAGGTTTCGTTCCGACTGGACGGGCCGACGACGACAGCGAGGGAACCGAAGGCTCGCCAACGGATTGGCCCAATCAAGGAGTAGAGAATGCCAGAGAGAAATCGCGGCCCGGCCATACCCGAAGCAGGCGAGCAGGTTCCCTCGCGCCGACACGATACAGGCAGTGGGGCCAATGAGACGGTCGATGGATTGGACGCTACGACAGAGGAGCTGCGGCACGCTGCCGAGGATACGCCTTCTGGAGCCGTTCCCGAAAAGATAGAGAAAACGCCGGTCTTCGACCGCGCTGATCTAGCGCGGAAAATATAGGCGCTCTTCGCGCGCTAAGTACGCCGGCAGGCTTTGGCGGTCTGTAATACGCGCCAGCGGCGTTTTCGGAACGGGGATCACGGCAAGCCCGCTTTACTGTTAATCTTTTGTTAAAGATGCCGCGCGCAACATCGCATCCTAACCTTCTGGAATTTCGTGAGCGGGAATCAAACCGTCATTTGTGGCGGTACCGGGGATTTTGATTTATCCGTGTGAAGGAGTGAGCGACATGTCGATAGACAACGTGCGCCCTGAGGAAAATCTGATCGTTGCATTCACATTGGCGATTGCCGGTGCGCTCGCTGCGGGTCTGCCAATGGCAGTAGCTATTATTTGGATCTGCTCCTGAACGCAGGCCGAACGTAAATGGTATTCCTATTGAGCGGCGTACCGCTATTTTTACGCCGCCTTTTGTATTTGCTTCGTGTAAAGTTCGAGCCAGCGTTTTTCACGATGAGTGGTCGGTCGCCTTCGAAGGTCCAGGCCGGTTTGCCGGTGTCGTCAAGTGCGGCCAGCGCATCGAGCACTTCGAACTCAATCGTTTCTTCGATCGAGAGCCCGTCCAAAGCCGGCTTCGAATTGCGAACGATGGCCATCGAAGTCATTTGGGCGGTTCCGCCATGGCATTCATCCAACGCCCCCCACTGGGAAAGCGAGTCAATTCCGCAGAGCAAAACGGGAAGCATCCTGATAAGGAGCGGTGCGCCGGCCTGTTCAAGCCCAACCGGCTTCATCTGGTTCTTCGAGCCACTCAGGTATCCAAATATCGCGCAAGAGGAGCCTGCAAAGGAAGCGCCGCAAAGCCAATATGACGGCAGAATACCCCCGTCGAACGGGAACCCTCATTGTCACTTTGCGTTGAGAAACGGGAACTTTCCCGTCATCTCTAATCCATGGAGAGCGTTATGGCCGCGAAGGATAAAAACCTCAATGACCTGTTCCTTGATACGCTCAAGGACATTTACTTCGCTGAAAAGCAGATTCTAAAGGCGCTGCCGAAGATGGCAAAAGCGGCCAGCTCCGACAAATTGCGTGCGGCTTTTGAAAAGCATTACGATGAGACCGAAGGCCAGGTGGGGCGTCTGGAGCAGATTTTTGAACTGCTTGGCTCGCCTGCGCGAGGAAAGACTTGCGATGCGATTGAAGGCATCCTCGACGAAGGCAAGGAAATCATGGCCGAATACAAGGGGTGCGATGCTCTGGACGCAGGTTTGCTCGCCGCGGCACAAGCCGTCGAGCACTACGAAATTTCCCGTTACGGTACGTTGAAGGCCTGGGCCACCAAGCTCGGCATGAGAGAGGCCGTCCGGCTGCTCGATGAGACGCTGAAGCAGGAGAAGAAAACGGACGAGACCCTGACAACTATTGCCGAGACGGTCGTAAACATGAAGGCGGCGGCCTGACTTAACGAGTTGTTTGCCCGAGGATCCGCCCAAATATTGAATGTGCGTCTTCGTGAGCAAAACCGGTCTTCATCCTTATGGAGAGTTTGCGCTGGGACGCGTTGGTCTTTCCAGCTCGGAATCTCAGTCGCTTGCAGGACAGAGTCTTGAAACCAAGCGTTGCTTGAAACGTCCATGCGGCTAAGGAACGAAGATCGAGGAGGGCCATTGTGAATCGTGCGGCTCTGGATAGATGAGGTTCCTATGTATCACCATGTCAAAAAGCTGATGTACACGGTTCGAGTCGATGAACCCGATTCCAAGTTTGGAAATATGCTTTTGGAGCAATTCGGAGGTGCCAACGGTGAATTGGCTGCTGCCATGCAGTATTCGATACAGGGAATAAATTGTGAAGATGCAGCCCGCAAAGACCTGCTCATGGATATTGGCACCGAAGAACTCAGTCATCTGGAGATCGTCGGATGTTTGGCGCGAATGCATCTGAAGCCCATGAAATTCGACCGCGAAGCCGCCGAAGCGGATCCGCTTGTCGCCATCGCGGGCGGCGGCGGCGTTACCCTTTGCAATTCGATGGGTAATGCCTGGACTGCGGATTATCTCAAGATAACCGGCGAATTGGATGTCGATCTTCGCAGCAACATCGCCGCCGAGGCCCGCGCGAAGATCGTATACGAGCGCCTGATCAATTTTTGCAACGATGCAGGCACCAAAGACGCGTTGCAGTTTTTGATGACTCGCGAGATTACACACATGATGGCCTTCGCGGCTTTGGCCGAGTAAAATGGGTCGGATCGGGCACCCCGACAAAGCGCAAAGATACTCCGGCGCGGAGCGACCGAGGCATTTTTTTGCAGACGCGGCCAGTGCCGCCTCGCGGGTGGCGGGCCGGGCCCTCACGTTTATGCTCGCGGTCGCCGTGATCGTCATTTGGGCGATAACGGGGCCGATATTTGGCTATTCGAATACGTGGTAGCTTGTAATAAATACAGGCACGACGATTGTTACTTTTCTAATGGTTTTTCTGATTCAAAACTCTCAAAATCGCGATAGCGCCGCGATCCAGGTCAAGCTCGATGAACTGGTAAGAGTCAGCACCGCGCAGAATGCGTTCGTTGGTATTGAGCATCTTACGGACAAAGAACTTGATGAATTGCGTGATAGATGTGAAGCGCGCGCCAAAGCGGAAGCAAAGGGCACGGAGGCGGTACAACGCACAAGTCGAAGCGCGGCACAGGCCGCGAATAAGATATCGAGCTAGAAAGCTATGAAGTGACGTCAATCACGACGCCTGTTGCCGTGGTACGTTCCTCAATCATCGTAATCGGTGCTTCGGCGGGAGCGTGGAGGCGTTGCGCTTTCTGGCGTCCGCTTTTGGATACGGAACGATGTTCATAGCAGCCGATTGGTCGGGCATCAACCCGAAGGAGGATCCGATGGTTTTGAACGGCAAAAAGATCGCAATTCTTGCAACCAACGGCTTTGAGCAGGCGGAACTTGAAGTGCCACGGGACCGGCTGAAGGAGGCCGGCGCGACCGTTGACGTCGTTTCGCTGGCCGGTGGCGAGATCAAGGGCTGGGACAAAAAGGATTGGGGCCGCCCCGTGAAGGTTGACAAGACACTCGATGAGGTTTCCGCGCAGGACTACGATGCCATCGTATTACCGGGTGGCCAGATCAATCCCGATTTGCTGAGACTTGAACCGAAGGCCCTTAAGTTCATCAGAGATATCTTTGAGGCTAAAAAGGTGGTCGCTGCCGTATGCCACGCGCCATGGCTGCTGATCGAGACCGGCATCGCAAAGGGCCGAAAGAATGACGTCCTTCAAATCGATCAAGACCGACGTGGCGAATGCCGGCGCGAAATGGGAGGACTCCGAGGTCGTTGTCGATCAAGGCGTCATCACGTCGCGCAATCCGGGCGACCTGGAAGCCTTCAGTGCCAAGATTATCGAAGAGGTCAAGGAAGGCCGCCATACCCAGCGCAGCGCGGCGTAACGGCCATGAAGAGCACAAAAATAGCCAACGACGCAGGAGCCGAGACGCGCGTCGTCATTCTAAAATCCGGCGAAGAAGCATTTGCAGCATTGACGGAATTCGCTAACGATGCCGGAATTACCGCAGCCTCCCTGACTGCCATTGGTGCCTTTGAGAACGCCACCGTCGGCTGGTTCGATTTTGAGAAGAAAACCTACAAAAAAATCGAGGTCGGCCAGCAGTGCGAAGTCTTGAGCGCGATTGGGGACATTGCCGTCGGCGACGACGGCAAAGCGAGCCTTCACGTTCATGTCGTTCTTGGCCTGTCCGACGGCACGACGCGCGGCGGGCACCTTCTTGAGGGCAGAGTCCGGCCGACGCTGGAAGTCGTTCTGACCGATACGCCGGCCGAGTTAAGACGGAAGAAGAGTGCCGATATCGGTATCGCCCTTATTGACCTGGAAGTTGGGAAGCGCTGAATTTCAGCGCATTCCCAGCGCATTTCCCAATTGTCGCCTAGTCATCTTCGACCGCCCGTCGATCGTTTCGGCAAAAGACCCTGCAATCGGTCGCGACGCTTCCGCCGCCTGGGCGGACGTCTGGATATCCGTGTTCGCGTGCAGCGTCGCCGCCGCCGTGCCCAGCACGGCGACGACGGTCGTGAGATAATCCTTGTCCCAGTGTAGCGAGGGAACCACAAAACTTCGGAGAGCCTCCCCCCACGGGACTTTCACCATGAACAGCGTCCCGACATAAGCGAATAGAAACAGCGTCAGCGCCCAACTCGATCGGCCGCCTCGATAGTGTTTACCGAGGCGGCCAATTTTCAGTTTCAGTATTTGAACTGCGGCATCGCTTTCAACTGGTCCTTGGCAGGGCTTGAACAATTGCCTGTTCCATTAAGGCCTCCTGGCAGCCGGATTGGCTGGCAAGAAAATGCCCAAATGGAACGAAGGTTCCAGAATGTAGCTTCTTGGAGCCCCGAATTGGCGCGTAATTGGCGACACCGAGAAGCTTTTTTGCAATCTTCGGGCGTGAAGAGCTGCCTCCCCGATTGCGAGGCAAACAGCTTAGACGGCTCGGGCGGCAGCTTTTCGGAGGAAGTGTTTGAGCTTGGCAAAGACCTGTTCGATGGGGTTCAGGTCGGGTGAGTATTTGGGCAGAAAGAACAGCCTGGCTCCTGCGGAGCGGATGAGCTGACGCGCGATTCTGCCTCGGTGGCTGCCGAGATTGTCGATGATCCCGATATCGCGACGAAGCGAGTACGGTTTCGCTCCCCATCAAGGAGGTGGAACTTTTCCTACAAAGTGGAATTAGCAATATCGCTTTGAACTCGCGGTCAACACCAGGAGCGCAGCAATGGCAACCCAAATTATCATGGATCGCAACGGCGACACCCGCCATACCTTTGATTTGAAAAACGCAGAGGCCCTGCTGGAGGCGGAGCGCCGCTTTAAGGCACTCACGGGCGCCGGCTTCACCGCGGCAACCCGTACCACTTCTGGCGAGCCGGTCGTGACGCGAACGTTTGACCCTACCGTAGATGAGACACTGTTTTTTCCGCGTCTTGTTGGCGGTTAACTCTCGGTTCCTGCTCGTGACGCTGTTTCACGATGCGAACGATAAGCTCCGGAGGCTGTTGGCGGCCGGTCTGCAATCTGCGCGCGCCTTTCGAGAATGGTATCTCCGTCCGAGTAAGACGGAACAGCGCGGCCTCATTCTCTTGAGAGAATGGCTCTCGCCAGAACAGCTGGCGCAATATGACGCGAACGGATATTTCGAGGTCATTGGCTGCCACACGGGCAAGCGATACCGTATCTACCATGGCATTGGAGCGAACGTTGTCGAGCTAGATGGTAGTCCCTCAAGAACTGGCTGGTGCTTCGTACCTATTGATCATCTGGTCGCAGGCGACGTCATGCTGGCCCAAAAAATCGCTCTTGAAACTGACGAAAGCGGCGCACTCGCTTCGGCGAACAACTTCACGCCTAGATAGCTTCGCTGGCGAGCCAAACCAGCCAGTAGAAACTATCGGAGTTCAAATGCAAAAGCGTCGATGAAAACAGGCTGTCACCGGGTCGCCGGCCCATTTGGCTGCTGATCGATTTCCGCTCTCGTCCCGGACTTAACGCTCGTGAGGGGGCTCGTCGCGGCTCTCAATCGTGTCCCTGTTGTTTTCCTGCTCGGACTCGTCCTTGTAAACGTCAGCCACCTTGCCGGACATGTTGCCGGGGTTGTAGTGGTATTTCCCGGGAGGCTTTTCGCCCGGCTGCTCCTCGTTCGGGTTCTTGTTGTTGGCCATCGTGCGCTCCTTTTGGATATCCACGACAACCGTCGGGATCGGCCTAAGTTCCGGGACCGTTTGAGGGTCCGAGAGACGCCCGTCCATGAGCAAAGCCGTCTGGAGGCAAATCGTAGCAGTTCGAAGGTAGGTCGGTTCCGCCACGGCGGTGTTGAACATCCGAATGGCCCGCTGCCAATAATGAGTCTGCTGCTGCTTTTCGGATAACCGCGTGAAATATATGACCGCATCGCCTAAAGTGGTAAGACGCATGCCATCGTTCAGCTGAAGGGGAAACGGAAGCGGTGTTACCAAGGTCACGGCCAGGTCGGTCTCTCCTCAACGTGTTCATTCGTTCATAAAACTATTTGGTATCTGATAAATGCCGGTTCGAAAACTTCGTGAGTCCGAAAGAGCGATTGTTACATAGAGCGTGTCGCCGGAGTGTGGTTCGTCCAAATCCGCTATCGGCCATTGTCGGTCGTGAGTTCGAACAATTTGACCGGGAAGTGACGGTCAATCATCTGCAGCAGTTCGACCGGCGGACTGGCGCGTTCAGGACGCCGCCAGGACAGCTCGAAGACGTAGTCGGTGTTTTCCGAATCAGGGCTCCGTCTCTGCTCCTGAAAGCGAGCCCGGTATTTCATCGGCTCGACCAACCTCGGAACCTCCTCCAGCACGTTCCATTGCGCCACGCAACGGACGACCAGCCTGGCCCGATGCTCGCGGGGGATCATGACATCGACCCACTTCAGCGCCCAAAGGGTAAGGACCGCCAGCACGGTGGCCGCCGTGCCGAGGATCAACTGGCCGCCGCCCAGGCACAGTCCGATCACGGTCATCAGCCACAAGGTGGCGGCCGTGGTCACGCCGGTCACCAGATCGCCCTTCTTGAGGATGGTCCCGCCACCGATGAAGCCGACGCCGGTCAGGATACCCAGGGGAAGGCGCATCAGGTCCATGACGGCAAACGATCCCGGTGTCTTGCCGCTCACCGGCAACAGAATATTGGCCTGAATCATCGCGACCGAGGCTGCCAGGCCGACAAGAATGGTGGTCCTGAAACCCGCGGCGTGACCTCGCGCGCCGCGGTTGAAGCCGATGATGGCACCGGCCAGCATCGTCAGCGCAAGGCGGATCGCGATGTCAGGCCAGGAAGGCTCGAGGGGCATGCTCATGACGTCGCCTTTTGAAATTGGGGGCTCAATTGCCGTCGACGTCCCGGCCATAGCCGGTAAACCGCCGCAGAAGCCGCTCCGTGGCGCCCCCGATCGCAAGTCCCGCGACCACGTCGCTAGTCCAATGTGCCAGCAGCAATATCCGCGTTGCGACCAGACTGGCGCCCACGAGCCAAACAATGTTCCGTTGTCGCGGTGGCAGCCGGGACGCGGCGGATGCTAGCGCGCCGACGTGAACGGCATGGCCGGAAGGAAAGGCGTCATATTGCCTTCCTGAGACCGGCACGCCACGCCGGTGACCCCGCACGGTCAATCGGTCTGGGCGTTGCTGATCGAAGATTGCCTTGAACAGATGCGGCAGCGCTGACGCAACCAGCGTCGTCAACAGAACATGGTCAGCGGTGCGTCGTTTGGGACGGCTTTGATTGCGCGTGTAGAGCCACCATGCTGCTGTCAGCGCGCACAGCACGTGTTCGTCGGCGCCCCAGGTCAGAACTCCCGCAACCTTTTCCGTCGGAGGATTGGTATGCGACGCAATGGAATTTGCAATTGCAACGTCGGCGGCAGTCGGACGGACGGTAAGCAAAGCCATTTCAGGCCCTCGATGCAGAAAACAAACGTCACACACCAGCGCAAGTTCCCGGGATGGAACGACTGGATCGCGCTTCATGTCTGGAAAATCGGCCTGCTGTGGGCACTGATACCTCTCCAGCCAAGCCTGCCCGGCGGTGCGTTGCCTGGACGCTGCTGTTGAGGCGAAATCAGCCATCGCGGGAGTCTCCGAAGCTGTGAAGGACACGGCTCATCGTGTTGGCAACGCGATAGAGGCTGGTCCAAAGCCTGGCGTGCCGCTGAGCATCTTGAGCAACGTAGTCCGAGAAGCGCCCCTTGGTTCACTCCTCAATAGCGTTTCTATTGGGCCGTGGCCCACTGACGGCAGGTAGGCATTGAATGCTGTGGGACCCACCGGACTCAATCTCAACGAACGATTCAAATGCTCGATTGCTTGTTCGTGTCGGCCAAGAAGTTTGAATGTCGACTATCTGCATATCCACTTTGCCGCAGCCGGCTGCTACGCGGCGAAAGTGCTGCGGGCCTAGCTTGTTTGCCGAATGGTCGCGTTCCAACCCCGCTGGGACTAAGTTCGCAAACGTTGCTGGTCTCGTAACGTGCCGGCGACATCTGCAGAGAGGCGCGCTTGGCGGTCGGACCGGCAGCACTTCCGGCCGCAATTTCATTTCCTTGGCCGCCCCCGCACGACAAGGTTGCCATCGTCTATTGAAATGCTGCTGCCGGTGGTGTCGAAGCAGACCGCGCCTCCCATTTGAGAATTGATCATGCGGACCGGTGCGCCATACTTGTAGCCAATGCCAGTGCACAGCTTCAGCGCGATGGTGTTGCAATTGCCGCCGCACGATACTCCGGAATAGGTCGGCGTCGGAGCCGAGACGAAGCTTTCCAGATTAATATAGACCGCTGACTTGATCGTCTGGCTTCGAGCCAGGGTCGGACTGCAAAGCCCGATGGCGACGGCGATCAAAAGCGATGGAATACGCAAATCGGCTTCCTCCCCGTAGCAGCGTGAGCCAAACCCGGGTCCCTTGTTACAGGCACGAATCGAGAATCAAACAGGATCGAGCGCCGGGCAAGATTGAATCGCGTAGTACTAGCGATCTGCATGTACCATCGACCGCTGCGACCAGCCTGCATCCGGCGCCACGCCGCGCCGTGATTTCTGTCAGAGGAACCCGCAAGCGGATCCGACGAGGCTACGTGATATCAAACCGTATCACGCGAATTTTCAGCGAGGTACGTTGTCCCCCCGGCTATGCTGCCATGGTGCTTGTTGAACCCTCCGGCGACTGAAGCCCATCACTTGCCGCGTTGTCCGCTGGATTGGGGGCATTATGAAACGACCGCCTGGATCGCGTCGGCGCGACCGCGCCAGCTCAGCGCCTGGAACAGCGCGGGTGGTTCATTCAGAACAACGATTGCATGCCGCTCTTGCGACCCTCGAGCAGTGCCGGGCGGTCCTGATCGCCAGCGCCAGCGGGGAGACGGCGCAATTGGTGTCGATGGCAATTCTCCAGCTTCGGATGAAGCTCAATCGAATTACCGAGGCGGAATGGAAGGCTTTCTGCGATGCGGTAGCACCGGATCGCTGGCCGGAGCAGGATTCGCAGGGGCCGATACCGCCCCAAGGCCGACGTCGACGGTCATCGGCCCTGCATTCGTGACGCCGGCAAGTCCCCCCGAGCGACGTTGCCGCCTTCACCAGTATTTGGGCTCTGACTCCGATGGCAGCAGCGTCAGCGTCGAGCCTGGTAGTTTTTCGGTTGGAAAGGACGCCGGCGTCTGGTTCTGATCGTAATCGCCGCACAAGGTCTGCAGGAGGGCATCGACAAGCCGCGCGATCTCGCGATGTTTGTGCGCGGCTTCCTCCTGCCATCGCCCGGTCTGGGACAAATGCTGTGCAATCAGGATGGCTGCAATGCTGCGGGCGTATTGACCTCTTCGTTCGTCCAGGGCACAGGCTTCGGAGCTCCCGGCAGGCACCTGGTGAACCCCCTTATTTCCCTGGATCAGTTCCTCGAGGATCTTGCGCAGCACGTAAGAGGGTGATTGCCTGCTGCCTGCGCAGTACCGCATCAGCGCGGCGTGAGTCTCTTTGTCGACGCGAACTTTGAGAATCTCGGTCTTCTTCATTGGAACAGTCCTTCATCAGCTCGGCTGTTTCAATTATGGCGTGATCAAATCAACGTCCTCTTCAATGCGCGACGGTAGCGGCAGGATTCGTTGAATATATTCTTCGTCAATCGTTCGATCGCTGCAGCTCCCGCTGATCTTGAAGCTGACCGTTCGAACAAAAGCCATTTCTTCGGCTGAAATGTGACGTTCCGCTGCGCGGATGATCGACAGCCGATCATGTGACAAAAGGGTCACGGCCGTCTGTTGTGTAGAAATATTTTACAACTTGGGCGAGAGTTTGGCGATTACCCGGTTTCGGAGCCCGGCTGTTGGTCCGCGGCCGCATCCTGCTCGAGCCAGAACGTATCGGAACCGGACAGGAAGGATTGCCACCAGTCGGCGGCGTCGCCGGCGTCGTGCGATAGGTGCCACAGTGTGAAGATGTAGGGGTATCCCTGGTCCGTCGCGAGCAGTTTCCCCGACCAGGATGTGATGGAGTTAAAGGTCGGCTGCCAGTTCACGGCAAAGCCGATGGTGTCACCGGCGACCATGCCGGTAAGGTCGCCGCAGACGGGGTCTTGTTCGGCGCTGACTTTGCTCCAGTACGTCCCGGTGATCAGGCCATCGTCGACGCTGTCGATCTGCATCCGGGAGCCGAGTTCATTGATCCATGTCCCAACCAGGTTCGGCTCGCGCTCAATTTGCTTGGATAGCAGTTTCAGATCTCGTTTCGATCGAAGCATCCAGCATCCCCGCCGCAGATTCCGCCACTGGCTGCCCCTATACAACAGTGCCGCAGCGGAATCCTCCGGCTTCACGCACGTACTACGCGATCTTGGATTGGGCCACACTAGCGTAATTTCCAGCTCAATGGCTTCATCCTTCGAGACGCATCGCTTCGCGATGCTCCCGAAGGATGAGGTCTCAGATCATACCCTCATGGTGAGGAGCGCGTCTTCGCGCGTCTCGAACCATGAGGCCTCGGGAGAAGCAACAATGATTCGAGTGAACCGAAAAACGCTTTGGATTAGCCCGACGGGCTTGTCTGTCTGACGCGGCTGACGGCCCCGCGCACATCGGCCCATGGCGGCTTGTCCGGGGCGAATTGCTGCCGGAGATAGGACACGAGCTCGGCGAGTTGATCGTCCGTCAAACTGTCCTTGAAGGCCGGCATATAGCCGAGCTCGCGCGAGGCTGGCGATGCGATGCCATGCAGGATCACCTGAACGAGATTGTCGGGCACCGCGCCATGCAAATTGCTGTTCAGCGCGAGCGATGGCCGGCTGCCGAACAGCGCGGCGCCGCCGACCGCGTGGCAAACCGCGCAGGCCCCTTCATAGAGCCGCGCGCCCTTGCTGGACGCGGAGGCGACCCGGGGACCGGTCGAGGTTTCGAATTTGGCCGCCAGCGCGTCCTGCGCCGGCTTGTCGATGGCGTCCTGCTGGAACGAGCCGAGGTAAACCGCCATGGCGCGAATGTCTTCATCGGGCAGCGCCGCAAGTTCTTTCACTACTGGCGCCATCGGCCCCGCCGCAACGCCGTGGAAGCGGGATTCGCCGGTGCGCAAATAGGCGTACAGTTCGTCCTCGCTCCAGGGAATCGGCGCGTGTGACAGCGAGGTCAGCGGCGGTGCTTCCCAGCCCTCCGCGAAACCGCCGGCCAGATACGCCTCGGCCCGTTCCGCGCCGAGCGCGTTTCGTGGCGAATGGCAGGCGCCACAATGGCCGAGGCCCTCGACCAGATAGGCGCCGCGATTCCACGTGGTCGATTGCGCTGCATTGGCTTCGAACAGACCGGGACGATGGAACAGCGCGTTCCATCCCGCCAGCAGCGGACGCCAATTGAACGGAAAGGCAACGCTGGTGCGGCGATTGCCGGCATGCACCGGCGCCTGTGCCATCAGATACGCGTAGAGTGCCTGCAGGTCGGCGTCGGTCGTCCTGGCAAAATGCGGATAGGGAAAGGCCGGATAGAGATGCCTCCCGTCACGATGGATGCCCTCGCGCATGGCGCGTTCGAAGGCGGGATACGACCAGGCGCCGATGCCGGTCTCGGGATCGGGCGTGATGTTGGTGCTGTAGATCGTGCCGAACGGCGTCGCGAGGGCACGTCCGCCGGCATTGAGGATGCCGCCCTGGGTATTGGTGTGGCAGACCGCGCAGTCGCCGAGCGCGGCAAGTTGCTGGCCGCGGGCGATGGTCGCGGCCGAATAGACCGACGCATCCGGCCGCGCGATCGGCGCGATCGACCGCCACGGCAACACCGCCGCCGCGATGCCGACCACCGCGGTACACAGGGCCGCGACCGTTGCCAGCGCACCACGCCGTCTGACGAACGGATCTTGCCACCGGCCGGAATCCGTTGGCGGCGGGGTTGACGCCAGCGGCCGTGTGGCCGGCATGGCGCGCGTTTCGCCCTGCAGTCCCGCCAGAATCCGCTCGCGCGTGAACGGCGGTTCGCGGAACCGGACGCCGGTGGCATCGAAGATGGCGTTGGCGATCGCCGCCGCACTTGGGACCGAGGCGGATTCGCCGACGCCGAGCGGCGGCTGATCCTGCCGCGGCAGCATCAACACGTCGATCTTTGGAATGTCCGGGAATTTCATGATCGGGTAGGCGCCCCACTCGCGGCTCGTCACGGTGCTGCGATCGAACGAAACCTGCTCCATCAGCGCGCGGCTGGTCGACTGGATGACGTTGCCATGGATCTGGTGGCGGACGCCGTCCGGGTTGATTATCAGGCCGGAGTCCTGGCCGGCGACCACGCGGGTGACGCTGACATCGCCGGTCGCCTTGTTGACGGCCACGTCGGCGATCCAGGCCGACCATGCCGCGCCATAGCCCGGAAATTTGCTGTGAACATAGAGCGCATAGGCGAAGCCGCGTCCGCGCACGATGTCGTTCTCGGCAACCGGCGGTTTCCAGACCGGCCGGGGCGTCCAGCCGGCGCGTTCGGCCACGGCGTGGACGAGGTCGACCGCGCGCGGATCCCGGAGATAGCGCAGGCGGTATTCGATCGGATCGACGTCGGCTTCGGTGGCGAGTTCGTCGATATAGGATTCGTGGGCGAAGGTGTTCGGCAGCGCCGAGACGCCGCGCAGCCAGGATGCGCGCGCGATCGGCGGCATGTCATGCGCGACCACACGCATATGGTCGTAATCATAGGGCGGGATCGCGGTGCGGTCGCCCATCTCGAACACCGCCGGCGTCGGCGCCATCCTGCCGGTGAGCAGCAGCGCCAGGGTTGGCGCCCCGTTGGACGGGTAGCGGGTGGCAAAATCATAGCCGGCGACGCTGCCGTCGGCGCGCAATCCGCCCTTGATGTCCATCAATTGCGCCGCGCCCTTCGGCTCCCAGGCATGCTCCTGTTCGCGGGTCAGTTGCACGCGGACGGGTCGTCCGACCGCACGCGACAGCAGCACCGCGTCCGCCGAAACGTCGTCGGCGCAATTGCGGCCGTAGCAGCCGGCCGCCTCCATCCGGATCACCTCGATTTCGGCATCCGGCCGTTGCAGCAGCAGCGCGAGGTCGGCGCGCAGCAAATGCGGATTTTGCGTGCCGGACCACACCCGGACGCTTTCCTCCTGGTAATCCGCAACGGCACAGGATGGCCCGATCGAGCCATGCATCTGGTACGGCCAGACATAGGTCCGCGGCATCGGCTTGGCAGCGGCGGCGAGGGCGGTGTCGACGTCGCCCTTTTCGAGCAGGGTTCGGGGCTGCGATGGATTGGCGCGGAGCGCGGTCTCGATGTCGTTGAGGTCGGGCAGCGTCGGCGTCGGTTTCCAGGCGATCTTGAGCTGGGCTGCCGCCTTGACCGCATTTTCCTCGCGCTCGGCGATAACGCCGACGAAATCGCCAATCCTGACCACGGCAACCAGTCCCGGAATATCGCGGACCGAGCTCTGATCGACCGCGATCAGGCTGGTGCCGACAAAGGCGCCGGCATCGACGCCGGCATAGGGCGGGCGCACCACGCGGCCGTGCAGCATGCCGGGCACCCGCATGTCATGCACATAGACAAGTTCACCGGTCGCCTTGGCCGGAAGATCGATGCGTGGCTGCGATTGCCCGACAATGGTGTAGGCATCCACCGGCTTGACCGGCACATCTTCCGCGAGTTCGAGTCGGATGGTTTCATCGGCGATCAATTCGCCGTAGCTGATGCTGCGATTGTCGTGGCCGCGGATCAGGCCGTCTTCGACGGCGAGGTGCCGCACCGGCAACTCCAGCCGCTGTGCGGCGCGCGCCAGCAGGAATTGCCGCGCTTGGGCGGCGGCCTTGCGCAAGGGGACCGCGGTGATCTGAATGGTCTCGCTGGCGATGGTTGGACCCTGATCGGGAACGCGCGAGGTATCGCCCAGCACCACGACGACGCGCGCAAAGGACACCTCGAGCTCTTCAGCGACGATCTGCCCAAGCGCGGTCCGAATCCCGGTTCCCAGATCGACATGGCCATTGAAGGCGGTGACCGAACCGTCGGCCGTGATCTGTATGAATGTTTCGAAACCTGATGCGGCGTCCGACGCCGCGGGGCGGACGACCGACAGCACGCCGGGCCGGGGTTCATGACCGATCGGAATACCCGGCACGGCCATCAATCCTGCGCCTCCGCGGTTTGGCCGGCGGCCCGCTTCATGGCGCGCATGATTTCAACATGGGCGCCGCAGCGGCACAGATGATGGCGCAGCGCTTCCAGCATGTCGGTCTCGGAAGGCTTCGACTTGTGCATCAGCAGCGCTTTGGTCGCCATGATCATGCCGTTGAGGCAGTAGCCGCATTGCGCGGCCTGTTCGGTGATGAAGGCGTCCTGCACCGGGTCGGGACGGTCGCGGGTGCCGAGCCCTTCGAGCGTCAGAATGTCGCGCCCGACGCAGCCGCTGACCGGGATCACGCAGGCACGTGCGGCCATGCCGTCAATGATCACGGCGCAGGCGCCGCATTCGCCGAGCCCGCAGCCGAATTTCGGCCCGTTCAATTCAAGATCGTTGCGCAGCACATAGAGCAACGCGGTATCCGGTGCAGCGGCGACGTCATGAACCCTGCCGTTGACGGTCAGGCGGATCGTGGTCTGCGTCATGCTCCAGCCCTGTGGTGCGCTGCAAACTTCGCGCGCGGCCCGCCGGAAAGATACCGTTTGCATACAAACGCGCAAGCACGCCATGCCCGGCCGGTGCTGTGGCGAGGCCATTGTCGCCATCGCTGCACGGGTTATGGACAGAGCCGGCCGGCAAAGGCGGCACCGGGTGGTTTCAGCCGCGAAGCCGCTTGACAGCTTTCCGGCCAGCGCGCAAAATCATTCGTATACGAACAAAATCGCCGGTTGCGGTCCCCCAGGGAAATTTCCTTGCAACCCAACTTGTGGCAGCTTCGCCACTTGGCGTTCCGCACCTCACCGGCTCGTGAGTTCGTTGATGTTGACTGACACGACTTCAGTTGCGGCCGCAGGCAACGCCGACAAGATCCGGTGCGATGCCTGTCCCGTGATGTGCTACATCAAGCCGGGCGCAGCGGGCGCCTGCGATCGTTATGCCAATCATGATGGCGAGCTGGTACGCGTCGATCCGCATATCGTGCTGGAGCGAACGGTGTCGCATGGCGGACGGCTGGTGCCGTTCCAGGCCGGTGGCGACTGGGACGGCAAGATCGTCCACGAGCCGAGTGTCTTCGTCACCGCGATCGGGGCTGGAACCACCTATCCCGACTACAAGCCCGCGCCGTTCATCGTTTCCTCCGAGGTCGACGGCGTCGATATGGTCACGGTGGTGACCGAGGGCATCTTCAGCTATTGCGGGGTCAAGGTGAAGATCGACACCGACCGTCATCTCGGCCCGGAAACGGCGACGGTTCGCATGCAGGGCGAGGCGGTCGGCCACGTCACGACAGGCGAATATGGATCGCAGATGCTGTCGCTGGGCGGCGTTCACCATCTCACCGGCGGTTCCAAGAAGGAAGGCCGCGTCACCTGCGACGCGCTGATGGATCTCAGCAACTGCAAGCCGGTCGAACTGACGATCGACGGCGGCGCCACCGTGGTGGTGCAGGCCGGTCGTCCCCCCATTGTCAACGGCGTCGCCGAGGAACGCATGCGGGTCGGCTGCGGCTCGGCGACCATCGGCATGTTCGCCAAGCAATGGCATGGCAAGGTCGACGAAGTGGTAGTGGTGGACGATCACATCACCGGCGTGCTTTCCGAGCACCAGGCCGGCAAGCTGCTCGACATTGCCGAGAGCGGCATCAAGATGAAGGGGCGGCGCTCGACGCCGGGCCGTTATTTCCAGGTCGCCGAGCCCGGCACCGGCTGGGGCGGCACCAAGATTTCCGATCCGCTCTCGGTGCTAGGCCCGTTCGACCCGAAGACGGCGCGTCCCGGCATGACCATGCTGATGGTCAGCACCACCGGGGAACACGCGGCCTATTATCAACTCGACGCGGCGCTGCAGCCGGTCGAGAAGCAGATGCCGGCGGATCTCAGACTGTCGGTCGAGCGAATCCAGGAGAACTGCGAACCGGCGCTATGCACCGTGCTGTTCATGGGCGGGGCGGGCGGATCGTTGCGCGCCGGCGTCACCGACAATCCGGTGCGCCTGACCCGCTCGGTGAAAGAAGCCCTGACGCGCGTCACCAGCGGCGGGGCGCCGGTCTATGTCTGGCCGGGGGGCGGCATCACCTTCATGGTCGATGTCACGCGGTTGCCGGCGGGCGCCTTCGGCTATGTTCCGACGCCGGCGCTGGTGGCGCCGATCGAATTCACGATGCGGCTGTCGGACTATGCCGCGCTCGGCGGCCATATGGATTACGTCCGTCCGCTGGCGTCGCTGAAGGACAGCACCGAAATCCGTCAAATTCCCGCGACGTCCGACCCGCGACGGCGCCCGTGACGAGGACCCCACAGATCGGGTTACTGGCGGACGGCAGGCGGCTTCATCTGCAGGACGGTCCGATCGACCTGATCGTGGAAGCGCGCGGCACCGGGACCGGGCCGGTTGCGGCCTATCAGGCTGCGGCGCGGCGATTCACCGGCCTGCTCGATGAACTCTGCGCCGAGTTGCCGCTGCTGCGCGAAGCGGCGGATCCCGCGCGCTGTCCGCTGCGGGGGACGGTCGCGCGCCGCATGCATGCCGCGGTGGCGCCGTTTGCCGCCGAATATTTCATCACGCCGATGGCGGCGGTCGCCGGCGCCGTGGCGGAGGAAATCCTCGGCGCCATGGTTCAATCGGCAAGCCTCGCACGCGCCTATGTCAACAACGGTGGCGACATCGCGCTCCATCTTGCCGACGGCGAACTCT
>Ga0208849_1000065_pt1 | contig 101343 bp, 91 predicted proteins | sample NGESurdeep072012_10_FD_184470 | JGI IMG/M metagenome (GOLD analysis project Ga0208849, IMG submission 184470) | Arctic peat soil microbial communities from Barrow, Alaska - NGEE Surface sample 53-3 deep-072012 (SPAdes) | ecosystem: Environmental > Terrestrial > Soil > Wetlands > Peat ...
TCAACCCGCGCATGTCATCGCATGGTCATTCTGGCGAAGGGCTCACCAGGCCGCCGCTCAACGCGCTCACCTCAAAGCAAAAAGACAACTGTAATGCTAGGCGCGATAGCTTTTGGCGCGTTCGCGGGGCTTGGTACAATATATGTTCCGGACCGAACTGGGCAAATTCGGCCGGCTGTATCCCACCGCCAGCATCACCAGCGCTGACGATCGCGACCGGCCACCACGGCCGCGGGCGTGGATAGAGGCCAGAACTCGGCCCTTGCGGGCTTTCCTGGCGCCGCCGATTTAGGCGAAATGGAACCATTGGCCCGGCGAAGCGGTTAGGATTTCCGGGTTCACAGCTTCCGTCATGGCAGGTTCCAATCCCTGCGGGTTGGCTTTGGGTGGCGGTTTGGTGTAAAGCTTGGAGGGTTATGGGCTGGCGAAGGCGGCCCTGCCGCGCCTTTCAGATGACTGTAAGCTATTCAAAAAGCTAACAAAAATGGCTGAGAAGGGTAAGTCCGCTAAGAGTGATATATATCACATAGAACGATCCGGAGCGCATCTAGGTTTCCCAATCAGGTTTCGGCCTGCCGAGATTGCATCCGGCGTCTGGTCTTCGTCGCGCTGATATTGCGCAACCCATCTCGCGTCGGGCATGCGTCCCGACAGACAAAATTGGAACATCGCTGTGACCGTATTTAGTAAGACGCCGCTTCTCGACACGATCCGTACCCCGGACGACCTGCGCCGGCTCAAGGTTGAGCAACTCCGGCAGGTCGCCGACGAGCTGCGCCAGGAAACCATCGATGCCGTCTCGGTCACCGGCGGTCATTTTGGCGCGGGCCTCGGCGTGGTCGAACTGACCACGGCACTGCATTACATCTTCGACACGCCGCGCGACCGCTTGATCTGGGACGTCGGCCACCAGGCCTATCCGCACAAGATTCTGACCGGCCGTCGCGACCGTATCCGCACCCTGCGCACCGGCGGCGGCCTTTCCGGTTTCACCAAGCGAACCGAGAGTGATTACGATCCATTCGGCGCGGCCCACTCCTCGACCTCGATCTCGGCCGGCCTCGGAATGGCCGTGGCGCGGGATCTGTCGGGTGGCAAGAACAACGTGATCTCGGTGATCGGCGACGGCGCGATGTCCGCGGGCATGGCCTATGAGGCCATGAACAATGCCGGCGCCATGAACTCCCGGCTGATCGTCATTCTGAACGACAATGACATGTCGATTGCGCCGCCGGTCGGCGCGATGTCGGCCTATCTGTCGCGGCTGTATTCAGGCAAGACCTACCGCTCGCTCCGCGAGGCGGCCAAGCAGCTCGGCAAGCACCTGCCGAAGGTGATTGCGGATCGTGCCAACCGCGCCGAGGAATATTCCCGCGGCTTCATGGTCGGCGGCGGCACGTTGTTCGAGGAACTCGGCTTCTACTATGTCGGCCCGATCGACGGTCACAATCTCGACCATTTGCTGCCGGTGCTCAGAAACGTCCGTGACATGGAGACCGGCCCGATCCTGGTGCATGTCGTCACGCAGAAGGGCAAAGGCTACCCGCCCGCGGAGGCCTCGGCCGACAAATTTCACGCGGTGGTCAAGTTCGATGTCGCGACCGGCGCGCAGGCCAAGGCCAAGCCGAACGCGCCCGCCTATCAGAACGTCTTCGGTCAGAGCCTCGTCAAGGAAGCCGCGAAGGACGAAAAGATCGTCGGCATTACCGCCGCGATGCCTTCGGGCACCGGCATTGACATCTTCAAAAAGGCCTTTCCGGACCGCACCTTCGATGTCGGCATCGCCGAGCAGCATGCCGTGACCTTCGCCGCCGGCCTTGCGACCGAAGGCTACAAGCCGTTCTGCGCGATCTATTCGACGTTCCTGCAACGCGGCTACGACCAGATCGTCCATGACGTCGCGATCCAGAGCCTGCCGGTGCGCTTTGCCATCGATCGGGCCGGCCTCGTCGGCGCCGACGGCGCTACCCACGCCGGTTCCTTCGACAACGCCTATCTCGGCTGCCTGCCCAATTTCGTCATCATGGCTGCATCGGATGAGGCCGAACTGGTGCACATGGTTGCGACCCAGGTCGCGATCAACGACCGTCCGAGCGCGGTGCGCTATCCGCGCGGCGAGGGCCGCGGCGTCGAGATGCCCGAAGCCGGGGTCGCGCTCGAGGTCGGAAAGGGCCGCATCGTCCGCCAGGGCAACAAGATCGCATTGCTGGCGTTCGGCACCCGCCTTGGCGAATGCGAGAAGGCCGCCGACGAATTGGCGGCGCATGGACTGTCCACCACCATTGCCGATGCTCGCTTCATGAAGCCGCTCGACGTCGAGCTGGTGCTGAAACTGGCGCGCGAACACGATGTCCTTCTCACCATCGAGGAAGGTGCGATCGGCGGCTTCGGCTCGCATGTCATGCAGACACTGGCCGAGCACGGCATGCTCGATGGCGGCCTGCGGATGCGGGCGATGGTGCTGCCCGACGTATTCTTCGACCACGACACCCCGAACGCGATGTACGCCCGCGCCGGCCTCGACGCCAAGGGGATCGTCGCCAAGGTGTTCGAATCGCTCGGCAAGGATTTCAAGGCCGAGGTGGTGAAGCTGGCGTGACCGCTTCCGGCTCCTGCCGCCAGCGCGGCAGCACGGCATCTTCACGGTCCGGATCGAACGCTGTCCAGACGGGAGACCCGCGTGTCCTCTCTCCGCAAGCGCGCGGACATGTTGCTGGTCGAGCGCGGCTTGTTCGAGAGCCGGGCGCGCGCCCGGGCCGCGATCGAAGCCGGCCATGTGACCGCCAATGACAAGCCGGTGCTGAAGGCGTCGGAGGGCATCGCCGCCGACGCCGTCCTGCGCGCCGAGCCGGCGCATCCCTTTGTTTCGCGGGGCGGCGTCAAACTCGCGGGCGCGCTCGAGCAGTATCCGTTCGAGATCGAGGATCACGTCTGTCTCGACGTCGGCGCATCGACCGGCGGCTTCACCGAAGTATTGCTCGCCAATGGCGCCAGCCTGGTGTTCGCAATCGATGTCGGGCGTAACCAGTTGCATCCCTCGCTGCACGGCCATCCCAAACTGGTGTCGATGGAGCAGACCGATATCCGGAAGCTTGAGGGCAAGCGCCTGCCGCAGCGGCCCGACATCGTCGTCATCGACGTCAGTTTCATTTCATTGAAGGCCGTGCTGCCGGTGGCGCTGTCGCTCGCGGCAGCGCCGATGCATCTGCTGGCCCTGATCAAACCGCAATTCGAGGCCCCAAGAAAGCATTCCAGGCGCGGCATCGTCCGCGACGCCGCGATTCACCAGGCGACCTGCGACGATATCGCGGCGCTCGCGTCCTCGCTTGGATGCACCGAGATAAGGGTATTTCCGTCACCGATCACGGGTGGCGACGGCAACATCGAATTCTTCATCGGCGCGCGCCGTGGCTAGTGCCGGCACGAAGCATCTTGTCATCGATCATGTCGGCCACCGCGGCGATGGCGTCGCCCTGGCCAGCGGTGAGACCGTGTTTGTTCCGTATGCGCTGGGCGGTGAGACCGTCGAAGTCGCACCGGTCGCTGGCCATCCCGACCGCGGGCGTCTGTTGCGGATCGATCGCGCCAGCGCGGAGCGGATCCCGCCGTTCTGTCGATATTTTGGCGGCTGCGGCGGCTGCGCCATCCAGCATTGGCAGCCCGAGGCCTATCGCGCCTGGAAACGCCGGATCGTGGTCGATACGCTTGCACATGCCGGCATCGAATGTGAGGTCGACCTTCTAGTCGATGCGCACGGCTCCGGGCGGCGGCGTATCACCGTCCATGCCCGCCGCGGCAGCGATGGCGAATTGCGCATCGGCTTTGCCGCGGCCAACAGCCACGCGATCGTGGCGATCGACGACTGTCCGATTCTCGATCCGGCCCTGCGCGGCGCGTTCGACGCCAGTAGAGCATTGGCCGAGATCCTCGAGCCTGCCGGCAAACCGCTGGACATCCAGGTTACGGCGGTGAGCAACGGGCTCGACGTCGATATAAGGGGCTCGGGGCCGCTGCCAGCAGCCATGATCGCGTCGCTGTCACGCGTCGCCGAGCACCATCGCCTGGTCCGGCTGACCCGGCACGGTGAACTGGTGCTGATGCGGACACCGCCCATGATCGCGATCGGCACCGCACAACTGACCTTGCCGCCGGGCTCGTTCCTGCAGGCCACTGTCGCTGGCGAGGAGGCGCTGGCGGCGCGGGTGGCCGCGCATTGCCAGCGCGCCAGGCACATCGCCGACCTGTTTTGCGGAATCGGACCGTTCGCGTTGCGGCTGGCGGCGAAGACACGGGTTTCGGCGTTCGACAGCGACGCCGGCGCGGTGGCGGCCTTGCAGAAGGCGGCGTCGGCGACTTCCGGGCTGAAGCCGGTCAAGGCCGAGGCACGCGACCTGTTCCGGCGGCCGCTGATGCCGCAGGAACTGCGCGACTACGACACCGTGGTTTTCGATCCGCCGCGGCAGGGCGCGCTGGCGCAGGTCCAGCAGCTTGCGGCGAGCCGGATTCCGGCAGTGGTTGCGGTGTCGTGCAATGTCGCGACTTTCGCGCGCGACGCCCGGATCCTGATCGACGGCGGTTATCGGATCGAGGGTGTCACGCCGCTCGACCAGTTCCGTCACACCCCGCATGTCGAACTGGTGGCGCGGTTCAAACGCTGAGCCTATCGCCCCCACCTCTCCTGCCAGATCTTCTCGCCGATCAGGCAGGAGACGCGCGGCTCCTTCTCGGCCACCGGCACGATCCGGCGGCCGGGCTGCCGGCCGGCGACTTCGAGCAGCAGCTTGCTCCGGATCGCCTCCTTGAACTTGTCGCGATCCTTGATCGGCACCACGAACGAACCCGGTCCGCCGATGACGCAGTCCTCGTAGTAGAAATCGAGATTGTCGATGTCCATTGTCGAATAGGACGGCTCCTTCACCATGATCGGCAGCCCGTTGATGACGATGCCCCTGGCGAGCGCCGCGTCGCGCGCACCGGTGACGGGCGCGCCGTTGTTGTTGGCGCCGTCGCCGGAAATATCGATGACCCGCCGCAGTCCGTGGTTCGGATTCTCGTCGAACAGCGGCACCGCGAAATTGATCGCCCCGGAGATCGAGGTGCGCGACGCCCGGCGAATCGGCGTCTTCAGGATCTCGTGGGAAACTGCATCCGCCGATTCCGGGCCGTCGATGACCCGCCAGGGAATGATGATCTTCTGGTCGTTCGACGCCGCCCATTCGAAATAGGTCACCGCGATCTTGCCGGTCGGGCCGCTTTTCAGCGCCTGCAGAAATTCCTTCGAGTTGATGGCCTGCGCATAGCCCTCGCGCTGCACGGCGAGTTCGTCGAGGTCCATCGAGTAGGAAACATCCACGGCGAGAATCAGTTCGACATCGACCGACGGCTTCTCCGCGGCCGCCGAACGATTACCAGGGCTGGGAGCGGCCATGCTGGCAACGTCGCCTCCGGCCATCGCCCCCGCGACCAGCACCGCTCCGATCGAGGCACACCAGCGCATTGCTGCCCTCCCGCGTCGGTCAGGATCGTGACACGCAAAGCGCGCCGCGAAAAGCGGGAAGATCGGCAGCACTTCACATTCAAGTTAGCCGACGGCTGCCATGATCTGGCAGAAACCGTGGCGCAGCGCCGACGCCGCAACCAAGCCATCGCAAAACAGCCGGTTCCATAGCCGCCCGCGAGACTATATTCTGTCTGACGCAACCGGGAAGTGCCGCCGAATGATCGACACCGTCACCAAACCGCGGACCAAGGTGCGGACAAAGACCGAGCGGCCGCGTCTGCACAAGGTCATCCTTGTCAACGACGACTACACGCCGCGCGAGTTTGTCGTAACGGTCCTGAAGGCTGAGTTCGGGATGACCGAGGATCAGGCCCACAAGGTCATGATCACCGCGCACCGGCGCGGTGTCTGCGTGGTCGCCGTCTTCACCAAGGACGTTGCCGAGACCAAGGCGACGCGCGCCACCGACGCCGGCCGCACCAAAGGTTATCCGCTGTTGTTCACCACCGAGCCGGAGGAGTAGCACTTCACCCCGCCTCGGTTTCGTCAGCCAGGCCGTAGACCCGCTCGACCCTGGCAAAGCCGGCGATCGGAAACTCGCCGAGATCGGTCCAGCCGCTGCCGCAGATACCGGCAAACTGTTCCGAGGCGACCACGATGCGCTTGAGGCGGCCGGCGATCTTTTCCAGCCGGGCGGCAAGATTGACGGCCGGGCCGATACAGGTGAAGTCGAGCCGGTTGCCGCCGCCGATATTGCCGAACAGTATCCTGCCGACATGCAACGCAACCCCGAAACGGAAACGCTCGACGGCTTCGCCATGGGCGTAACTCATCTCTTCGACGCTGGCGCGGGATTCCCGCGCCGCCTGCAGAACGCGCCCGCAGACTTCGGCAATGTTGCTTTCATCCTCCGCGATCGGAAACACCGCGAGCAGCCCGTCGCCCATGAATTTCAGGATCTCGCCGCCATGCTTGCGGATCGCCGGCACCTGGCAGTCGAAGTAGCGATTGAGAATGTCGACCACGATTTCCGGCGCCAGTCGATCGGACAGCGCGGTGAAACCGCGCAGGTCCGACAGCCAGATCGCCGCACGCATCGTCTCGGTGTGGCCGCGGCGGATCTGGCCGCCGAGAATCCGCTCGCCGGCGCGGTTGCCGACATAGGTATCGAGCAGGGTCGCGGCCTTCCGGCTCAGGCTAATGATCTCGATGACCCGCGCCAAAGGCGGCACCAGCGATCGCAGCGCATCTAATTGCCGGTCGCTAAAGCCGCCGGGCTGTTTCGTACTCCAGCTCGATGCATGCATCTCGCCGACAAACCAGAGCGGCAGCGCGATATAGTCGGTAACGCCTTCGGCGCGCAAATCGTCGAAGAACGGAAAGCCCCTGCTGGCGGGATCGTCGAGGCGAAACCTCACCTCCCGCTCGGTGTTGTACAGGATCGCGAGCGGGCTGTTTCTGTATTCCGGCGAATCCTGGATATCGAAATCCGCCGCCGTCACCACCACCTCGGTTCCCGGTCGCCAGAAGAAGCCACGGCCGAATACGTCGGGATGCAGCATGCGGATGAAGACACCGACGCGCCAGAGCGGCAATCCCGCCTGCACCAGGCGTTCGCAGGTCTCCGACATCATCCGGGTCGGGGTGGTCGCAGACCTCGCGCCGTCGATCAGCCAGTCCGTCAACTTCTGCAGATCGGAAATGTTCATGACGCCTGCATTTGCGGGGCAACGCTCTGAAACGTCAAGCCGATACAAACGCATTGCGTTTCTCCCTCGTCAGGGCAAAGTTGGCTCGCGGCAACGGACGGGCGCGAAAATGCTGAATTCGGAAGCGGAAACGCCAGACCAGATGGCGGAGCGGCGGCGCGCGCTGGAAGCGGCCGATCCGGCGACGCTGCTGCTGGTGCTGGTGCAGCTCACCGGCGAGCGGCACTGGCTGGAGGCGGCGAAGCCCTTCATCCGGGGTCCGATGAACTACCAGGAATTCATGCCCGAACCGCTCCGCGCCGCAGTCCGCGACCGGCTCGCCGAGGTGCTGGCCGGGACGGGACGGGGCGCAGTGGTGCTGCACCGGCCGCTGGACGACGCGCTGTTGCGCGAGATGATGGCGGTGGCAGCCGGCGAGCCGGTGCCCGACGACTATATCGCGATGATGCGCGAGGACCTCACCGGCGACAGCCTGCAGGCGCGAAGCCTGCAATGGCGGTCGCCGCCGGATGCCACCGCGCGCGACAATACCGAGGTCGTCATCATCGGGGCCGGCATGTCGGGACTCTACGCCGGCATCCAGTTGCAGGAGGCCGGCATCCCCTTCGTCATCCTGGAAAAGAACGCTGCCGTCGGCGGCACCTGGTATGAAAACGTCTATCCGGGATGCGGCGTCGATACGCCCAACCACTTCTACTCCTATGCGTTCGAGCCCAATCACCACTGGTCGCATTTCTTTGCCAAGCGCGACGAACTGTGGAGCTATTTCGAGCGGGTTGCCGACAAATACGATCTGCGCAGGCACATCCGGCTCGGTATCGAAGTGCGCGCCGCGCACTATGACGAGCTCAATGCGACCTGGCGGATCCGCGCGCAAGCCGCCGACGGTGCCTGGTCTGCCCTCACCGCCCGCGTGCTGGTTTCCGCGGTCGGCGTGCTCAACCGGCCGAAACTGCCCGATATTGCGGGCCTTGATGCGTTCGCCGGGCCTGCCTTCCACACCGCACAATGGGACCGCCATTTCGACTGGCGCGGCAAGCGCGTGGCGATGATCGGCACCGGCGCCTCCGGCCATCAGGTCGGCCCGAGCATCGCACCGGAGGTCGAACGCCTGATGATCTTCCAGCGCTCGCCGCACTGGGTGGTGCCCAATCCGAACTACCATGAGGGTGTCAGCGAAGGAAAGAAATGGGCGCTCGCCAACATCCCGTTTTATCTGCGCTGGTACCGGTTCCAGTTGTTCTGGGGTTTTGCCGACGGCCTGCACGCCGCGCTGCAGGTCGATCCGGCCTGGCCGCATCCGAACCGCTCGCTCAACGCGCTCAACGAAAAGCACCGGCTGTTCATGGAGCGGCACATGCACAGCGAACTCGGCGACCGTCCTGACCTGCTGGAAAAGGTCATTCCGGACTACCCGGCCTATGGCAAGCGCATCCTGATCGACAATCACTGGTACAGGATGCTCAAGCGTCCCAATGTCGACCTCGTCACCGACCCGATCGATCGCATCGTCCCTGACGGCGTGCGGACCAGCGATGGCGAGGTCTGGCAGGCGGACGCACTGGTGTACGCCACCGGTTTCAAGGTGAGCAAGATGCTGCATCCGATGACCATCATCGGCCGGAACGGGCGTAACCTGCATGACTTCTGGGGGGTGGACGATGCCAAGGCCTATCTCGGCCTTACCGTGCCCGGCTTTCCGAACTTCTTCATGCTGACCGGTCCCAACACCGGCCTCGCCCATGGCGGCAACCAGATCTTCATGACCGAGTGCGGCGTGCGCCACATGATGCTGGCGATCCGCGAACTGGTCGAAGGCGGCCACCGCTCGATCGAATGCCGGCCGGAGGTTTACGAGACCTACAATCGCGAGGTCGATGCCATGCACGCGCGCATGGTTTGGACTCATAAGGGCATGACCAACTGGTACCGAAATCCGCAAGGCCGCGTGTTTGCGATCACGCCGTGGCGGCTGGTGGAATACTGGAAGATGACATCGACCTTCAATCCGCAACAATATCAGATCGGCTGATCCTCTCTTCGCATCCGGCTGACGGCCCAGCGTAGCCCGGATGGAGCGAAAGCGTAATCCGGGAATCGCAACGCGGATGAGGCGGCCCCGGATTTCGCTGCGCTCCATCCGGGCTACGAATTCTCCTCGTCATTGGTGCAGGCCTCTCCTTCGTCATTCCGGGATGCGCCACTTGGCGCAGGCCCGGAATCCATGCCCGCGCCACGGCGCCCCGGAATGACGGGGCGGGCGTGGGGGCCTGGTGCAAGATTTCTGGCGTCATCGCGGCATCAATGCGGCGCGTCTCCATGCCTTGCCAATTTTAGTCTCAAATTTGCCCGCCGACTCAATTCAGTCTGGAGACGGGACATGGCGGGGGCGCGTTCGGCCGTTGCATTGGAGTGTTGTCATGGGAATCAATCATTCGCCGCATCACCGGCAGGGCGGCGTCAGCGAACCCACATTATGGGCTGACGATCCTGCCGACGACGCACCTTCGCTATTCGACGAAGATGCCCTTCGGGGCGACGAACCGGCACTTTGGGGTGAAGAACGTGCCGACGAGATACATTTGCTGCTTGAGGAAAATGCCCGGCTGCGGGGGCTTTTGGCCCAACTGTCGGACATCATCCGTAAAAACGGTGTTGGCGCAACCTAGCGCCGCATCGCAAACGGTGGCTAAGCGCGCCCGACCTGGCCGCGATGGCGCAGAAAATGATCCGCCAGCACGCACGCCATCATGGCTTCGCCGACCGGCACCGCGCGGATGCCGACGCAGGGGTCGTGACGGCCCCTGGTCATGATGTCGGTGTCGGCGCCGCCGCGGTCCACGGTTTGGCGCGGCGACAGAATCGAGGAGGTCGGTTTCACCGCAAAGCGCGCCACCACCGGCTGTCCGGTAGAGATGCCGCCGAGGATGCCGCCGGCCTGGTTGGACAGGAAGCGGACACCGTGGTTGCCGGTCCGCATCTCGTCGGCGTTCTGCTCACCCGACAATTCGGCCGCGCCGAACCCGGCGCCAATCTCGACGCCCTTGACCGCGTTGATGCTCATCAGCGCCGCGGCGATCTCGGCATCGAGCTTGGCATAGATCGGCGCGCCCAACCCTGCCGGCACGCCCTCGGCGACGATCTCGAGCACGGCGCCGATCGAGGAGCCCTGCTTGCGGATGCCGTCGAGATAGCTCTCGAAGAACGCGGCCTTGTCCTTGTCGGGACAGAAAAACGGGTTGCGGGCGATCTCGTCCCAATCCCATTTGTCGCGATCGATCCGGTGCGGCCCCATCTGCACCAGTGCCCCGCGCACAGTCATGCCGGGCACGATCTTGCGGGCGATGGCGCCGGCGGCGACCCGCGTCGCGGTCTCGCGCGCCGAGGAGCGGCCGCCGCCGCGATAATCGCGCAGGCCGTATTTGGCCTGATAGGTGAAATCGGCATGCCCCGGACGAAACTTGTCCTTGATGTCGGAATAATCCTTGGAGCGCTGATCGGTGTTCTCGATCAAAAGCGCGATCGGCGTCCCCGTCGTCACCTGCACGCCGGTGTCCGGATGCGCCATCACCCCGGACAGGATCTTCACCAGGTCGGGCTCCTGGCGCTGGGTGGTGAAGCGCGATTGTCCGGGACGGCGGCGATCGAGGTCGTGCTGGACGTCTTCATTGGTCAGCGGCAGCAGCGGCGGGCAGCCATCGACCACGCAGCCGATCGCGATCCCGTGGCTTTCGCCGAAGGTCGTGACCCGAAACATGTGGCCGAACGTGTTGAAGGACATGCCCGAACAATCCGCGCCGCTCTTGAACGTCAACTGCGCGCCTTGTGGTAACGCGCACCGTGGGAGGGGTCAAATGGCGAGAGCAACGCACGCAGGCGCGGCGCGCTCGCTGGGCTCTCTCCCCCCTTGTGGGGGAGAGAGTTGGAGAGGGGGGTATCGCGAGTTCAGTGTCCGTGACTTACCCCCCTCCCTGGCCCTCCCCCACAAGGGGGGAGGGAACGGAGAGGTCCCTCCCCCACTAAGGTGGAGGGAAAGGTCAACCATATTTTGTCATTCCGCCGTCTTTGAACACGTACACCACGCCCTGCCCGATCGGGGTCTCGGCGGCCTCGAGCGGGCTCGCCAGGCCGAGCGCCACCATCAGCGCGCGCATGGTGCCGCCATGGGCGACGGCCACGATGTCGGCCGGCAGCGAATCGAACCATTCCCGCATCCGCAGCGTGACGCTGGCATAGCTCTCGCCCGCCGGCGCGGCGATGCCCCATTTATCGAGATTGCGCGAGGCGAAGGTGGCGGCGTCATGGAGCTGCATTTCCGGCAGCGTCAGCCCCTCCCACTGGCCGTAGCCGATTTCGCGCAGCCGATCGTCGACACTGTAGCCGGCCGCCGGCAGCTTCAGCACTTCGCGCACCAGTTCCATGGTCAGTCGCGCCCGGCCCAGCGGGCTTGCGACATAGGGCAAGGAAGCGGCGGCGTGGCCATCGCGTACCAGCAGGCCGGCCAGGATTTCGCCGGCGGCGACCGCCTGGCTGCGGCCAAGCTCGTTGAGCGGGATATCGCGGGTGCCCTGGAAGCGGCCTGCCGCGTTCCACGCCGTCTCGCCATGACGGACATAGTAAATCGTTCGCGGAGCCATCGAAGCCGGCGTCTATTCCTTCGACGCGCTGCCGAACGCAATGTCTGGCGCCTCCGGACGCTTCATGCCAACCACGTGATAGCCGGAATCGACATGGTGCACCTCGCCGGTCACGCCGCGCGACAAGTCCGACAGCAGATAGAGCGCGCTGTCGCCGACTTCCTCGATGGTCACGTTGCGGCGCATCGGCGCGTTGACTTCGTTCCACTTCAGGAGAAAGCGGGAGTCGGCAATGCCGGCAAACGCCAGCGTCTTGATCGGCCCGGCTGAAATAGCGTTGACGCGGATGTTCTTCTCGCCGAGATCGGCGGCGAGATAGCGAACGCTCGCCTCCAGCGCCGCTTTGGCAACACCCATCACGTTGTAATGCGGCATCCATTTCTCGGCGCCATAGTAGGTCAGGGTCAGGATCGAGCCGCCGTCGGCCAACAGCCTCTCGGCGCGCTGCGCAATCGCGGTCAGCGAGTAGCAACTGATCAGCAGGCTCTTGGAGAAATTCTCGGCGGTGGTTTCGAGATAGCGGCCGTCGAGCTGGTCCTTGTCGGAGAACGCGATCGCGTGGACCACAAAGTCGATCTTGCCCCACTTCTCCTTCAGCACGGCGAACACCGCGTCGATGCTGGAAAAATCGGTGACGTCGCAATGGCCGAGCAGAACGGCGCCAAGCTCCGCCGCCAGCGGCTCGACCCGCTTCTTCAAGGCATCGCCCTGCCAGGTGAGCGCGATCTCGGCTCCGGCGCTGTGGCACGCCTTGGCGATGCCCCAGGCGATCGAGCGGTTGTTGGCGACGCCGAGAATCACTCCGCGCTTGCCCTGCATCAACCCTGAACCTTGCGACATTCGACTTCCCATCGAGCTTGATCCGCTGTTGGAGGTACACCAGCCGTTCCGGCCGGTACAGCCCCAATCCACCCAGATCCGGCCCGTTCCGCCGCACCCCCCGACAGCCGGAATAGCCGTGCATTTTCGGGGTTATGTTGTGCGAGACGTCCGCATCGCTGGTACGATTGAAGGCCGGCCGGCAAACCCTGGGATCGAGCTTCAATGACCGCGTTTCGTGAGAGTGTCGAAGCCATGATTCCGGCGCTGCGCCGGTACGCGCGTGCGCTCGCGCGCGATGCGGATGTCGCCGACGATCTGGTGCAGGACACGCTGGTACGGGCGCTGCGTTCGGAACGGCTGTTTCTCGGTGGTGACGTCCGGAGCTGGCTCTACACCATCCTGACCAACCTCAACAAGAATCGCCGGCGCTCGCTCGCCCGGCGGCCGCAATTCATGCCGCTGCTCGACAACAATCCCGACGCCAGCGGGACCGAAGCGGAAGGCCGCGACATCGCCCGCGCGCTGGCGACCCTGGTCGAGGAGCAGCGCGCGGTGCTGCTGCTGGTGATGCTGGAAGGATTGAGCTACCGCGAGGTCGCCGACATTCAGGGCGTGCCGATCGGCACCGTGATGTCCCGCCTCGCCCGCGCCCGCGCCCATGTGAAGGCGGTACTCGAGGGCGAGCGCCCGGCGCTGCGTCGGGTGAAATGATGGCAGGCAAAATGCGTATGGACGTGACGAAAATGAATGTAACGGACAGCGGACGCGATCGTTGTTGGCGAGTTCGGGTCGCGCAGGTTTTTAATCGCTCGCCGGCAGCGACAGGCAGATCGCCGCCGGCGGCTGGACGATTTTCGATCGAGACTGGACAACGACAATGACCGACCGGAAAATTCCCGTTACCGAAGACGAATTGCACGCCTACGTCGACAGCGAACTGCCGCCGGAGCGGCGCGGCGATGTCGAAGCATGGCTCGCCGCGCATCCCGACGATGCCGAGCGGGTGCAATCGTGGCGGGCGATGGCGGAAGCGCTGCATGCGCGCTACGATTCCGTGGCCGACGAGGCGGTGCCGAAGCGGCTGGAGATCGAGCGGCTGGTGCGGCGGCCGCGGAAGTGGATCTACGGCGCGGTAGCCGCGACGCTGGCGGCGTTCGTCTGCGGCGGCGGCGTCGGCTGGCTGGCACGCGGCGCGCTCGCTTCGCCGTCGGTATTCCAGAATTTCACGCTGGATGCGCTGGATGCGCACCGGCTTTATGTGGTCGAGGTGCGTCACCCGGTCGAGGTGCCGGGAAGCGAGCGCGCCCATCTCCAGCAATGGCTGACCAAGCGCTGCGGCTGGGATGTCCGGGCGCCGGAATTGGGCGCGACAGGGCTGAAGCTGGTGGGCGGGCGGCTGTTGCCCGGCCCGACCGGACCCGCCTCGTTCCTGATGTATGAGAGCGCATCGGGAGAGCGCTTTACGGTCTACACCGCCCGGGCGGCCACCAAGACGACCCAGATGCGCTATGCCAGACAGGACGGTGACGGGGCGCTGTTCTGGGCCGACCGCGGCGTCGGCTATGTGGTGAGCGGCGGCAGCGACCGCGACAGGCTGATGCAGGTGGCACAAATGGTCTATGAGCAGACCGAAAAAAGCGGTGGCTGAACAAGGTCATGGCGAATGTCCCAATTCCGACATTGAAAATCTGGAATTGGAACATCGGCGCGTCTAAATATCGCACCGGATGTTATCGCGAGAATGTGAAGCGTTCGATCCGCCGATCGACGCAAGCGGCCTCGATCGGGGTTTAGTACCGCGCTGGTCCCCCTTTCGAGGCCGCACCTTTTTTTTTGGGCGGTGTGAAGCGATCAGCCGAGATCGCTGCGCGGATTGTAAGGGTGTCCGTCGCGCCACTTTTGCATCAATGCTTCAAGGTCGCTGTGGTTCCCGTCCGGTAACATGATACGGGTAGTAAAGAACAGATCACCGGCGGCCCCGCCCGCTTTCGGCAGTCCCTTGCCCTTGAGGCGGAAGGTGCGGCCGCTCGACGTGTTCTTCGGGATCGACAATTCGACCGCGCCGCCCAGCGTCGGAACCCGGACCTTGCCGCCCAGCACGGCCTCGTAGAGCGTGATCGGCAGATCAACCCGCAGATCGGTGCCGTCGACCTTGAAGAAAGCGTGTGGCGCGACGCTGACGGTGATCAGGAGATCGCCGGGCGGATGGCCGGGCGCGGTCTCGCCCTGCCCCTTCAACCGGATCTGCTGGCCGGCGCTGACACCAGCCGGAATCTTGACATTCAGTTCCTTGCCGGTCGGCAACCGGACGCGCTTCTCGACGCCGTTGACTGCTTCTTCAAGCGAGACCGTCATCGCGACATTGAGATCGAGATCGAGCGCAATCCCGCCCGGATCGAACTCGAAGGTCGTGCCGGGCCGCGCGCCGCCGCGGCCCGCGCCGCTGAACATGCTGTTGAGGATGTCCTCGAAGCCGCCGCCGCCAAGGCCGCCGGTGCCGCCGGCGCCGGTGCGGAAGGTATGGGTTTCGAAGCCGCCGCCGGGAGAGCTCCGGCGCGTGCGCGGGTCGCCGCCTGGAAAGCCGCCGCCCGGAAAGCCCTGGAAGCGGGGCTTGCCTTCGGCGTCGATCTCGCCGCGATCGAACTGCTTGCGCTTGTCCTCGTCGCCAACGATCTCATTGGCCGAATTCAACTCGGAAAAGCGCGCCGCGGCTTTCGGATCGTTGTTGTTGCTGTCGGGATGATGCTTCTTGGCGAGCTTGCGATAGGCGCTCTTGATCGCCGCAGCGCTGGCGCCCCGCGGCACCCCCAAGACCTCATAGGGGTCGCGCATCCGTTACGTCTCCTTCAGGAAAATCAAAGCTCGGGTGGGCTGGCAGCCCTTCGGCCTTCATCTGGTGTCTTCGTGGCATTTTTGCAACGGGATCCATCACCGGGATCAGCCCTGCTTCCAAGGCTTCATACTCTGGATTTCCCATCGGCCCCTGGCGGACTGACAGGCCGCCCCTTGCAGCCAGCGCTCGGACGCGCCGTTGACGTAGCTTGCGAGGAAGTCCCGGCAGGTGCGTCCATCCGAATCATACGCCGCGGCCAGCGGCGTCACCGAACCGCGCGCGCCGGTCCCGGGATTTTCCCAGGGCTGGCTGGAATCCTTCTCGCCCTTGGTCAGCACGTCGGAAGCGGCATTGCGGGCAAACGCCAGATCGGCCTCGGTCGGACCCTGCGCGCGGGACAGCGACGGCCGCAGCGAACCCGTGACCTCATGGCCCTCCGTCCGGGCGAAGGCGTTGTCAGTACGGGACATGGCACAACCGCCCGAGCCCACGCCAATGAGAATCATTGCAATCACGGTCCGAGCGGGCCTGATCGCCGATAGGCCAACGCGTCCCCATGTCTTATATAGGGGCGGCAGCGCACTCTCAACCGCAGGCGAAGGCAACTCGGATCTCCGATATGGCGGACACGACCTCCATCAGACACCCGACACCGTTAACATCCGGTGATTTCACGGCGGCCGAGGAGCCGTACGCGCTGTTTGCCGACTGGTTCGCCGAAGCGGTCAAGGCCGAACCCAACGATCCCAACGCGATGTCACTCGCCACCGTCGATGCCGACGGCCTGCCCGACGTGCGGATGGTGCTGATGAAGGGCTACGACGCCGAGGGTTTCGTGTTCTACGGCCATATCGCGAGCCAAAAGGGCCACGAACTCGCCGCAAATCCTAAGGCGGCTTTACTATTCCACTGGAAATCGCTGCGCCGCCAGGTCCGCATCCGCGGCGGCGTGTCGCCGGTGACCAAAGCGGAAGCCGACGCCTATTTCGCGACCCGCCCCAAGCAGGCCCAGATCGGCGCCTGGGCGAGCAAGCAGTCGCAGCCGCTGGAAAGCCGCTTCGCCTTCGAGCAGGCGATCGCCAGGGTTGCCGCCAGGCATATCGTCGGCGAGGTCCCCCGTCCGCCCGGCTGGAGCGGCTGGCGTATCGCGCCGCTGCGGTTCGAATTCTGGCACGATCGCCCGTTCCGCCTGCACGACCGCATCGAATTCAGCCGCGCGGCGCCGGATCAAGTGTGGTCCAAAGTGAGGCTCTATCCCTGAAGTCGAAGCCGGTGACCGGGCATGTTCCGGCCACCAATTTTTTCTGTAACCCTCAATTTTTTCTGCAACCCTCAAAGCAAGACGCCGTCGCCCACCATCACGCCGGGCCTGACGAACAACGAGAGAACGGTTTATGCCCTCCTCATCCAATCATGGTCCGCGGCGCACGATGCTTCTGACTGGAGCCAGCCGCGGCATCGGCCACGCTACGGTGATCCGATTTTCCAGTGCGGGGTGGCGCGTCATCACCTGTTCGCGGCATCCATTCCCGGAGGAGTGCCCCTGGGGTGCCGGACCCGAGGACCACATCCAAGTCGACCTTGCCGATCACGCCGACACCACGCGGGCGATTTCCGAAATCCGCGACCGGCTGGAAGGCGGCGAGCTGCACGCGCTGGTCAACAACGCCGCGATCTCGCCCAAGGCCGCGGGCGGCAAGCGGCTCGGCTCGATCGATACCGACATCGACACCTGGAGCCATGTCTTCCGGGTCAACTTCTTCGCGCCGATCATGATGGCGCGCGGATTGATCGATGAATTGAAGGCTGCCAAGGGCTCGGTGGTCAACGTCACCTCGATCGCCGGCTCGCGCGTGCATCCGTTTGCGGGCGCGGCCTATGCGACCTCGAAGGCGGCGCTGGCTTCCTTGACCCGCGAGATGGCGGCGGATTTCGGCCGCATCGGCGTTCGCGTCAACTCGATCGCGCCCGGCGAGATCGACACGGCGATATTGTCGCCGGGCACCGAGAAGATCGTGGAGCAGCAGATCCCGATGCACCGGCTGGGGACGCCGGACGAAGTGGCGAAGATCATCTATGTGCTGTGCACGGAGACAAGCTCCTACGTCAACGGCGCCGAGATCCACATCAATGGCGGTCAGCACGTCTAGCTAGGACAGCGCAACATTCGTCATTGCGAGGAGCGCAGCGACGAAGCAATCCAGCACTGTCATTCCGGGATGCGCCGCTTGGCGCAGGCCCGGAATCCATAACCACCCCTGCCGATTCTGAAAATGACGCTACACATCGCCCCACGCGAATTCCGTGGTTATGGATTCCGGGCTCGGCGCTTTTGCGCCGCCCCGGAATGACGTTCCGATCACTCCATTCCGGATTGGCGCAATGCGCCAATGTTGAACGCACTGGAGCAGTCGTCTTCGTTCTCGCCTTCCAATAGCGCCGCACCGCAATGCCGGCAGAACCGCGCCGGCATCGCGGGCGCCTTGCCGGCGGCATGGCGGCCCGCTTGGTAGCACGCGAAATCAACGATGTTACGTCCGAGCGTTATGACTTTCTCAACCATTGCTGTCCTCGCGGCGTGAACCAGCGTTATCGCAGACAAGTTTCGCTCAAACGTTCAGCGCAACGCTCAAATTTTATCGGAGGAATTGAGGCGGCTCTTTGTCCTGCGCGCAGGTGTGGAACCAGGATAAAATGGCCTACGCCCGGCCGCTACAACCACTTCTTCCATTTGAAAAACACGTAAGGCAGCACTGCGGCGAGCAGCATTACGACGAGCGCAATGGGGTAGCCATGCTGCCATTCCAGCTCGGGCATGATCTTGAAGTTCATGCCGTAGACCGAGGCGATCAGGGTCGGCGGCATCAACACCACCGCCATCACCGAAAACAGTTTGATGATGTTGTTCTGCTCGAGATTGACCACGCCGAGCATCGCATCCAGCACGAAAGTGATCTTGTTGGAGAGATAGGAGGCGTGGTCGGTCAGCGAGGTGACGTCACGCTGCATGGTCTTGAGCTGCTCGCGCATGTCCTTGGACCATTTGACGCCATCGACGGCGGCGGCGACGAATGTCACCACCCGTCCGATCGAGACCAGACTCTCGCGCACCTTGGACGTCAGGTCGCCCTTGCGGCCGATCGCGATCAGGATATCGGAATATCGCTTGCCCTGGCCGGTGCGCGCCGCTCCTGCGGGCTCGAAAATGTCATGGCTGATATTGTCCATGTCGCTGCCGGCGCGTTCCAGAATATCGGCATTGCGGTCGATCACCGCATCGAGCAATTCCATCAGCACCATCTCGCCGGTGATGCCGGCTGCGCAGGCGCGCGCCAGCTTGTTCTCCACCAGCATGAACGGCTTCGGTGCGTCATAGCGCACCGTGACCAGGCGATGGCTTGCGAGGATGAAGGTCACCGCCGTGGTGCGCGGATTCTCGGTGTCGGACGAGCACATCAGCGTCGCCGTCATGTAACGCGCGCCGTTCTCGACATAGAGCCGGCTGGAAATCTCGATCTCCTGCATGTCTTCCCGGGTCGGCACCGCAATTCCGGCCAGACGCTCCACCGCTTGATCCTCTTCGGCGGTCGGCTTCATCAGGTCGACCCACACCGCGTTCTCCGGCAATGCGGCGAGATCGGGCGCGGCAACTTTCTTCAGCGATGATTCAGAGGGAACGAACACCGAAAACATGCGGAACTCCGGGCCAGTGCCGACAGCCTACCAACAGGACTTAGCGCGATTCTGGCAAGCACTCGATGACCGCCGGAGGATCAGCGGCCCCGGTTTGTGGCCCTGGAATGGCGACGACATGGCGTCGATTCGGCAACGACAGCGCGAATGCCCAAAAACCAGTGGAAAGCCGCAAGCCTTGCGGCAAAAAAGTCACAGACCGCATCCCGCAGCGCGGGAACAGCATCTATCGCTGGAATTGCAGTCGATTCCGACGATAATGCGCTTAACTGAATCATGGCGTTTTGGGGCGCAATATTGGCGCTGCCCGCTGAAGCCTTTCGAACTGGAAGCCCGCAATGTCGTCGCTCATAGTGAAGTTGGGAATTCTGGCTGCTGCTGGCCTGATGTTGTCGGGCTGCATGGAGGCCACGACCTATGAGGCGACCAATCAGGCCAATTTCAAGCCGCGCGACAAGGAACTGCTGGCCAAGATTCGTTACACCAACGTGCCGATTCCGGTGCCGTTCCGGCGCGCGATCGTCGACTACCATCGCAAGGAAGCGCCCGGCACCATCGTGGTCGATTCCGACAATCACTATCTCTATTACGTGCTCGATAACGGCAAGGCGATCCGCTACGGCATCACCGTCGGCGAGGAGGCGATGGCGTGGTCCGGCATTGCCAAGGTCGGCAGCATGACCGAGTGGCCGCCGTGGCATCCGACCAAGGGCGAGATCGAACGGCTTGGCGTTCCCACCTTCGTGGCGCCGGGGCCGGACAACCCGATGGGTTCGCGCGCGCTCTATCTTTATTCGGGCGGCAAGGACACGTTGTTCCGGATTCACGGCACCAACCAGCCGGAATATATCGGCGCATCGATCTCCTCCGGTTGCATCCGGATGACCAACGAGGACGTCATCGACCTGTATAACCGGGTCAAGCTCGGTACCATTGTCGTGGTGCTGGAGCCCCATCATGGTGACTCGCCGTTTAATTCGCAGGTGGCGCTGCAAGGCGGCGGCAATCCGGGGCCGTTCTTCCAATAGCCGATGGCGTCGGCGCGCAGCACTCGACGACAGCATCGGAAAGCGCCGGTTTGCCGGCGCTTTTTATTTTCGGGGAGTGCCCGCGTCCGGCTCGGCCACACCGGGTTGGGCGGCGTCCGATTTGCCCGCGTCGACTTCGCGCGGCGGCGCCTGATCGGGCCGCGCGGCCGGCAGCAACGGCGCGATCTGCGGCAACGGGTCCCATATGGTCCACTCGCAGATTTTGTAGTTGTTGCGCCGCTCCATCAGATCGAGGTGGATGTGGTCCTCATGGTAGCCATCGGAGCCCGGCCCCAGCACCGTTGAAAATCGCGCGCAGACCGAATGCAGCACGCTTTCGCGCAGCTCGCGCGGCACCGTGCGGTCGGTCAACGCGATCGACTGGCCGTTGGCGAGTCCCAGGGCGCGCACATCGAGCGCGTTGGCGCGGCCATGCTCGGACAATTTGGCATCGACGACGCGGTTGCGGCCACGGCATTCGAACGAGTCGAAATTGTCGAGATCGCTGACGACGCTGCCGCGGGCCGCCGTCAGCGGCGCGATGTCGCTGCGAATCCAGTCCGCGATCGCCGATGCCATGGTGCAACGGAGGATCGCTGCGGGTCTCACCGCAACCTGCCGCTTGTCCGGCAGCACCACGGCCTCGAGCCGGACCAGGTCCCCGCCGCCGCAGCCACCGGGGCCATGGATGTCGGGAACGCTGGGAGCGACGGCGATCGCATCGGTGAGCGCCAGCCGGCAGGCCGAGGGAAGCGCCGGCGGCGGCGCCGTCGTTTCAACGGGCTTTTGATCCCTGGCCGGACCCTGCTGCTCTGCCGCCGGCTGCTGTTCCTCCGCAGTCTTGGGTGGCTCGGCCGGACGCGGCCTCGGCAGCGGCACCGCAGCCCGCGACACGGTATGGTGCGCCCTCGGCGCTCGCTCGCCGAGCAGGCCGCTCCAGGGCCACTGCACGGTCCTGCGGGCCGCCGCAGCCGGGTCGATCGGCGCGCAGAGCACCAACCATGCCGCCGCAGCGGTCGCTGCACGACCGCGCCCGACTGCGCCATAAGGCCACTTGCGGGTCGCTTTCTCCGCGCTAAAGTTCATGGCAATTTCGTGAAGCCCTGCGGCTGGCGACAACCCCATCGGGAGGAACGTCCGAATGCTTGGATTGATGCAAGACTGGCCCTTGCTTTGTCACCGGATCATTGAGCACGCGGCGTTGTTCCATGGCACCCAGGAGGTAGTGACGCGATCGATCGAAGGCCCGATTCACCGTACCAATTACCGCGAAATTCGAGATCGCGCACTGAAGGTCTCGCAGCGGCTCGATCGCGACGGCATCCGGCTCGGCGACCGCGTCGCCACCATTGCCTGGAATACCTGGCGGCATCTGGAAGTCTGGTACGGCATCATGGGCATCGGTGCCGTCTGCCACACCGTCAATCCGCGCCTGTTCCCCGACCAGATCGCCTGGATCATCAACCACGCGCAGGACCGCGTGGTGATCCTCGACACTACTTTCGTGCCGATCCTGGAGAAAATTGCCGACAAGCTGCCGAGCGTCGAGCGTTATGTCGTGCTCACCGACAAGGCGCATATGCCGCAGACCACGCTGAAAAATGCGGTTGCCTATGAGGACTGGATCGCGGAGGTGGACGGAAACTTCAAATGGAAGACCTTCGACGAGAATACCGCCGCCGCAATGTGCTACACCTCGGGCACCACCGGCGATCCCAAGGGCGTGCTGTATTCGCATCGCTCGAACGTGCTGCACGCCCTGATGGCCAACAGCGGCGATTCGCTCGGTGCGAACGCCGCCGATACCATGCTGCCGGTGGTTCCGCTGTTCCATGCCAATAGCTGGGGCATCGCATTCTCGGCGCCCTCGATGGGCACCAAGCTGGTGCTGCCCGGCGCCAAGCTCGACGGCGCATCGGTGTTTGAATTGCTCGAAAGCGAGAAGGTGACGCATACCGCCGGCGTTCCGACGGTGTGGCTGATGCTGCTCAACCATATCGCCGCCAACAACCTCAAACTGCCGTATCTGAGGATGGTGGTGTGCGGCGGCTCCGCAATGCCGCGCTCGATGATCAAGGCCTTCGTCGACAGCGGGGTCCAGGTCCGCCATGCCTGGGGCATGACCGAGATGAGTCCGATCGGGACCCTCGCCGCGCTGAAACCTCCCTTTGCGGAGCTCTCCGGCGACGCCCGGCTGGATATTCTCCAGACCCAGGGTTACCCGCCGTTCGGCGTCCAGATGAAGATCACCGATGATGCCGGCAAGGATCTGCCATGGGACGGCAAGACCTTTGGCCGGCTCAAGGTGAGCGGACCCGCGGTGTCGAAGGCCTATTTCCGGGTCGACAGCAACATCCTGGACGAGGACGGCTATTTCGACACCGGTGACGTCGCGACCATCGACCCGCACGGGTACATGCGGATCACCGATCGCTCCAAGGATGTGATCAAATCCGGCGGCGAATGGATTTCCTCGATCGACCTGGAAAACCTTGCGGTCGGACATCCCGCGGTCGCGGAAGCGGCCGTGATCGGCATCCATCATCCCAAATGGGACGAGCGGCCACTTCTGATCGTCCAGCTTAAGCAGGGCCAGAAGGCGACACGCGAAGACATCCTGAAATACATGGATGGCAAGATCGCCAAATGGTGGATGCCGGACGACGTCGCCTTCGTCGACGGCATTCCGCACACCGCAACCGGAAAGATCCTTAAGACCGCCTTGCGCGATCAGTTCAAGAGCTACAGTTTCCCCAACGCTGCCGCTTGAATCTCCCGCCGTTCCGCGCGCCGGAACGGTTTCCAGAGCGCTTTCAGCGGGTATTTGGGCAGTCCTCGGAACAACATTAACAATTGTCCATGTTGTTCGGGGAGCATCGCACACATCCCGACCATCGTACCGACGAAAGGCCAATTGGAGCCGGCATCGCGGCTTTCTAGCGTGCGCCTCATTCCAACCCGGAAATTGAGGAAGCGCTGAGGATGAAAAAGTCAATCGCCATTCGAACAATCCCGTGGCTGCTGTTCGCGTCGTTGACCGCAACAGTGGCGCAGGCCGATGGAAACAAGGTGGTCATCGGTGACATCGACGATATGTCCGGCGTCTATGCGGACGTCATCGGACCCGGTGGAGTCGAGGCCGCCAAGATGGCGATCGCGGATTTCGGCGGCAGCGTTCTCGGCAACAAGATCGAACTGCTGACGTCGGATCACCAGAACAAGCCGGACCTCGGCGCCCAGAAGTTCCGCGAATGGGCCGACCGCAACGGACTGACCATGGTCCTTGGCGGATCCAACACCGGGGTCAGTATCGCGATGGGAACCATCGCCAAGGAGAAGAAGGTGCCGTTCTTCGCGGTCGGCCCGGCCGGGGCGTCGCTGACCGGCAAGGACTGCAACGCCTACATGATGCATTACGGCTACGACACCACCGCGCTCGGCAACGGCACGGCGACGACCATATTGAAGCAGGGTGGCAAGAGCTGGTTCTTCCTCACCGCCGATTATACGTTCGGCACCCAGTTGCAGGAATCCGCCGCGAAGGTCGTGGAAGCGAACGGCGGCAAGGTGGTCGGCGCCGTGCGCGTGCCGCTGTCGACGTCCGATTTCTCGAGCTATCTGCTACAGGCGCAGAATTCCGGCGCGCAGATCCTCGGCCTTGCCAATGCCGGCAACGACTTCACCAACTCGATCAAGGCGGCCGACGAGTTCGGCATCGCCAAGACGATGAAGCCCGCCGCGCTACTTGCTTTCATCACCGACATTCACAGCCTCGGGCTGAAGACCGCCCAGGGCCTCTACCTAACGACGGGGTGGTATTGGGACCTCAACGACAAGACCCGTGCCTTCGCCAAGCGCTATTTCGAGAAGACGAAGCGCGAGCCGACCATGAATCAGGCGGCGTATTATTCGGCGACCATGACTTACCTGAACGCGGTCAAGGCCGTGAACAGCACCGATGCCGACAAGGTCATGGCCCAACTGCACAAGATGAAGATCGACGACATGTACACGAGCGACGGCAAGATCCGCGCCGACGGATTGCTGGAACATGAAATGTACATCATGCAGGTCAAGAAACCCTCCGAATCGAAATATCCTTGGGACTACTATCGCCTGGTTCAGACCATGACGGGCGAACAGGCCTTCGGAAAGCTTTCCGATTCGGCCTGTCCGCTGCTCACGCATTAAAGCGACCGCGCGCCCTGTTGCGACAGGGCGCTCCCTTGCGCGGACCTCGGCCCGGAGCCACCGTTCCCGGTACAAAACCGCTTCACAGTCTGCCCGGAAATGCGCTAGGTCACCTGCACGCCCGGCTGCCTGCCCGACCAGGACGGCGGCCAAATCCATGGAATGTCAGGATGGCCCGCAGGTTTTCCGCTCCCTACCAGTCGGAGCCCGTGTCCAGCCTCGCCTCATGGGCGCGCAATCTCGCGGTGTTTTCCGTCGTCGCGGTGCTGGTCTCGATCCTCATCGTCCGCTTCGGCTTTTTGGAAATGAAACCCGCGCTGGCGACGTTTTTCGGGGCGCTGGGCTGTGCCGGACTTTCCATCCTGATCGGTTTCGCCGCCTTTGTCGCGATCTGGCGCAACGGCTCGCGCGGCATGAGCCGCATCCTGCTGGCGCTGCTGATCGACGCCGCCGTGCTCGCCTATCCCGCCTATCTCGGCCTGCAATATAGCAGGCTGCCGCCGATCCACGACATCACCACCGATCCGATCGATCCGCCGCGCTTCGATGCGCTGGCGCAACTGCGCGGAGGCGAGGGCGCCAACACCGCCGTCTATGCCGGGCTCTATTCCGCCGAGCTGCAGCGGCAGGCCTATCCCGACATCGAGCCGGTCGAACTCGAGGCTTCCGCACAGCGGGCCTTCCAGATCGCGCTGCAGCTCGTGACCCGGCGCAAATGGCTGATCATCGACGAGCGGCCGCCGCAACCGCCGCGCATAATCGGCCGCATCGAGGCCGTGGCGCGCAGTCCGATCATGGGATTCCGCGAGGATGTGTCGATCCGGGTCACCGCCGACGGCGAGGATTCCCGCGTCGATATCCGCTCCTCCTCGCGCTATTTCGAAAGCGATCTCGGCAGCAACGCCGCGCGCATCAGCCGGCTGATCGATGACCTCAACAGCGCCGTCGAGAACGGCAATCTCAGACCGGCCAAGAAGCCGCAGGCGCCGATCAAGCCGGCGGGCAAGACGGTGAGGAAGTAAGTGGCGAATAGACCGCCCGCCAGAATCGTAGCCCGGATGGAGCGGAGCGCAATCCGGGATTCGTGGTGCGAAAAGCCGGTCCCGGATTTCGCTTTGCTCCATCCGGGCTACGCCATCCGATATGTGCCGCCGATTACCGGATCGCCGTCGGTCGCAACGATCCCGCGCGCGACCAGATCCTCCAGATGGGCCAGCACCGAATAGCCGGCGGCGCCGGTCAGACGCGGATCGATGCCGATATAGATCGCGCGCACCAGGGTGGGAATATCCGCCTCCCCCTTGGCGAGGCGATGCAGGATCGAGGCTTCGCGCGCCTGGCGGTGCCGGATCAGGAACCGCACATAGCGCGGTCCTTCCGGGATTTCGGGGCCGTGGCCCGAGAAATAGAGATCCTCGTCGCGCTGCGTCAGCCGCTGCAGCGATGCCATATAGTCGATCATCGATCCGTCGGGCGGGGCCACGATCGACGTCGACCACCCCATCACATGGTCCCCCACGAAACATATCCTCCGGTCGCGCCAGGCAAAGGCCAGGTGATTGGCGGTGTGGCCCGGCGTTGCCACCGCCTGCACGGCCCAGCCGGCGCCTTCGATGGCGTCGCCGTCGGATACCCTTATATCGGGAGTGAATTCGCGGTCGGCGCCGGATTCCGAGGAGATTTTTTCGCTTTCGTAGCGCGGCCGCGACGCCCGATGCGGGCCCTCCGCATAGACAATGGCGCCGGTGGCGGCCTTCAGTCTCGCCGTGTTCGGCGAATGATCGCGGTGGGTGTGGGTGACCAGAATATGGGTCACGGTTTCGCCGCGGACCGCGTCCAGCAGCGCCGCCGCGTGGGCTTGGTCATCGGGGCCGGGATCGACGATCGCGACCTTGCCCTCGCCCAGGATGTAACTGACCGTGCCGGTAAAGGTGAACGGGCTCGGATTGTTGCAGAGAACCCGCCGCACGCCGGGACGGACCTGGTCGGCCACGCCGGGCCTGAGCGGAAAGTCGCGGTTGAAGGGGACGTCGTCGTTGTCGGCCATGGAATTCCTGTCTGGCGTCGTTGTCGGAGGCCTCAAACCAGACGCAAATCGTCATACCCTGCGCCAAGCGGGGTATCCAGTAATCGCAGCCGCTTGAGATAAGACGAGACGCCTCTGGTACTGGATCGTCCGCCTTCGCGGACGATGACGCCAGAATACCGGGGCCATGTCTCGGGTTCTGTCAATTTTACGAAAACGCCTGAATACCGGTGATGGCGCGGCCGAGGATCAGTGCGTGAACGTCGTGGGTGCCTTCGTAGGTATTCACCGTTTCCAAATTCGCGGTGTGGCGCATCACGTGATATTCGATCTGGATACCGTTGCCGCCGTGCATGTCGCGGGACATCCGCGCGATGTCGAGCGCCTTGCCGCAATTGTTGCGCTTGACGATGGAAATCATCTCCGGCGCCATCTTGCCCTCGTCCATCAATCGCCCGACGCGCAAGCTCGCCTGCAGGCCGAGCGCGATCTCGGTTTCCATATCGGCCAGCTTCTTCTGCACGAGCTGAGTCGCCGCCAGCGGACGATTGAACTGCTTGCGGTCGAGGGTGTACTGCCGCGCCCGATGCATGCAGTCTTCCGCCGCCCCCATCGCGCCCCAGGAAATGCCATAGCGGGCGCGGTTGAGGCAGCCGAACGGTCCCTTGAGGCCGGACACGTTGGGCAACAGCGCGCTCTCCGGCACCACCACGCCTTCCATCACGATCTCGCCGGTCACCGAGGCGCGAAGCGAGAGCTTGCCACCGATCTTGGGCGCCGACAGCCCCTTCATGCCCTTTTCCAGGATGAAACCACGGATGCGGTTGTTGTGTTCGGCTGATTTGGCCCATACCACAAAGACGTCGGCGATCGGCGCATTGGAAATCCACATCTTGGTGCCGGTCAGCCGGTAGCCGTCCGACACCTTCTCGGCACGGGTCTTCATTCCGTTCGGATCGGAGCCGGCATCCGGCTCGGTCAGGCCGAAGCAGCCGACCCACTCGCCGGTGGCGAGCTTGGGCAGGTATTTCTTGCGCTGGTTCTCGTCGCCATAGGCGTAGATCGGGTGCATCACCAGCGAGGACTGCACCGAATTCATCGAGCGGTAGCCGGAATCGACGCGCTCGATCTCGCGCGCCACCAGGCCATAGGCCACGTAGCTCGCGTTGGCGCAGCCATATTCCTCCGGCAGCGTGATCCCGATCAGGCCGAGCTCGCCCATCTCGTGGAAGATCTCGCGGTCGACCTTCTCCTCCAGATAGGCCTTGACGACGCGCGGCAAGAGCTTGTCCTGCGCATAGGCGCGCGCGGTGTCGCGGATCATGCGCTCGTCCTCGGTGAGCTGCTCGTCGAGCAGGAACGGATCGTCCCACTGGAAATTCGCCGCAGCCGGCTTGTCCTTGGTCTGAGGGCGCACGCTCATGAGAATTCCTTTCACATCGCTACCAAGGGAATTGTTCGCCAAATTAGGGCGCTACGGGTCGAAGCGCAATTGAATTGGACAATCCCTCATCAAATGCCGGCGGCCGAGCCAATTTCGAAAACGACCGAGCAAGCATCAGCCCTCGAGCTGCTCATTGGAGACGATTTCTATACCGAAGCCGGACAATCCCTTGTAGTCGTGCGTCGACGAGGTCAAATGGCGGATCGAGGTCACGCCGAGATCGCGCAGGATCTGGGCGCCGACGCCGACCTCGCGCCACTGCCGATTGCGATCGGCTTCCGCGGATTTCTCCTCGGGCAGCGGCGCGACCGGAACGCCGGCGGCGCCGTCGCGCAAATAGACCAGCACGCCGCGGCCCGCCTTCCTGAAATGCTCCAGCACCGCCTGCATGCGCTTCGGCCCGGTGAACATATCCCGGACGATATTTGGCTTGTGAAACCGGGTCAGCACGTTCTTGCCATCGCCGATGCCGTTGTAGACGAAAGCGACGTGGGCGATGGAATCGAACGGCGAGCGATAGGCGTAGCCCTGCAGCGGCCCGATCGGGCTTTCCGAGGTGAATGTCGAGACCCGCTCGATCAGCTTCTCGCGCGCCTGACGGTAGGCGATCATGTCGGCGATGGTGACGTGCCTGAGATTGTGGGCGGCGGCGAAGCGTACCACCTGCTCGCCCTTCATCACGGTGCCGTCGTCGTTCATGAGTTCGCTGATGACGCCGACCGGCGGCAGGCCGCTGAGCTTGCAGAGATCGACCGCGGCCTCGGTATGGCCGGACCGCAGCAGCACGCCGCCGTCGCGCGCAATCAGCGGGAAGACATGGCCGGGCCGGGCAAAATCATTGGCGCCGGCATTCGGGTTCGCCAGCGCGCGGCAGCACGAAGCGCGCTCGTCGGCCGAAATGCCGGTGCCGCCGTCCGGCTTGTAGTCGATCGATACCGTGAAGGCGGTGGTGTGGCTCGATTCATTGTGCGCCACCATCGGATCGAGCCGCAGCCGGCGCGCGTCTTCGGTGGTGATCGGGGCGCAGACGATGCCCGAGGTGTGGCGGATGATGAACGCCATCTTCTCGACGGTGCACAGCGACGCCGCGACGATCAGGTCGCCCTCGCCCTCGCGGTCGTCGTCGTCGGTCACGACGACGAGTTCGCCGCCGGCGAAGGCTTGCAATACTTCCTGGATCGGATCGGCCATTGAGGGTCTCGCGTGATGCCGGGAGCATTAGCCGGGTTGACGGGCCTGCGCCAGCTTCATTACGCAGGGCAAAATGTCGCCGGAGCGTCGCCAGGGCGCGTCCTCGGCCACTCGGCCCGGGGCGCGGAAAAGTCGTTGACGAAGTCCGGTCTCAATCGTCATGGTCGCCGGCACAAAAGAATATGGGAGATGCCGCACATGACCGCAATGTTCGACTTCGCGCCGCTGCTCCCGGCCGGGCTGCCCGCGCCCGCGGCGCGGTGGACGGGCCTTGCCAGATACAGCTTCATCGGCGGCAACAACGACCCCGACCAGGTCCCGGTCGAAGGCCTGATCGACGCCGTCAATGCCGTTCTCAAGCGCGAAGGCAGCACGCTGGCCACCTATGGCCTCGCCAGCGGTCCACAGGGCTACCGGCCGCTGCGCGAATTTCTCGCCGCCAAGCTGAAGCGGGACGCCGGAATCGACTGCGCCGCCGACGACATCATGATCGTTTCCGGCTCGCTGCAGGCGCTCGATCTCGTCAACCAGACCTTGCTGGCGCGCGGCGACACCGTGATCATCGAGCGGGAAACCTATCAGGGATCGCTGAACCGGCTGACCCGGCTCGGGGTCAATGCGGTCGGCATTCCGCTCGACCATCAGGGCATGCGGATGGACGCGCTGGCCGCCGCACTCGCCGACCTCAAGCACCGCGGCATCACGCCGAAATACATCTACACCATCCCGACCGTGCAGAACCCGACCGGCACCATCATGCCGGAGCCGCGACGCACCGAACTTCTGAAGCTGTCGCAACAATACGGCGTGCCGATCTTCGAAGACGATTGCTATGCCGACCTGATCTGGGACGGCAAGCGCCCGCCCGCGATCCATGCGATGGACCGGACCGGCGGGGTCATCCATATCGGCTCGTTTTCCAAGTCGATCGCGCCGGCGCTGCGGGTCGGATTCATTGTCGCGCCGTGGCAGATGCTGTCACGGATGCTGGCACTCAAGACCGACGCGGGTTCGGGCGCGCTCGAGCAGATGGTGCTCGCCGAATATTGCGCGCCGCATTTCAGCTCGCACGTGCCAAAGCTGACGCGCGGCCTGCGCGCCAAGCTCGACACCCTGATGGAGGCGCTCAACGAGCAGTTCGGCACGGCGGCCGAATTCGACGCTCCCAAGGGCGGCATCTTCCTGTGGGTGAAGCTGCCCGACCGGGTCGACACGCTGAAGCTCTATCAGGCCGCGCTCGCCGCCGGCGTCGCCATCAATCCGGGACCGGAATGGTGCACCGACAAGACCTATGCCGGCAGCCGGTTGCGGCTGTGCTTCGCCAGTCCGTCACATCAGCAGATCCGCGAGGGCGTCGCCGTGCTGGCCGAGGTCTGCCGTCGCGAATTCGGCGTGCCGGCGCGGAGCGCGAATGTCGAGAAGCGCGGCCGAATATAGATCGACCATCGTATGACGCAGCTCGGCGTGACCGCATGTTCGACTGCATGCGCGCCGCAAGCTGAACGGCCATCGATCGCCAGCGCCGAAACCGTCGTGGCGAGGCACGGCGGCATGCATCACGGCGGCCATGACGGCTGGCATCATGGCTGGCATCGCGAATGGCATCGCGCGCACGACCGGGTGGTGGTCATCCGGCATCGCCATCATCACGATTACTAAGGCACGACACCAAGAGCTTGAAGCAAATGGCCCGCGAGGGGCCATTTTTCTCGACTTCAATCCCACGCCGGGGCAAATCCGGGGCTGACAAAACGCTGGTTCTTCGGCAGCGCGGCGATCGCCTTCCGGTCCGCATCGTCGAGCTTCAGCTTCAGCGCGCCGAGATTGGCCTGCTGGCTCTCGCGGCGCGAGGCCTTCGGGATCGCGGCAACCTCATCCTGGTCGAGCAACCATTTCAGCGCCACCTGGGCGGCGCTGGCATCATGCTTCCTGCCGATCGCGATCAGCGCCTCGTTGCTGGCGGCGCGGCCTTGTGCCAGCGGGCAATAGGCCACAAGCGGGATCGATTTTGCCTTGAGATATTTCCGGATCGGGGTCTGATCGAGCATCACGTGATACTCGATCTGATTGCAGGCGATCGGAGCCTTGATCTCCTCGACCACGGTCCTGAGCAGCGCGATGTTGAAATTGGCAACCCCGATAGCGCGGGTACGGCCCTCCTCCTGCAGCTTGACCAGCGTTTCGAACATCGCCGGCAGGTTCATGTGCTTCGACGGCCAGTGCACGAGATAAAGATCGACATGATCGAGCCGCAGCTTGTTCAGGCTGGCATCGAACGCCCTGCGGATCGCATCCGGCGCGAGGTTTTCATTCCAGACCTTGGTGGTGACGTGGAGATCCTGGCGCGCGACGCGCGAGGCGGCGATCGCGGCACCGATGGCGTCCTCGTTGCCATACATTTCGGCGGTGTCGATATGCCGGTAGCCGAGGTCGAGCGCGCTTTCGACCGCCGCGCGGCAGACATCGCCCTGCATGCGGAAGGTCCCGAGCCCAAGGCGCGGCAGGCGGATGCCCTTGGTTTGCAAATAGTCCATGATAACTCCCTAATTGGCCTGCCGCTGCCAGTTACAGATGCTGCCGGATTTGCAGGGCCAGACCTGAATCCGCATATCGAAGGCCTCGGCGTCAAGCGAGGAACGGATGGGCGCGGTAGCCATCCGCAGCCGACGATTAAAGACGCCCGGCGATTTTGTCGGCGACACGCAGGGCATTGGCGACGATGGTCAGGGTTGGATTGACCGATCCGATCGAGGGAAAGAAGCTCGCATCGGCAAGATAGAGGTTGTCGAGCTGGTGGGCCTTGCAGTCGAGATCGAGCACGGAGGTCGCGGGATCCGGGCCGAATCGCGCGGTCCCGGCCTGGTGCGCGGTACCGCCGATCGGAATGTTCTTGCCGAAATACAGGCTCCGCTCCAGCAAAACCGGATGCGCGCCGGCCCGGCTCAACATCCCCTCGAGCTTTTTCTTCAGACGATGGTGGGCTTCCATGTTGGCCTGCCTGATGTCGAGGCACACCCGGCCGTGGTCGTAGGAAATGCGATTTTCGGGGCGCGGCAGGTCTTCGCTCGACAGCCAGAAATCCATCGAATAGCGCGCCATCTCTTCGAACGGCATCTTCGGAACCCATTCGAGCCAGCCGGGTATCGCCTCGCCGCGAATCTGCGCGCCATGCGATTTCGCGCACATCTGGATCAGGCCGAGCGGATATTCCCAGTCGTCGGAACCGAAATAGTAGTCGCTGACCGCGAGCGTCTTCTGAAACACGGTGTCGTTGGGCTCGCGCATCAGCGCCATCAGGATCGACTGGTTATGCCGCATGTAGTTGCGCCCGACCTGACCGGAGCCATTGGCAAGGCCGTTCGGATGGCTGTCACCGCCCGATCGCAACAGCAGCAGCGCCGACGACAGCGCGCCGCAGGCGACGACGACGATGTCGGCCGAGTATCGCTCCTCCTCGCCGTTCCGGGTAACACGGACGCCGGTCACCGCCCGGCCCGGCGCATCGGTCTCCAGCCTGGAAACATAGGCGCCGGTCAGCAGCGTCAGGTTCGGATGCGCCTGCAATGCCGGATCGATGCAGACCACCTGGGCATCGGCCTTCCCGTTCAACAGGCAGGGAAAGCCGTCGAAGGCGTCACAGCGGATGCAGATGCTGGTCGGCGTCGCCTTGCCGTCCTTTTCGTCGAGCAGGATACCAAGCGGCAGATGAAACGGATGCAGGCCGTCTTTGGCCACGCTCTCGCCAAGCGCGGCAATCCGCGGCTCATGCGAAACCGGCGGATGCGGAAATGCGCCGCTCGAAGCCGGCTCGGTGGGATCTTCGCCGCGCCGCCCATGGACGTGGAAGAGCCGCTCCGCCTCGGCATAATAAGGCTCGAACGTATCGTATTTCAGCGGCCACGCCGGCGACAGGCCGTCCTTGTGGACGATGTCGTCGAAATCGCGTTGCCGCATCCGAAACAGGGCGGCACCGTAAACCTTGGAATTGCCGCCGACATAATAATGCAGTCCGGGATGAAAGCTGCTTCCGTCGGCGCCGTACCAGGTCTCGGGCGCCTGATAGGCGCCGTCGACAAACACCGTTTGCGAATCCCAGTTGGCGAGCGAGCGCGGCAGATAGTCGCCGCGCTCCAGCAGCAGGATCCGCTTGCCGGTCGGCGCCAGCCGGTGGACGACCGAGCCGCCGCCGGGGCCGCTGCCAATGACAATCACGTCATAGTGGTCCGACATCTTCGATCCCTTTAGCCGCCGGTGGCGAATCCGGGATAGAGCGTCATGCCGCCGTCGACAAACAGCGTGGTGCCGACCACATAGTCGGACTGATCCGAGGCGAGCCAGACAGCCGCGCGGGCGATATCCTCGGGCTCGCCGATCCGGCCATAGGGCACCAGCGTCATCAGCGCGTCATAGGCCTCCCTGGTCTGCCAGGCCGCGGTGTTGATCGGTGTGCGGATCGCGCCCGGCGCGATGGCATTGACGCGGATCCGTTTCGGCGCGAGCTCCTGCGCCATGCTTTCCATCATCAGTTTGATGCCGCCCTTGGATGTGGCGTAGTTGGCATGGCCGGCCCATGGAATCTCCTGATGAACCGAGCTCATGCAGATGATTTTCCCTGCCGCGCTCGATACCGACGGCACCACGCCGCGGCGCAGGAATTCCCGCACCGCTTCGCGCGCGCACAGGAACTGCCCGGTCAGGTTGACGCTCAGCACCTTGTTCCATTTGTCCAGTGTCATGTCATGAAACGCCGAGTCCCGTTGCAGGCCGGCATTGCTGACGAGAATGTCGACGGTGCCGAATTCTCCGATCATGCGCGCAAACATCGCGGCGACCTGATCTTCCGAGGAAACGTCGGCCTTGTGCGCAAGGGCCCTGGCGCCGGAGCGCCTGATTTCCTCGACCACGGCGTCGGCGGCGGCATCGTCGTCGACATAATTGACGACGACATCGGCGCCGGCCTGTCCCAATGCGATGGCCGTGCCCTTGCCGATCCCGGAATTGGCGCCGGTCACCAGCGCCTTCTGCCCGATCAGGAGCTTGTGAACCGCGACTGGCGGCGCCGTCGACGGGGTTGCGGAGGCTTCGATTGAGTCCATGGGTTCACTCCGATTTGGCGACTAGGGAGGGCGCGACGAGGACGAGGCGATGGCCATCCGGATCGATCAGGATCTCCCGGCTCTCCCGGTTTTCAAGGGCGTGCCGGTCAAGCTCGAAGATCAGGCGGGTAGCGGCAACGTCGCTGTCGCGAAGCGCGGCCTTGCCATGATGCGCTGCCGATCGGTAGCATAGCAATTCAACATGCGGCGTAGCCTGGCGCGGCGCCAGCGCCGTGACCTCGACCTCTGGATGGCCGACACCGTCGAGATTCGCCTGCTTGCAGCCGCTGTTCAGCGAACGCGTCGCCACCCGCAACCCCAGGGCCTGATAGTACGCAATACTGCGGGCGCTGTCGGAAACAGCGATCGCCGAATGGTCGATGCCGAGAAAGAGTTCGCGATTCGGCCGGGCCTGCCAGGGGGCCGGTGATTTTCCGTCTGGGAATGCCAGCAATTCAAGCGGATGCCCCTCGGGGTCGCGGAATTTGAAGGCGGAGACACCGCCAGACGATGCCGGCAGCCGCTGCGGGCCCTCGGTCGAGATCGCACGCCATCCGTCCACGCCGCAAAGCCGACAATAGGCCTTCTCGATATCGGCAACCACGATCGCGAAATGTTGAAAGCACAGATCGGAAGCGGATGCCGCGCCCGGATAGGGGCGGCCGGGAAGATCGAATTGAAGCAGTTCGACGAACTCGCGCCCGAGGACGAGCGTGATGCTATCTGCACCGGTGCCGGATTCCGAATGACGCCTGGCCGCCAATCGGCGGAAACCCATCGCTTGCTGATAAAAACGGCAGAGCCTCGCGGCGTCTTGCGTAACCAGCACGAAGCGCGCCAGCCGTTGGACTGCGTTCTGCGCAAGGGTTGTCACGGCCGGAGCACTCCGCGACGATTGAGAAAGATCGCATACAGCGTATGCGATCCGCCAATGAAGAGCCGGTTGCGGCAAGCGCCGCCGAACGTCAGATTCGAGACCCGGTGGGGAATCAGCACCTTGCCGAGCAATCGACCTTCGGGATCAATGCAATGTACCCCGTCGGCCGCGCTCGACCACAGGTTACCGTCCTCGTCGACGCAAAGCCCGTCGGCATAACCGGGCTCGATCTTGTGAAAGATGTCACCGCCTGACAGCCGCCCGTCGGGGTCGACGTCAAACGCGCGAATATATTGTTTCGGGCTGTCGGAGGTCTGGTCGCCGGTTTCGGCGACATAGAGTCGGCGCTCGTCAGGCGAGAAGGCAAGACCGTTGGGACCGTCGAAATCGCCGGCCGCCACCTTGATCTCTCCGGTGCCGGGATCGAAGCGATAGAGTGCCGGCGGCTGTTCCGAAGGCTGCCGGCCGCCTTCATAGTCCGTTTGGATGCCGTACAGGGGATCGGTGAACCAGATCGTTCCGTCGGACCTGACGGCGACGTCATTGGGCGAATTGAGCCGCCGCCCATCATGGCGATCGACCAGCCGGGTGATGCTGCCATCCAGTTCGGTACGGAACAGGCAGCGCTCGCGGTGCGAGCATGAGATCAAGCGGCCCTGACGGTCGCGGGTCTGGCCGTTGGCAAAGCCCGATGGGGCGCGATAGACGGACACGCCGGCATCCTCGATCCATCGCATGGTGCGGTCGCGCGGCAGGTCCTGGAACAGCAGACAGCCGACATCGCCCATCCACACCAGCCCTTCGATCCAGCGGAAGCCGCCGGCAAGCTGTTCGAGCGGCGCATTGGCGAGGACGTAGTGGGCAAAACGCGCCTCGCGGATCTCGAACCCATCCATCGCGTCACCGGAATTCGCAAGGCGACGACGGCACCGCCGCACCGTCGAACTGGATCACCATCAGCACCGCCGGCGCATCCCCGATTGTGCCGGACCGGTGCCCGCGCTTGCCATCGAGGTCGCGGCAGTGCTGGTCGCCGCCGAAGGAAATCTCGCCGGCGCCCATTTCGACGCGCGTGCCATCCATGGCTTCGACAAACCATCGGCCCGATAACGGCACGATCCATTGCGGCTTTGGATTCTCATGCCAGTTGCCAATCCAGCCGACGGGCAGCACCGTGACCATGACCGTCATGTTGCCACTGGTCCGGCTGCCCTGCCATTGCGGGTCGGCCGGCGGCTGCACCGATTTCAGATCAAACTCGGTCATCGCGCACCGCTTTTGCCGGCTGATGCCGTCGGCGTCGGTCCACAGGTGCCAGTAGGGTACGGTCGGCCGTTCTCCCATCAACGTCCTCCTGTCGGGCTCTGCGCGTAGGGATGCGATGAGGCCAGCGGATGGGCCAGGAAGCTCTGCCAGCCGGCCGCGCTGGCACCGAACGCCAAGGCCAGAAAGCCGCCGGCCAACGCGAGGTTTTTCAGGAAATCCCAGAAGACGTCCCGGCCGCCGCTGGTGCCGCGCAACCGGAAATCCGGTGCCTTCCAGAATTGCTTCCACAGCAGGGCGGTAACCACGCAATAGCCCGCCAGGATAGTCGCGGCCATCCGATCGGCAATGCCTGTCAGGACAGCAAGCGACATCAGCACTTCCACGCCAAGGCCTGCGAAGATCGCGGTCTTCGCCAGCCCGCGGCTGGGAATCGCTTCGCTCGCCTGCCCGACCGCCGCCTTGAAATTGAGGATTTTGTCCAACGCACTGAATGGCAGAAACAGCAGCACGAGCAACGCGCGGGCGGCAAAGGCCAAAGCTATGCCCAGCCAGATCATGTTCGCGCCCTAAACCAAAAACGGAGTGTCATCGACAGCCCGACACATCAGGAAGATCGGAAGGCATCGGACCCGCGCGGTCCGAAATGATAACACCCGCAGCGACTGAAAGTGCCGCTCATTGGGAGATTATTCGATCGGACACGGTGCCCGGGCCCCGAGACGAGGCAAAGGCCGGGCTTGGGGCCCGGCCTTGGCGGCTATGCTGACTTGATCACTTCGCGATCATCCCTTGGCCAGCGGCACGGCGATGAACCGAGTGGCGGCGTCCGCCGTTTTCACCCGCATCAGAACGCTGTGCTTGCCGTCTTCCTTGGCTGCATTCAGCGCGGTTCGTACGTCGCCGATACTGGAGACCGATTTGCCACCGACATTGAGAATGACGTCGCCCTCCTTGAAGCCGTGCTCCGCCGCGGGCCCTTCCGGATCGACGGCGGTCACCACGACGCCCTTGTCGCCGGCGCCCTCGACGTCACCCGCGGGCGCAAGCCGGAGGCCGAGCCGGGGGGTGCCCGCCATCGCGTTCGAATGCGTCTCGCCTGCATTGGCCTGACGGTCGTTCGGCATTTCGCCAAGCGCGAGCGTTACCGTCCTGGATTCTCCCTTGTGCAGGACGTCGAGCTTCACCGAACTGCCTGGCGCCATCATGCTGATGGTGCGGGCGAGATCGCGCGAGTCCTTCACCGGCTTGCCATCGACTGCGGTGATGACATCACCCGCCTCGATGCCTGCCTTGGCCGCCGGGCTGCTGTCCTGTGGACTGTCCACCATCGCGCCACTCGCCTGCTTCATGCCGAGGCTGTCGGCGATATCGGCAGTAACCGGCTGCACCTGGACGCCGAGCCAGCCGCGCGTGATGTAGCCCTTGTCCTTGAGCTGGGCGACGACGAGCTTCGCCGTAGCGGCGGGAATGTCGAAGCCGATACCGACCGAACCGCCCGAGGGCGAAAAGATCGCGGTGTTCACACCAATGACATTGCCGTTCATATCGAACGCCGGCCCGCCGGAATTGCCCTTGTTGATGGGGGCGTCGATCTGGATGTAGTCATCATAAGGACCCGCGCCGATGTCGCGTCCGCGCGCGGAAACGATTCCAGCGGTGACGGTGCCGCCGAGACCAAAGGGGTTGCCGACGGCAACCACCCAGTCACCGACGCGCGGCGGCTGCTCCGCGAACTTTACGTAAGTGAAGTCTTTCTTGCCATCGACCTTGATCAGCGCCAGATCGGTCTTCTTGTCGGTACCGATCACCTTGGCGGTGTAGACCGCGCCGTCATCGGTCGTAACCTGGACCGATTTGGCATGGTCGACCACGTGATTATTGGTCACCGCATAGCCGTCGGGCGAGATGAAAAAGCCCGAACCTTCGCCGGTGATGATCTCATGGCGCTGCATGCCGTTGGGGATGCGGAATCCGAATTGTTTGGAAAACTGATCGAGCGGCGAATCGGACTGATTGTCCTTCTCATTGTCGCGTTGGGTCACCGCGCTGTTGTCGCCGTCTTCATCGATCTTGACGCGAACCGATATGACGGCGGGCTTTACCTTGGCGACGAGGTCGCCGAAGCCTGCAGTCGTTTGCGCCGTTTCGGCCGCGTGCGCCGATGCGGTAAAGGCCGGAAGATTGGACGGCCGATAGCCGCCAGGTCCAACCAGAAGTACGGCCATGCTGAGCCCCGCTGCCGAGGCGAGCAGCGTGAGCCGGCGCGGCTTCAGGATCTTTCGTGGGGCATGTTGTGTGGTGTTCGATTGATCATTCATGATGGCTTCTCCAAAATATCGGGCGGGAAAATCCCTGCTGCCAACATGGAGCACGCACATTACGGTGTCCTGTTCGCACGATTAATCTTTGGCAAGAAGCCTGCGACGAAGCACCGCGGTCGTATCGTGCGTCGTGCGCCGAGGAAATCCGGCACGCAAAACATGGACAATTTTTAACGGAACAATTCGCCCGCGGGCTCCCTTTAGCATGGGGGCGGCTCATCAGGAGAACCGCCATGAAGCTTCATCTCATAGCCATCGCAACCGCCGCCGCACTCGCATCCGGGATCGGGGCCGCGTCAGCGGCCGATCATCAGGCCATGTCGAACACCTCAGCGAAGCCAGCGATGCAATCAATGGCGAAAGACAATCTTTCGCTGACACGTTCACAGCAACGAACGGCCTGGAGAGATATCAGCAAAGCGGCAACCAGCCAGAAGGCCCCCGGCGGCTTCACCGCCTCGGTTGGCGCCACTATCCCGAACGACATCTCGCTTAAACCCATGCCGGCCAAGGTGGCAACGCGCATCTCTTCGCTGAAGCCTTACGACTATGCCCTGCTCCACGGCAAATTGCTGATCGTAAATCCGAATGACAAGAAGGTCGTCGATGTGATCAACCGCCGGGCCTGATCGCCGCGGTTCGGAGGTGCTGGCCCGGGCGGGATTGCAACATCCCGCCCGGCGATGCCGCGAAAGTCCAACCGAACCGGCGGCCCGAGATTCCGTACCACGACAATTGAAGCTGTGGGCCGTGCTTGGTGCACGCCCATCCGCTGCAAAAATGTTCCAAGGGAACCGAACGATTTCGTCCCCCGGAGAGTTAAGGCGATGGCCGCAATTATGCGTGTTGGGGAGAGCCGCGGGCCATCATGATGAATTCGGTGATAGTCCGCATCGTCGATCTCTGTGCCCGCTTTCGCTGGACAGTCATTGTTCTGGGAACGCTGCTGATGCTTGGGGCAGCGGCATATGATGCCGCGCGATTTTCCGTGAATACGGATGTCGAAGGGTTGATTTCGCAGAGCCTGCCGTGGCACCAGCGCCAACTGCAGCTATCCCAGGCGTTCCCGCAAAAGGGCATTTCGGCGGTCGTGAGGGCGCCGACGGCGGAGAACGCCGAACAGGCCACCAACGCGCTGGCGCAGGCGCTGGCAAAAGACCCGAAGCTGTTTCCACTGGTCGGACAGCCCGACAGCGGCGACTTTTTCGAGCGCAACGGCCTGTTGTTTGACGACCCCGCCGATGTCAAAAAAAGCGTCGTGGGACTGACGCATGCCCGTCCTCTCCTTTCCGTGCTCGCCGGCGACCCCAGCCTGCGCGGGGTTATGCAGGCGCTCACGTTTGCGGCGCAGAGTGTCGAGGCCGGCAAGCTCAAGATCGAGCAACTCGCCTGGCCACTTTCGCTCGCGGACCGGACCTTGAACGATGTCCTGTCCGGAAAGCCCGCGGCATTTTCCTGGCAAGAGCTGCTGCAGGGTCATGCGCTGCCCGAACGAAAGCTGCAGCACTTTGTCGAAGTTCAGCCCGCGCTTGATTTCAAGACCCTGCAGCCCGGCCGCGTGGCCACCGAGGGGATTCATCGAGCTGCGGCCGATCTGGACCTTGCCGGCAAGTTCGGCGCCAAGGTCGATCTCACCGGACAGGTGCCGATGAATGACGACCAGTTCTCGGTCATCCGGCACAGCGCGCTGCGCGACACCTTGACGGCCGTGTTCGGCGTCCTGATCATTCTCTGGCTGGCGCTTCGTTCCTGGAAAATCATTGCCGCGGTGTTCTTCAGCCTGATGGTGGGGCTTGCGGCGACTGCCGCGCTGGGGCTCGCGCTGGTCGGTTCCTTCAACCTGATCTCGATCGCGTTCTTCGTGCTGTTTGTCGGCCTCGGGGTCGATTTCGGCATTCAGTTCAGCGTACGCTATCGCAGCGAACGGCACGAACACGGCGATCTGCGCGAGGCGCTGCGGTCGACCGCCCGCAAGGCCGGCGATCCGCTCGCTTTGGCCGCTGCGGCCACCGCCGTGGGATTTTTCGCTTTTCTGCCGACCAGCTATCGCGGCCTTTCGGAGCTCGGACTGATTGCCGGCTGTGGCATGCTGATCGCGTTCTTCTGCAGCATCACGCTGGTGCCGGCGATGCTGGCGATGCTAAATCCGCCGGGCGAGGTCGAGGCCGTCGGCTTCAAGGGCCTCGCGCCGCTCGATGATTTTCTGCAGCGGCACCGGATCGCTGTCATCGCCGGCACCATCCTGCTGGTCCTTGCGGGCTCACCGCTGTTGCTGCATCTGCCGTTCGACTTCAACCCGATCAATTTGCAGAGCCCCGACTCGCCTTCCGTCGTGACCTATCGCGCGTTGCAGAAATATCCGCAAACCAACGGCAACGATGCCGAGATACTGGCGCCGTCGATCGATCGAGCCGATGCCATCGCCAAACAACTGGCAGCGCTTCCCGAAGTCTCGAACACCTTGACGCTGCACAGCTTTATCCCGACCGACCAGGAGCAGAAGATTGCGGCGATAAAGGCCGCTGTGCGCAGCCTGGGCCGTGTCCTCAATCCGCCGAAACAGCAGCCCGCCCCCAGCGACGAGGAAGTGGTCGCGGCGATCCAGACCGCCTCTGCAGAGCTTTCCAGGGCCGCAGGCAACGGAACCAGTTCCGACGCCGAGACCGCCCGCCATGTTTCCGGTCTGCTTCAGCGTCTCGCCAGCGCGGACGCCGCCATCCGGGGCAAGGCGGCCGCGGCGCTGGTGCCCCCGCTCGTCTACGATCTCGATCAGTTGCGCAGAAGTTTCTCTCCCCAGATGGTGTCGATCAAGACGCTGCCGCCGGATCTGGTCAGGGATTGGGTATTGCCGGACGGCCGGGCCCGCGTTCAGGCGATACCGAAGGGTGATCCCAATGACATCAACGTGCAGCGAAACTTCGCGACCGCGGTGCTTCGCGCCGAACCCACGGCTACCGGCGCCGCGATCAGCTACTACGAGTCGGGCAAAGCCGTGACGGCGGCGTTCATCGAAGCCGGCGTTCTTGCGCTGGTCGCAATCGCGATCCTGCTGTTCGTCGCTCTGCGGCGCGTGACGGACGTGCTTCTGACGCTGGTCCCGCTGCTGCTCGCCGGCGCCGTCACGCTGGAGATTTGCGTGCTCGACGACTTCGCGCTCAACTTCGCCAACATCATCGCGCTTCCGTTGCTGCTCGGCGTCGGCGTCGCGTTCAAGATCTACTACATCATGGCATGGCGGGCCGGAAAAACCGGCCTGCTGCAATCGACGCTGACCAGAGCAGTGATCTTCAGTGCCCTGACCAATGCCGTCGCGTTCGGAAGCATGTGGGCGTCGAGCTATCCGGGCATGTCGAGCATGGGCAAGATGATGGCGCTGTCACTGCTGTGCACGATGGCCGCCGCGGTGCTGTTCCAGCCGGTGCTGATGGGACAACCGCGACAGGCCGAGGCTGTCCCGGAACCGCCCTCGGAGCTGTCCGAGGCCGCCGAATAGCTTTGAACCTCGATCCCCGGCGCGGTCGATCGATACCCGTCACGGGTGCAGGTTCGCATCGTCCGAACAGTCACCGGGCCTGCCGCCCTGCTGGATGCAAGCGCGAAACAACCAGGGCTCGACATAGCTGCCCTGCCAGATTCCGCGCCCCGCATGCTCCGCATCCCGTTGCGCGTTGTCAAACTTGCCCCTGGAATATTCCGGCCAATCGAGCGCGAGGCCGTTGCGCACCAGCCAGTCGGCAAGGTCGATGCCGTCGACCGAACAGGCCGCAAATGTCTGACCATATTGATCGAGGCTGATAGGCGCGCAGTCGATCGGCCTCCCGTTGAGGAACGATTCCAGCTCGTGGGCGGCCTTGGTGCCGCATGGATATTGCATGCTGTCATCGCCGCGGCAAAGCTGATTGATCTCGGGCGCATCGATCCCCCAAAGGCGAATATGCGTTCCCTTGATGACAAGCGTATCGCCGTCGATCACGCTGGCCCGCCCACTGAGGCTGTCCGCGCGCGCCGGCGGCGCGCCAAACCATATTGCCGCGACCAGCAACAGCGGCCGTGCAACGTTCCGAACTGCCATCCATCACCTCAAGCTGTGGTTCCCGTCTTTATACACCGCTGGTCGTTTCCGGCGCGCCCGGCTTGCGACAAGTGCATGTTCCACGGGGGCCCGGCCACGATTGGCGCTGGCCGGGATCACGAAATAGCAATAGGCTTGAGAATCAAGAGAGGGCTCTATGCGACGCTTGGCTGCATTGGCATCCGTAGCTTTATTATTGGTCTCTTGCTCCCCCGGGGGAGACGCGACGGGTTCGACCAATAAATGCGCGGTCAGCCTGTACCCCTCCTACAACTCGAAGATTCTTGAACAGTGCGTGGCCGTCTGCATCAAGTGTGATCAGGGCACTCCGACCACGTGCACGACGTCGTGCACGCTGAAGGGCGCACGCTGACGCCGCGAGCGCTTGCGGCCGAGATCATGGCACCGCCCGGCCCGGTCGATCAAACGTCCGGCCCGTTTGAACGATCCCATTTGAATTCATTTTTACCAAATGCTCATCATGTTTCGCATTCGGGCAGGCGGAACCGGGCGTATTGGGCTACGTTGTATTTAAGTCCAATCCTATTGGTCAGCGAATGTCCGGGCGCGCCTCTTCCATTCAAATCGACAGCGTTCATTGCCGCGCGATCACGGAAGAAATTGGCTATCGCCTGGGTCTGGCGCTTCGGAAGGAAATCCCCAAGCTGTCGCCGAGGCTCGAAATGTTGCTGGATCGGCTACGTCAGCAGGATCTGGGACCCGCGCCATCGATCGCGCCGTCGCTCGACGACATGGTACCGCTCGAGACCAACATCCCCGCCTGATTGCTGCATTGCACCGAAGGTGGCCGCGGTTCCCCGTACCGATTCGTTAGCAAATTAAGGTTACTTTCAGGTGGGCATTCTGGACACCAAGGGTGGGCCGCCGCATTCCGGCCCTTCCCTGCGCACGCTTGGGGGTTGAGCGGTGGACATCCTGGCCATTCTTTGCTTGCTATCGATCGCTTTCGTGCTGGCCACCTGGTCCTCGGCGAGGGGCTATTTCGCGCGGGGACGCCTGCACGGCATGCAGGAGGCTACACAGGAGATCGTCCGGGGCATTTCTTCGCATTATGAAGTCGAGGGTCAGACCGTGCCGCCCGGCGCCGCCAAGGCCGTGGAGGCGATGAATTCGGTTATCGACGGCGTTTCCTACAGCAAGCGTATTCTTCGTCACCACGCCCATCTCTGGGTGTTTGCCGATACGATAGGCAAGGCCTGCTGGCAGAAGGGGTACGAGGCGGGCAAACGCAAAATGGCGCCCAAAGAGGACCGGATCCTGGTCGAGCTGTCCCGCAAAGATCTGCTGCATCTCGTTTGCCTGGCGCACCTCGGCTTCAAGCACATGATGCCGAACTACCGCGGTATTGAAATGCATCGTTTCAACGGCCGCTACGAGGCCGAGGACGGATCGTTCGCCGTTGAAAAGCTTGAAGTGGCTATTCCGCCCGAGCATCGTCCGTTCGAGGACCCGCTCGTTCATTCCAACGACCGCTTGAAACTGATCCAGGACTGGTGGCCCGCCGAACAGCTTCAGAGCGCCTGAACGCGGCACCCGGGAGCATCAAAGTCAAACAGGGCGCGGCCTGGCTCTAATCCCGCGAATGGCTCTTCATCGCCGGTCCGGGTTTGATCGCGAAATTGAGGTCGGGCGGCCTTGACCGGTCGGGCCGGGTCGCCGCCTTGGGCGGCCCGTTTCGGATGCGCGCTTCAAAAATATCCAGTTGCAGCGCGAACGTCGCCAGCGCCACCTTGAGGTTGTTCAACTCCTGAGTGCGCGGATCCCGGGAAGCCATCGAACGGCACCAACCTACGCCACTGGACACCGGGTCATTGTCGGCACGCCCCGTGAACGGGTCAAGCCAAGAATCCGGGCGCTACCAAAAAGCCGGCCCCCGCCCGGCCTAGCCGGATTGGCGGTCTTGAAATGAGAAAAACACCCCAGATTGCGAGGACTGCATATTCTAATATCGCGTGCACCAGGCCGCAGGTTTTGCACGCCGCCGCCATTGAAGCGGCCCTGCCAGCACATAACTAAGTTCACATGGCGACGAACGTGAGCGGAGCGCCGGTTGGTCCCCGCCGGTCGCCTTGCAACGCGGCCCGGCGCAGTGTCGCCGATGGCGGCGGCCGCCAGCGCGAGCCATTGGTCTGTGACCGCGGCCTGCTGCGAAAGCCCATTCCGCGCTGCAAGGAGACAATCATCCGAGGTGCAGAAATGAAGGACTGTGATCTTAAATCGATGTCCGTGGAGGAGCTCTGGACTCTTCACGAAGAAACTGTCGCGGCGTTGGCCCGCAAAATCATCGCGGAAAAGGCCCGGCTCGAGCAGCGGTTACACGAGCTTGGCCAGGATAACGGGTCCGGCGCCAAAAAGCTGAACCATGCGCGGCGTCCCTACCCCCAGGTGTTTCCCAAATATCGAAACCCCGCTGAACCCGCCGAGACTTGGGCCGGTCGCGGCAAGCAGCCGCGATGGCTCGCGGCGCAACTCCGGTCCGGGAAAAAGCTCGACGACTTCCGGATCCAGCCGGCGTCGCACCGCGCCCGGCGTCACGCCGGATAGGCGGCGGCGATCCCGTCGCAGGCCCGAAATGTCAGCTGGCGATCAGCGCGACGGACCCTTGTGATTCGCGCCATAGACGCAAAGCCGGCGGAATTGAAACACGGACGCGCTCGGCTCTGCGTCCCTGCAGTCGGAAACGACATAGTCGATGTCATGATTTGCGGCATAGCTGAGCTTTTGTGACAGCGAGCGCAGTTGAAGAACTTCCGGCAGGCGCTGCCGCCAGGTCGGGTAGTAGGACGGCGACCATAACACCGCAGCGCCCCGCACGAAGTCCACCCATACGCGCCGGTGCGAAACATATTCAAATATTTCATATTCCTGTACGCCCGGATCGGTTTGCACCGGTCGGACGGCTTCGGCGCGAAAGTCGGAAGTGGGAATCAGGAATACGGCGTTCGGCGCCGTATTCGCGCGAGCCCACCGCCCGACCGCCGTCCACTGCGCGATCTCGCCGTTCAATGAATCGTTGGTCTGGTGTTGCTTCCAGATCAGGTAGGGCCAGACTGCGAGCGGGAGAATCAGAAGGGCATATCGAAAGAGCGGCGTTCGCCAACCTGCAGATCCTGCCGCAAACCCTTTCAGACCGGACATCAGATACAGAACAACCAGCGCGCCGGACAGCGCCGCCGCGAGCTTGCTGATGCACAGCATCAGGATGAGAACCGGCCCAAAAAGCCGCGACTCCCACGGGTCGGTGCTTCGCATCAGCCGCGTCGCCAGGGCACATGTCGCCAGCGCCGTCAGCAAATGGATGGCGCTGCCCGACTGCAGCAGGTGAAGATTGAGCAGGGTCGCATTTTCGGTGATCATCGGAAGCACGATACCGATCGCATAAACGAGGATATATCCGCCGAACGCGAGCAGGAACGGCCGTGCCGAATCCCCGATCGCCAGCAAGGCCACGCTGCCGGTCAGGATCAGCGCCAGCAGCCCCAGTTTTTGGTTGACCGGAATCGAGTTGAACAGAAAATGAAAGGGCCAGAACTGGTCGAGATAGGTCCGGTAGTCGAAACCGACGGGCCGGCCGAAATCCGGGCTTGCGATCACCGCCAGCAGCACCGGCGCCGCAAGCACCGCGAAAATGCCGATCCCGACCGCGCCACGACCGAGCAACCGGACGAGGCTGATCCTTCTGCCGACAACCTGCGATGCGAACAGCAGCGCGAGCGGGACCGCGTTCCAGGCGGCGGCGAAGTCGCTGCAGAAGAACACCAATCCGTTGAGCGCAAAGGCGGCAACGATGCGGGCCCGGACGGCGCAATACAGCGCCAGCAGCGAAGTTCCATTCGCGAACTCGGCGTGCGTGAAATAGTTGATGAACAAGCCGCCGTCGCCGGCATAGGACGAGCCGGCCAGGATCCTCGAGAACGCGATCAACACCGTGAAGATGATCCGGTCGCGGCGCGAGGTGATTCCGAGCAGCGTCGCGCAGGCGAGGAAGCCCGTGAAAGCGATCAGCCGCGAAAGCGCATCGAGCGCAAGAAACAGCCCGGCGGGATCGACATATCTGTCGGCGCCTTGCAGCAGCAGGAAAGGTCCCGCCGCATAGAACCGCAGCGATTGAATGAACGCGTCATGCTGAAATTGCGGCTCGTCGAACAGCATTCCGACGATCGGCAAATGGAACAGGTTATTCTTGGTACCGAAGACATAACCGGTGGTCAGCAGCGACAGAGCCGCCCCGAGGATCGCGATGGCGGCGAAGCCCTTTGGATCTCGCTCCGGAGATTCCGTGACGCTAGGACTGTTTACCATTGCAAGGAAGCACGCGACCCCGGCACAACGACGGTTTTACGTTGGTTTGGCCGAACGTTATTCGATCGCGACGGCCCAATCCAGCCAGCATTGCCCATGAAGCCAGGCTTGCCCGCTGATGAACGGAGAGGCCCTGGCCGCGCTCCTGCCTCAAGCGGCTGGCTGCGGCTGCTGCTCAACAGCGGCGGCTCGAGCCGGAGCAGAATAAATCATAAACTTAGCAGGTTCGAAAAGGCCGAATGATAGCGAAAAAATGAATTGAAGGGCCTGCCGGATAGTGCGATTGAGGGCCGCCCGAGCGCGACCGGCAGCGCTTGACCCATCGCATATCTTCCGCGCCCAGAAGGAAGCATGAGCGGCTCGTTTCCCCCTCGCGACGGCATGGCGGCATCACCTGATGTGAGCGTCATTATCGTCAGCTACAACTCCGGACATCTGCTTCCGCGTACCCTGGCCGCCCTGCAGGCGGGCTGCGGACAACTTCGCCTTCAGGTTGTCGCCGTTGACAATGCCTCGCGGGACCGGTCGGTCGAATTCCTGAAGCGGGATTTTCCGAATGTCGAACTGATCGAAAATGCGACCAATCTCGGTTTTGGCCGCGCCAACAATCAGGCGATGTCGCGTGCTCGCGGTCGGTACATCCTGCTGCTTAACCCTGATGCCTTCGTGTCACCGGACACGCTGCCCAAGACGGTCAGCTTCATGGACCGTCATCCCCGGTCTGGCGTGCTGGGCGTCAAACTCGTGGACGAGAATGGCCGCCCCCAACCTTCGGCTTTCCGCTTTCCCACGCCCTGGAATATTTTCCTTAACGCAAGCCGCTTCGACAGGCTGATCGGGCGGTCTTCCCTGACGAAGCAGGACGATGGCGGATCGCACCCATGCGACTGGGTGCGAGGCTGCTTCTACCTGATACGACGCGAAGTGATCGAAACCACCGGTTTGTTCGATCCGCGATACTTCCTTTACTATGAAGAGGTCGATCATTGCCGTTCGTTGCGCGGAACGGCTTGGGAGGTGACGTACTATCCGAGCGTCACGGTAATGCACATCGGCGGCGAGAGCGCAAAGCTGGACGGCGACGTCCTGGACGGCAGTCAGCAGATCTCGACCCTGCACGCCGAAAGTGAGCTGCTTTATTTTCGCAAGCATCATGGCGTAACCGGCGTATTGATGTCGGTCTTTCTAACGACCCTCGTCGATCTCGGCCGAGCCTTGAAGCGACTGACAGTTCTGCACGATGCACGTCAGGCGCGGGCGGCCCTCGGCCACTTGCGGCTGGTCTGGACGCTGTTGGTCGAGACCGGAATGGGCTCGCGGCCGGTCCATTGAACTGGCAGTCCTGAAATCGCCGGCTTGCTCCATCCGGCTGGATCGCGGCCGGCGCCGCGTCGCTGAAGGACGAAGCGTTCAGCGCTCCCTCAGACTCTCGTGTTTGTAGCGGAACAGCGGCGATAGAAGGTAGCTAAGCACGGAACGCGAGCCGGTCTTGATCTCGACCGTAACCGACATCCCGGGCGATAGATTGACCATGTTCTCGTCGACCCGCATGCGCGTTCGGTCGAGCGAGACGCGGGCGGCGTAGACCAGTTCCTGGCTCTTGGGGTCGCTGGCAGCGCCAGCCGTCCTGTTGTCGTCCTTCGATTGCGGATCATCCGGGATAATGGCGTCCTCGGACAGACTGACGACCCGGCCGTGCAGAAGCCCGTAGCGGGTAAAGTCGAAGGTATCGACCTTGATCTCGGCTTCCTGCCCGACATGAATAAAGCCGATGTCGCGATTTGGCACCATGGCTTCAATCTCGAGATTGGTATCGGCCGGCACCAGGACCAGCAACGACTGCGCCGGCGTGACGACACCTCCGATGGTGTGAACGCCGAGTTGCTGCACGACCCCGTCCACCGGCGCCGTCAGGAACTGCAGTTCGGTTCTTTGCGTCGCCTTGACAACATCCTCGCGAAGGCCGGCGGCCTTGCGCTGCGCTTCAGCCAGGTCGCCATACAAGGTGCGCTGGAATTCGGCCTTCGACTGCGCCTGGGACCCGATCAGAGAGGACACGGCGGCTTCCGCTTCATGGGCGCGGCTCTTCTGGACCTGCAACTCCTGCTGCGCTTCCACCAGCGCCTGCAGGATCTCGAGATAGTTCACCTTCGAGCCGGTCTCGTGGGCGTAGAGTTCCTGACGAATCGCGACTCGTTGCTGAAGGATCGGCAGCATCGCTTCGAGTTTGCCGGTCGTAGCGGTCGCGGTAGCAAGCTCGGCCTCCTTTTGTGCTCTCTGGCGATCGAGGACCTCCAGCTTGGCGTGCTGCTCTTCGAGCTGTCGGATCAGGAACTGCCGTTGAACGGCTATCTGCGCGGCGGTGGCGCCTGGCGGCGCCTTGAAGCTGCTCAAGGGATCGGCATCCTCGCTCAGGGCGGCCTTGATCCTGGCCACATCGAGCTCGGCACTGACCAGATCGCTCTGAAAGTGCTTCAGCTCGGCTTCATTCATGGTGGGGTCGAGCTCGATCAGAACGTCTCCCGCCTTGACGCTCTGGCCGTCGCGAACATGGATGGCTCGGACCACGCCGGTCTCGAATGGCTGTATGACCTTGGTGCGGCCGGTAGGAATGATTTTTCCGGTCGCCGAGGCGACGATGTCCAATTTGCAGAATGATCCCCAGACCAGGGCCGCACAGAACAATGCGATAATGATCCCGCCGATCGCGCCCGCCAGCGGCGGCGCCGGCGTCTCGACGATTTCCAGCGCCGCAGGCAGGAACGCAAGCTCCTGCTCACGCCGCATTTGAGGCATCCGGAACAATCCGGCCGTGGCACTAGCGAACTTCATGGATGCCTGCCTGTAGCCGATGGAGGGATGCATAGCGACCGCCGGTCTTGACCAACTCCTCATGCGTGCCGTCTTCAACCAGACGTCCGCGATCGATGGTCATGATGCGATCGGCCCCGCGCACCGTGGAAAGCCGATGTGCAATGACGAAAACGGTCCGTCCCTTGGCGATGCGTGCCATGTTCTGCTGTATGATCCGCTCGCTTTCATAATCCAGCGCGCTGGTCGCTTCGTCGAAGATAAGAATTCGGGGATTCGTGACCAGCGCGCGCGCGATCGCGATCCGCTGGCGCTGGCCGCCCGAGAGGCTCGAGCCGCGCTCTCCCAAAATGGTATCGTAGCCGTTGGGAAGCTCCAGAATGAACTCATGTGCGCCGGCAAGTTGCGCTGCCGCGATGATCCGTTCGATCGGCATGGCGGGGTCTACCAGCGCGATGTTGTCGCGCACCGAGAGGTTGAACAGAACATTTTCCTGGAGAACCACCCCGACCTGACGACGGAGCCAGGCTGGGTCAACCACATTGAGGTCGATGCCGTCGACACTGATCCGGCCGCTCTCCGGGACGTACAGCCGCTGAATCAATTTTGTCAGCGTGCTCTTGCCCGATCCGGACGGACCGACAATGCCGACGACCTGGCCGGCCGGCAACCGGAAGCTGACGTCGTGGAGGATCGGGGGTCCGTCGACACGATAGCGGAAGGTGACATGATCAAACGCGATATCGCCCCGGATCGTCGGCAACGCGGTCTGAACCGAATTGTGGATCGGCTCGGGCGCCGTGTTCAGAATGTCGCCCAACCGCGCGATAGATAGTCTGGCCTGATGGAAATCCTGCCAGAGCTGCGCAAGCCGCAGCACCGGCGCACTGACCCTCCCGGCCAGCAGATTGAAGGCGACGAGTTCGCCGACCGTGAGGCCGCCATGGATGACTAGCTTGGCGCCGTAATAAAGCACGCTGGCAATGACCAGCTTGTTGATGAATTGAACAAGCTGGCTCGCGGTATTGTTGAGGCTGAGCACGCGGAAGCTGGCGGTGACATAGCCCGCGAGCTGCTCCTCCCATCGCCGCTGCATCTGCGGCTCGACCGCCATCGACTTGAGCGTCTCGATTCCGGTAACGCTTTCGACCAGGAAGGCCTGGTTTTCCGCGCCGCGCTCGAATTTCTCGTTGAGACGACTGCGAAACAACGGGGTCGCCAGCGCGGAGATCGCGATATAGAACGGAAACGAGGCCAGCACGATGAAGGTCAGGAAGGGCGAGTAGACAAGCATTACGAAGATAAATACCGACGTAAAGAACAGATCGACGACCAGCGTCAGCGCGGAGCTGGTGAGGAAATTCCGGATATTCTCCAGCTCGCGAACCCGGGCAACGGAATCGCCGACCCGTCGGGCCTGGAAGTAGGCGATCGGCAGCGCCAGCAGATGACGAAACAGCCGGGCGCCGAGTTCGACATCGATCCGGTTGGTGGTGTGGGCGAACACGTAGGTGCGCAATATTCCGAGAACGGTCTCGAACAGCGAAATCGTGACAAGTCCGATCACGAGCACGTCGAGCGTGCTGAGACTGCGGTGCACCAGAACCTTGTCGATCACAACCTGGAAGAACAACGGCGAGACCAGCGCAAAAAGCTGCAGAAAGAACGACGCGACCAGCACGCCGGAAAGCGCGCGACGATATTTGTGAATGGCTCCGAGAAACCAGCTGATGTCAAAGCGCCGGGATAGATCAAGCAGCCCGGCGCGCCGCGTCATCAACACGAGTTGGCCGTCCCACAACGCCTCGAACTCGGCGCGTTTCATCAAGCGCGGTCGCGGCTCCGTGGGTAACTGGATCAATGCCTCGTCCGCGCTGACCTTGCCGAGCAGCATAAAGGAGCCGTCGCGCAGCGCGGCGATCGCCGGCAGCGGCGTGAGGGCAAGCCGCTTCCAGCTGGTTCGATAGGCGCGCGCCCGGAGGCCGAACTCCCTGGCTCCGCGCAGCATCTCCTGGATGCCGATTTTATTCACGCCAAAGCGATGATGCAATTGCGCGGCGTCGGCGCCAATCCCGTGAAAGCGCAGCAGCGCCACGAAAACCGACAGTGCCGGGTCAAGGGTATGGCTATGATCTGTGTCTTCGCTCATGGCTCACCGCAGCCGGATTGTCGCAATCTCGCCCGACCGAGTGGAATGCCCGGTCGGCTCGTATGTGAGCCAGCATACGATGGATGTTTGGCGCCGGGTAAAACGCTGCGATTTACCATTAATCGCGAACGTGGCCATCGTTCGGTATCCAGCCAGTCACTTCCCGTCGGCCGCTGAACCGGGCTCAACTTACCGGTGCAATTTGCATCGCGTCGGTCTGCCATCTTGGTTGAGGTTGCCCGAGTTGCACCACCATGGCCTCGATCACGGCGGACCAGCTTCGCCGTCGCGTCTGGCGGAAAATCTTCATCGACGGGTACCAAGGGGTTGAATCGCCGTTGAGCCCCCAGGCCCAATGCGGCGAATGCGGTACTGCAAGCCAGGTGGCATGCGCCATCGCGCCAGCGCAATGCGCGGCCATGGTATCGACGCTGATCAGCAGATCGGTCGCAGCCACCGCCGCGGCATATTCATCAAGCGGCGCTTCGGCGGGAAACGGATTGATGATCCGGGGCGCGGCTTCGGCAAGTGCCTTGCCGGCGGAGCCATGCTGCAGGTTTACAAAATCGATTGCCTCAAGTGACAGCAGCGGCAGGACGTCGCCAGCGGTCATCGATTTATCGGCGAAGGACGCTCCGTCAGGATTGGCCTGGAAAACCAGTCCAACCTTGGTTGTGCCCCGACGACCAAGGTCTGCGAACTGATTTCGCCACACGGCGACCCGGCTTGGATCGGGGCTCCAATACGGGCTTCCGCCGCCAACATCCTCGGCGAAACTTCCGAACCATGACGTCAGGCTGAGCATCGGAACCCAGGCGTCAAATCGCAGCGCGGAGAGATTGATCTGCGCGAAAGGCGCGCCACCCGGCGGCGACAAGATCGTATCGATTCCGGAAATGCGCTCAAAAAACGGCCGGATCACCGGATGACAGGCGACGGCCACCCGGGCTCCGCGTTCCAGCAACAAGCCGATGTAACGGGCAAACATGATGCCGTCACCGAGTCCTTGCTCGGCAAGAATGAGGATATTGCGGCCCTCGACCGCTTGCCCCGGCCTCAGCATCAGATGGCGCCGCGCGGCGCGGCTCTCGCGGGTAGCGAGACCCGACCAGCCGGGCTTGTCGATGCGGGCTTCGTAAAGTGCAAAGCCTTCGCGATATTCGCCCCGCCGCAACAGCGACATTGCAAGATTGAGACGGACCTGCGGATCGGCAGGCGACAGCTCGTGAGCCGCGCGCAAGCATGCGAGCGAGTTGTCCCATTGCCCGCCCCGATCAAGCAGGTTTGCCTGAAGCGACAGCGTATCGGCATTTGGTTCGCGCTCCGCGAGAGCAAGATTCGACAGCGTTCGCGCCAGATCCGATCGTTCGAGATCCAGCAGCTGCCGCGCGCAATTGGTCAGGATCGATGCGGCTGAGAGGCGGGCTGGAGAGCCGGCTGTGGACCTGGCGACCGCGGGCCGCGTCGATCCTGACAAGGATTCCTGCCGATGGTCCGCTCGCAGATGACCTGTGTTTCCCTCGCGTTGATCGCTGATCTGCACGTCGCTAGCCCAACCGCCGCCGTCACGTAGATTTTGTTCATTTCAACCGGAGCGGGTTCCCACTGCCGGAACCAGTGGCGGGAAAGCTGCATCCACCACGCAAATAGATCGCGCCAGGATTTGCAGTCGCGCGGTTTCTTTGACGAAACGATAACCGCTAAATAATAGCTGCGTAATTCAAATCGGGATGGATGGTTAATCGTCGTCGGAAGGCGGTTACCGCAACCTGCCGACCATGAAGGCAATCGAACGAGCCAATGCCTGCTGGCCGGCATCGGAGCCGAGATCGAACTGAAATTCGTGAGGGACCGACGGCTGGTAGCTGGCCGGAAAGAAAAGACTGTCCACCGGTATCCCGAGACTCGTCGCCTTCTCGGCAAGCAAATAGGACTGGACAGCGAGAAAATCTGCGTTGCCGGCCGAGAGAAACATGGCCGGAAAATCGGCCGCCAGATTCCGGGCGACGTTGAACTGCGCGAGCCGTGGATCGTTCATGAAATCCTTTGAGCCGAAATACGCCCAGAGCACGCCGGTTTTCGAGAATCTGGCCAGCGCGGCATCATAGGTGCCGCAATGCAGGACGAGTCCCCGCAACTGCGATCGCTCGATCGAAGGAACGATACCGATCGCCTTGGCTGCGGCGGGCGCACTGATCGCGTTGGCCAATTGCGCCGCAATCTGCGCACCGGCGGAGTCGCCCGCCAGGAAGTATTTCGAAGGATCAACATGCAGGCGCGCCGCATGTTGCTGGAGGTAGGCCAGCGCCGCATTGACCTGCCTGACCGGCGTCGGATAGGTCTCTCCCGGCGCCAGCGCGTAGTCGACTCCCACGGTCGTGAAACCCTTTGCCGCCAGAATCCTTAAGTAGTTCGCGACCTGATCCTTGCTGCCCGACACCCATGAGCCGCCATGCACCCATACGATCGTAGGCAATGCCTGGTCGGTGTTCTCAACAGCGGCCGGATAGAAGACATCGAGATAGGCGGCCGGGTCGTCCGCGTACCTCTCCTGCAACCGCGCCGCGACGCCGGGAGGAACGTACGGTTCCAGGGCCCCGGCCATGGCGGCCCCTCCCCGATCGAGCTTGAGGCGCATGACAACCGCCATCGGCCATGGGGTGACCTGGAAGGCAACGTAACTTCCGATGAATATAATTCCGAGGACTCCGAGAGCCGACAGAAGAATCCTTACCGACATCTATTGTTACCCCGGCCACGAGGTGGCGTCCGGACGTCGCATCAATCGCGGTCAAGCCAAGCATGGAGTGCGATACCTGCTGCCCCGGATCTTCAGCACCTAGAGCTGCAGGATCCGGAGCGGGGAGATTCGCCCCAAGGCCATGTCGATCAATGCCAGGAAATTTCCCTTCAGCCGCCCCTTACGGTCAATCCACGGCTCGGGATAGATGCAGCGCACCGAGTTGGCCGCAAGGTTGCGCCACATCAACTTGCCGGCATGGCGCCACGACATGGTGCCTTTGGCGATAAGATAGACCGGATTGGCAATCTGGGAGTAACCAAAACGAACGCCGGACGTCCGTCCAAGCTTGATGCCCAAATGAACTCCGCGCAGCGTCGCGGATTTCGCAATCCGGCCGTACGGCAACAGGCGGTGGGAAAAGTCGATGTCCTCCTGCCAACCATAGAGCGGCAGGTTCTCATCAAACCATATCCGGTTGAGTTCAATGCATTTCAACCGAAAGGCCATGTTGCAGCCATAGGCCCCGTAGCAATCGAGAAAGTCCCCCTTCGCCGGATTGTTCGCCTGTTGCGACGATCGAATGATCTGCAGGCCCTGCTCGACGCTCAGCCCGGGACCTTGCGCGCCGTCGGCGAGCAAGGCTCCGGTGACGCCGACCACATCGGGATGGGCCACGAATATGTTCTCGAGATTCGCCAGGTAGTCGGGCTCGGCAAAAAAGTCGTCGTCAAAGAACACGATGATATCGGCTGGAAATGCAGCGGATAGAATCTTGTTGCGTTGCGCCGGCAGTCCGACCGGCCCTTGCACGACCACCGCGGGCATTGGAAAGCGCGCCAACGAGCCGGCGTCGACGTCCCCGGCCCCGGCGGGACAGATCACGAGGCGATCAGGCAGCCTGGTCTGCTGCGCCAGCAGATCGATCGTGCGAGCCAGGATCTCCGCCCGTCCTGTCGTGGCAATCCCCACCACGATGTTCAATCCATTTGCCCCCATACAATTTAATCCAAATACCCTTCTAAAACTGTCGGAACATTTCGCCTCCGCACGCGGTCGATGTCGCACGAATAACGCCGCCTCGAACCAATGCCAGCACTATTCCCAACGCGGCTTCAACCGCTCCGATTGTGGTAAACGATCTCCATATTAGCCGGGGCTCACCGCTCGAGTAACCAAGACACCTCGTCGCCGCGGACATTCCACACCCGATCCGATAATACTTGCTGGCGCGCCGGATTCTGCCTAGTTTTTCATAAGATTTGATGGAACGACGGCTATTCAAAATAGCGACGTTCCTGCGACCTGTCCAATCCGCCGAGGTTCCCGCTGATGCCAAACGAGCTGCGACTTGCCAAGATAAACCCCAACATGTCTGCGGGCGTCATCGAGTGTCTGTATGCGGAAGACGGCGCCGCGTTGAAAGTCGGGGACAAGCTGCTCGATCTCAGCGTCGACCTCAGCAGCGGATTTTCGCAATATTGCCCGCCGATTTCCTATTTTCGCGTTGTCGTCCGTGAGAAGGTCTGGCTGCGAAAGATGCTTGTTAAACCTGGCCAGAATTGCGGCGTCGGCGAACTGCTGGGAATTTTCAGCACCGAACAGGATCAGGCCGACGACGAGACACCTGCCCGGCCACTCAGGATCACCACCGCCGGTATTGCATATCATTCGAACATGTGGTCGGCGAGGGGTTGATGACGGCGCTACCGCTTTGCCTCGGGCCTCTGGAAGCCGAGGGGTTCGTGATCAGGCGATCCGGAATCCATTGGCTGTGCGGGGACGGTCATTTGTGCCGTCCGAACGAGGTGATCGGCTTCTGCAATATCAGCCTGGAGCGGGCAGCGGGTCAGCGATCCGCGCGCTTTCCGATGGCAGATGAACTGGAACTTCAGGTTGCCTTCGCACCGCGTTGTGGCGGACGGTTCCGCATCGCAGCCGGCAACTCGCCGGGAGGCTACCTCAACGTTTTTGGCCTCCATGCCTGGAATCGAGACGATGTTGTGGCATCTCTCGAACTCCTGACGGCCGATGAAGGCGCGACCGATGTAGACGCAGGCGAAGTACGTCTTCTCCTGCTTGCCGGCCGCCGCATGAATGGATTGGCCGATGTCGATCACGGATTGCTCCCGGGCTGGCACAAACGAAGCCGGGCTTGGTGGTGCGATCGGCCGGATGGCCTCGTCACCCTGCTCTGCCTGGGTATCTGCGATGCCGCCGGGGTGATACGCGGCAATCAAGCGCCCTTTGTCGAAGCCTTCGAGACGTCAACCGATCCCGCTCATCTGGTTTACGTTCCCGATCATCCGGTGCTTCCATGCGCGCCCGTTCTGCTTGAACAATTGGAGCGATCGTCGGCACAAAACCAAGCCATCGCATCGGATCTGGGTGCCGCGATAACGGCAAACCGCAACACCGCGACAGCCGACGATTGGCTGTTTGCCGGCGCCCTGCTGTCGTCGCTTGAAACTTCGCCGATCAGCGAGACATATGACGTCCTCACGCCGGCCGGCCTGCGTCAGCTGGGTCCGGCAGATGCGATCCTGTTGTCGCTTAGCGCCGAAGTTCAGTCGATATACAGGCACAAGAAGCTCGGCTATTCGCTTCAGATGCTGCGGCACCGGCAAGCCTCGGCGGGACCGGCGGTTCGGTCGTGGCTGGCTTCAGCATTCGAGCCTGTCAAGCGTACCGTCGACGACATTCAGCGCGACTACCGCCGGCTCATTGCAGCTGTCTCCACCCAGACCAAGGCGAGGATTTTGATACTCAACCGGATGTCCACGTCGGGGTACGAGGACATTCTCAGCTATGCGTCGTTTGATTCGCCCATGAGCGAGACGCTCGAGAACATAGCTGCCAAGGAAATGAATTTGATGCTGCACGACCTCTCGGACGAGTGCGACTTTTCCATCGTTGACGTCGACGCCATCGCCGCCGAGCTCGGCGGAGCGCAGCATCTCCCCGACGGGATCCATCATAGCGGGACCATGCAGGCGGTGCTGCGTTCGGAAATATTCCACGTCTTGAACAGCCAGTAGGATCGCCCGAGATCAGGTGATCTCAAAATCGACCAGCAGGTCGGGGGCCGAATCAGCCCCTTCCGGCAGCGGTTCGCCGGCGTCGTCGCTCAAAAGCGCCAAGGGCAATCCGATCTGTTGCCATTTTCCGGCCTCTGACAAGACTTCCCTGAGAACGCCCGGTTGTCCCGCCCGGACCTCGACAATCGCCTTGTGAGTTTCGAGTTCAACGACAAGATCGCCTGAATTGAAGCGGTGGCCAGGTTCCCCGTGCCACTCGAGGACCCGGATTTCCTCGACATCCGCCACGGCTGGGACCGAAATCTTGTAAATCATTCCAAGGCTCTCCGCATCATTGACTGTTGGGAACGAAATTCGCGATCTTGCCACCGCTCCGGCCGGCCAGCTTTCCCAGCAACGTTCGCGCGGCGTTTGAGACGCGTTGTGCATCGGGCAGGCAGGCCGTCTCAAGAACTCTATTCGAGGAAACCGGCGCCGGCAAAGCGCCAATCCGCGCCGACGGAATCGGCCCCAATAATTCATGGATCCGGCCGATGACTTCCAGGCCGACTCCGCAAGTCACCTGGCCTTCTTCCAGGGTCAGAAGTGCCCCCGTCCGGCTAACCGAGTCGGCGACCGTGCGCATATCGAGCGGCGCCAATGTTCGGAGGTCGATGACTTCGGCACTGATGCCGTCAGCCTCCAGCAGTTTCGCCGCCTCCAGCGCAACGCGAGTCATGAAGGAATGCGTCGTGATCGTCACATCGGCGCCGGCGCGGCAGACATGCGCATGGCCAATCGGCACAATCCCTTCCGAAAGCGGAACTTCTCCGGCTACCGGGAACAGACGTTTGTGATCCATGAAAACAACTGGACCGTCCTCGCGCAGCGCGGCCTTGAGCAGGCCATAGGCGTCGGCCGGAGTCGAAGGAGCGACGACCTTCAGACCGGGAACGCTCATCAACCAGGCCTCGATGCACTGAGAGTGGGCCACTCCCTGGCCCTTGGCGCCGGCTGTCGTCTTGACGATGACCGGCGCCGTCAACTGGCCGCCGGTCTTGTAACGCAACTTCGCCCCGTAATTGATCAGCGGATCGAATCCCAGCATCATGAAGTCCATGTAGGTGATGCTGACGAGCGGCCGATGGCCGGCAGCGGCAGCACCGACACCCACGCCAACCATTGCGGCTTCGGCGACCGGCGTATCCCGAACGCGCGCCGCGCCAAATTCGGCGAACAGACCGTCGAACTCGCGGTAAGATCCGCCGAACGCCCCGACGTCCTGGCCAATGATGAAGATGCGTTCGTTCTTGCGCATTTCCTCGCGCATCGCCCGCGCAATGGCCTCACGAAAGAAAATCTTCTCCGTCGTCACAGCGGGCCTACCAGACATCTGTGAGCACTTCCGCTGGGTCCGGGAATTCCGAAGCGTCCGCAAAAGCGAGAGCCCCGGCGACGATATCGGCGACTTCGCTGTCAAGGCCCGCCTCGCTGTCCCTGTCAATGATGCCAGCCGCAAGCAGGCCTTTCATGTGACGTTCGATCGGACACAGCGACTTGATGGAAGCGAGTTCCTCGCGACTTCTGGTTTCCCGAGCTGTCGTCGAGTGGCTGGAGAAGCGGTAGGAGACACATTCCAGGAATTGAGGTCCGGAACCAGCCCGGATTTTTGCTGCGGCTTCACGGGCAACATCTGCGACCAGCTCGACGTCCATGCCGTCGATGGTCCGGGACGGCATCCCGAAGGCGACGCCGATATCCGAAATGTTCCTGGGAGCAAGCGCGGCCGAACGCGGCGTGGAGACCGAAAATTGATTGTTATTGCAGACGAACAGCACAGGCAGGTTCCAGATCGCGGCAATATTCAGGGATTCATGCAGCGCGCCCACGCCGGACGCCCCGTCGCCGAACAGGATTGCAACAATCCCATCGCTTCCCGACATCTGCATGGATAACGCAACACCCACGGCAATGCTGATATTGCCGCCGACGACCGCATGAGCGCCGAAGAACCCCGCCTTCGGATCGGCGAGATGGCCCCTTCCCCCTTTGCCGCGATTGGTGCCCGACGACCTGCCGAGGAGTTCGGCCATCACCCGATCCGGAGCGAGGCCCCTGGCGAGAGCCGGGCCGATCGAACGGCCGCCGGTCAATAACTGATCGTTGCCGGTCAGCGCGGAGCAAAGACCAACTGCCACGGCTTCTTCCCCGGACGAAAGCAGCTGAAAGCCGTGATCGTTGCGTCGCGCCAGGGCCTGCTCGAATGCCCGGATCAACATCATCGAGCGAAGCATTCTGATTCGTTCCAAATCTGTCATGCGCTATCGACCCATCCGCGCCCGGTCACGCCAAAGCTGCTGCATCGCCGCTAGTATCATGACAATGCTGGCCCGCCACCCGCGTCGCGCAATCGATTCTTTCAGCTTGGTTACCGCATCGGCAATTCCGAACTGCCGCGAGAGCATGAGCCGAATGAGCCAACTGGTATGGTTTTCGGTGTTGGTATCGACGACCGTTTGCACAACCTGCTTTCGACGGCCTGTTCCGAGCGCAAGCACGTTGGAGGGTTTGATATCGGGTGCCGCAACCTGTCGGCTTGCGAGATCAAACTGGGACTCCGCAACCATCGTCTTGGCCTGGTCCTGAACCTCAAAAGATACAAAGGCATCCAGTCCCGCCGAAATGACAGCCAACGCCATGAACTTTGCCGCCACCTCGGAAGCATAGCTTCCGCCCAGGCGGTAGTCGGTCTGCAGCGCCCGGGCGCCGATGTCGGCAAGACTGCGATCGAGGTCGATCACGTAGATTCCGGTCTCACGCGAAATCTCGGCTGCAAGGAGATTGAGGCGGCGGATGCGGACCCGCTTGGACTGGGCCTGCCCGGCGCTCTCATCCGCCGACACATGACGCAAGACGGTGCAGATGAATACGACGACATCATCCCTTGCCGCCAGCCGCCGATAGCTCTGCCGCAAACGACGCTCGACCGAAGGCCACGGCTCCTGGTGATTGGCCACCTCTGCCAGCGGCGAGGTAATGACCACGCACGCCTGGTCTGCTTCCAGCGAGTCGAGCGTCGGCGCGAACGTGCAGGGAACGACAACTGGCGCGCCGGAGGCCGCGCTCAAGCTGCTCTCCAGCCGCGCGGAAGCCAGACGAACGGCCGCCTCTTCGTGGCCATCGACCACCGCCTTGATGGGAATGGTCACGACGGTCGTCATTCCGTCTCCAGTTCTGAAGCAATGGCGTTCAGATGCGCCTGCCGAACGGATTCGATCCCATGCGCGGATCGGCAGCGCTCTGCGGCAGATTCCAGGGCAGGAAGCGACATGATCCGCGCGGCGCGCGGAAACGGCACGGGGTCCGAAAGGCTAGCCCACAGGATCGACATCAGCGGAACCTCGGCGATCGGATGGGCCTGATAGAACCTTTGTTCCCAGGTTGAATCGCCAACCGGATCCCGCCAGCCGGTCCGATGCGTCAAGTGATAACTGTACGCTCCGTCGACCGGCACCATGCGCAGGCCCGACTGGCACAGCCGCAGCGCCAGCTCTCGATGCTCATTGATCGATAGCTGCTCATCGAACCCCCCGCAGGCCAGAAACGCATCACGGCCTACGGATTGATTGGAGCCCGAAGCCGCAGCCCAGAGCACACCGCAGTCTGCGTATGACCGAAGCGCCTCCATTTCGATTTCAAACAGCCGACGCGGACCAACGCCCGGATATATTCCCGGCTGAGCCCGGTCGTGGACCGACTGGAAACGCTCGGACACATCATGCTGGGTCACGCGCATCCGCGCCAGCTCGGCGGCCGGAATAGCCGCAACGCGCGCCTCTTCGCCGGCCCGCGGCGACCCCGTCTCCGGATTGGCAAAGAAGCGAGTACATCGCAAATGACAGGTTTCCCCTCTCGCGACGACGCCCGATCCCTGGCTGTGGGCATCGAGATGCCGGGCCACAAACTCCGGTCCGGCCAGGGTATCGCCATCCAGAAAAATCAGGATGTCACCCGATGCCTTGGCGGCCCCGGCGTTCGCAGCTCCCGACCGTCCCACCGGCATCTTGTGCGATATTCTTGCCAGCGGCATGCGGCTAGCCGCATCGCCGATGACTTCCTCGGTATGATCCGTCGAACCATCGTTGATGACAACAATCTCGGTTTCCACGGTCTGCCTGGCCAGGGATCCCAGCGTTAGTTTCAGGCGGTCGGCCTCATCCTTTGATCGGACTATGACGCTGGCGCGCATATCGGCTCCTCCATCGCCGGCATTACTCCAAGATCGCCCAGAACGCGCACGACTTCCTCTGCGACGAGCTGATATCCATCCGCAGTCAGATGCATGGCATCCAACTTGACCTTGTCGGCGCCGGCGCGGCCGACGATCGAGTCGACGTCGACGATTGAAATTCCTGTTTGTTCGGAAAGCTCGGCAAGACCAAGATTGAAGCGCCGGCAGCGCGTCGAGTAGATCTCGCCCAATCCCTGTAGACAATGAACCGTTTCGCCCGGCACGATCGAAGAGACATTGTAAATGAGGATCGGAACCTCGGTCCGCTCCCGTATCCGTTCGATAATTCGTGTAAGGTTTTCCATCGACTCGCGAACATCCAGCAGATCGCTTCGCGTAAAATCCGTTTTCAGCCAGTCTCGGTCGGGCTGCGTCCACTTCTCCGCGTCTGCCGGATAAAACAGAAAACCGGCGTGCTTGTGCGCCATCAGCGCAGTCGCGGTTTCGCCGAGGATCGACAGAACAAGGGCATCGGCATTGCTGTCGAACAACGCCGTACTGAACTGGCTCGCGGCAGGGTAGGAGCCGAGCGGCAATTGGCGTTCGGCAATCTCGCGGGGAACGACACCTTGTGCTTCGAGCACGGCGTCGGACCGCGTCCAGGTCTCGTGCCGCAACCGAACGACCGCGTCGAGGCGTCCCCGAATGACATCATTGATGCCATTCCAGCGGACTTCCCCGGCGATGCGGCAGGAGTGCAAAGAGTCGTGAACATCCACATTACCCTTTGCGAACAACGTCAGACGCTTCACTACGACCCCTGCTTGAAATGCCTGTTTGCGCCGACCTGCCCGACAACCTTGCGGTTGGAAGCTCAAGCAGCCATTGAAAATATTGAAGAACTTCAAGCAAGGATGATGCCATCTGGAAACAAATCTATCAAGACGATCGCGACAATTAACCTTATTACGCTCACTGGAACTCCGGGCTCTTCGCGAACAAGCACGCAATCGCACCAATCCTCGGGCGAGCTGCAGGAATCGAGACGGCAAGGCGGTAAATCGCAATCGCCGCCGGCCCGGCGAATTTACCTGTTTTACGCCAATCTCCGAAGGCGAGATCGATTCGAGCTTTGCACGTGTTATTTTATCGGTGGCGCCGTGGCTCACCGACCTGACATGATCGAAATCGAGCCCATCGAAAAGGACGAACCGTTTTGAAGGATGCGAGACTGGGAATTGCTACGGCAGCGCACTACCGTACGGTCGGGGAAGCGCAGATCGTCGACATGCTTCTGGTTGCAGCCTTCGTCTACGAATTACAGGCGGGTCAGCGATCAAGCGCGATCGCGGCCGCCAAATCGGCACTGCAGACCTGGGTCGGTCTCGGTCTGCAATTCCGGTTTTCGGATGCTGGAGAGCGAACCTTCGATCCGGTCGAGGTTGTCAACTTCATGAAGTGGGCTGGCTTCAACAGCCTGGATCGCTTCTGGACCGATCATTTCGTCAACACAGGGAGGACTTTCTACCGGGAATGGAATGCAGCCGCCGCAGCGGAGCCGTCGCCGACGGCGCCTCTTGAACCTGCGCGCTTTACCGTAAACCTGCGCCGTAGCTTCGATCTCAGCCGATTCGATCGGGGCCAGAAGCTGCGCCTTCGCTTGCCATTGCCGCTTTCATGCTGCTCGGATGACATCGAAGTTTCTCCGGTCATCCCCGACGAGTTGTCGGCCCGCCTGACGAGATCCGATGGACGTCTCGACTTTCAGCTCGCGGCACCAGACCAGCCGATGGTCGAAGTCGCAGCCCAGATATCGTTCACCACGGACGGCCGTTCGAGGGACAGCATCGAAGGAACCCTGCCCCCCGATCAGATCGAGCTTTACCTTCGTCCAAGCGAAGGACTGATCCGCGTGACGCCACGCGTCCAGGCGCTGTCGCACACTCTCGGTGGGACAGGCCGCAGTCCGCTCGCCCTTGTCACCGCGCTTTGGAACTATCTGATTGAGGAACTGATGTGCGGCATGGTGCACTACGATCAGGTCGATGCGGAAGCGCCCGGCGACTGGGTGCTGGACACCGGCTGGTACGACTGCCAATTGGGATCGTCGCTGCTCGTTGCCATGTGTCGCGCACAAGGCATTCCCGCGCGGGTGATGAGCGGGCATATGCTGTATCGGCTGGCGCCCGGCTTTCATTACTGGGCGGAAGTGTGGATCGACGGGCAGGGCTGGACCCCGTTTGACTTTCTGACCTGGGATCTCTCCCATGGAGGACGCGATGCCGCCTGGCGCACTGCTTTTGTCGGCAGGATCGACTACAGGATGGTGACGCAATGTTTCCCGCTGGCGTTTACCGGTCCGATGAGCGTTCGCTTTCCGCTGGCCTGGCATCTGCTCAATGCTCCGTCAGCAGAAGGCATGGAAATCCGTTTCAACGAACTTGATGGGCAATTGATCTATTGCGACCACGTAACCGCGGAGAAACATGCAGACCCGCGCGGTAACTCAGCCGCCGAGATCATGATTTCGGCAGCGCATAGGCTATGATCGCATCCCCGGCCTTTGTGCCGAGCGTTCCGTGCCCGCCCGCTACGACCACCAGGAACTGGCGAGCACTGGCAGCCGACCAATAAGTCATCGGGGTTGCCTGTCCGCCGGCAGGCAGGCGGCTCTCCCACAATTGATTTCCCGACGTCACGTCATAGGCTCGGACAAAATAGTCCATGGTGCCGCTTAGAAACGCGACGCCGCCACGCGTCACGATCGGGCCGCCAATGCCGGGTACTCCCATCTCAAATGGAAGCGGCAAGCGCGACAGATCCCGCACCGTGCCGTTGACATGCCGGTATGCAATCTTTCCGGTCGTCAGATCCACGCCTGCGACATATCCCCAGGGAGGAGCCTGACACGGCTTACCGAGCGGCGATACCAGCGGCACCATCTTGACGGCATAGCGCGCGCCAAAATTCTCGTTGAATGGCGCCTCGGCGTCGGTTGTCACCATGCGAGTTGTGGCATCCCTGCGGATCTTCAAGGTCGACGTGAAGGCCATGTAAACCGGCATCGTGAAGGCAACCTGCCGGTCCGCATCAATGGCGACGCCGCCCCAGTTAAAGACACCCATGTTGCCCGGGTAGATGATCGATCCCTGCAGCGAGGGAGGCGTATAGCGTCCCTGATAGCGCAACGAGTGGAATTTGATGCGGCAGGCCAGCTGATCGAATGGGGTCAGGCCCCACATCGAACGCTCCGTCAGCGGCGCCGGATTGAAGGAGATGGCCGACGCCGGTTGCGTCGGAGCGGTGTAATCTCCGTCTGCGGCGCCTTGGGGCGCCGCAACCTCGGTCACCGGATATACCGGTAGACCCGTGCGGCGATCCAGAACGAACAACTCGCCTTGCTTGGTGGCTTGCACCAGCGCCGGGACCCGTTCGCCGCGGATCGTCAAATCCACCAGGCTCGGTTGAGCCGGGATATCCATGTCCCATAGATCATGGTGCGTGCCTTGAAAGACCCAGACCACTGCACCGGTCTTTGCACGCAACGCGACAATCGCCGATGAATATTTCTCGACATTGCCATCGCGATTCCCACCGAACTGGTCGGGCGATTGATTTCCCATCGGCACGTAAATCAAGCCCAGCTTCGGGTCATAACTGGATATGCTCCAGCTGTTCGGCGAGCTTTCGGAATATTGGCTTCCCGCCGCAACAGGCGCGGTCTCGCTGGGGTTGCGGCTGTCCCAATTCCAGACCAGCGCCCCGGTCCGGACATCGAACGCACGAATGACTCCGGAAGCGGAATGTATCGATACGTTGTCGTTTACAGCTCCGGCAATGATGACGAGCCCCTCCGCAATGACTGGAGGCGACGTCGAATAATACGAACCGGGCGTGACGTTGGGCATATTCCGCCACAGGTCTGCCGCCCCTTCCGGACCACCAAACCCCGCGCAGGTCTTGCCGGTCTCGGCGTCCAACGCGATGAGGCGGCCATCGACGGTGGGCAGAAACAGCCGTCGTCGGCATTCGCCGCTGGAAGGGGCGTCCCCCGCTTTGATTCCGGAATCGCCGTCTTCGTCGAAGTAAGACAGCCCTCGACAGGTCAAATGTTGGGTCGATTGCGCTGGCGGCTGTCTGATCTTCGGGTCGTAACGCCAGACTTCCCGCCCGGTTTCGGCGTTCAAGGCAAAGACCAGATCGTGCGGGGTGCAGAGATAGAGCGTCTGGTCCACCTTGAGCGGCGTCACTTCATACGTTGTCTCGACCGGATCGCCCGGGCCTCTCAGGTCACCGGTATGAAACGTCCAGGCCACCTGTAACTGCCGGACATTCTGCGGCGTTATCTGATCAAGCCTGGAATAGCGGGTGCCTGCGTTAGTGCCCCCATAGGCGGTCCAGTCCTTGTCGGCAGCGAAATAGGCCGCATCGCCGTCCGCAGACCTGCCGATCGGCAAATTGCCAACCACTTGATGGGTCCCGTCAAAGGCGCTGACAACCGCAACAACGCCCAGCAGACCAAGCGATCCAGCAAGCGCGCCGAACCCCGTCCTCGAAATCCGACCTCCGGACGTTGCATCTCGCACGGTCAAGACTGCGAGCGCCGCGCTGAACACCGCGACCAGGTCCAGCCGGGGCGCCAGTTGCCACCAATCAAGTCCCACCTCGGAGACCGCCCAGGCCAGGGTGATCAGATTGAGAAACGCGCTGCCCCAATAAACCCAGCGGCTGGCGCGCAACAGCAGCACGCCGATGGCGAGCAAGGCCAATCCACCGAGCGCGTAGCATGGCGAACCGCCGATCCAGGCGAGCCAGCCTCCCCCGATCAGCAGCACCACCCCGATCAGAATCGCGATGAACGACAACAACAGGCGCACGATCAGCGAGAATTTGGACAGCATTGTTGAATGTTTGCTCAAATGGACCGGGTGTCGCTATTCGCAGGACTCGAAACCCGCGAGACATCGCTCGCGAGCAATCCAGAACTGGATGCGATACGCTATCCAAAACGGCATCAACGGGCAATCCGACCATCTGCGCAGGTCTGCTTCAACCAGCATCCAAACCGGGCTTCGGGGAGTTAACGTTACTCACGATGCAGCCGGTGCCGCGTTAACCCCGTCAAAGAACTCGTCTTGAAAGCGTCACGCAGAATAAGGCCTTCTAGGACATTAGTTGCCGAACGCAATTGCGCCGCCCGATCGGCGCCGCTAAAGGTGGCCATATGAAACAGCGAAACCGCTATGCTGCGCTGGACGGACTGCGTGGTGTGGCAGCTTTTTCTGTGTTGCTCTACCATCTCGGTCATTGGCTCAATAAGCCGTTTCTCGCCTCGAACGCCGGCCTGGCGGTCGATTTCTTTTTCTGCCTCAGCGGCTATGTATTGTCGGTTGCCTATCGGGCGCGTCTTGATTCCGGCATGTCCGCCACGGCGTTCATGCGCATCCGATTGATCCGCCTGATGCCGATGATCGTGATCGGCACACTGATCAGTTCGGCTTATTTGGCCGTCCGGATCCTGTTTCTGCATTATCCCGCACCCGGAGGCCAACTGCTTCTGGCCCTGGTCCTGGGGCTTCTGTGCCTTCCCAATTTCTGGGCACCCCAGCCGATCGGTGGTCCGCAGGTCTTCCCGCTTAACGGGCCCCAGTTCACGCTGTTCCTCGAATTCGTGGTGAACCTGGCCTGGGCGGTTACCAAGAAGGCGGAATCGCTCGTGCTATCTCTTGTGATCGCGGCGATCTGCTTTGCCGCCATGGCCGAGACCGGCATCGGCGGAGACGAAGTGGGCAACTTCCTGAAAGGCCTCCCCCGGGTGTTCGCGTCATTCTATGCCGGGGTAGCCATCTTCCACTTGCAGGCCCGCTACCCCGTCCTCAGGTCTCCCGCGATCGGTCGTCTTTTTCTGCCGCTGGCGATCATCATGCTGGCGGTTTTCTATTTTCCCTATCCGCTCACGCTTCGACCGCAGTTCGTCTGGATCCTCATCGGCTCTCCATTGCTCGTGCTTGCGGGCTCACAAGTGAAGCCGGTGGGAATGACAGAGCAACTGGCGCTGTTATCGGGCGAGCTGTCGTACCCGGTCTACGCGCTGCACTATCCCATTTTTGTCTGGGTGAACGGGATGTACCAGGAGCTGCTGCATCGTCGGGATTTCCTGCCCGATAGCGCGCTGACAGGTTTGATCGTGCCGCTCGCGTGCTATCTGCTGCTGCAAATCTACGACAAGCCGGTCCGCAGTTGGCTGGAACGACACTTTGCGGCGCGCAGATCTGCCAATCCGCCGCCATCTACGCCTGCACCCGCGCCGTCGATTTCAGTCAAATAGACGCCGGCGAATGATCCGGCGCAATCGGGAATCCTGAAACCTTCAGGATCTCGCCCAGATAAATCTCGGCACTTTTGTTCCATGAGAACAGCCGAGCCTGGCGCCGACCCTTTGCGGTCAGTTCGGCCCGAAGGTTGCTGTTTCCAGCCAACCCGACGATCGCCTCGGCCCAGTTCTCGCCGTCACCGGGGTCGACGTAGACGGCGGCGTCGCCACCAACCTCCCGCAGACTTGCCGCGGTCGACGATACCACCGGACATCCCAGCGCCATGGCCTCGAGCAGCGGAATCCCGAATCCCTCGGTGGTGGAGGGGAAAGCGAGGCAAATCGCGCGGGCGTAGAGTGCCGCCAAATCATCGTCGGTGACATAACCCAACTGGTGAACATTGGGCCGGTCGACCAGCTCTGCCTGCTTGGAGAAAATGCCGGCGGCAGAACCCACGACGGCAATATCGATGCCGGCCCGGTCAAGTGCTGTCGCCTGACCGAGAACGATCTGAGTGTTCTTGTGCCTGGCCTTGCTGCCCAGCAGAATGACAAAGGGCCTTGCCAACTTCGCGGCCAGAGCCGGAGCTGCCGCCTTGGCATTCCAGCGCAACGCGTGTTCGTGGCCGTTCGGCGCGATGAACATCTGCTCCGGCCGGGAAATGCCATACGTTGTGAGCATCTTCGCGGAGAATGCCGACACCGTCGCTATTCGCCGCGCGGTTCGCGCGACCAGCGGCAGCAGCGTCTTGTAACCCAGCCGAAAAGCCCTCGAATAGCTGTCCGGCGTGATGAACGTATTTGCGTCGTGTATGCACAGGATGTGATTTCGGATCGCAACCGGTCCAAAATTCCCCAGGCTCAGGACGCCCGCGCGGCGGTTGCGGCGCAGGACGATCTGATCCCAGAAATGCCCGGAGCCAAAGCTGCTGCTGCGAATTCGGATCCGGGAAAGCGCCGTCGGCACATGCTGGGCGCCCGGGGGAACCAGCAACTCGAACTTGATGCGCGCCGCAAGGTCGGGCTGCTCCGCCAGGATCCGATCGAGGGCATTCACGATCTCATGCGCGTAACGCTGAACGCCGGTCATGCGCTGACCGGCGAAGCGTCCGTTGATGGTCCAGAACTGACAATCCGCCGAGGTTGAGCTGCTGTCCACCCAATTCATCCGTAAGCATGTGTTGGCCAAACAACCCGACTGCGCGGCGACCCGATCGTCAGAATTGTGTGGCAGAGACCCTGGATAGAAATCCTTGCAGCCCGCTCTGGTGTCAGAAATCCCGAACGCGCTTGCCCGGTCGCGTCGCTGCCGACCGTCCTCCCTTGCAGGAGGCATCGCAAAGAAGATATTACCTTACCGCCCGAATTGGGAGAAAAACTTTTGGCCATTGCCGAAGAGCGATTGCTGACGCTGGATGCGATGCGAGGTGTAGCGGCCCTGTCGGTCTTGCTTCTTCACGTGTCCGTCTATCTCGGGACCAACTTCGCGCCCGGCGGTGACCTCGCGGTGGATTTTTTCTTCGCGCTGAGCGGCTTCGTCATCGCCAAAGCCTATTCCAGGCGGATCCTGTCAGGCGATCTTTCCTTGCTTGGCTTTGCCAAAACCAGAATCATCCGGCTCTACCCGCTGTTTTTTCTCGGCTGCATGTTCGGGATCGTCAAGATCCTGTTCCAGATCGGACTCGCCGACGAAAAGGCGCCGACATGGCTCCAGTTCCTCGGGTCGCTGCTGTCGAATTTGGTCATGATCCCCTCACCCAACTCGGTCTATCTATTCCCACTCGACAATCCCGCCTGGTCACTGTTTTTTGAACTGGTGGCGAATTTTCTCTATGTATTGGCGTTGCTGCGTGCGCGCCGGCACTGGCTATGGCTGTTGATGCTGCCATCGGCAATCATCCTCTTCATCGGAGGCTACCGGCACGGCGACATGGGCCTCGGAGCGGAATGGCCAACCTTTATCTTTGGTTTGAGTCGAGCCGGTTACTCATTTACACTGGGCACCTTGTTCTTTCACGTGCTTGGCGAACCGCGTCGTCGGCGCGCGAGCTACTGGTCCATTGCGGTGATATTGTTGCTGGTTGCTGCCTTTGCCGTGCCGATGCCCGGAGTCGATCGGCGACTGTTTGAACCATTGATGATTCTGTTCTGCCTCCCGGTCATTCTGTGGCTTGGGGCGCGCCTGGAAATTCCTGCGCGGCTGAAGAAGATGGCCGGCGCGCTCGGAGACGTCTCCTATCCCCTCTATGCCATACATTTTCCCCTGACCGTCATGTTCGGCCACCTGCAATGGCGCCTGATTCACACGCCTCTGCTTCCGACCTATGCCGCTTTTGTCACAGCAATCGTGATCTGCGCGTGGCTTGCCGCCCGATACTACGATCGCCCGGTCAGGACCTGGCTCGGCGGCGTGCTCGGCCCGCGCCGGAGCACCACAACGCAGATCGCCTGAGCTTGTGGTTCGTTTCGACGGGTCAGGACATTAACCGATGAGCGAGGACATATTTGACATCGACAGGTCGAAAGGTTCACCAAGCTGTTGATATCACGGTTCACCCGCTCTGATATCGCAGGCTGGAACCGGCCGGTGAACCATCAAGGAGCGCACGTGGGTCTCGAGCAGAATCATCGAAGCGAAACGGACCACCCTGGTCGGCTGCTTCCGGTGCAGATGCTCAGGGCTGTGGCCGCCGTCGGCGTGGTATTCACCCACGCCATCACGAGGACCGGGTTCACGATCCTCAAGGCAGGGCCCCACTCGGTTTTTGCCCCCAGCGGAAACCAGCTGACCGTCGGAGACGCCGGCGTCGATTTGTTCTTCATCATCTCCGGCTTCATCATGCTGTATGTCCACAAGGACGATTTCAACAATCCGGGCGCGCAGGCTCGCTTCATGTTCCGGCGCATTTGCCGGATCGTCCCGATCTACTGGCTGCTGACGACGGCAGCCGTTGCATTGCTGATTTTTGCGCCGCAGCTATACACGATCCACTACAACAAGATCGATGTCGGCTGGATCGTCGGCTCATATCTTTTCGTGCCGACCACCGTTGAGGGTCAGTCCATAACTCCCGTCGTCACCGTCGGCTGGACCTTGAATTATGAAATGCTCTTCTATGTCGTTTTCGCTGGCGCGCTGGTATTGCCGCGCAGGACGGCGATACCGGCCGTGTTCCTTTTCTTTGGTTGCGCCGTGGCTGCGGGCGTCCTGTTCGATCCTTCAAATCCCTGGCTCGCGCTTGCGACAAGCTGGCTGCTGCTGGACTTTCTGGTCGGCCTCGCCATCGCCTGCTGGGTCATAAGCGGGGGCAGGGTTTCGACCCGCGCCAGGGCCTTGCTTCTCTCGATCGGCATGGCCTGCCTCGTTGCAACGGTGTTTTGGTCTCCTCCGGAACAAGGCCCGCTGCGGTTTGCGGGCTGGTGTCTGCCGATGGCGATGATCTTCTGTGCGACCTGCACCCTGGAACTGCCTGCCAACAGGACCACGCGGGTGTTGGCGCTGATGGGCACCGCATCCTATTCGATCTATCTGTTTCAATTCTTTGGCCTGCCGGCCTGGGCTCGTCTGATGGCGCGGCTGCACGCCAGCGCACTGCCTTTTGACCTCGATGTGCTAATTCTGACGGCGTTGGTCACCATGTCCGGAATCGTTTTCTGGCTCCTGATCGAGCAACCGATCGCCAGCGCCATCCAATATTACCGGCCGCCCCGCGATCTGCAGAAGCAATGGTCGGCACCATAATTTTCATCCGCTTTGGCAGGCGCTCCCCCCGGCGCCGTTTCAGGTAATCCTCACGATGGAAATCCGCGACCTTGCCGAATTTGACGCCGGCACCCAGTTCGAAGCCGATCTCGTAATCGTCGGAGCGGGGCCGGCGGGCCTGACCATCGCCAGGGAATTTGCCGGAACCTCGACCCGCGTGCTTCTGCTCGAAAGCGGCCTTGCGCGCGAAACGCCCGAACATACCTCGCTTGCCGAAGTCGAAAGCGTCGGCGAACCGCGAACCGAGGCGCAGAAGCAGAAGCGCATTGCCTTCCACGGCGCGAGTTCATCGAGCTGGACGCAAGCGAGCCAGCCCTATGGCGTGCGTTGCCGCGCGCTCGGCGGATCCACCCACGCCTGGGCCGGCAAATCCGCCGCCTTCGATGCCATCGATTTTCAGGAGCGGCCGTGGGTGCCCCACTCCGGCTGGCCGATCGAGCGGCAAAGCCTGTCCCCTTACCTGGATCGCGCCGCAGACGTGCTCAATCTCGGACCGAACGTCTACGATGACGAGCTTTGGGAACTGATCGGAGCTTCCAGTCCGAAGCCGAGCGTCGATGCCGACATCGTGCGGTCGTTCTTCTGGCAATTTGCCCGCTCGCGTGTCGACCATCTCGACGTCATGAGGTTTGGACGGGAATTTGCGAGCTTCAAGGCGCCCAATATCCGCGTCCTGCTCAATGCGACGGCAACCCGGATCAACCTTTCCCAGTCCGGATCTCGTTTCGATCATCTCGAGATCGCGACCCTCTCCGGGGCGCGATCTTCCGCAACGGCACGGCATTGCATCCTCGCCGCGAGCGGCATTGAAAATGCGCGGCTGCTGCTCGCCTCGAGGAACGACCAGGCATCGGGAATCGGCAATGGCCATGATCTGGTTGGCCGGTTCCTGATGGACCATCCCGGAGCCAGAATCGGTCAGCTCGGCAGCGATCGACTGGCCGAAATTGGCCGGCTGTTCGGCTTTTACGGCGTTCGGCACCAGGGACGCACGCATATGTATATGCGTGGGCTGGCGCCGACCGCGGCGCGGCAGCAACAGGAGCGGTTGCTCAATTGCGCGGTGTATTTCATGCCGCAGCTTTCGCCCGACGATCCCTGGGATGCGCTCAAGCGGCTGCTGCAGCGGAAGAGCGATCGCGTTCTGCAGGATACGTTTTCCGTGCTCAATGGAGGGCCGCTTCTCGCCAAGGGTCTTGCCATGAAGGCGCTCGCCAGCGACGCGATGCCGGTCAGTCTCAAAGACCTTGTCGTCAATACTGCGATCCGTTTCAGTCCCAATCTTGTCGCCGACGAGTTTCTCAGCCGCGGCGTTCCCCACAAGGTCACGGCGATTTCGATTGACGCGATCTGCGAGCAGCGCCCTGATCCGTCAAGTCGACTACGACTGTCCGATCGGACCGATCGGCTGGGCGTTCCGATTGCGCAGGTCGACTGGCATATCAATCATGAAGAGCGCAACACAATTGTGCGTCTTGGCCATTTGATCCGCGAGATTTTCTCCGGCGCCGGCCTGCCGGAACCACTGCTTGAGCCCTGGGTTGCCTGCAACAAGCCGGACGAAGCCGTCATCATCGACATGGCCCATACCATGGGCACAACCCGAATGTCGGATGATCCCAAAAAGGGCGTCGTCGACCGAAACTGCCAGGTCCATGGCGTCCGCGGCCTGCACATAGCGGGGTCGTCGGTATTTCCGACCAGCGGCCACGCCAATCCAACCCTTATGCTTCTGGCTCTTGCGATCCGGCTCGCCGACAAATTGAAGACGGAACTGGGGGCTGCGGCCTGACGAGTCCCACCGCTCTAGGCTGGGGATCGAGACAACAGCAGCCTGCGCATCGTGCCCAAATCGTCGAGGAGAGCGGCCCGATCAATCAGGAACATGCACGCGACGTAGGATGCAAATCCGGTCGCGAGGCTCGAGATCGTCAGAACCGCACTCGGCGGAAACATCCTCAGCATCAGGAAGCAGATCGCCGCCGCGATCATGCTGGAGATGGCGGGTCCAAGCAGGCCGCGCAACATCGGCAGCGGGCGGCATCCCGTCGGCGCTTCCGAACCGATCAGCAAGGCGGCAAACTGCAGCAATGAAGCCACCGCCAGGCCGTAGACAACGACAGTCAGTCCGCCCCAAAATCCCAGTGCGACCGCGACAACCCGTGCGACGGACAATCCGAGCGAGCACCAGAAAAACACTCCAAATCGATCCCTGGCGAGCAGGATGGCCCCAACCTGCACTGCGACAATCGACAGCGCCGACGTCGGCAGGAATACCCTCAGCATGAACGCGAGATTGACCCACTTGGGACCCAGCAGCCAGTCAATCAACTCGGGAGCAGCTACGGCGGCGAGCAAGGTCGAGGGAAAAAGCGTGGCCGCGAGCATTCTGCACAGTCGACGATGGACGTCGATCACGCTTGATCGCTCGCCGGTCAGGGCCTGAACGTACAGAGTGACCCACGAGACATTACCGACTGTTTCACCCGCGAACCGGGAAACTTGGTTGGCGAAGGTGTAGCTGCCGAGCAGCGCCGTGCCAAATACCCGGTCGATCAGAACGTTCTCAGCGACGCGACCGAGGTATTCACATAATCGTGTACCAATCAGGAGCCCACCCGACGCCATGTGGGGATGGATTGAGCTCATGCTGAACTCGAAAGCCGGCATTTTGAACGCCTTGGCATTCAGAATGACCGCGCGAATAAGGTAGACGGAGAGGTATTGCGCCACCAGGCTCCAGGCTCCTGCACCCCGCAGCGCCATGGTGACAGCCACAGCGGCTCCCACGACATTCGCCGAAAGCTCGGCCGCGGCGCCGACGGTCAGATTTCTGCGGCGGGTGAGCCGTGCCCCGGCCGGAACCGACAAGACCAGAAGCACCAGGCTGAGCGACAGCATTCCGATCATTGGCGCAATTCTCGGCTGGTGAACGACGTAGGAAAGGCCGAGCCCGAATGCGCTCGCTGTCATGGCGAGGACAAGGCCCGTGAACAGCAGGAACCAGAAGGCGCTCGACCACACCAGCGATGACGTTTCCGGCTCGCGTGCCAACGTCGCGCCCATGCCGCCATCGGCCAGCAGGGTCACGAAAGAGATGGTCGGCAGAGCCAGCGCATAAACCCCGAACTCGTTCGGACCAAGCAGGCGGGCCATCACCGGCAACAGCAATAACTGCAGCCCGATCTTGACGACGCTGACAGTGCCCGATGCAACCGCTCCCATCGCAAGCTTGCGCGCGCTTGCAAAAGGCACGTCGATCGATTCCGGCGTTGCCAGTTGATCTTGCTTGACGTCACTCACGCGAAGTCTCTCGGAACCTTTCGAACGTCATCATGACGCGTCCGGACGTTCGCATCCTACCGGATCGCGGAACGCAGCGCTGGTGATGTTCCAACAAATGATTAATTGCAACTCGCCACGCGTTTTCGATTTCGCGTCCTCTTTGATCGGAACCGTCCTGGCGCTGTGACAGGCACGGATCCGGCTCCGGCAATATCCCATCAAGCCGAATGGTAAAGCAACCGGCGTGATAGTTAATATTGGACGCCGAGATACCCTTCACGGGCCGCCCCGCTGTTCAGCATGTTTGCCTGCGAGCCTTGAATGCAATACGCCCGTTGTGTATTGAATGAAGCATTGAATTAACAGCCAAATCACAGCATCGGAAAATAATATGCCCCAGGTCGGTGTGTCAGAATTCATTACTCTGGGACGCGTGATCGCCAGCGGTCAGCTGCTTCGCTATCGAGGCGGCGAGCAAGGCTTCACGACGAGGTTCGAACAGAAGCTCACAAAGTTGCTCGGCGTCAAACATGCTCTGACGGTCAACAGCGGTACCAGCGCATTGATCTCGGCACTGGTCGCGGCCGGCGTCGGACCGGGAGATGAGGTACTGGTGCCTGCCTATACGTGGGTAGCCACTGCGATCGCGCCCCTTGCCGTCGGCGCCGTACCGGTGCTGGTCGATATCGACGAGAGCCTGACGATCGATCCCGAGGATATCAAGCGCAAGATCACGCCTTACACCAAGGCGATCATACCGGTGCATATGCTCAACCTGGTCTGCAACATGGACGCCATCACCGCGATCGCGAAGCAGCACAATCTTCTTGTCGTGGAAGATGCGTGCCAGGCGGTCGGCGTCAGTTACAAGGGACGGCGCGTAGGCACCATTGGCGACGTCGGGGCCTTCAGTTTCAACCAGTTCAAGAATCTGAACTCCGGCGAAGGCGGCGCGGTGCTGACCAACGATGACCGCTATTTTACGCGTGCCCGCATGTACCATGATGTCGGCAGCTACACCCGCGAGCATGAGTTCGAGGGAAATGAACCGGTGTTCGCCGGCGTCAACCTGCGCGTCTCCGAACTGACCGGCGCGGTCCTTTACGCCCAGCTTCCGAAACTCGATCCGCTGCTCGAACGGCTGCGGCGCCGCCACGACGTAATGGCCAAGGCACTCTCGAAAAGTTCCAAGCTGAAGATTTCTCCGCACAACGACCCGAGCAACGCCGTCGGCCTGACCGTGACATTCGACCGGCCCGAGGATGCCAAGGCCTTTGCCGCGCAGGGCGGCGTAGAGCGGCTGATCGATACCGGGCGCCATGTCTACACGAACTGGATCCCGATCATGACTCAACGGACATTCCACGACCGGATGAATCCGTATAAATGGGCCAATCGCGAGATCACTTACTCAGCGGAAATGTGCAGCAGGACCCTGCAGATTCTTGAGCGAACCTGCCGAGTGTTTCTTGGTGCGCGATTCCCGCTCCCCCTCGTGAGAATGAAAGCGAGGAAGCTCGCCAGTTCGCTCTCTTGAGGAAAGCGGGTCGACCCAGCGAAGGACCAGGTATGAGCTCCGATATGCTGGCTGAGCCGGCTACGAATTTGCAGGTCCGGCCGACCAACCCGCCGCAGCCCGCTGCTGCCGTGGAAATCGTCGTGATCAGCCTGCCGTCCGCAACCAAGCGACGGCAATGGATCAGTTCGATGTTCGAGGGAACGTCGCTTCAATGGTCTTTCTTCGACGCGCACACTTCGCTCAGTCAAAGCGGACTTCACTATGACAGCGCTATGGCGAGGGCGCGTTTCGGCCGCGGTCTGTCCGTCCCGGAACTCGCCATCTGCTCCAGCCACATGGCCGTGCTGAGCGAGTTCTTGCAGCGAAGCCAGGCCAACCACATCCTGGTACTTGAAGACGACGTGATCTTCGACACCGATTTCCCGCTGGCTCGTTTCGGCACATTTTGCGCGGAAAACGACATCGAATACATCAGGCTGTTCGGCAAGCACTATGCCAAAGCCACCCGGTTGGGATTCTTCTACGATCGCTCGATCCTGCGATACGAAACCACCCCGGCGGGCGCGCAGGCCTATCTGATGTCAAAGAAGGGCGCCAAGGCCTTCTTGGACGGCTATCGATCGATTGATACGACCGTCGACCTCGCGATGGACAGCTTCTGGGAGATCCCGCTTCCGATCTATTCGATTTTCCCGTACCCCATCATCGAGCGATTTTCCCCGACATCGATCCCGATGGCGTCCTACGGACGTGAATTCACCCTGCCGGAGCGCCTGAGTTTCAACTACAGGCGCACGATCACGAAGCTCCGGAAGATGTGGGCCAATGCGGCCCTTCGCAAAACCGACCGCCGGATACGCCAGCAGGCTGAGCGATTTCGCCAGATTTTTGGCAGCGACACCGAGAAATAGCGGTGTCATGTCGGCTGCCCGCAGAACCAGCGAAGGCCAAGCGTCAGCAAACTGCCCGACATCAGGCCGACGCAAGCTTTCGAGCCTGTGACTTGTCGCCAAGCCTGTGCCGGCGCATGAGAAAAGCCAGGGGCGCCAGTGAGAGCTACCGAGTGGCACAATGACCGTCGAAATCATTGGAATCATCGCATTGGCGATCGGCTTCATCAGCATGTTTATGCCGGTCACATTCATCCTGTATTCGTTTGCAGCCTCGACGCTGCTGCAGGCTGCGGCAGCGTTCAATCTCGATTCGATCGGCGGGCTCAGCATATCGCCAGCCCATCTGCTGCTGGGCTTCCTGATCGTGCGACTGTTCAGCGACAGGGAAATCAGGCTGCAGGCCTCGGATGCCCTCGCCTTCGGCAAACCGGGATTCTGGCTGATGACAACGGTGGGTCTGAGCATCCTGACCGCGCTGTTCATGCCCCGGATATTCGAGGGCCAGACATTCGTATTCCCCGTTCGCGGGACCTATGGCGGCGCCGAACTATTGCAGCCCGCGACTTCCAATATCACCCAGTCGATCTATTTCATTGCCGACGCCACCTGCTTTCTCGCGTTCACGGCGTTTTCCGGCACACGCGGCGGCGTGCGAACGTTGCTCAACGTCGGGCTATTTTGCGCAACGTTGAACCTGGTTTTTGCCTTCCTTGATCTGCTCACGTACTTCACAAATACGACCGAGGTCTTCGACCTGATTCGAAATGCACGCTATAACCAGCTTGCCGACACCGAGGTTGCCGGTTTCAAGCGCATCGTCGGATCGTTCGTCGAGGCATCATCGTTTGGGTCGGCGACGCTCGGGTATTTTGGCCTCACCCTGCGACTCTGGCTTCTCGGATACAAGCCGCGCCTGACCTTCAGCGTGTGCTGGCTTTCCTTCACGGCGATACTCTTCGCAACCTCGACGACGGCTTATGTCGGCTTGGCGGTATTTCTGACGTTCACCTATCTGGAGCTTCTGCTTCGTGGAATTTCCCAGCCGCTTACTCGTCCGACGCGCCTGTTCCTCGTCGCGACTCCGATTCTGCTGCTGATTGCCGTCCTCGTCATCGCGCTGAACGACACCTACTCCGAATATGTCCAGAACCTGCTCGACACCTTCTTCTTCAACAAGCTCTCCACAGCTTCGGGCGTGGAGCGCTCGGCCTGGAACCGGCAGTCCATCCAGAGCTTTTTCGACACTTACGGTTTTGGAGTAGGCAACGGCAGCTCTCGTGCATCGAGCTTTCCCATTGCTGCTCTGGCGAGCCTCGGTATCGTCGGCGTGATCCCGTTCATATTGTTCTTCCTGAGCCTGTTCATCGGACGTGGAACCGTTGCCAACCCGATCGACGACGCCGCCCGACAGGCTGCCCGCGCGATGACGCTGGCATGCCTGATCTCCGGCACCGTGTCCGCCGCGTTGATCGAACTTGGTCTGATCTTCTATGCGTTCGCAGGACTGGCGGGCAGCGACGGGGCCGGCTCGCGTCTCTGGAAATCCAGGTCTGTCCCTCCGTTGCGAGAACACAATGACCCTGAGGTCGTTGTGCCGGCCCTGCCAAGAACCGCGCAGAGATAGGAGCTCCTATGTTCGTCCGGATCGAGTTGTTGGACTGCCACGGAAAATGTTTGGATTGAGCTGAAGGAACGTCGATGTCCGAAGGTAAGTTTCTCGTTATTTCAGGACACGACTATCGGTCGAAGCGCAAGGCTAGCGTGCATTTCATCGCAGAATGCCTGAAGCGCCGGGGCAAGGTGTCTTTCTATTCGCCGGGGTTCAGTCACCTGTCGCGAATGGCGGCCGACGTCCGGCTGGACCTGTGGTCGCATGCGAACAAGGTCGAGCAGTCGGACGGTGTCGACTGTTACCTTGAGCGCACCTTCGTTCATCCATTCAACACAGCACAAGGCTGGCTTTCTTCCGTGGAAGATTTCTTGTTCCACAATTATGCCGAACGATCGCGACCGCAGCTCGTGGAATGGATCAGGCAGTCTGACACCATCATCCTGGAGTCCGGGTTGTCCCTGCTGTTCGCGGAACAGATCGCGCGGGTAAATCCGGCCGCCAAGATGATCTATCTCGCGTCAGACGACCTGCGGACCATTGGTTGTTCGAGCTACCTGATCGATTGTTTACGTCGCGCGGCACCCAACTTCGATCACGCCGTTCTGCCTTCAAGACAACTGGCCGCAACCATGCCCCCCGGGCTCCGCCTGTCTTACGTGCCCCACGGCTTCAACCACGACGTTTTCCAGGGTCAAACCTCGCCCTATGCAGATCCGGTCAACGCTGTCAGCGTCGGCTCCATGCTGTTCGACGACAAGTTCTTCAGGACGGCGTGCCGCGCGTTTCCGGAGGTGAAATTCCATATCATCGGCGGAGGACGCCGAAGCCTGCGGGTTACGGAACCCAATGCGACCATCCTTCCAGAAATGGCTTTTCATGAGACGGTACGCTACATCGTGCATGCCTCGGTCGGCATAGCCGCCTACGACAAGGCGGCCACGCCCTATTACCTGTCCGACACATCTATGAAGTTGGCGCAGTACGCCTTTGCTGGGCTGAATTCGGTTTGCCCGCTTTTTGCCGCCGGTGGAAAACCTGGCCGGTTTGGCTACGAGTCATCCGACCCTTCAAGCATTGTCGCCGCGTTGCGCGCAGCTCTCACCACGCCGAGGGTTCAGCACGACGCTTCCGAGTTTTTGAGCTGGCCGGATGTAACCGACCGCATCTTGTCGCCGGCGCTGTTCCCCGACACCGGAATGTGAGACTTTCGCGCCTCCAAGCCATTGTATAGCAGCCCATGGACAAATTCAGCATTCAACGAGGATGGGGCGCTGGCCTGTCGGGCCTGCTCCTGTCGATGACCGTTGGCTGGTCTGGCGCTTTGGGCTTGCTCCCCGCCCGGGGTCAGACGACGTCGACGATCGACGTGGCGAAGATGCAGCTTACCTTCAACGAGGACTTCGATGAACTCGACGTATCGCCATGGGGCCCGAACACGCGCTGGATCGCACATACGCCCTGGGCCGGTGATTTCGGCGATGCTCAATTTGCCGATCCCAGGAAGGGCGTCTTTCCGTTTACGATAGAGAACGGGATCCTCCGAATCGAAGCTCGAAAAAACCAGGATGGCAAGTGGCAGTCGGGGCTGCTGGCCTCCGCCGACTCGAACGGCCGAGGATTTTCCCAGCAATACGGCTATTTCGAAATGCGAGCGAAACTGCCGCCCGGGAAAGGTGTTTGGCCGGCATTCTGGCTGGCCAACATCAAGGATCCAAAGGCAAGCACCTCGGTCGAAATCGACGTCCTGGAGTATTATGGCCACAATCCGAGCGGTTATCAGATCACGGCGCATAGCTGGGCATTGGCGCCCACGGCCACGCCGCAACATGCCGGCCGATTTGTTGATGTTCCGGCCAACTTCCTCACCGAGGAATTCCACACCTATGGCGTGCTGGTGAGGCCGGATGTCGTCATCTTCTATCTCGACAGGACGGAAGTCTGGCGGACCAAGACACCGCCAGATCTGAACCGTCCGCTCCTGATCCTGGTCAACCTTGCGCTCGGCTCGGGCTGGCCGATCGATGAGACGCCCAATCCTTCCTACATGTATGTCGACTATATCCGCGCTTATGCGGAGCCCGCGACCCCGCATTAGATCATCTTTTCGGCACGGCCCGAACTCGTCCCGTCTTCTGTCGAGAGATCGAAAAAGCCCGGCGAGGCTGATCCTCATCAAGCCGGCGATGGCTTCCTTGACCGTGCCGGGTCGGCGTAGAATTTACAGAATATGGATCCTTAACCGTGGCGGAGTAGACTCATGCCATGCTCCGATCGGCGCCGGGACAACCGCCCTTCCCCCTGGGCGGTGCCCTAATCGAAGGTTCTTGATGAAAGTCGCAATCATCCACTATTGGCTGGTCGGCATGCGCGGCGGCGAGAAGGTTCTCGAAGCTCTTTGCGAAATGTACCCCGGGGCCGACATTTTTACCCACGTCTATCTGCCGGAAATGGTCTCGGACCGAATCCGCCAGCACCGGATCATTCCCACCTTCATCAACGCGTTGCCACGCGCAGCAAGAATGTACAAAACCTACCTGCCGTTGATGCCGCTCGCTCTCGAGCAGTGCGATTTGCGCGGCTACGATCTCGTGATCAGCAGCGAGTCCGGACCGTCGAAGGGAGTCATCCCGCCCGCCGAAGCCTTGCACGTTTGTTATTGCCACACACCGATGCGCTATATCTGGAACATGTATCACGAGTATCGGGCTCAAGCTGGTCTTGCGAAACGCCTGATGATGCCTCCACTGGTCCATTACCTGCGCATGTGGGACGTCTCGACAGCCGCGCGGGTAGATAGTTTTGTGGCGAATTCGGTAACTGTCGCACGACGCATTCGCCGCTATTACGGGGTTGATTCAGTCGTCATTCATCCTCCTGTCGACACCCGCGCCTTTTCGATCGCCGACCCGTCGGAGCTTGGCGATTATTATCTGATGGCCGGCGAGCTCGTTTCGTACAAGCGGCCGGATCTCGCGGTACGGGCATTTAACGAGCTGAAACTCAAGCTTGTCGTGATCGGCGGCGGCGAGATGCTGGATGAGATTCGCCGGATCGCCGGTCCGACCGTCACGGTAATGGGTCCGCAGCCCTTCGATGTGCTTCGAAACCACTATGCGAGATGTCGCGCGCTCGTGTTTCCCGGCGAGGAAGATTTCGGAATGGTTCCCGTCGAAGCCATGGCCAGCGGCCGGCCGGTGATTGCGTTCGGCAAGGGTGGCGCGGTCGAGACCGTGGCGGCAGGCACAACCGGCATCTTTTTCAACGAACAGAGCGTCGAGGCGATTTCGGCTGCGATCAGCAACCTGGCCGATCTGCAGTTCGACCCCGCGGACATTGCGAGGCACGCCGAGCAATTCGGACGGGACCAATTCTTGCAAAAAATGCGTGAGCACATCGATGGCCTGCTTGCCAGCAGGCGTGGCGTGCGTTGACCGCAGCGGAGCGAGACCATCAGGCAGTCTCAATCGACGACCGTATCGATCAGAGCCAGTTCCTCCCCTTCGAGCACGAGACAGGTCAGCCGATCGGTCGCAAAGGCACCGGTGTCGATATTGATCCGATTGGGTCGTATCTCCACCTCGGAGGTCGGGGTGTGCCCGTGGACGATTATCTTGCCAAAATCATGCACGGAGGTCAGAAACTCGCCCCTGATCCACAGCAGATCGTTCTCGCTTTGATGCGAAAGCTCGACATATGGCCGGGCGCCGGCATGAGCAAAGAAATAGTCGCCGCAGGCAAATGAATTGCGCAAACTTCCAAGGAACCGGAAATGCGCCGCAGGCAGCGCGTGATGGAATGCCGATTGCGCCGCGGCAATCCGCGCGCGCTTGGTGAACAGTTCCGGGGCGACACCATAGGATGCCAGCGTCTCCCTGCCTCCCAGCCGCAGCCATTGATCGATTCTGGTGCGATCGCTGAGGCAACTGACGGCGATCAATTCGTGATTGCCTTTCAGGAAAACAGATTCGCGCGCGGCGCCATGGCTGATCAATCGATCGATGGTTTCCCGCGACCACCTGCCGCGGTCGATATAATCGCCGAGAAAAACATGAATCGGTCGCGCCACCGGACGTTTTGCCAGATCCGCCTCGATCCGACCGAGCAGTTTCTCAAGCAGGTCGAGGCGGCCATGAATATCGCCGACGGCGTAGATCCTGGTACCCTGGGGAAGCGACGGCTGCCTTCCTGCAATTCTTGGTTGTTCGCGGGCAGCAATGGCTAGGCGCATATTTTCCTCATCGCGCGCGAATGGCGCCCGGATCCGAAGGAACGACCCGCCCGCGACTCATTCGCATGCCGCGGGTCAATAAAATCTGAAATTGCGGAATCCTCAATAAGATAGGTCGAAAACGTCCGCTCGCGCCCGCACCCTGACATCAACCTTAAGACGACCAGCCAGTTGCTACCCACCATATTTTGAGGTACTGTCCTATTAATAATTTCACGATGAAAAACAAATAGTTGAGGCAGATCATGCGTGCGAGGGATTTAAGACGTCGGGTTGGAATGGCGTTTTGCATCGCCCTTATTGCCGGCCCCGCCGCAGCCGCCTGCATAACCCCCCCATTATCACCCGAATTTGTTAATCAATTTAAATCAAATCCAGGCCAGTTAATCCCCAGCCCGGATACCGACGCGCGCTCGGTCGAGGCCACGGCGCGCGATCTCGCAGGCACCGATCCGGCGCTTGCGCAGGCGCTGGTTCAGGTTGCCAGGAGCGCGCGGCCCCGGTTCAAGGCGGCGATCGCTGCAGGGCTCGCCCAGGCTGCGCTGGCCTGCATGAACATCGACCAGCAGGCAGCGTTGCAGATCCAGCAGTCCGTGGCGGCCTTTCCGGACGGTCAGTTCCAGGCCCTGTTTGCCGCCGTGGTCGGCGATCTCTCCACTGCCGCCACCGCGGCAGCGGAGTCGGCCGCTTCGGGTTCATCGGGCAGCGTCGTTGTCACCAATCCCAATATTTCGCCCGCCGCCAAAACTCTGCCCGGCGGGGGTGGCGGCACGGCGGGCTTCTCTCCCGGCGTCTTTGCCGTCACCAGTCCCAGCAATTCGAATCGCGGCACATCGGGTTCGGTCGGCACGACGGCGGCCAATCCAGTAAGTGCGACACGCTAAGCCCTGTTCCAGCAACGCGCTGCTCGGCTGCCGGAAGATTGAAGACCGCCTATGAACTTTGCCAACCAGTTTCACAATCAGATCTTTCCGCAGTCGATCCGCAACGGGACGGGTCCGCAGGCGGCGTTGCTCGACGTCCGCGATTTCATCGCCCGTCAATGGCGTGTCATTGCCCTTGCCGTGGCTTTCGGCGTTCTTCTCGGAGCGCTCTACATCGCGGTTTCGCCAACGCTGTATACCGCGCAAGCGGACATGCTGATGGACACCAAGAGAGTGACCTGGACTCAGACCGAGATGGCGACCGACACCCGAACGGTTGAGGATGCCTCGGTTGACAGCGAGATCGAGACGACCAAATCGGAACGGGTGGCGATGATGGTGATTCGTCGTCTGGGCCTGACTGCAGATCCCGAGTTTGTCGGACAGCACGGTCTGGTGCGTCGTGTGCTGGCCCTGCTTCATATTACTTCAGCACCTTCCCATCCAGAACCCCAGCTATCCGAAGAAGAGCTGATGCGCCGCGCGCTGGGCGTCGTGAAAGGAAACTTGCGCGTCCTGCGGCTCGGACGCAGCTACATCGAGCAAATTCAATACACCTCGCTCAACCGCGACAAGGCCGCAAAAATCGCCAACGCCTTTGCCGACGCCTATATCGAAGACCAGCTGCAGGCAAAATACGAGGCGACCCGACGCGCCAGCGAATGGCTGCAGCAACGGATCGGGGAATTGCGCAAGCAGGCCAGCGACGCCTTCAAGGCCGTTCAGGACTACAAATCGGATAACGGGATCATCATTGGCGTCGACGGCAAGTTGGCGAGCGAGGTCGAGCTTGATCAGCTCGGCGCGGCTTTGGCCAAGGCCCGTGCCGACACGACTCAGGCCAAGGCAAAATTTGACCGGATATCCCGCGTTCTCGAGCAGCGCACCGATACCGGCAACTTTGATATTCCCGATCCTGTGGTGACGGACGCGCTCAGCAATCCAGTGATCACGCGGCTTCGCCAGCAATTTCTCGACGACCAGAACAAGGAATCCGAGTGGAGCAGCCGCTACGGCCCGGATCACACGGCGGCACGAAACCTGCGAGCGGAAATGGCCGGACTGCAGCGCGCAATCTGGGACGAGGTTTCCCGGATAGCGGAAAGCTACAAGAGCGAGCTGCAAATCGCCAAGAGCCAGGAAGAGGCCATCGACAAGCGGATGAAGGAGGTATTTCAGAGCTCCGGCTCGGCGCGTCAATCCCAGGTCCACCTGCGAGAGCTCGAGACTGCGGCCAATTCCTACCGCGGGATCTATGAGACGTTCCTGTCGCGATTTACCCAATCGGTACAGCAGCAATCGTTCCCCTCGACCGAAGCGCGCGTGGTCACGTTCGCGTCTTCTCCCTTCCTTCCCAGCTCGCCGAAAATTGCACTTTCGATCGCGCTCGGAGGGGTTTGTGGCCTGGGCTTCGGGGTGCTGTTGGCATTTGGTCGCGAGCAGCTGAACCGCCGGATTCATACCCGCGCGCAGATTGAGGAGCTGCTGAATACGAGCTGTCTGGCCGTGCTGCCGCTGTTCAGGAGCGAAAAGGGAGTTCTGGGTCGTCCCCGGCCAGTCGAAGGCTCGCAGGCGTTCCATCAGATTCTCGATGCCGCTCCATTTTCTGGAACCGCCGAGGCTCTCCGCTATATCAAGGTTGCCATCGATCTGCACCCGACGGGCGCCAAGACGATCGGGATGATCTCCGCGCTTCCCGGCGAAGGCAAGACCACCGTGGCAACCAGCTTCGCGGCCTTCGTCGCGAAAAGCGGCGCCCGGACGCTTTTGATCGATGCCGACCTGCGAAACCCCTCGATGACGAGGACGCTTGGTTATTCGAATGCACCCGGCCTGCTGAACGTGGTCGCCGAACATACCGACTACAAGGAACTCGTTATTTCGGATTCGAAGCTGAAGTTCGACTTCCTTCCAGCCTCGACCCGCATCAGGACCTCCAACAGCTCCGATATTTTGTCGTCACCGATCGTCAGGGACACGCTGAAATCGGCGAGTGCCGAGTATGACTACGTCCTGGTCGACCTGCCGCCGGTGCTCCCGGTCGTTGACGTCAAGGCGGCGGCCCATCTGTTTGACGCTTTCGTGTTAGTCGTCGAATGGGGCGCAACGACCTCCGATGAAATCATGAAGGCCGTGGCCGCCTCTCCCGTGCTTTCGGAGCGGCTTCTGGGCGTGATCCTTAACAAGGCCGATGAAGTGGTGATGCGGCGGTTCGAGGGATACTCCGATCGGCGCTACAAATATTACTCTGACGAAAAACTCACCAGCGAAGCGGCATAGCCACAGGCGCCCGCCATGTCGTTGAAACTCGCCATTCAACGGCTCGTCATGCTGGTGCTGGGCGGTTCCGGGTTGATTTGGGGATTTCTCGTCCTTCCGACCAGCGATGCGTCGGACGATCTTCGGTACATCGAAACCCAGCTGCTTCGGTCCGAGACCTTCGACAGCAAAGCTCTCGCCGTCGAGCTCTCCAGTCCGGCTGCAGAAGCAGTCAGCGCCTGCGACAGCTCCTCTCAAACGGCGTTGCTGCTGATCGAGATGCGACTGACCCAGGCAGCCTTGCGCGCGGGGGCTGTCGATGATTTTGATCGACACGCGAACTCCCTGGAAACCCGTTCGAAAGAGACGCTGGGCTGCGCGCCTCGCGATTCGCTGGTCTGGCTCGTGGCATTCAGCCTGAAGATCCTGCACGGGCAGTCGGACAAGCAGGCGCTGGATCTGCTCGAAATGTCTTACGAGACGTCGCCGAATGAAGCCTGGATCGGAATCCGGCGGATTATCGCCGCCATGCCGGTCCTTGCGCTGCTATCCCAGCCGCTGCAGGAGAAGGTCCTTGCGGAGTTCGAGCAGCTCGCGCGAAGCGGATTTGTTTACGAAGCTGCCCGCTCCTATGCCGGCGCCTCCACATCGACGCGTCCGCTGCTGCTTGATCGAATCCAGCGACTCGATGCCAGGGAACAAAAGCTGTTCTGGGATGAAGTTGAAAAAATGCAATCCTAGCGCGGCATTTCGTCGTTAGAGACACCCCGCCTCCATGATAGAACAGCCAAAGCAGGGACGGACGGATAGTGGCGAGCGGCTGGCCGATGCCAAAGATCAGGGATCAGCAATCGTCGAGGTTGGTCGTGAAATCGCTTGCGCCAATCTTGCTGGCGATCTGCTGGTCGGCGTTTTGGGCGACGCAACCATCGGCACAGGAAGCGGAACAGGATTCCCAGAGTGCCTCCGACGCATCGCTGACTGAACAGCAATGGCGTCAGCGCGTGGAGGATGCGCGGGCCCGATCCGCGGAGTTCGTCGCAAAGGCGAAGGCGGGCACGGCCGAGGTCGAATCCTCGAATGAAGAAGAGAAACTGGCCGATCAGCGCGCCATGAACGATCCCAGCCTGAGAGCCGGAGATATTGTTTCCACCAGCAAGGGATTTCTCGTCTTTCAGGGCCTCGAAGACGGCGAGCATCAATGGCGCGATTTCAGGAGCGCGACCGACTCGGAGATCGCCGCTTTGCATCTGTCGACGCCAAAACATTAGCTGGTCGATCAGCACGCTTCACAGCCGCGGATTCTACGGGCGCAATTTACCCGCTCAACGGGACAACCCGCTCAATTCCCGCGCAAGTTTAACCCCAAGCGCTTCGGCGTTGCCGCATCAGGACGAAATTCTGGCGCTTTCCGAACAAACGGCGCCCGGAGCCGTCCCGCGCCGGGGGATTCCTGGTCGAAATTCCGGAACTCGCGCCCATTTCAAGGGCAGCAGAGGAAATATGGCAGCAAAATGAATGGGTTTAATGATTCAGATTAACAGAAAGTTGCATCAAATTTAGCTCTCGTCCGAATTGCGGAACTCGTTTTAATTTGTTAAAAAAGGATTAAAGGCGCCTATTATTTGTTAATATTATGTACTGGAGTTCCAAACATGGCCGAGTTGGCTGGTGTCCGAACAAATACGGCACTTGCAAGCGTTTCCGCGGTCCGGCCGGTCGGATTTTCGCGGAAACGGATCCTTGACATTATCCTGGCCGGTTCGGCCATCGTTTTACTCGCTCCTTTGCTCACGCTCTGCTTCCTCGCCTGTCTGTTTACGTCACCTGGGCCTGCAATTTTCCGGCATCGCCGGGTGGGCTTTGGCGGCAAGCGTTTCGACTGTTTCAAGTTCCGAACGATGGTGCACGATTCCCAGGATTGTCTCACGGATTATCTCGCATCGAATTCCGAAGCCAAGAATGAGTGGGAGGCAACCCACAAGCTTCAATTTGACCCGCGGGTGACGGCGATCGGGGCGATCTTGCGGAAGACCAGCCTTGATGAACTGCCGCAGCTCTTCAACGTTCTGATGGGGGAGATGAGTATTGTGGGTCCCCGCCCCGTAACCGAAGAGGAGCTGTTCAAATATTCCAACAGCGCCGGAGCCTATCTGTCATGCCGACCCGGCATTACCGGCCTCTGGCAAGTCAGCGGCCGCAGCGGGACCACCTACAGCAAGCGCGTGGCGTGCGATTCCTACTATGCCGCCAATTGGTCGATGACGCTCGATTTGAAGATCCTGCTGGTTACGCTTCCGGTTCTGCTCAATGCGGATAATGCCTATTAGAAACGCGATCGACCGATATCGGTCGATCGTCGGCGAGTGGCTGCGACATTGTTGTGCGTGACCACGCAAATCCGGTGCCTTGAGTTTCATTGCGTGGCTTTCGACTGCCGCGCCGCTATTTCGCATATCGAACATCGATGGAAAGAATGACCGATCTTCCGCATTCGACCAGATCCGCAATCGAGCTGCCGAATGGCCGCGGAGCCCGGCTTGCGCTGAACTCTGCGAGCAGAAAACTCACCGCATACTCGCTGGGTACGCTGATGGTGGTGGCCATGGTCAGTTGGTGCGGCTTCCTATCCTGGGGACTGATCTCCCTGGCGCAGTGGCTGCTGGGCGGAATTCATTGATCTTGCAGGCTGGGCGCGAGGCCCACGAAGTGGCGCCGGCAGGACCTGAAGCCGCGTTTTCTTCACGCGAACCGCTACCATTTCGCTCGAATACGTTATAGCTTCGCCGGGTAGCGAAAATTTAATCTTTGGGACGACAATATCCGACCTGCCGAGAAGCGTTCATCCAACGGCCGCTGTGTCCTCGCCTGAGTTTGGGTATCCCGATGTACTGGCGGCTTTCTGTGCCCATTTGCATCATTGTTGCCGGCGTCATTGCGGCGGGCAGCGCGGATGCGCGAACACAGACGCTGCCGGACCCCCATACGCTGACATCGATTGTTGAATCGGCGCCGACGCTGGCCCCGTTTCAGCACGTCCGATTTTGCCTGCGTTACCCTGCCGAATGCAAACCCAGTTCTGCGGCCCAGCGCATCGAGCTTGATATCCACACGATGCAACTGCTTGACTGGGTCAACCGGGACGTGAATCTTTCGATCACCCCCCAGATCAAAGCCTATGATGCAGACCTGGCGGACGGCTGGACAATCGATCCAGACAGCGGCGACTGCAACGATTACGCCGTAACCAAGCGGCACGACCTGATTGCAAGAGGGCTGCCTTCAGGGGCGCTGCGGCTGTCGGTGATCAAAACCCCTTCCGGAATCGGCCACCTTGTCCTGGTCGTGGCGACGACCAACGGAGACCTGGTTTTGGACAACCTTACTTCGGCAATCCGCCCCTGGCAGATCACTGAATACCGATGGCTCAAAATTCAATCGGCCACGGACCCGCGGCTCTGGAACGAGGTCAAGTCTCCGGAAATCGGGCCGATGGCGTCGCAATCGGCCAGGCTGCGCGTCGCCGACCGATAGCCTGATGCAGCCCTGATTTGTTGCCGCGAGAGCGGCAGCGACCGCTAATTTGAATGACGCTATTGGTCGGGCATCTGTAGCGCCACCAGCGCCGGCCGATCCGGCGTGGCCGGTCGAGCCGAATTCCGTCTCCGCCGATGACGGTCCCGTTTCGCGACTGCCATTGCGAGCCCGCAGCCAAGCAAAATGGCGAACACGACGAAAAAGCCCGGAATTTGCAGGGAAAAATCCACAGTCGAGTGCAGGTAAGCAAGGGTTGCTATTCCTGCGATCGCCGAGAGCGTCCGTCGATCGGTCCGGTCGGAGGCGTTGATCGCAGCCTTGATCAGGATAACGACCGAGAAGGCGGCGCCGATCGCGACGGTGGCGGCGACCGGGATCCCCATTTCGAAAGCAATTTCCAGGATGGTGGAATGCGCATAATCCCACACTCCCCAGCTCCAGAGATCACCGCTGCGGAACACGGGAAACATGTCCGGGAACGTGCCGGCTCCCGAACCAAGCAGCGGTCGTTGCCAAATGGCTTGCAGGCTGGAATGGTAGACAGACAGCCGGTTTTCGTCCACCAGCCCTTGGCTCGCAAGCCGGCCCAACCTGCTTACCCAGACGATGGTGACCGCGGATGCGACCAGCGCGAAGGCCACGATGTAGAGACGTGGCAGTTTCCATTTGTTGGCAACCATGAGCGTCAGCGCAACGACAAGGCCCATGGACGAGCAAAGCAGTCCGGCCCGCGAGCCGGTCAGCAGAAGCGCGATTGCGCATACCACGGCGGCAGCCGAACGCAGGATCACTTTCAGCGCCATTTCCTCGTTGCTTCGGGACATGAGCAGGATGCGGAGGTCGGAAAAGCGCATCGACTGTCCGGAAGAAGCAGCCAGGCAAAACCACAGGATCATGCCCATTCCAACATAGGTCGCCGCGGTATTGTGATTGACGAAGGTTGCCGTCAGATATCCACGATAGGCGACCTTGGTGGTCCAGAGCAGGGTATCCGGAGCGATCAAAAGCGCGGCAACTCCGTAGGACGCATAGGCCAGGATCGAATATGGCGCGAACCGGATCAGTTTCTCGCTGCTCCGGCGCGACGTTCCGACCAGAAAGCCGCTAACGAACGAGGCCGCAAACAGCAGAAAATGCCCGATCGCGAGCGACGGTATCGCGGCACGGCTGGAAATCCGAGGCAGCGTATCAAGGCCGAAGCTTTCGTTGGCGCGCAGCCAGATCGGATCATTCAATGGTTCGATGGCATGCGGAATAACCTGAATGGCCGCTGCAAGGGCGTAGGTGCCGCACAGGACGGCAAAGCCCAGCAGCAACCCGCCTTGGGCTCTTTGCATCGCCGGCGCCGCCGCGCCGCACAGGACACCGAATGAAAGCAGGATCGTCCAGACCACGACCCAAAACAGATCTACCGATCCAAAAAACAGCGGCGCCAGAACCAGCGCCGCTATTGTCGTCCAGAGCTGGACGGATCTTAACGTCCCGACCGGAAATTCCGGTTGCCGCGATCCAATCGTGACTTTCAGCTTCAACCTGTTAGTTGGTGTGACGCGCCACGCTCACGGCAGTCACCGAGTTCGCCCCCTGCGTCACCGTGCTCGTCGAGTTGTTGATCAGCGTCAGCAGCTTGTAGTAGTCGACGACCTTGGCGTTGGCGACATACATCACGTCCTTGGTGTGCATCTGGAAGCCGGCCGCGAGCAGCATGCCCGCCGGGTCGCGCAGGTTGACGCGATAGATGGTGGGTATTTTGTCAAACGTGAATCGCGTGGTGTCGACACCCATTTTTTGCAGGAAGTGACGATCCTCATAACGATACACGTAGACCTCGGCAGGGTCGGATTGCTGGTCGTTGAGGCCGCCCGCCTTGCCGATCGCCTGGGCGAGCGTCAAGGTTTCGACATCGAACGGAATTTCCGAGTTGAAACCAAAGACGTTTTGATTGAGCGCCCCGAGCGCGGTGAAGGTGGGCGCTTCATGGGTGATGAAGATCACGTCATTGGCTCGAATGAAGATGTTTTCGCGGGGGTCGTGAACGACGCGGCTGAGCAGCACGCGGACCCGCTTGCCGTCACGCTGCAGCGTGACGTAGCTTTCGATCGCCTCGAATTTGGGGCCACCCGCCCGCGCGATTAGCGCCAGCAACCTTTCGCCGACGCTGTTGAGCGCCAGCACCCCGGGGGTGTTGACATCGCCCAAAACGCTGACGACGCTCGAATGCTGCTGATTGAGGCTGATCACCACTTGGGGCTCGATGGCACGGTTCCGCAACCGGGCCACCACCGCCTGCTGGATTTCAGGTATGGTTCGACCGGCGGACGGAATTTCGCCTGCGTAAGGAATGTAGATGCTTCCCTTCTGGTCGACGGCCTGGGGCGGCAAATCGACGAAGTTCCCGGGCCGCGCGCCTGCGGCTTGTCCGGGCGTGAAAAGCCCGCCCGGCGCGGCTTCGAAGATCGACACGTTGAGGACGTCGCCTACACCAACCACCTGATTCGGCTTGGGACGCTTGTCCGGAAACTCGCCGGTGAACGTGATCAAGTTGGGTTGGGAGAGAAATCCGATGGTATCCTTGGAAACATCGACCAGCGCGTAGGGCAGAGGCGCCGAGGAGCGAATGCCGGCGGTCGCGTATCCATTGACGGCGTCGCTGTTCGGCCCCGTACCAGGAAGCAGCGTGCATGCCGGCAGCAATGCCGCGGCACCGACGGCCAGAAGTACAGAACGCAGTCGCTTTAACATCCCCACGTGCCCCACCAATCGCCCGAAAATCGAAATGGTCCCCGCGGCAGCCCTAACGGCAATCTGTGACCGAGGGATACTCGCCCGAAGCCGGTGCAAGCGCTCTGCTTGAACATCGTTGTTGTCAGCTTCAAGTCCAAGCGCCGCCCCCGACCACCGTGCTCGAATTCTGGTAAATTTGCCGTTAAATTCACAAGCCTCGACCGGGCTACCCAGACTCAACCCTATAGTCCGGACCTGGTGCTTGATAGGTCTGTCACGGCCTGTGAAAAAGGTTTGGCGGCGCTCGTGACATTTGGGCCACAGCCCGTTTCGGGGCGGGCCGCCGATGGCAAAACCTGGCTGTCGCAACGACTCGATCGATTGCCGGACCAACTGACGCACCGCATCATTTTGCCGATTCGAGTTACGGGTTCTGCGCTACCGCGCCCTGGTGGTCAATGATCGTGAGCCTTGGAAAGTCCGGCCGGTAGCGCAGCCGGCGCCGCTGCACGGAAAGGACGACCCAGATAGAAACAAGCCAAACCGAGACCCAAATTAAATCCGTAATCATCGCTCGTGCATCCAAAGCCAAACCCGCGGGCTGTGTGGGCCCGCAGTGCCTGAAGGCTAATCTGCGAAGATGAAAGGAGAGCGTAGTTGTCGCGCGGCATTCGAGCGGCTTTGTTTTCAGTGCCTTAACGACAGGACTTCGGACGACCTCGGGCCGGTTTCGGCACCCTGTGATCACGACCTCCGGGCTTCGCCGGAACTGATTCTCGATCAACGCAGGGCTATTGCTCAGACGTTCGGTCGCGAGCCGTTGCTTCTAACCCGGAATTAATCCTTCTTGTTCATCCTGTATGTGACCGTCTGGTGGTCGCCTGTGTGAAGCAGAGCCGTCGCTGATCTCAACCCAGCGGCGGCTTTGGTGCAATGCCGAACGAACTGCAGGATCTTGAAAGCCCCGAACCGTTCCAAAATTTGCTGCAATTGGCCGCAACCGTCGCTTGATCGGTTGATGATTCGCTTCGGCCAGCTGCCGCGTATCATGCATTGGCCGTCGAGAAATCCCAGCCTTGATGAGTCGTCGGTAACCGCGTGTTTCCAATGACGTGTGTTCTCTGCTGTGGGGGATCTTCTTCCGGACAGTCGTTAGCAAACTCAACCGCAAAGGTTTTCCGATGGGATACGCAGCCATTGCGCTCGCGGTGGTGGGATTTGGGCTCGGCGTCACGTTCCGCTTCAAGGTCCTGCTGCCAATCCTGGTCCTTTTGCTGATCGTTTCGATTGTCTTCACCGCGGCGCAAGGCTTCAATTTTCCGCGCGCGGCCCTGGCCGTTATCGAGGTGCAAAGCATCGTTCAGGTCGGATATTTCTTCGGCGTCGTATTGCGAGCCGTCGTGGCCGGCATGCGCCGCACGCGTCCGGTACTCTGACGGCGCAAAAAGCGCGTGATCGCCGCTCGGCCTCCATGCGGGCTATTGCTTTTGACAATCGGAATAGAACGTCCCGTTCGCCGCGTCGGTCCGCTCCAGGCATTGCAAAGGATCCGTGACCTCGCCGGCTATCGTGAAGTCATAGGCCTGACTCTTCAAAGCCAGAACGTAACGTCCCGGAGGCAGCGTGAAGTCCGGATTTTCCGGCTGGATCAACAGCATTTCCGGATTGCCTGCAATCGGCCGCACGCGGTATTCGAAAGCGGTATTCCGAATACTCCACTCGTCCGATACCTCTGAATAGCTTGCCTTGCCCTTGGCGTCGAAAGAAAGCGCACGGACGACGCGGGCCACGACCCGGACATCAACCCGGTCGGGGGCATTCGCCGCAAGGTCGCGGCGGAACGCCACGAATTTGGCGTGACCATCGGGCAGAGTCGTCCGGCTCTCCTTCGATACGGGGGTAGACAAGGCGACTCGCTTGTCAGGGACCATGATCGGAAGCGGATCGAGTTCACTGAGCTTCCCGTTGTTCAAGACATAGATTCCGTAGTCGCTCGGTATCGCAAACGGAAGCGCCGGCGAAGGCGCGGCGACCTTTGTTTCGGGCGGTGGGGCGACCGGCGGCGCGCTGGCAACCGGCACCGGCGCCTGCAATGCCCTTGGCACGTAAAGCAAGCCCGCAAGTCCCGCAGCGATCAGAACACCCGCAGCGACCGAGGCCGCCCGCCATAGTCGAAAGGTCTTCCTTCGTTCCCCGAATCTCGAAGGTAGCGGCTTCCACTCGGCGTCCATGTAGTCGCCGGGATGGCTCGAGACGACCGTGACCTGGGACCTCGCGGAAACCTCCGGTCCGACCGTCAATGCCATGGAAGGTGGCGGAGGCAACAGCCGCTGCTCCTGATCGCCGCGCTGGGAGAATTGCTCGACCCCCTTGATCGCAATTTCCAGCGCCGACTGCAGGCGCTTGCGCTCTGCCTCATCGGTGCCGGGCAAATTATGCGCGAGCTTGCTGCGCGCGAACTCGTAGACCGCGAAGCGAAGCTGGGTCGGGTCCTGTTTGACCGTATTGATCATCTGCGCAAGAATCAGCGCGAATTCGACCTCCTGGAGGGGAGGCGGGTCTGTCTCGTCGTTGTCAATGGTAACGATTTCGGGCTTCATCACTGACCTTGGCCGACCATCTGGCAGTCTACCGGAGTGGAAATTGCGCGGCAACCAGCTGAACCGGCGGCATTTTTCGATGATAGAAGTCGCCTGCCGTCACATTGTGGGATAAGGTTCTTGGCGAACCGCCGAAACCTGCAGTAAAGTTGAGCAGGTCGAGGCTCGCCGGTCAGTCTTTTCGAAGGAAGCGATATGCCGCAAATCTTGAAGGTTGCGTTTGCCGCCACTGCGGTTGCGGTGGCTGCCCTCAGCCTGCCGAGCGACGCCGCCGCCCATGGCCGCCTGTATCCTCTGACCCGATGCGGACCGGATCTTGCCTATCTGTGTCCTATTCTTGGCTACTACGATGCGCCGCCGTTTCACTACAATCTTGCCATCTACCCCGGCTGCATCCGGACCCAGATCGTGGACACGCCCGAAGGCGCGCGTCGCCGCCGTGTGCTGGTCTGCGGCTGATTTCCGGGCCTTGTCGCTGCATCCCTGAGCTGAGAGTTGCCGAAATCCCGAGCCTGGGTGCGTTCGCCTATCGGACGGCGCCGTTGCCCGGCCTCGTCCTTGGAGTTGTAACGGCCGCAGGCCGGTTGTCGGGCCGGCCCGGATTGTTGACCATGGGCTGCGTCAGGCCCCGCGTCGGATTGATCCCGTTGTTGCGAACCAGATTGCCGTTGGCGTCGCGGGCGTTTGACACCCCATTCTGCACCTGCGCGCGTGCCGCCGTCAGACAAGCCAGCAAGCCGAATATCACCCAAGCAGACTTCATTTCCGATCCCGCCTCCATCGTAACACGTATCCACTCTAGATCATTGATCGGGGCAATACACGGCGTTATTGCCGCAGGGACTCGTGCCGAACCGGCCGAGATGGCAATGCGCTCAACGGACAGGACGTTGCCGGTGGAACAATGCCCCGAACGGCCAACCAATCGGTGGCGCTTGGGCCTGCCGTGAACTAAGATCGGCGATCGCAGAATTGTACGAACTCAGAGAGCTGTTCGCACAGTCAATCGGTGTTCAGCCAACCCCAAAACATCGGACATGGACGATAGTCGGACGAGCAACCCACCATCGCCTGCCTTCGACCTGCTGAACCAGCCATTTCGAATTCTCGGCATCGATCCCGCGGCAACCTCGCAACGGGTGCTCGATGCATTCGAGATGGCGCGGCGCAACTATGTCGCGACCGACGAAGTCCTGAGCGGCGCGCGTGACGACCTGCTCGATCCGTCGCGACGACTGGACTGCGAACTCGCCTTCCCGCTCGACGGCCCCGCCGCAGAGGTACCGGCCCTGTTCGCGGCGCTGACTTCGGAATCCTCGATCAGCGAGTTGCTCGCGACGGCCGACCGACTGGCGCCGCTGGCGCGGGCCAATTTTACAGCCCATGCCGCAGCCCGCCGCCCGGCCAGTTCCGCGCTGCTGTTCGCGCTGGTCGAGTCGCACGTGTTTATCGATTCGACCCAGATTTTCGAGACGCTGAAGCGGTTCAGAACGGCGGCTGCGATCCCCGCGCCAGCGCTGGTCAGCGTCAACCAGGGCCTGGAGAAATTGCTATCCGCGCATGCCAGAGCGGCGCTAGCCGGATTCGAGCAGGTCGATCAGGCGATCGAACCGGTGCTGGGCTGCACCGAGCGGGTCCTTGAGCGGGGCGGTGCCTATCTGTCCGTGCTTGGCCGCCTGCTGGAAAACTATCGCGAGTTGATAAGAGCGGCACAGGCTGATTGCGTCAACGAGATCGAGATTGCCGGCCGGGCGCTGCAGCAGCGACCCGGCGAGAGCGCGTTGCTGGAGCGGCTGGCGCGTGCGCTGCACGACTGGGTGGTGCTGGGCCGGCCCCTGATGCTCGTCGAGCCGACGACCGGGATCGGCCGGCCAGAGCTGGAATTGGCGCCCAAGGTGGTCCGGCTACTGACCGCCGACCTGGCGAGCCGCGGCCAGTATGACTGCGCGCTTCAGCTCGCCTCGATCGGGACCGATGCGTTCCTGCTGATGCCCGCCGTTGTCGGTGAGCTCCGCCAGGACATCGAACTGATTGCCCGGCTGGCCCAGCAGGCCAAACTGGAGCCGCTGCTTGATCTGATCGACCGGCTGCAAGGCGCGCCTGCGGCCGTCATCGCCGCCTTGACGGCGGGGCCATTTGGCGAGGCCTCGCCGCAGCCGGCAAAAGCCCTGTGGGATAAATTTTTGGCAGTGCTCAAGGCGACCGATGCGACGAAACCGGTGGAACCCTGGAGGTTCGTGCGCAATTTTGCGATGCACTTGAGCGGCGATCATGGGTCGACGGCCGGCGCTGCCTCGCTGCTGATCGGCCTGGTCCGGCACGGCGAGGCTGTCGGGGTTAACCCGGAAATCGTTCAGGCGCTGCGCCAGGACCTCGCCGCGCTCAGGCCGGGCGGTCGCAAGCCAGCCTCTGCGCCCGGGACCAGGGCGGGACGCCGCTCCAGGGCCCTCGCAGCCGCGCTGGCAGGGCTGGCACTGGTGGCGGGGATATCCGCCTTCGCGTTCTATGAAGGCGCTGGCCGTCTGCCGCAGGGCTGGCTCCACGCGCTCTCCAGCAGGCCCGGCGAGGTGGCACCCTCCTACCCCGAAACAGCGCCTGCAGTCGGCACCGCGCAGCACCTCGCCCTGCCTGGTGTCCGCTACTGCCACTACCAGGCGGCGCGGCTGGAAATCATCAAGCAAGCCGCCCGCAGCCCCGAAGACGTTCGTGCCTTCAACCTGCTCGTGGTCGATTACAATTCGCGCTGCTCGGACTTTTTCTATCAGGACAAGGATCTGGCGCAGGTGAACGCGGAGGTCGCCGCGCGCCGAACCCAGATCGAGGCCGACGCCAGAAGAATTATGGCGGGCTGGCCCGGACATGCCCCGGACGGTTCGAATTCGCGCTGATCGCCCACAGGACGCCGTCGTTTGCGGCCGCACTGTCCGAACCGGCGGATCGACCTGGCGACCATGGCAAGATTCCCCGGTAGCCCCTTGGAGTTGGCAGGGAATTTGCGATGACGGTAGCAAACCAAGCCAATTGGTCCAGTTTGTACCACACCGGAGCAGTTATGCAGGACTATCGGTATTATTATGAAACAAAGGCGAACCAAGGCCGGCGCCGTCACCGATCTAGCCCGGCGTATCAGGCCGAAATGACGCGACGCGATGCGTTAAGACTGCGGGCCATGATCACTGAAATCGAGCACTCCATCATGGCGCTCGAACGCAGCATCGAGGCCGAACAGGAACTGGCCGGCGTTGATGACCGGCGCCACCTTGCCTATCCGATGTCGGCGCGGGCCATGGAAGCACGCCTTGAAAATCTCGGGATCACCCGGGCGGCGCTGGTGAGCCGGCTGTCCAGCCTTGAAGAGCCGCCAGCTGCACTGGAAGCAACGGTCTAAGTGCTAAGTGGATCTCAAAATCGAACGGCGGAGCGTGAGCCGGTCGGCGCGCGCCCGCGGGCGTCATATCGCTGAAGTCGGCGGTCAATTCCACCACAAGAACCAAGAAGGGGTCATGTTGTAGTGTTTTCCGGGTGCGCCATAGTTACCCGGCCCAACATAGGGCCCATAGAAGGCGCCGTCCCCATAGACCCATTTGGCGACCAGAGGCCGCCCGGGCGGCCGATAGCACACGCCGTTCGCCTCGCAGATCACTTTAACCTCCTGGGCGAGCGAGGGGCCAACAATCGGGTGGGCCTGGTTGAACAAGGGAGCTGCCGACGCACCGGAGGCCGCCGAACCTACTGCAACAGCAAACAGGATTGCCTTCATCGTGACTACCCTAAACGTACGGAACGACCAAAGAACGCCATCAAGCGTAACCCGGTTCACTTAAGGAAAAAAGAAAAATGCGGGCCCGGCCGGCTTCCATATTCCCGCTTTTTGTAAGCTGTTGCTTTCCTGCATGTTAATTGGGTTCGTTTTGCCAAACTTCCGAAAACCTTCTTCAGCTTTCTAGGGAGCGTTCCGCACACTTGGTTTTGACCCCAAATATTGAATCCCAGTATTGACCCCAATTCCTCGCACCGCCCTTGTCGCCTGATCAGCGCAAGTTCCCTTGTCTTCCTCCTGGACCACACCATCACTTCAAGCCTGCGAGCAGCCGGATTGCCCGGTCTCGCCGTGCGGCGGCCCGTCTCTCATAGTCCGCTAATTTGACCAGTTCCGGCAGCGCCCGCCGCATTGCTTCCAAGGTTCGCTCGGGGCCCGTTGCCGGCACTGGCATTGAGGCCAAGAAGTCTTCCGGTTCTGGCTCGGGCGACTTGGGCGGGCGGCCTCGCCCGGACCAGGTGTCCCTTTTGATGAGCCGGAGGACTTCGCGGGGGTTGGTCGGGAAGAACCACGACACCTCGAGGCTGCCGAGGCTTTCCCACCCGCTCGATCAGGGCAAGCCTGGCGCGCCGCGCCCGGTTCAGTTCGATGTCGGCTTCGGCGGCGCCGCGGGCGTGGGCCAGCGCGATGTCGTCGGCGCCTTCACCGGCCAGCCGTTGGGCCAGCGCCTCGATCTCCGCGAGGGCTGACCCGCGGGTGGCCACCGAGAACAGGCCGTGGCGGATGGCATTCCCGCGGGAGCGTTGCTTGCCGGCGGCCGAGCGTGGGCCGGTGCTTTTGGCCGAGTTCTTGCGGTTGGCCTCGATCTGGCGTTCGGTTGCCATTTCAGGCCGCCGTCTGCTGCTCGGCATCACCGCTATCGATCACCGCCGGCTCTTGCGCAATCTGATTGGACTTGAGGCGAAGCCGGTTGGCAAAACCGCTGTTGCGGTAGTCCATGACGAAGCGGAGCTCCTTATCGAGCCGCGCGCTCGCCATCGCGAGCGACCGGTCGAGATACTGCAGGTGATTGACGCTGAGCTTCATCGCTTCGGCCTCGATCGCGGATTCGTCGAGCACAAAGCGACCGAGAAGATCCGCAACTTCCTTTTTCGCGGCCGGGTCATTTTCAAGCCAGCCCTGAGCCAGTTCGTTAACCTCTTTCTCGGGGTTGATCTGGCGTAATCCACTTCGCGAAGTGGCCAAGAGATGCCCGAGCAGTTTGCGCAACGCCGGACCATAGGCCAGCTGGATGGTGCTGATCCTCAAACCGCGCTGCCGCTTAATGTCCCAGACCAGGGCCACAATGTCCTCGACAAAGTGTTCCTCGATCACGCCTTGCGGTTGGATCTCGAAATACATCCTTGTCCGCAACGCCAAAAATTCGGCGGGCGATTCCGAGCGCAGCAGCGGCAGTTTGGTGGACTTTTGTTGTGTCATACTCATTACTCCAAGAAGCTAAATCATTGATCATTCAACCGATCCTCCGGGTTTCGATTTAATTTCTTAATAATTTCTTAATAATCCGCCTTTGACCGGTTCTATTTTTGTTCTTGTTAGCCGCTGATGCGGCCCAGCAACGCTTCGGGCCCGGCCAGCCGTCACCAAACGAAGCGATTTTGGCAAGTGGTGCGGGTGACCATAGGTTTCTGACAGATCGCGCCAGGGGATCGCCCGGGCATAAAACCCAAAACTTCCGTTCAGAAGCCGCCGGTCGTCATCAGTTCCAAACGAATGCCTTCAATCGGCAGACCGGGACCGTCGAAAAAAGAACTTTGGCCGGTGTCGTCAGGCGTCACGTTCGTTCGTCCTTAGCATTACAGTTGTCTTTTTGCTTTGAGGTGAGCGCGTTGAGCGGCGGCCTGGTGAGCCCTTCGCCAGAATGACCATGCGATGACATGCGCGGGTTGA
>Ga0208849_1000066_pt1 | contig 100890 bp, 80 predicted proteins | sample NGESurdeep072012_10_FD_184470 | JGI IMG/M metagenome (GOLD analysis project Ga0208849, IMG submission 184470) | Arctic peat soil microbial communities from Barrow, Alaska - NGEE Surface sample 53-3 deep-072012 (SPAdes) | ecosystem: Environmental > Terrestrial > Soil > Wetlands > Peat ...
GAATGTATGCTGAGCTTCAGGTTTTCCGGCAAACCGTATTGCTTCACCGCGTATGCAATCGCCGCCACGTCCAGCGCCATTTCGCGCTCGAATTGCTTCACGTCGCCCGCGTAATCCACGCCCTTGTTGAATCGCCCGCTGAACTTCGGCGCAATCGTCTGCACCGGAATCACCTCGTCTGCAATCGCCGCCAGAATAATTAGCAGCTCCACGGGGCTTTGCGCGCGATCGGTCTCGTCCATCGAAACTTCAGAGATAAAGTTCCCCGCGCCTTTCGCGCTGAGCACACGCCGGTGCACTTCCGCGGCCTTTTTCACAGCGGCCAAAAACTTCTCCGCAGTCGCTCGCAAGATTGCCGGCGTAATCTCGAAAGCCTCATCCGCCCCCGCCAGTTCAATGCTTCCATCGAGCTCCGGATGCCGCTTCACTAAGCTCTCGATGTCCGCGGCCTGGGCCGGCTGCCCAATGAAATCGGCCACATCGAATGTAAAAAAATCGCACGGAGCAAGAAAGCGGTCCACGGTTGCGTCTGTGATGTGGTCGGCGTCGCAGTAGTAGGGCAGCTTCCACCCGAGCGCCTTCACCGCTGCATTTGCAGCCTGCCGCACGGACGCCGGCTCGGAGCCGATGATCAAGTGCTCGCGGTTCGACTTGTTCCAAACCGGTATCACTTCAACACCGTGGTCCAGCGCCTTCACGCACGCCTGTAATTGCGCCTTGGCCTGGTGCGCGAATCTGTCACCCGTGCCAACCGAGTATTTATTCAGCTTCAATCCTTCAGTCCCCATGTTCTACCCATTTTTCGAATTCTGTAATTCAGCGGGTTCTTCTTTAGCGTCTTGCCGGCTTCTCACCCAGCATCGCTGTGCGCCAGCGCGGGTGCTGCGGAGCTCTCAAATCGCTTGCGGTACGCCCAGAGCCCCAACCCCGGATTCGCCACGAAGAAAATCCGTTCGCCGCCCGCGTCGTTAAACCCATGCCGCAGCTTCTTCGGATCGTACCGCGCCGTCATCGTCTTCAAATCTCCGTACTCGAATCCCACCCCTTCTATTTCCAGGCGAGTCAACTCGCCGGGGCACCACCGGATCGTGAATCTGCCCTCCGACGATGCGTGAATCAAGTGCGCTGCCGCGCTCAGATCCGCCGCCAGATCGGCATTCTCTTCCACCGCCTTCAGCGTTGCAGGCGTGCCGTGGTAGCCGTACTTGCGTATCAACGCATCGATCCCCTTGTCCTCGCCGAACTCCTTCACCCCCGGCGCCAGAATAATCAGCTCCGCTCCGTCGGCCAGCGCCATGCGCGTCCGATACACCGCCTTGTTGCCAATCCAGGTGCTCTGGAACTCCTTCGGATCCAGATAAACAACCGCCTTCTTGATCGGCTCGTCCAGCATCTCAAAGTTCACCTTCAGGCTCAGCTCCGCCGCCTTGAGAAAGCATTCCAGATCGTCGCCGATATACAGGCCGCGCATCGCCAGTCGGCCGTTCTTTCCGCGCCCCACCACCGTCTGTACGTACACGATGGGCAAATTGCTTAAGAATTGTTCGCTGGCGCGATTCAGCACGTTACGCACGGGGTTCTCCGCGCGTCCCATGATCCGCTCCATTCCATACACCGCGCCCAGATAGTGGCTGCGATTGATCCCCTCGCGGCCGCCCGAGCCAATCAAAATGTTCTTCGAGTGATTCGCCATGCCGATCACTTCATGCGGCACCACTTGCCCGATCGAAAGAATCAGATCGAACCCGCCCTGCGAGATCAGCTTGTTCACCTGCGCCGGCCATGTGTAATTCAGCTTGCCTTCCGATTGTTCGCGGATATACTCAGCCGGCAACTCGCCCAGCGTCTCCACGCCCTTCCGCCAGTTGTGAACCCGGAACAGCTCCTGCGGCATCTTCCCAAACATGTGCGCGATCTGGTCCGGCCGCATCGGCGTATGCGTCCCGATCGCGGGTAGCACCGCCTTCAGCCGCTCGCCATAGTGTTCCCATGCATACCGCGTCAGGTCGCCGGCCCGCGAGTGCTCGCGGCTTTGGTCGGGCGGCACAGCCAGCACCTTCGTCCGCTTGCCCAGCTTCCCGAGGCTCTCCACAAGCAGCTCTTTCAGTTCCTTCTCTGAGAGATCGGTCTCGGTGCTTCCCACGGAACAAAACAGGCTCATCCGTCAAACTCCGCTGTTGCTCGATCCTGCGTGCCCCATCCTCGCCGGGCTCTTGTTTTTCCGGCTAGCGTGGAGACCATGTCATGCTCACACCCGGCCCATGTAGAACTACAGCCGGTACGCTTTCTTCACCAGCTCATAAGTCAATTGGTGCGCCACTTCGTGTGCTTCATCCTCGTCTAGCCGGTGCTCGGCCACCAGCCGGCCCAGAAACGCGCAATCCACGCGCCGCGCCACATCGTGCCTCGCCGGAATCGAAAGAAACGCCCGCGTGTCGTCGTTGAATCCCACGGTGTTATAAAAGCCTGCCGTCTCCGTCGCTTGCTCTCGGAAACGCATCATCCCCTCAGGACTGTCATGAAACCACCACGGCGGTCCCAGTCGCAAACACGGATAGTGTCCGGCCAGTGGCGCCAATTCGCGGCTATACGTCGTCTCGTCCAGCGTGAACAGAATGATTGTCAGGTTCCGCTCGTTGCCGAACCGATCCAGCAGCGGCCGCAGCGCATCTACATAATTGGTGGGGCGGGGAATGTCGGCGCCCATGTCCCGGCCATAGCGCTCAGACACAAAACGGTTGTGGTTGCGCACGCTCCCCGGGTGAATCTGCATCACTAAACCATCTTCCACGCTCATCCGCGCCATCTCTGTCAGCATCTGAGCGCGGAACAACTCCTGCTCGCCCGCATCCGCTTTGCCCGCCATCACCTTTGCGAAAAGCGCCGCCGCTTCTTCCTGTGGCAAATCCGTCGTCCGTGCCGTCGGGTGTCCATGATCGGTCGAAGTGCAGCCCAGCGCCTTGAATCGCGCGCGCGCCTTCCTCAGCGAGTTTAGATAGCCTTTCCACGTCGCGCTGTCTTCGCCGTTCTGCTCTCCTAGCTGCGCCACCAGGCCGGCAAATCCCTTGAACTCGGGATCGACAACCTGATCGGGCCGGAATGCCGGAACAATCCGCGCCTTCCACCCCGAATCGCGAATCGCCTGGTGAGCCTTCAGCCCGTCCAGCGCCGACTCGGTGGTCGACAGCACCTCAATATTGAATCTCTCGTAGAGCGCCCTGGGCAGAAACTCCGGAGTATGCAGCTTCTCCGCGATGGTGTCGAAATACAGATCGGCAGTTTGCTCGCTCAAGCGCTCCTTGAATCCAAACAGCTCCTGGAAAGCAAAATCCAGCCACATGCGTGTCGGCGTGCCGCGGAACAGATAATAATTCTTCGCAAAAATCCGCCATACCTTGCGGGGATCCTTAATCGCCGCCTGCCCGATACCCAGGTCATCCATCGAAATGCCCTGGCTGTAGAGCATGCGAAATACATAGTGGTCGGGCTGCACAAAGAGCGTCGCCGGATCTGGAAACGGACCGTTGTCGGCAAACCATGCGGCCTGCGTGTGCCCATGCGGACTGATGATGGGAAGCCCGCGGACATGCTCATATAAGGAACGCGCTACTTTACGGGCACTTGCTTCGGAGGGGAATAACCGGTCTTCGTGGAGCAACATGGCTATCATTCTAATCGTCTCGCGCGCCAACTCACCAGACCACTGCCGGAATGAGAGGTCAGACCGGAAGTATACACCGCGATGCCGATCACCTGTCTTGATGCGCTTCCATTCGCGACTTGCGGAAGTTTCTCCAACCAGACCTCGGCTTTCGGTGATAATCTCCCTGTGACATTGATTTTCGGTATCGCAAGAGGGTATCTCGTCTTATGCCGAAGGTGAAAGAAGAAGAGCCGAATACTCATCGCACGATGCAAGTGGTTAACCACATCCGCTCCCTCATCGAGAGCGGGGCTCTGCAGCCGGGCGACAAGATACCTCCCGAACGCGAGTTCGCCCGGTCCCTTAAAATCAGTCGCGCCAGCCTTCGCACCGGCATCGGTTACATGGCTGCCATGGGCGTCATGAAGATCCGCCACGGTGTCGGCACTTTCGTCGCCGACGGGCCGCCGCAATTCGGAACCGCATCGCTCTCGCTTATCGGCGCGCTGCACGGTTTTCAGTCCTGGCAAATGTTTGAGGCCCGTATCATCCTTGAGAGCCATCTAGCTGCTCTGGCCGCCGAGCGCGGCAAGCAGGAGCAATTCTCCGCCCTAGCTGAAGAAGTTGCCGACATGTTCGCCTCCATGAGCACTCCCGCCGAATATCTCATCCACGATTTGCTCTTTCACCGCATCGTCTCCCAGGCCTCAGGCAACCCCATTCTCGCGGCGATTATCGAAACCATCACATCCGCGCTCTACGACACGCGCCGCAAGACCGTCGAACGCTCCACCGACATGCGCGAATCCGCTGAAATGCACCGCGAGATTTACCGCGCCATCCGCGCACGCAAGCCGAAGGAAGCGCACAATCTCATGGAGCAGCACTTGCGCATGGCGCAAATTGCCCAGGGAATGGAACGCCCCACCGGCCAAAAAAGAGCCTCAGTTGCGTCAAAGAAAAAACATGCGCGCGCTGCATCTGCCGCATAGCTGGGCTTTGCGCCGCTCAGCTTCCAGTCCCATCTTAAACTTCCACTCCCCAGTTCAAGTCCGAGTTCAAAATCGCTCCAGTGCTCTCCCCTCGGGCTCTCCTCATTGTCAGCTGCACTCATTCCCGGTAACTCATCGCCTCTCCAGTCCCGGTACGCACCATCAACACACATTTCCGAGCAATACAAGCCTCTCAGTACAAGCGCGAATCGATCTACAGAAGCGGCTGCCATACCGCATCAGGGAACTCTTTTGTGCTTATCGCAGTTCCGTCCGGGTAAACTTTCGGGCCACGCTCGCGCCCCGGACCGAGACTTGGCAAAGCACCGGCTACGAAAGGCTCGTCGCTCTCTGTGTCCTTTGCCGTCTTGTTCCTGAAAACAGCTTTTCAGGGCGCGCGGTCTGACCATGATCTGTTTTCCATCGCGACTGAAATCCGCGCTTCCGTGACTAAATTCCACCTTCTCATAGATACGTAAATTCCATATTTAATTTTCGGAATATGCAGCGAATTTCCCTATTGACAGCCGCGGACCTCGTGTATGAAACTACTCGCGCTTCAAAGTGTGGTCAGACCACATGCTTGAAATCTAAGCTAAGACATGGTTGGCTAGGTTGCAGATTTAAGCGCAACACCCAATGGAGGCAACAACGATGCAATTTGCAGCAATAAGACAGACGCGGTGTGCCAACGAGCTTCGTGACCGCGCTATTATTCGTCACCTGCAACCTGCACGGATCACTGAACAGCACTCTGGCGCAAAGAGAGCAGTCGCAGCCTTTTTCTCTCTCGTTGCCGCCTGCCTGCTCTTGCTTCCTACCAGCGCATTGGCGCAGGAGTTTCGTGCCACCGTTAGCGGCACAGTGACCGACCCCAGTGGCGCGGTGGTGCCGGGCGCCAACGTGCAGGTGCAGGAGACAAGCACCGGGGCCATCAGCCGCACCACCAGTGATGCCGCCGGTGAATATGTAGTGCCTTTCCTGTTGCCGGGAAACTATTCCATCACCGTGAAAGCCTCCGGATTCGAAGTCCTCAAGCGCGGCGGAATCTTGTTGCAAGCGCAGGAGCACCCCATCATCAACTTGGTCCTCACCATAGGGAGCGCCACCCAGACCGTAACAGTAACCAGCGCCGCGCCGCGCCGCTCCTCGATACAGCTAACGCGTCTGTGAGCACCGTGATTACCACATCTGCCGTTGCCGACCTGCCGCTAAACGGCCGCACGCCGGCCGCGCTCGCGGAACTTTCGGCAGGCGTCATCACTACGGCGGCCCCAGAGCAGATTCATCCCTTCGACAACAATGCCGGCAACGCCTGGTCGATTGGCGGTACGCCCAACCAGGTCAGCGAAGTGCTGCTCGATGGCTCCCCCGATGAAACTTTGCTTGGAGCGCTGGCTTTCAGCCCATCCGAGGACTCCGTCAAGGAAGTTTCGGTCCAGCCATTCGCCACGGATGCCTCCTTCGGGCATACCATCGGCGGCGTCATCAATCAGGTCACAAAGAGCGGCACAAACTCTCTTCACGGCACGGCCTACGAGTTCGGCCAAATCTCCGGCATCGACGCCAATCTCTATTTCAATAGCGCTTTCTTCAACAGCGGAACGCAAAAGCGCCTGCCCGTCTTTCACTTCAACCAATACGGCCTGACCGTCGGTGGACCGGTTTGGATTCCCAAGGTCTTCAACGGGAGGAACAAGGTGCTCTTCTTCTTTGCCTGGGAGGGCCTGAAGGACTCCACTCCCGCATCCACGTTGCTCACAGTTCCCACCACGACCAGCGTGGGCGGCAGCCCCGGCACCGGCGGCGAAGTCGCTGGCGACTTCTACCAGACTCTGCAGGCAGGGTGCCCCAATGGATTTGCCAGCAACACCGCAGCCACGGGCGCCATCTGCAAGATCGACAGTAAGCACACCGGCGCCTACGCCGACCCATATCAGCTTTACGACCCGCGCAGTTCGGTTTCGTCAGGCGGCAACATATCCCGAACACCCATCTTCAACAATCAACTGACCTCCGTCTACCCGACCCTCGATAGCATTGGCCTGGCCTACATGAAGCTCTTTCCTGCCCCAATGCCACCGGAAACTCATTCGGCCAGAACAACTACAACAGCAACGCGCCCAGCATCGACGACTACAACAACGAATTCGGTCGCCTCGACTTCAACTTCTGGCAGAACGACAAAATGTTCCTTGACGTTCGCCACAACAACCGCTCCCAGATCAAAAACAACTATTTCGGCAACAACACGACCGGAACCACGCTCATCCGCGAAAACCTCGGCGCGTCGGTTGACAACGTCTATAACCTCAACTCCTCAACCATCTTTGACACGCGCGTCAATTGGACCCTGTTCTACGAAACGCATGGGACCCCGGCGCAGGCCTATAGCCCCACCAAGCTTGGATTCCCGAGCACGCTCGCCAGTTCCAGCACGCAAGTTCAGTTGCCGTACATGAACTTCAACGCTGCCGGCAGTTGCGCCACCAATAGCTACGAGTGCCTTGGCGATACCGGTTCGGCGCTCGATCCATCGACCAGCTATCAGGTCTTTATCGACATGATCAAGGTCATTGGGCGCCACACGCTCAAAGTCGGGTTCGATGGCAGGCAGTACCGATTGAGCGTCACCAACTACGGCGATTCCTCCGGCGCCTTCACCTTTAACACCAGTTGGACCAATGGAGGAACCGGAGGTGTCTCCAGCGGCATTGGCTACGATCTTGCTGCCCTGCTCCTCGGCGTTCCCTCCTCCGGCGAGTATGATCTCAACGCCCGCGCCGACTACCACGAGTACTACGTGGGATCCTTTGTGCAGGACGACTGGACTGTCAACAACCGGCTCACCCTCAACATGGGCGTGCGGTATGACATCAACACCCCCTTTGAAGAACGGCTCGGCAGAACAGTCAATGGGTTTAACTCAGCGGCCACGGTGAACTATTCCGGCACACCCACTTGGAAGTCCACAACCGAGACCGTCAACGGGCAGAGCTTCACTGTCCCCAGCATCAACCTCAACGGCGGTCTCACCTTCCCGTCCGGAAACAACGGCGCTGTCTTCGCCACTAACAATGGATTCTTCAGCCCGCGCTTCGGCTTCTCCTTTGGCATCGACAGCAAAACCGTGCTGCGCGGCGGGGTCGGCACCTTCGTTCAGCCTGAGACGATGTCTAGTGAAGCGGCTACCGGGGTCACCTCGTCGAATGCGCTCTCCAACCAGGAAGGCTTCAGCGCCTCCACCACCTACATCACTTCGTCCAATGGCGTAAACGTCTCGGGCACCTTTGAGAACCCGTTCCCCAACGGCTTCACTCAACCCACCGGCTCTTCGCTCAGCGCCAGCACATTCCTCGGTTCACCCTCGGCCATAAACTTCCTTGCGCCCAATCAGCACGATCCCTATTCCGAACGCTGGGATATTGGTGTGCAGCGATCTCTCACTAGCAACCTGATGATCGAGGCGCTCTACGTTGGCAACCACGGTGTGCATCTTCCGGTCGGGACCCACAACATCAACGCCGTTCAAATGCAGTACCTCTCCACCACACCGTACTTCAACTTCAACCTGAACAAGGCCTATGGGAACAAAATCACCAACCCGTTCAAGGGCACCCTGGGCACGTCGAACACAACTGGGTTGAATACCTCCAGCACCGAGAGCTTTGGCAACTTTGTGGTGCCGTTCCCGCAGTACGGCACCACCGCAATCACTGAGCAAAACGCTACTATCGGCCAATCGTGGTTTTCCAGCGGTATCATCCATGTGGAGGAGCGCGCCAGCCACGGTCTCACCCTCACCGCCAACTACAGCTTTTCCAAAATGATTGAAGCCGACAGCTACCTCAACGATGATGATACGTCCCTCACGCGGCGTATCTCGCCCTTCGACCATGTGCATCACTTCACCGTGGGTGGCATCTACCAGCTTCCCTTCGGCCGCGGGCGCGCATTTAGCTTCGGCAGCAACCGCCTTGCCGACGAGCTGCTCGGCGGCTACGTCATCAACGGTATCTATCAGTTCCAGACCGGCGCTCCCATCTACCTCTCGGCTGACATTCCGCTCGCTCCGGAACCTCCCTGCGTCAAGTCACCAATAAGTCGCGCAATACATCGCAAAGCCAGTCCAACCCGGCCCTCAGCATTGCCTCCTTTGTCACCACCTCTAACCCCGGCACTTGTACCGCAACGTGCGACGGAAACGTGAACATCGGTGGACAGTACGTCGACCACTACCGCACGCTTCCACAGACCCTGTCGTGGGTCCGCCAGGATGGATACAACAACCTCGATGCCTCCATCCTCAAGGATTTTCACTTCACCGAAGGCTCGTACTTCGAGCTTCGCTTTGAGACGTTCAACACGCTGAATCACCCCATATTCGCGGCTCCGAACGTCTCCAGCGCAACTTCGAGTACGTTCGGCCTCATCACCTCCACAACATCCAACAGCCTGCCGCGCCAGATTAAAATCGGTGGGCGCATCGTCTTCTAAGCTCGCTCTGTACTTCCAATTGCAGAAGAGGCTGCCGGTTCAACCCGGTAGCCCCTTTTGCGTGATGATCTAAAAACTTCCATGTCCTTGCCGCATCGGCGTCCTTTCTCCTGAGCATTCATGAAAACTCTCCGCCTCCTATTTTGTTTTCTCGCCGTCGCGGCAACCACCGCACCTTTCATGCTCCGCGCCGCCACTTCCGACGATGAAGCGCACTGGTCCCAGCACTTCGCGAATTCAGCCGTCGCCCGCTGGCCCAACGGCCGTATCGCCCAGCCCGGCACTCCTTCAACCTGGAACTACGAGCTTGGCACCCTCCTCGAAGGCATGGATGCCGTCTGGCTCAACTCCGCCGACCCAAAATACTTCCACTACATCCAAAGCTCGGTCGATGCCCTCCTCGCTCCTGACGGTTCCATCCCCACTTTGAAGCCCGAGGAACATCAGCTCGATAACATCCTCCTCGGCCGCCAGCTTCTCCTCCTCTATCGCGTTACGCGTAACCAACGCTACCTTACTGCGGCCACCTTTCTTTATGACCAGCTCGCTCAGCAGCCGCGCAACGCCTCCGGCGGTTACTGGCACAAGCAGCGCTATCCCAATCAAATGTGGCTCGACGGCCTCTACATGGCCGAGCCATTTCGCGCTGAGTACGCCTCCGTCTCCCACCACCCCGAAGACTTCGCCGACATTACCCATCAATTCGTGCTCATGGAGCAGCACGCGCACGATCCAAAGACCGGCCTCCTCTACCACGGCTGGGACGAATCAAAGCAGGAGCGCTGGGCCAACAAGCAAACCGGCGACTCCGCCGAATTCTGGGCTCGCGGCATGGGCTGGTACATGATGGCCCTCGTCGACACGCTCGACTACTATCCCGCCAACGATCCCGGCCGCACTCAGCTCCTCGCCATTCTCCGCCGCGCATCCGTCGCCGTCGCGCGTTACCAGGATCCCAAGACCGGCCTCTGGTACGACGTGCTGAACAAGCCCCACGAGAAAGGGAATTACCTCGAATCCTCCGCCGCCTGCATGTTTGTCTATTCGTTCGCCAAGGGCGTGCGCCACGGCTATCTGCCTCAGACCTACTCATCAAACGCCGAGCGCGGCTACAAAGGCATCCTCGCCCACTTTGTGAAAGTCGACGGCAATGACATCTCGCTCACCAGCACCGTAAAGGGATCTGGCCTCGGCGGGAACCCCTATCGCGACGGCTCTTACGCCTATTACATCGGTGAGAAAGTCGCTACCAACGATGCCAAAGGCGTGGGCGCTTTTCTGCTCGCCAGCTCCGAAATGGAAACCGCCGCCAACGCCAAGCTCGGCCGGGGCGACACCGTTCTCGTCGACGGATGGTTCAACTCGCAGCAGCGCGCCGACGCTTTCGGCCAGCAGATCGAATTTCATTACAAATGGAATACCTGGGACGAGGCAGGCTACTCGCTCTTCGGCCACATCTTCCGCAGCTACGGCGCCGCTACCGCCGAACTCGACGCGGAGCCCACCGCCGCCAACCTCCGCAGCGCGCAAGTCTACCTCATCGTCTCGCCTGACAACGCCGACAAAAACCCTCATCCGCACTACGCCAACGCTGAAGACGCTGCGCAAATCGCGAGCTGGGTCCGCTCTGGCGGCGTGCTCATGATGTTGGAAAACGACACCTCCTACGCCGATCTCGATCACTTCAACGTCGTCTCGGAAAAATTCGGCATCCACTTCAACAGTGTCCTGCGCAAGCACGTCATCGGCACAAATTGGGAGCAGGGCAAAATCGCCATCGACGGCCCGAGCCCCATATTCCACCACTCGCACACCATCTACGTCAAAGATGTTTGCACCATCTCTGTCAGCGGCCCGGCTCATGCCGCGCTCACTGAAGGCGACGACATCTTCATGGCCACCGCCAAGTACGGCAAGGGAACCGTCTACGCCATGGTCGATCCCTGGCTCTACAACGAGTACACCGACGGCCGCAAGCTCCCAGCTACCTACGACAACTTCGCCCCCGGCAACGAGCTCGTCCGCTGGGTCCTCGAGCAAGTTCCGCGCTAATTGGAGGAATCGAATGCACGTCGCTTCACTACGTCAATTGCTAGTTTCTCTTCCTCTTCTTGCGGCCTTCGCCCTCCACACCCAAGACACCCGCACCGTCAGTGAGCCGAAGATTCCTCCCGCCTGCGTCACGCTTCGCGCCGACGTCGCCGCCAATCACGGCGTCATCGCGCTCGCCGATGAGCAAAAGCTTTCCACTGCCCGCATTCAAGACGCCCTCGACCACTGCACCGCAGCCCAATCCGGAGACCCTGGCGCCGCATCTCTTTCATCGAGGTCCGTTATCCTCCGCGCTCACGGCAAGAAAAACGTCTTCCTCATTAGCCCGCTCACGCTCCGCCCGGGCGTAACTCTCGTCGTTAGTAAGAACACCGCACTCGTCGCCTCGCGTGATCCGCGCGTCTATGATCTTTCTCACGGCACCTGTGGCATCGTCTCGGAGCATGGCCGCGGCTGCAAGCCGCTCATCTCCGGTGACGGAGCAAAAAGCGCCGGAATCATGGGCGAGGGATCCATCGACGCTCGCGGCGGCGCAACGCTCCTCGGCCAGGACGTCACATGGTGGGACCTCGCGCATCAGGCCAAAGTCACCGACCAGCAGCAGAGCGTGCCTGCGATGATCGCCGTTCGCCACGTAGACAACTTCATCCTCTACAAGATCACTCTGCGTAATTCGCCCGGCTTCCACGTCTCCGTAAACCAGACTGACGGCTTCACCGCGTGGGGCGTCAAAATCATGACTCCCAAAACCGCGCGCAATACTGACGGCATCGATCCCGGCTCCTCGCGCAACATCACCATCGCCTACAGCTTCATTCACACTGGCGACGACGATGTCTGCCTCAAGCCCAGCGCCGTCGGCGCCGTCTCAAACATGTCCGTCCTCCATAACCACTTCTATTCCGGTCATGGAATGTCGATCGGCAGCGGTACTTACGGCGGCGTCGATCATCTTCTCGTCGACGACCTCACCATCGACGGCGCGGACAACGGCCTCCGCATCAAATCTGACCCCAGCCGTGGCGGCCTCGTCCATCAGATCGTCTATCGCAACGTCTGCATCCGCAACGTGCCCAACCCGCTCGTCTTTACGCCGCACTACGCAAATTTCACCGGCGACCGCCTCCCCATCTACAAAGACATCGCGCTTGAAAATGTCCACGTCCTCACGTCCGGCGCGTACACCTTCTACGGCCTCGACGCCGATCACAAGCTCCAGATCAAGCTCGACAATGTCTTCGCCGACGGCCAGAAAGACTCGCTCTTCTATGAAAAGGACGCCGACATCACCGTCGGTCCGCACCTCGGCAACCTTGAGCCGAAAGGCGACGACGTAGCGATCACCCAGGCGCCCAGCTCCACGCCGGGCCAGCCGTTCTCATGCGACGCTCGCTTCGTCCCGTTTCCTGAAGACAAAACTGCTCCCGAGATGGCGGGCAAAATTCCGCCCGAAGACAAAACGTTCTACGTCGCTGCCGACGGCACCGGTGACTACTACTCCATCCAGCGCGCCCTCGATATGGCTCCCAAAACCGGCGGCGCTGTTCTCTCCGTCTCGCCCGGCGTCTATCGAGAAGTCATCACCGTTGACAAACCCAACATCACCATTCGTAGCACCAACCCCGACGCGAGCAAGACTGTGATCGTCAACGACCGCAGCGCCGGCCAGAACGGCGGCACTCTTCACTCCGCCACCGTTAATGTCACCAGTGACAATTTCTTCGCTGAAAACATCACCTTTCAGAACGACTTCAACCGCACCCATGAGCAAACGCCTCAAGGCTCGCAGGCGCTGGCCCTCTTCGTCACCGGCGACCGCGCCATCTTCCACAACGTCCATCTCCTCGGCAATCAGGACACTGTCTACCTCGGCAGCCGCGACTGCTCGCAAAACACGCCGGGCTGCACGCCCACCCGCCAGTACTTCTCTGACTCATACATCGAAGGCAACGTCGATTTCATCTTCGGCGACAGCAAAGCCGTCTTCGAAAACTGCGAGATTCACTCCACCCCGCACAACGGCGGCTACCTCACTGCGCAGTCGAAGCATTACCCGACAGAAGACTCCGGCTTCGTCATCGACCACTCCAGGCTCACCGCCGATCCCGGCGTCGTCGGCGACGTTTATCTCGGCCGCCCCTGGCGCGCTTATTCGACCGTCATCTACATGCACACCTGGATGGGTGACAAAATCGCCCCTGCCGGCTGGAGCGAATGGCACGCCGAGCAAACCCACATGCTTGACACCACTTACTACGCCGAGTTCGACTCCTCCGGCCCCGGCGCGCATCACGACGAGCGCGATCCGCACACCCACTTCCTCACTCCCGACGAAGCCAAACGATACGAGCCGTCCGTCTTTCTCCGCGGCACCGATAACTGGGATCCGACAAAACTGCCCACTCCGCCCGAGCAGTAAAATCGAATTGAAGGAAATAGAAAATGAAGACCCAACTAATGGCTGATCCCTTGCGCTATCCGCGCATGAACACTGAAGAGCTTCGCGACACGTTCCTGCTCGATTCCCTCTTCGAGCCGGGCAAGCTCCATCTCAACTATGTCGATCTGGATCGCGCCGTCGTCGGTTTTGCCGCCTCTGTCGACGCTCCCATCATTCTGTCAACCGATCCCGACCTCCGCGCCGAATACTTCACCGAGCGCCGCGAGCTAGGCGCGCTCAATATCGGTGGCGCAGGCGTCATCACCGTTGAAGGCAAGAACTACGACCTCGATAATCTCGACGTGCTCTACATCGGCCGCGGCTCGAAGCAGGTCACCTTCGCTTCGAAAGACAAATCAAAGCCCGCCGTCTTTTATCTGTTGAGCTACCCCGCCCACGCCGACTACCCGACTACGCTCGTCAAGAAAGCCGACGCCACACCCACGGAACTCGGCAGCCTCGAAACCTGCAACAAGCGCACCATCTTCAAGTACATTCATCTCCAGGGTGCGCGCAGTTGCCAGCTCGTCATGGGCGTCACGCATCTCGCCCCCGGTAGCAACTGGAACACAATGCCGCCCCACAGGCACATGCGCCGCAGCGAAATCTACATGTACTTCAACGTCGCATCCGGCGCGCGTGTCATGCACTTCATGGGACCGCCCGCCGAAACGCGCCACATCGTCATGGCCGACAAAGGAATCGTCATCTCGCCCGGCTGGTCCATCCACTGCGGCGTCGGCACGCGTGCCTACAGCTTCTGCTGGGGCATGGGCGGCGAAAATCAGGACTACGCCGACATGGACCCCGCCCCCGTCGAATCCCTGCGCTGATTCCAGTCCTGGGAAATTCCGTCAGCGAATTTTCTACGCCGAATTCCGCCCCCTAAAGTCTGTCCGTCGACGCGAATCAAACCCCGCCACAAATCAAAAGCGGCGATCTCCATCTCGGAAATCGCCGCCTCGTTTTTCCTGATCCCTGACACCTGATCCCTGACCCCTGTCTTTTACGCGTTATAGGTCGACGACGAAACCCTTCCGCCGCGTCCCGTCCAATTCGTGTGGAAGAACTGGCCCCTCGGCTGATCCACGCGCTCATAAGTGTGCGCGCCGAAGAAGTCTCTCTGCGCCTGCAGCAGGTTCGCCGGCAGTCGTCCTGCGCGATAGCCGTCGAAAAAAGCCAGCGCAGTCGAAAACGCCGGCGTCGGCACGCCCAGCTTCACCGCATGTACAAGCGCCTTCCGCCACGATGCTTGATACTTGTTCAGGAGCCGCGAGAAAAATTTATCCAGCAGCAGATTATCGAGCTTCTTATTTTTTCTGAACGCGTCCTTGATCTTGCCCAGAAACTGGCTGCGAATAATGCACCCTCCGCGCCACATCAGCGCGATGCCACCCATGTTCAGGTTCCAGCCGTACTCCTTTGCCGCGGCCCGCAGCAGCATGTACCCCTGCGCGTAGCTGATGATCTTCGAGCAGAACAGCGCCCTGCGCACGTCCTCAATAAACTTCGCGCGGTCGCCCACCTTCGGCAGCGATTTCGGCCCGCGCAAAACCTTCTCGGCCTCCAGACGCTCATCTTTCAGCGCCGACAGGCACCGCGAAAACACGCTCTCGCCAATCAGCGTCACAGGCTGGCCTGTATCAAGTGCGCTGATCACCGTCCATTTGCCCGTCCCCTTCTGTCCCGCCGCGTCCAGAATCTTGTCCACCAGCGGTGATCCATCTTCATCCTTCTTGGCGAAAATCAGGCTAGAAATCTCAATCAGGTAACTGTCCAACTCGCCCCTGTTCCACTCCGCGAAAACATCGTGCAGCTCGTCCGCCGTCAATCCCAGCCCGCGCTTCAGCAAGTCGTAAGCCTCGCAGATCAACTGCATGTCGCCGTACTCAATGCCGTTGTGCACCATCTTCACGAAATGTCCCGCACCCTCTTCGCCCACCCAATCGCAGCACGGCGTACCGTCTTCCACCTTCGCCGCAATCGCCTGGAAGATCGGCTTCACGTGCGGCCACGCCGCCGGATTCCCTCCCGGCATAATCGATGGTCCCTTCCGCGCGCCCTCTTCACCGCCGGAAACGCCCGTCCCGATAAACAAAATTCCCTTTTCGGCTAGCACCTTCGTGCGTCTCGTCGAATCGCTGAACAGCGAATTGCCGCCATCGATAATAATGTCGCCCGCTTCCAGGTGCGGCACAATCTGGTCGATCATCTGATCCACAGTATCGCCCGCCTTCACCATCAACATCACGCGCCGCGGCCGCTTCAGCAGGCTCGTCAACTCCTCAATCGAGTGCGCGCCTACCACCTCCGTCCCCTTGGCTTCGTCCGCTAAAAAATCGTCCACCTTCGAAACGGTGCGGTTGAACACGGCCACTTTAAATCCATGGTCGTTCATATTCAGCACCAGATTCTGTCCCATCACTGCAAGCCCTATCAAGCCGATATCACAAGATGCGTCAGACATACCTTCTCCAGAAACGAGATTCTCTCACCGCAAATTTTGAGTAACGGGTCAGTTTGGATGCGCTTTGAAAGGGCGCGACTTCAGTCGCGCCATCATCGCAGCATAGTAACGGTGGGCTTTAGCCTCTGAGGGAATGCTTCTCCACATTGACACACGACTAAAAATTGCGCCTCATCACAATTCTAACGCTGTCGTCAGATCGCGCAGTGTCAATTTCCCGTCAAGCGCCAATGCCGGCAGACCGGTAGATCTCCGCGATCAAGCGCATGTCCTTCAACCCTTCTTCGCCCGGAGTGTTCGGCTCCAGATTATTCTGCACGCAGTGCGAAAAATGATCGGCCTGAGCCGTGAACTGGTACGGATCGCGCGCAGGATTGATCTCGTCAATCACCTTGCCGTCCACGAAGCCGTGCATGTGTACGCCGTCGTAGTTAAAGCCGGGGTCCAACGCCAACCAGCCTCTGGATCCGTACACCTTGAAGTATCCGCTCGTGTTCGCTCCGTACGATGTCGAGCAGCTCGCCACAATCCCCGACGGGAACAGCGTGGTCCATGCCACATTCTCTTCCACTTCGTTGAAGCGCCCGTCATGGTCAATCGTCGATGCGACAGCAGTCAATTTCGCCGGCTCCTCGCCAGTCAAATACCGCGTCGCGTTCAGCGAATAAATGCCCACGTCGAACAGCGGCCCTCCGCCGGCCAGTTTCTTGTTCAGCCGCCACTCGCCGGGCGCAATGTTGAACCCGAAGCAACTGGAAATCTCTTGCACCTGCCCGACCTTGCCATCGCGGATCATCTGGATCGCCCGCAAGTGGAACGGCTCATAGTGGCAGCGATACGCAATCATCAGCTTCACCTTGGCCGCCTTGCACGCCGCAATCATGGCCTCGGCGTCTGCGACAGTAGTGCTCATCGGCTTTTCGCACAGCACGTGCTTGCCCGCCTTGGCCGCGCGAATCGTGTACTCCGCGTGCATCGAATTCGGCAGCGCAACATACACCGCATCGATGTTCGGGTTGTGCACAATCTCGTCGAAGTTTTCGTAGCTGTAAATCGAGCCGGCAGGCACGCCGTACTGCGCCGCAACCTTATCCGCCTTATCGCGATGACCGCTCACCAAAGCTGTCACGCTGGAGTTCGTCGTGTTCTGGATTCCCGCCATAAAGTGGTACGCGATCCGTCCGATTCCAATAATCGCGTAGCCAGTTTTCCGCGTCGGGTTCTGTGCGTTGAGCGCGGGCGCAAAGCTGGCCGCCAGGCCCAGTGCGCCAAATCTTGTGAAATCTCTACGGGTCAGTTGCATGGCTTTGGGTTCCTTTGCGGTGGCTCTAGTCGGGTAAATCGAGTGCGCCAAATGCAGTGCCTTCAATCAAGCGCTATTGCCGGAACGTTCCGGATCAATCGATTTTGCCCGCCGGTTGCAAATCCTAACATACAGGGCGTGCTACGCGTCTTCGCGCCACTTGGCTTCGGGTTCGACAGTGGTTCAGCCTGGCTTTGCTTTCAAATGGGCTGGGGTTTGCCTTAAAGCGGCGGGATTTGCTTTGAAGGGGCAGGCGTTCGCTTTGAAAGGGCTCGGCTTCAGCCGTGCCGTAAATTGTGCGAAATGAACTCGGGCTTTGGCCCCCGAGGGAGGTTCTTTAAACTCGCCCACCATCCGTTGGTCCCTCGTTCTCTTGGTCCCTTGGTCCCTGGTTCCCTTGTTCCCCTGTTCCCTGTTCCCTGCTTTTTCACTCCACGCTGATGTCGCCATCCGCCTCCACCACCAACTTGTCGCCCACAATTTGAACCGAAAGAATCTTCAGCCGGCCCAGGCTCACCTTGTATCCCAACGTCGCCGTTGACCCCGTCAGCGCCGCACGTAGCAAATCCGCCGCATTCACCTTCATGCTCTTCGGCACCTGGCCCCGCAAAAACGGCGCCAGCACAAAGTTAATCTCCTTCCGGTCGCTCACCTTGTCCAGTTGCGCGTCGCGGAACCCGATCGTCTCACCCTCCGCATCCGGCTCCATGGAAACTTCCGCCGGCAGTGTCACCGTCACGCCCAGGCACGCGCCGCCCACTCCCAACCGCGCCCGCGTCTTCACCCGCACCACGATCCGGTCCTGCTCGAAACTCAAATGCGGATCCTCGGTCGAAACAAAGCACGCCGTGTGCGCATTTCCCTTCAGGTAGTACCGGCCGTCTGGCCCGTTGTAGAGCTGCTGCTTCAGCGTTCTCTCCAGGGCGTCACGGCTCACCGTCAGCTCCACTCCGTGGCTCATTTGCGCCCCTCCAAAAAGCATCAATCCCGTTGCAATTACCCTCCAGAATCTGCTCATAGGACTATCCTGCCACTCCCCTGCCCATTGCTGCCACCCTCACCCGAAATATCCGTGCTTTTTCTTCCTGTGGGAATCGGAGGCAAATCCAATAACACGTTTAATAATAGATAGATACGAGCCAAGACACGCCCTTTCTGGTCCCCGCTCGCATTGCTCTTGCCTATTGATTTTTGTACCAAAAATCCCTACAATGGAAATGTACGTTCCTCGGGTCCTCGCCTATCCCCAGCCGCGACCCAGGTTGAACTACGAAAATATTCCTTTCTAAGGACAAATACCTCAATGGCAAAGCGTCGTGGAAATCCAAACTGGGGCAAGCCGGAGCCCATCGGCCCGGTAGTGCCTACAGTTACCTCTTTTGAGCAGATCACCAAGGAGTTCAAGCTGCCCCCGGACCAGTACATCCGGTCTACTCGCCTCCGCGAGTGGGCACGCCGCAACAAGAACTCCAAATACATCCCTGAGGCCCTTCTCGAGGCCTGGGGATTTGAGATTGAATCGACGTTGTAGCATTTCAGCCAGTTCAAACAAAAACGCCGCCTTCGGGCGGCGTTTTTGTTGCCTTTTAACCGAATGTGGTGCCGTTTCCGAATCGGTGACCAACCACCAAGATACTTATATGCTTGTACGTTTGAGAGTCGTTTACACGGCAGCCCACTTCAGTGACGACCGGGGTATCATGAATGTCTGTGAGCTGTAGGCAGTCGGGAGGAGCATTCGCGTGGTCAATCGAACTAGGTCACCCATTGCGATGATGGTAGTGAGCCTGATCTTGTCGTCTTTACCCTTCTTGGCGCGCGCACAAGACACAGGGACGCGCTATGAGGTCGGCACTGTCTACTATGCTGTCGAAGGCAGTTTCGAACCTCTGAACAAGGAAATAGCGGTACAGAGCGGACGAAGCAATTACTCCGCAAAGGTTCAGGGAGCCCACGCCGCCATCCGCCTGCCAGAAAACCAGCTTCAAGTCTTCCGCGTATGCAGCGTTGATCCCAGCAGATTCAAGCTATATAGGTTTAAGTCCGAAGCAAATGACCGCGCCCTCGTCCTCGCAAAAATCAATATCTGGATTGGAGGCTCCAAGACCATCGCGCAACAATCAGAGATTCCTGTGGCGATCAAGACTGCGGAAGGCGGCTGCTTTACTCTGACGCCCCAGGTAACCTTAGACGATGGCGAGTACGGCTTTAGTCCGGATGGGTCCTATGACGCTTTCATGTTCGGAATAGGGGACGTCAAGCAGTCCAAATAGCAGATGACTTGCATTTAGGACGCCGCGCAGCCCCAACTGTAGCCGTGCCCTTAATCTCACGTTTGTCAACACCGCCTTCGCTGAAGACAGCAAGATGCAATGGCGCTTAGGCGGCGGGCGAACGCAGCATGGGGAAGGGAAACTCGAACTCCACGGCAAGACTTCCGTTTCGGGTGCGTGACCGGCAATTCGGTGAATAGTCCTCTCGTTATCGCCCGCCCCTTCCTAGCATTCCCTCCCCGAATCAGCGAAAATACCCTCGCCCATGGCCCACCCCTCCCGCACACCCGAACCGCCCTTCACCGCCGTTCCCGCCGCAGCATTCCGCCATTGCTAATCGCTCCAATTTGAGCGAAAGTGGTATCAACAAGCCCTCTAGCAAAGCCAAACCTGCCCATCGCTCCTCGTGGAGCCTATGTGGCCATGCTTAACTTGAAATCACATTTTGTGATCTCAAGTCCGGAGCAAAAATGACCCGCAAGAACGCGCTCATACCTCGTATTGAAAATCGAATCTTCCTCGTTCGCGGCCAGAAGGTTTTGCTCGACGATGACTTGGCTGCGTTATATAACGTCAAGGTCAAGGCACTCAATCAGGCCGTTAAGCGCAACAAGCGGCGCTTCCCCTCTGACTTCGTCTTTCGCCTCACCGCGAAAGAGAACCGCAATTTGAAGTCACAAATTGTGACCGCAAACACCGGACGCGGTGGCCGCCGCACCGTGCCGTATGCCTTCACTGAGCATGGAGCCATCATGGCCGCCAGCATACTCAATTCCCCCCGTGCAATCGAGATGAGCATCTTCGTAGTCCGCGCCTTCGTGCGGTTGCGCGACACGCTTGCCTCGCACAAGGCGCTCGCCGCCAAGTTTGCCCAGCTCGAACAGCGGCTGGAAACACATGACAAGACGATCGGCGAAATCATCGACGCAATCCGCGCGCTCATGGTGCCGCCTGAGAGGGCCGCCCGCAAGATTGGGTTCCGTCTCGACGCGGTCTCCAAGCCAAAGATGCTTGCACCGGCAAGCTCACGCGGCTGACAGCAACCGCAAACGAACCTTTTTCCGTCCCACCCCTTCTGGCATTCCCTCCCCCAATCAGCGAAAATAAAGCAGCACATGCCCCAGCCCTCCCGCACCCCCGACCGCATCGTCGCCCGCATCGTCGCCCCGCCCTTCACCGACGTTCCCGGCGCCCTGGCCGAAATCCAGGCCGGCCGCATGGTCGTCGTAGTCGACGATGAGGACCGCGAGAACGAGGGCGATCTCACGCTGGCCGCCGAGCACGTCACCGCCGAGGCCATCAACTTCATGGCCCGCTACGGCCGCGGCCTCATCTGCCTTTCGCTCACCGAAGACCGCGCCGACTACCTGCGCCTCTCCCCGATGACGATTGAAAACTCCTCCCGCTTCGGGACTGCCTTTACGGAGTCGATCGAAGCCCGCGAGGGCGTCACAACAGGGATTTCAGCCGCCGACCGCGCCCACACCATCCGCGTCGCCATCGATCCCGCCGCCACTTCCGCCGACCTCGTCCGCCCCGGCCACATCTTCCCGCTCCGCGCCCGCCGCGGCGGTGTCCTCGTCCGCGCCGGCCAAACCGAGGCCTCTGTCGACCTCGCTCGCCTCGCCGGCCTCGCCCCCGCCGGCGTCATCTGCGAAATCATGCGCGACGACGGCGAAATGGCCCGCATCCCCGACCTGATTCCTTTCTGCAAGCAGCACGGCCTCCGCATTCTCACCGTCGCCGAGCTTATCCGCTACCGCCTCCGCAACGAGCGCTACATCTTCCGCGCCGGCGAGTCCCGCATCCAAACCCGCTTCGGCGAATTCCGCATGATCGCCTACGAAAGCCAGGTCCAGGGCGGCGAAAGCCACATCGCCCTCATCCGTGGCGACCTCTGCCCCGACGTCAACGCCAGCCCCGCCGCAACAGCCCAGCCGGACTCGCGTCCCGCCAACCCGCGTCCCGTCCTCGTCCGCGTCCACACCCGCTGCACCGCCGGCGACGTTTTCTCTGCCAACTGTCACTGCCGCGAAATCCTCGACCAGTCCATGCGCATCATCGCGGAAGAAGGCTGCGGCGTCATCCTCTACCTCCACAACACCTCACGCGGCTTCTCGATCGACCACACGCCCGTTCCTCCGTTCAACTCAGAGGGCGCAGCCGTCCCAGTCCCTTCCCTCAATCCCGAAGGCACCGCCGTCCCCGCTACCTTCAACCCTGAAGGCGCCGCGATTCCTGCCGCCCCGCAACAAATCGGCCGCCTCATCCACCATCAGGAACTGCGCGCCCGCGAAGGCTCACAGGCCCGCTCCGGACGCATCCTCCGCGCCAACGGTCTCGGCGGCCAAATCCTCTCCGACCTCGGCATCCAGCGTATCCGCCTCCTCTCAAACACCCCCATGCACATCCCCGCCCTTGAAGGCTTCGGCCTAGAAATCGTCGAGCAAGTCCCCATCCCTGTCGAAGAGTGCTCCCGCGTCGGTTAAATGAGCCTAATCTACCTGTGACGATTTGCTGAGACGCATTGCTGGCAATCCTCAAGGAGTCTCTCATGGCGCAAACTAGGGATCGCGCGGCGAGGAAGCGAAGAATCCAGCAAGACCAATATCCGACAATGTCCTACGCTCAGGCATTCGACGCACCCGCGGTGAAGCAACATCTGGAGAGCATTCGCGTGAGCTTACCCGTTGCACAAAAATCGGCGGCTGAAATTGAAGAGCTCACCCGGATTGGTCAGCACGATCGTTTGGCCGACGAGATTAGCGCAGACCCGAGCGCGATTTCGGTAGCTTACGAAGACTTCCTCATGATCAATGCCAATGAACTCCCTGGAGAGAATCATGAACCACCCCATCCACTTTTTGCGCTTTCGGAATTGCTCGATGATATGGGATTCGTTGACTACTCGGGCATCGTTGATGTTGGCGGACTGGCACGCCAACTGGGATTACCAACGGAACGGCTGGTCCGTGTGCTCCGGTACCACGCTCCGATCACCACTGCTTTGTCTAAGGCTCTGTCAGAGGTGTTTGCGACAACTCCCGAATATTTCGGTGACATGCAGCGGGAGTATGACTTAGCCACTAAGGCAGAAGAGGAATGAGCGGGGACCTGCCACCTCGCCGCTCCCGGAGGGAGCGCAGATGTTAGCGCCGGGTGCAGTCCGCCGCGTCAGCGGAGGGCGGAACCCGGGGAAATGCACAATGGAGGAGTCAGCCCGTAGGGGCGACAGAACCTTCGCATTCCGCTCATTGAGGAGGAGATTGAATCGGCTCCTTTCCGAACGTCCCGGGCTAAAGGCTAGAAGCTAGAGGCTGATAGCTGGCATTCTCGCCAACCCAGCCAAGTTTCTCCCCACAACCCCACCCAAACGCTGTACCATTGCCTCAACTGTCCCCGGGAAAGCCAGTCTCTCGGGAAATTCCGCGCGCCCCGTTTTTATGTGTCCGGAACGGCGTGCCGACTTTTCTTGGGTCTTCTTACCCGGTGACACACGCGTTCGCACGGTCAATTTCTGGGTCAACTGGCCGTAATACAACTTCAGCGCAGCATCTTCTACTACTTTGAAGGTGCCGCTTGTGATTTTGGGCCCCGCATTACGGCAAACCTTGAAATTGCTGTGACGCCAACCGCACCAGCAAGGCGAAAGGTTAGTCCGCGTGCGCGTTCATCTGGTTAATCCCAGCGACAATTCCTTCGGCACGGCGGTCATCACGCCGCGTTGGCTATTCGTCCTCGCAGCCGCCACGCCGCAGTCCGTCGGAGATCCCATCCTCATCGATGAATCCCTCGAGCAAATCGTGCCCGAGTCCATTCATCCCGGCGACATCGTCGGCATCAGCGTCCACACCGGCAACGCCCTGCGCGGATATGCCGTCGGCCGCATGGCTCGCTCCCGCGGCGCATGGGTTGTCTACGGTGGCATTCACGCCACGCTGTTTCCTGAGGAAGCTCTCGAGCGCGGCCACGCTCACGCCGTCGTCAAAGGTGACGGCGACCTTGCCTGGGCCAAAGTCGTCACCGCTTGCATTGCCGGCGCCCCCGAAAAAATCTACGAAGGCGGTCGCATCGAAGGGGGCGAATTCCTCTCTGCGCGCTGGGACCTCATGGATCCCGCGAAATATATGTGGGCCTCCGTGCAAACCATCCGCGGTTGCCCCAAGCACTGCTCCTTTTGCAGCGTCTGGCGCACCGACGGTCAAAAACCCCGCCAGCGCAAATTCCAAAACGTCGTCGACGAAATTATCGCTCTGCGCCGCCTCGGTTTTCGTTTCATCGCGCTCGCCGACGATAACTTCTACCCCGTCACCTTTACAGATCTGCGCCTCGCGCGCGAGCAAAACAACACCGCCAAGCTGGAAGAGCTAACCGCTATTCGCAATGAGCGCCTACAGTTGATGGAAGAGCTGGCCAAGCTGCCCAAAGACATGGTCTTTTTCACGCAAATGACCATGGAAGCCGGCGAAGATGGCAACTATCTTGACGCCATGCGCAAAGCCAACATCAAGGGCGCGCTCGTCGGCGTCGAGGCCGTCACTCCCGAGGGGCTTAAAGCTGTTTACAAAGACTGGAACTACTCCGGCGAGGCCCTCGCCAAGCAACTGCAAACCTTCAAGCAGCACGGCGTTCACGTTCTCGGCTCATTCATCTTCGGCCTGCCCACCGATCGCCCCGCCACCTTCACCGCCACGGTTGAAATGGCCATCAAGGCCGGCGTCACCTTCGCTCAATTTGTCATGATGACCCCTTTCCCCGGCACCGTCGATTTCCTGCGCTGGGAGAAAGAACAAGCCGCCGATCCCATGATGGTCGGTGACGTTCCCATCACCCGTTACTGGATGATTCCCACCGAAGTCCGGCCCAAAATGTTTACTCCGCACCCCACCATGAGCTCCGACGAAATTCGCATGCGCACCCAAAAAGTCTGGGATCGCTTCTACACCTGGGGAGCCATCTGGGAGCGGTCCGCCTGCACGCCCACCCTGCGCGCCCGTCTCGGATTTATCTTCCTCTCCAAGCTCTACCGCCAGATGTACGCGGGCACCGGCATCTCGACTGACAGTGCGCGCCGCAAGAAATCAAAACGCTGGGCACGTTGGACCGCAAAGCAGTGCAAAAAGCTCTTTCAAGCGCGCCCCATGCCGGAGCTCGAAAGCCCTAAGTGGGAGATCGGCTTGCCCACATTAGCTCAGCCCGCGTTTGAAGGCGTCGGCGTGAGCAAAATTAACGGTCCCTTCGCCGTCTTGAGCGACAACTAGGCGGTTGCTCTTCCCGCCCTCAATTCGCCACAACAATGGGTGCCCCAGGTCCCTCGCCCTTGGGGACCTGGGACAGCATGAACCCCGCGCCCACACTGGTTCGGACCAACTTTGCGGGCCTGAAGGTGCATGCGCTAAGCGGCCCGCTTATTGCAATCTAAGAGACCAACCGGATCCGATTCGCTCGAATATAGCCGGCCAAATCAGTCTGCGCCACCCGCATGCGGCATATCCGAATTGATCTGGTAAGCCCCGTAATCGATTGTCAGCACGGCAGTGCCTCCGATTCGAATTTTGCTATCGCTCACGCTCCGTTGTGGCAGCCAGAAGTCTCCCGTCTTCGCGCTTGTATACCGAATTAGCGTCCGCGAAATCCAGAACGAGGGATTCTTCGCCGGCGCTGCCTCGATCTTCGCTACCGCGAAGTCCGCCGCATCCACCCAGACCTTGCCTCGATACAGAAACTTGCTTTCCCTGAGCGGCTCAACGCTCAGAATGTAGGCCGGGCGTCCACCGAGGCTCTCGCTCCCTACCAACTGAAACCGGTAATTCGTCGGCGTCAATGCCGTCGCCTCGCTATCCTGTGAGGCCTCTTTTTCGCTGTCCATCGCCCTCTTCAAAACTTTCTCGCCAAGAATCTTCGAACCGCTCTGGGAAACAATGCGAAAACTTTTTCCTGAAGCGGCGTCAAAGTCGACCTCCACCTTCATGGCTGCCTCTAGGGTTCCGAGTCCGTGGTACTCCACTTTGTACTGCCGCACCGCCGTGTAATGCTTCAATCCTTCCCGCTGAATTTGATCGTGATGCTCCATCAACGCCAGAATCTGCGCCAGGGGCAAACTTGTCGTGACAGGCGGACTCGCATGAGCTGGCCACAGGGCCGCTCCAACAAAAATCAGCACTACGCGGCCGGAAATGCCTCTGCCCCAAAATCCCCGGTCTCCATAGCCGCTGTCTTGATGGCCCCTCTGTCGGTGTAAAGACATGAGGCATTCTATCGCCGCGCTACGCATGGCCAGAAAATACCGCGATGGTGAGTGACCACCCTGTCCGCATTTGCACCGGCGACGGAGCTTCCATCCCTGAATGGGAGATTCCCCGTTCGCTGTCCCTATCGATCGTACGCAAACGTCCCGCACAAATCCGTCGTCTTTGAAATCGCGTCGAACGTAAACACCGGCATATCGTCTCCCGAGAAAAACGCCACGTTCAGCGTGTGCCCGGTAACGTACGTCGCCATCCACTTCGTGTCTTCGCCCCCGCACAGCGTGTTCTTGTGCAAAAAGCGCTGTCCCCCTGGAACATTCATCCTGTAAAGCATCCCGCTGATCCCGGCATTCACATCCGCGTCGAATACCGCGCTCACCTCCACCGGCTTCAACGTCCGAATCGGCGCCAGCGGATAGATTAGAAAATCAATCGACAGCTTGTCTTTCAAAATCGCAATGTCGCTCGTGATCGAGGTCGCGTTCGTGCTAGCCGCGCGCCACGCTCCGCTATCTTGCGCGCTCGCCCGCGCCGTGCCCGCAGCCAGACCCGCAAGTATCAACAACATTGCCGCTGCCATTACCGGCGTCTTCCTCATCCCGATCGCTGATCTCTGTTCCCTGATCTCTCGCTCCTTGCTCCCTATTCCCTGTTCACTGTTCCCTGCTCTTCTACCACCCCAACACATACGCAAACACCAGCGGCGCAACAATGCTCGCGTCGCTCTCGATGATGAACTTCGGCGTGTTCTCTCCCAGCTTGCCCCAAGTAATCTTCTCGTTCGGCACTGCGCCCGAGTACGACCCATAGCTCGTCGTCGAATCTGAAATCTGGCAAAAGTACGCCCACAGCGGCACATGGTCGCGCTGCAAATCCTGGTGCAGCATCGGAACCACGCAAATCGGAAAGTCGCCCGCGATCCCTCCGCCGATCTGGAAAAATCCCAGCGGCGTCTTGGCCGTCGTCTCTGTGTACCACTCCGCCAGCTCCATCATGTACTCAATGCCTGTCCGCACCGTGTGCACCTTCTTCACGTCGCCCGTGATGCAATGCCCCGCATACATATTCCCCAGCGTCGCGTCCTCCCACCCTGGCACAAACATCGGCAGATTTTTCTTGGCCGCCGCCAGCAGCCAGCTGTCCTTCGGGTCGATCTGGTAGCTCTTCTCGATCACCCCTGACAGCAGAATCTTATACATAAACTGGTGCGGAAACCACCGCTCCCCGGCCTTGTCCGCCTTCACCCACTCCGCCAGCACCTCGTTCTCGATCCGCCGCATCGCCTCCATCTCGGGAATGCACGTATCCGTCACCCGGTTCATGTGCCGCGCCAGCAGCGCAGCCTCGTCGGCCGGCGTCAGGTCGCGGTAGCCCGGCACGCGCTCATAAAAATTGTGCGCCACCAGGTTGAATACGTCCTCTTCGAGATTCGCCCCCGTGCAGCAGATCCCATGAATCTTGTCCTGCCGGATCATCTCCGCCAGCGAAAGACCCAGCTCCGCCGTGCTCATCGCGCCGGCAATCGTCACAAACATCTTGCCGCCATCGGCCAGCAGCTTGTTGTACGCCTCGGCAGCATCCACCAGCGCCGCGGAGTTGAAATGACGATAGTGATGCTTGATAAATTCAGTAATCGGTTTCATGGCGTTCCTTGATGTGTGATTTCATTCAGTGTGTCGTCGAAGGCGGGCTTTGTATCAGGGCATGATTTCAGTCATGCCGCCACGATCTGAAAAAATTCATGGGCTTGAGCCCTTGCGGCGCACTGATCGCCGCGCCACCGGAGCTTCCCCGGCTAATTTCCAACCTAACACAATGAAATCAGACCCCTGTGAATCGCCCAGACGCTCCCAGCCCTTCGTCTCTTGCCTCATTTTCCAAGAATCTTGGCCAATATTTCTCCCAATTTTTCTGAGGATCCAAGCTCTCCCACCAAACAAGTTACGACTAGGCCCATCCGAATTCCAGCGCTTCGAACACCGCGGGCCTCAAGCCGGGGCTGCCTCGCGAGCTTGATTTCCATATCGGCCATTAGCCCGCATTCGCCACACGCCGGACTGTTGCCTGCGATGACTCATAGCTTCACGGTGCGCAGTCTGAGCGCATTGGCAATCACTGATACGGAGCTGAAGCTCATGGCGGCAGCAGCGATCATCGGGTTGAGAAGCAAGGCGAATGCAGGAAAGAGAACACCCGCGGCAAGCGGTATTCCGACGATGTTGTAGACGAACGCAAAGAACAGATTCTCGCGGATGTTGCGCATGGTTGAATTGCTGAGATGGCGGGCGCGGAGAATTCCGCGCAGATCGCCTTTCAACAGCGTGATGCCGCCAGCCTCCATCGCAACATCGGTGCCGGTTCCCATGGCAATGCCGACGTCGGCCTGGGCAAGTGCCGGCGCATCGTTCACTCCGTCACCAGCCATCGCGACCACGGATCCCTTTTGCTGACGCTCTTTGACGACATCCGCCTTTTTTTGAGGCAGTACGTCGGCCTCAAACTCAATGCCAAGCTTATCCGCGACTGCTTTTGCCGTCGTCGCATTGTCTCCGGTCACCATGATGATTTTCAGACCGGCTGCCTTCAGCTCACGGATCGCATCCGGCGTGGATTCCTTGATTGGATCGGCGACGCCCACGATGCCGGCCGCTTTACCATCCACGGCAACCAGCATCACTGTCTGGCCCTCCTTGCGCAGACCCTCTGCCCGATCGAGTAACGGGGCAGGATCTACAGACAAGTCATGGAACAGCTCCGCATTTCCCACAGCCACCTGCCTGCCTGAGACGGTTCCCTTTACGCCTTTGCCGGTCCTGGAGTTAAATTCAGCCACATCGAACAGGGGTAGCTTCTTTGCCTCGGCTCCCTTCACGATTGCTGCTGCTAAAGGATGTTCGCTGGAGCGCTCAAGGCTGGCGACGAGTTGCAGCAGTTCGTTTTCGTTGATGCCGGGCTGCGGAATGACGGCACTCAGCGTCGGCTTGCCTTCCGTGAGGGTTCCCGTCTTGTCGATGATGAGTGTGTCAACTTTGCCGAATGTCTCCAGCGCCTCCGCATTGCGGATGAGGATACCGGCGCGAGCCCCGCGGCCGGTGCCCACCATAATGGCCATGGGAGTAGCGAGTCCGAGAGCGCATGGGCAGGCAACAATCAGAACGGCCACAGCATTCACGAGGGCGTGTGCGAAGTGCGGCTGCGGCCCAACAAAGTACCAGACGATGAAGGTGACAACTGCCGAAACGATAACGGCCGGAACAAAGTAAGAGGCGACGCGGTCCGCCAGCCTTTGAATCGGGGCGCGTGACCGCTGCGCTTCGCTGACCATCTTGACGATTTGCGCCAGTAGTGTGTCGGCGCCAACTCGCTCCGCGCTCATGACGAATCCGCCGGTTCCGTTCACTGTTCCCGCCGTCACTTTCGCGCCCTTGTCTTTCTCCACCGGTATGGGCTCTCCGCTGATCATCGATTCATCGACGGAGCTGTGGCCTTCAAGAACAGTTCCATCGACGGGCACCTTTTCTCCAGGACGGACGCGGAGCCGGTCCCCAACTTGCACCTCTTCGAGAGGCACGTCCGCTTCGCCGCCCTTGTCGTCAAGTTGCTTCGCTGTCTTCGGAGCCAGGCCAAGCAGCGCGCGAATCGCACCGCTGGTTTGGCTGCGGGCGCGCAACTCCAGCACTTGGCCAAGGAGCACCAGAACGACGATGACCGCCGCAGGCTCGAAATACACATCGATCTGTCCTCCGGCTCCGCCAAGCGACGCCGGAAAGATTTGGGGAACGACGGTAGCGAAGACGCTGTAAACATAGGCCGTGCCCGTACCAAGAGAGATCAGGGTGAACATGTTAAGGCTGCGATGCACGATGGATTGCCAACCCCTGTCGAAGAACGGCAAACCGCACCAAAGGACCACCGGTGTTGCTAGCGCGAATTCAATCCAGGTCCACACTCTTGCCGCGAGCAAGTGTTGCATGGGCATGGAAGGGAGAAATGAGGAGACCATCAGCGCGAGCATCGGCGCTGCGAGCGCTACGCTGATCCAAAACCGCCTCGTCATATTGATCATCTCGGGGTTCGACTCTTCGACGGTGACCTCACGAGGTTCGAGCGCCATGCCGCAGATCGGGCACGTGCCCGGTCCGGGCCGCACGATCTCCGGGTGCATGGGACATGTGTATTCAGTCCGCTTGGCAGGTGCCGTCACGGTCGCCGGTTCGAGAGCCATTCCACACTTCGGGCAGTTGCCAACTTCGGTCTTGTGGACGTCCGGATGCATGGGACAGGTAAACACAATCATCTTAAGACCTTGTTCCTCCGGGGCGCCCGGCTCTGTATTGTTTTGCTCACGAGCCAAAAAACTGTCCTGCGCACGAGACAGAAAAATTGAGGTGTGAGAGTATCGGCGCACTTTCTGACAAGATAGCCATTCCGTCGGCAATTCAGGAGTCATGCCAAGCGGATCGTTCTCAATAAACCCGAAATCACCAACGCGCTTACTCAGGTCGGATAGGTCCCCAAGAATCGGCTTCTCACTACCCAGCACCGCCGCCGGCCCAACATCTCCACCCCCCTGTCAATAGAGCCGGCCCACCCACCACCACCCATCCCGCTGATTACATGCCCAATATTTCGCAATCCAACTTTGCCGATCATTTTTGGCAATTTCGCTACAGTTGAAGTTGTACGGGGATTCATCCGGAACATTTCGAATCGAGACTCGCGCCGAACACTGCGCTAACCCCGCTAACCGTGCCAACTCCGCCGAGAGTCGGGTGCTCGGGCCTCATCCCAGCTTTGCTTGGGTGGACGCGATGTCGTCCCGTCGACCAGCCGCTTCAGAAAAGAGAAATTAGATAGAGGAGTGTTTTTCCTGCTCCATTTTCGGTGCAAATTTAACTTAACTCGTTTGCAATCAACACAACTACTTCAAACGCACCGTGTCGATTTTTATCGATTTTTGTCGATTTTTATGCGCAAAACAACCCGTTTCCGCCCCAAACCGGCTCTCAAGCACACTCTCGCACACTCCCCGGCTCGCGTCTGGGCGTTTCTGCACAGCATACCCTTAAGGAAGTCCTTGCTTTTGAGGGGATTCCTACTCGACTACACGGTCGCCTCTGCTGATCACTGACAACTGAGAACTGGCAACTGATCCCTGATCCCTGTCTCTCTCACACTCTCCAGTTGTCCGCGCGCCAGCTCTTGATCCGCTCTTTAATCTGCTTGCGGTTCATATTGTGCTCAAGAGCCTGCTTGGCCAACTCGACAACTTCGTCGTCGGCCGCAAAACGTAGCGCGATGAGTTGCCCTTCCGTCAGGCGATAGATCTGCGCATGCCACTCCGCCGGCGCCAGCGCCTGCAGCCGCAGCCGCTCCTCAAGACGGATCACGCGGTCCTGCACCTTGAGCGGATAAAGTCGTAGCTTGAACAGCGCGACAAACGCAGCCAGCGACAACACCACCAGCCAAATCGGATAGAAGCTTGGATGGTGCACCGCATAGATGATCGCGATGACAATGTTGGCGAGGATTACGATGGTCAAGAAAAAATGAAACGGCGGATCGAACCGTGCATGACTCTTGAAACTTTGCGGCTCACTCATCTGGTGTGCTCGTTCCTTGCAGGTCTGGATTGGCTTCCGTGTCGCTGACCTTCGCGCCCGGCCCGATAGCTGACCCGCTGTCTGCGGCGCCCAGTGCCTGTACACCTGCGATGGCCAAATTCTCTTGGGTCGAGCTTGGCGCTGTCAACCTTGCCGATGTCAACCCAGTTGCCGTCAATGCCGACAAATTCTCCGGTCCCAGAACTGTCGGATCCTTCGGGATCAGATGGTAACGGCCGCGCACCAGATAGTCCACAAACAGGCCGCCCGCAACGTATGGGTTCAACAGCGCGATAGGGATCGCGTATATCGTCGTAATAAACGACTCGTCGATTCCCTTGGCGGAGCGGCTTCGAGCGCGGTAGCCCGGGATCTGCGGAATTTCAAATACCGTCAACTCCGTCCCCGGATTCTTGCGCGCGAATCGCACCAGTTTATATGTGATCTGTTTCGGCGTAGTCATCCATGCATCGGGAAAGATGCTGCGCCCGAAAGTGCGAGGAAAATAGTTGTTCAGTATCACCCTCGCAAAATCCGCGCAGTTGTTAAACAGCAGATCGAATCTAGTCTTGTTTGGTCCGGCATTCAGTTTCTCAATCAATGCATCGTCTTGCTCTTCCGTTGTGTCAAACCGAAACGCATAGATGCGACGCTCGTATGCCGCGCCCAGCAGTTGCGTCCAGCCGCCGTGTACCAGGTTACCCGGCGTCAAATCCGCGCCAAGGCTCGTCAGATGCTCCTCGTGATATCGGCCTCGCAACTCCACCACCAGGTCGTGGTCCACATGCGCGGGAACGTCCGCTGCTTTCTCCACCGAATACAGGTAAGGAATAAGCGGGATCGCCACCCAGTCGTATCCGCCAATGCCCTGATAACGGGCGATCACCGCGCCCAGCTCGCCCGGCTCACAACGCCGCAGCTTCACCGGCGTCTCCGCGCAGATCCGTTCGAAATAAATTGCGTTGTGCCCAGTGGGATTCACCGCGCCGAAAAAGCCGTACGGCTCCTCCATCAACAGAGCCGACTGCGCATGAACTTGCGCGCAACAAAATGCTCCCGCCAGAAAAATGGCGAATGAAAAAATGCGATTGTGAAATTTTGAGAGCATCGGTTTCCTTTTGAGCTTTTCCCTTTGGCCTGAGAGTTACTGATTCTCTTCCGATTAGTAAGTACCAACTTCTCTGATGGACTGAATGAGCCTGTTTCAAAAAATCGGCTTTGTAATAAGGGCACGGCTTTAGCCGGGCCGAAAAAGGCAGCGAAAACAGGGGTTTTAACCCCTGAGGGATCACAACCGATTCTATACATCCATTTCTTGAAACATGCTCGAAAGACAATCTCCTGAATCCGTCATCTCATTGACGATTCAGGATTTCTCCGCACTACTCGTGCATTTCCGCGAAATCGCGCAGCGCGACCCGCAAAACTCCCCGCGCGGCACACTCCGCCTATCGCTTTAGATGCAATTTCTCCCCATTTGTTGCGGCAGCCTTTTTAGGCCTGCTTTGGCTGGCGTTCCGTAAGGCCGGCAAACAAATGCCGCGCGTCGGCCCGTCGAAGCCTCTTTCAACTATTCTCGTTCAACTATTCATGAGCGCTACTCATGAGTAGGAACAATAATGGTCGTCTCTTGCACTTCAATCAGGCCGGAATCCATCAGCTTCTCAAGTTCTGGCAAAACCGCATCCACCTTCTCGCGCGTCTCAATGAACTCGATCTTGATCGGCAAATGATCCGAGATCTCGAGGATGTGTGCGGAATGCATGCGATGCGCGGCCCCAAAGCCCGCAACGCCTTTGATGACCGTGGCGCCCGCTATTGCGCTGCGAAAAAGAAAGTCGAGAATCGTGGTGTAAACCGGAACGTGATGGTGCGTGGCCCCGTCGCTTAGATAGAGCGTCACTTTTACCGCCTTGCCCGTTGTCAACATGGTTTCTGTCTCCGCTTGTTTCTGTGCTGCTTCTGTGCCAATTTCTGTATCCGGCGTCACTCTAACTCCCGCTCGCTCTTCACAGCAGATCGGCCAGCGCCGTTCCACACCAGGTCGCCGCAAGACCCACCACAAGGCTGCCCACTGCATAAATCGCCGCCAATAGAAATGCGCCCGATCGCATCGTCGACAGCGTCTCCCACTCATACGTTGAAAAAGTGCTGTACGCGCCGATGAAGCCTATGGGGACCAAAAATCTCCACGCAGGATTCAGATCCGCGCGCTTACCGAAGTACGTGAGTGTGAATCCAATGATGATGCAGGCCGTCATATTAATAACGAACGTGCCGTAAGGGAATTTCGCTCCCATGCGCCCTGAGATCGTGGAGCCGACCCAGTACCTCAGGATCGAGCCCAGAGCGCCACCCGCGGCGATCAGCAAATATTTCTGCACCGTCATCCTCCTCGCATAAATCTCTGCTGCGCAAACACCGGCGTTCAATTTGCAGCTTCGCAAATACGGCGCAGCAATCGCGCCATCGGCGTTTCTCTCAGCATCTCGGGGAATCGCGCCGCGACATGACTCCGCAACAGGTTTCCCTGTCAGGAGTCATCATCTGTCCGGCCGAATGGAGAGGACAGCGGTTAAGGGTGAACTCCTTCACCACTGCGTCTATTACAACTCGCAAAGAACCCTCGTGTCAATGCACAAGGCACCGCGGCAAAACTGCTCGCTCCTCCGCCCGATCCAGTCGGCTCGGCAGCAGAAACCCTGCCAGCATCAGTCTTGTTTAGGCCGCTGGTCGTCGCGGGAATCGGTCATCGTAACGCGCGTAGATCGGGCAGCGCCGGCAGCGGCCAGCAGGAAGCTCCGCATCTGCGGCGTAAATTCCCTGCGTTCCGCTTCCTTCTGTGCAAAGCTCACCAGCCAATAAAGCAACGAGCAAAGAAAGCCTACCACGATAAGTTGGTTTAAGTGGTAAACCTGCGATTCAGTGGTTTCGTGCGCCTCGAGTACTACGACCGTAACGCTCACGAGGGAGTAAAAGCCGAGCCCCGTAGCCACTTGCAATTCACGGTCGCGCCAACCAATCGAAAGGAATTGGCTCCCCGCAGCCAGCAGCAGGAAGAACAGGATCCTGAGGATCGACACTGTCTGTTGGAGTTGTGCGAAAAGTAGCCCCTGTTTGGAGGTGACATGCAGCAGACCAGGAAGGGCCGCAAATGGCCAGATGATCGCTCCTGCCGCAAGGATCAGGGCAATCACTACAAGCAGGAACCTGCGTGGGAGAGAAGCCCGAATCGGCCGGAGCACCGACCAGGCTAGCTCGACGAGAACGCAGAAAAGTAGGGAGGAATCTATGACCGTCTCGACGAATTGAGCCTCGAAGTACTTGGAGGGAGCGTAGAGGTCGATTGCATACGCGCTAAGATTGCTTAAAATATCCCAAATGCAGTAGGACAGAAAAACTGGAAAACTTCGCCACGCACGTCGATAGAAAAGCAGCCCGACCAGGACCGCTTCGACCGCAATATACGCAAACCAAAGTACGTTATCGAGGTTCACAATTCGCGTCCCACCCAATCGGGCCCTCGCGATACCCCGAGTCTAACAGTGAATTGGTTGGAGCAAAACAGACTTTTGGGAGAATGAGCAACCAGCTAATACACAACGATCCCACATGAGTGGGATCGTTGGAAACCTTTAGTTTTAGGCGCTGGTCAGGCTGTCGGTGGCGGAAGATGCAGTGGACCTGCCGGGATCGCAGCCACTAGACTCGGTGGCGGAAGATGCAGTGGACCTGCCGGGATCGCAGCCACTAGACTCGGTGGCGGAAGATGCAACGGCCCCGCCGGAATCGCCGCGCTGGCAGAGCACACAGATCCGAGGAGCAATGCAATACAGCCAAATTTCAGAACATTCAACGTACTCGGTTTCATTGGAACCTCTCCTGACGGCAGACACCACCGCCACAGAACTTTGCTTGGTTAGATTAACCCAATGTGTGTAGTAGCGCTACAACAAAAGTGTTATGAGCGATTTTTTTTGACAGAAGTACTCATTCCCCGAGCGCAGTGGTAACAAAAATGCGGGTACCAGCCACCTTGATTCGTTTTATCTTCGCCTATTAGTGCGAATCTCTCCCCTTGCCGCACCTGAATGGAGCAGATTCGTAGCAAAACTAGACACAGCGAATTGAACCAATCGCAAGCAGGAAGAGGCGGTGTGTGCAAGGGCGATCCAGATCTGTCAGGAATCTGTCTCCGGCAGCGACTGCTCCGAAGGCACTCGCCCTGGAGAGACCGGACTGGCAAGTTACAGGCCTTGAAAAGTCGGCGCCGGTTCTGGTTACCAGACTGAAAACTTCGGTGACGTGTGCCAAATCAACAAAACTCGATACATTGACAGTCAAGCCATTCGCATTTGGCCATAATCTATGAACTCTTTAAATCCAGAATCGCCGCTGCGGCCCGAAACGCCTGCCACCAAACAGGGGCGGCCAGAAGTTCGCTGCGCTGTCAGATTTCCTCTTTCTCTTCCAGTGGTGCTCTCAGCTGGAACAAACGAGATCGCGGGTCGCACCAGGAACATCTCCGCCAGCGGGGTTCTCTTCGTCCTTAGCGAGGATTTGCCGGTCGGCTTGGACGTCAATTTCTCCATGCGGATGCCGCGTGCCATTCTGGGAGCAGCTCAGGATGTTCTAGTCCACTGCAAGGGGCGTGTGGTACGCTGCTCCTCAAGCCCTAACGAGCACCTCGCCGCGGCCACAATTGATGATTATCGATTTGCGGAGCAGTGAGACTGCCGTTGGCTTAACGGCAGCCGACTATGGAAATCCTCGACGATAGCCCCGACGGCGAAACTGTTGACACTCCGGTCAAGCCGGGGACCATTCGCGTAATACTCGCGGATTCCCAGGCGATCTATCGCGTCGGAATTCGTAAAGTCTTTGCCCTCGAAGATGATATTCGCGTAGTCGCGCAGGCTGATTCACTGGAAAATCTCCGCTCCGCCATTGAGCGCTTTCCAACCGACATTGTGCTTTTAGAGGGCGGGATGCTGGCCGGCACGGCCAACGCAATCCCCGAGCTTCTGCGCCTCTCGCCAGACGTGAAGCTGATCGTCCAGGCCGTGGCTGCCGACGAAAATCACACAGTGGAGCTATATCGTCGCGGTGTTCGTGGCATTGTTTCCCGTTCCATTTCGCCCGATTTGCTCGTCCGGTGCGTGCGGCGTATCGGCGCTGGCGAAACATGGATCGACAACCAATCCGTCAACTGGGTGATCGATGCCTATCGCGCCCAGGCGGCCGCGCTCGTCAGTCCACGCAACCAGCCTCGCCTTTCCCCAAAGGAGATGTCGATCATCACCTGTATCACCCAGGGCAAGCGCAACAAGGAAATTGCATTCCAGTTGGGCACAACTGAGCAGGTCATTAAGAATTACCTGCGCAAGATCTATGACAAGCTAGGCGTTTCTGACCGGCTGGAGCTTGCCCTCTATTGCCTGCACAACAAGATCATTCAGTCGGAGCTGGACGAAGAACTTGTGGCCCAGAAAGTTATCACAAGCTAGCCGCGCTTCAAACTGCGCCCTCCCCGGCCTTCTCTGCTCCTCTTTCCAAACCACCAGCTACTTTCTACGCAGGTCGCGGACCGTTGCGAAGCGGGATCTCACGTCGCGGAAACGTTTGCCTCCGCGCAGGATTGCCGCGCTCGCTCCAGCAGGCGGATCATCTCTGTCAATTCTGCCCCGCTCAGGCCACCGAGCAATTCCACCGTAATGCGCTCAATCAATGGATCCATGGCGCGCAGCAACTCCAGGCCCGCATCGGAAATCTGCGTCAACACCACGCGTCGATCGTGACGGTCGCGATGTTGGCGAATCAGCTTCAGCCGTTTCAGCCGTCCAAGCAATCGCGTGATGTCAGGTTCCGCGGCGATCATACGCGCGCCAATGGCCGCGCACGGCAGCCCGCACGGCTGTGCGCCGCGCAAAATACGCAGCACGTTGTATTGAGTCGGAGTCAAACCGAAGCCCCGCGTCCTCTGCTGGAATGCGCGCTCCAGACAATCCGAAGTGCGCATCACATTCAGGATTGCCTCTTCCTCTGTGCTCGAGAAAGGCGCCTCTTGTGCGATTTCAGACTTCAGGCTTGCCAATCGAAATCCCTCCCTGTATCGCAGTTGCCCGGCCCTGCGTTGCAGCAGCCCGACCCTGTATTGCGGCAGCCCAAGGTGGACCAGCGAAACACAAACACCCACATCTTGAGATGCTTTGAGCAATATAGTCGTTGCAACAAACATTTGTCAGAAACACGATCTAGACCCACGCATTTCCGGCATATGCCGGGGAACCAATGTCCATTTCAGTCGTCTGCGCGGAATCCGATCCGTTCCTGCCTGCGCGTCTGCTATGCTCCCGCCAGTGTCCGTACTCGCCCCGTTTCGCCAGCTCACTCGCCCGCAGCGCCACGCGTTCCTGGCAGCATTCCTAGGCTGGACGCTCGATAGCCTCGACTTCTTCATTCTCATTTTCTGCGTCAACGCAATCGCCGGCGAGTTCCACACCAAACCCTCCGCAGTCCTCGGAGCGGTGTTCCTCACGCAGGCGTTCCGCCCGGTTGGCGCTCTGCTCTTCGGCATGTTGGCCGATCGCTATGGCCGCCGGCCCGTGCTCATGGCAAATATCCTGGGCTTTTCAGTCATCGAGCTGGCCTGCGCATTTGCGCCTTCGCTCAACGTACTGCTGGTGTTGCGTGCACTGTTCGGAATCGCCATGGGTGGCGAGTGGGGCGTGGGCGCCGCGTTGGTCTTTGAAACTCTGCCCAAAGAGGGCCGCGGCACATTCTCCGGCCTCCTTCAGGAAGGCTACGCATTCGGATCGATTCTCGCCTCAGCGGCCTTCGGGCTGCTGTTTGCCGGCTTCCACTGGCACGGCCTGTCTGTTCCCGCTCTGGGTTGGAGAGGATTATTCATCCTCGGCTCCGCGCCCGCGTTGCTTGCGTTTTACATTCAGGCTCGCGTGCAGGAATCGCCTGTCTGGCTCGCTGCATCTCGCAAACGCGGGTCGCGCGCCGCCCTTCACGCCAGCCCCGCATGGCCACGGGAGTTGTTCCATTTCCTGCCCACATTTCTTTTCCTCGTCGTCCTGATGACCGCGTTCATGAGCTTCTCCCATGGAACGCAGGATGTTTATCCCACATTCCTCGCCGTCCAAATCAAGCTCTCGCCGCGGACGATCGGGCTTATCGGCGTTCTTTACGGCGTCGGCTCCATCGCCGGCGGAATCGTCTTCGGTGCCCTGTCCGAAAAATGGGGCCGCAAGAGCGCAATTGTCACTGCGGCGCTGCTGGCGATTCCCGTGATCCCTCTCTACGCCTACGGCCATTCCGCCGTCATGCTCGGTGCCGGTGCGGTGTTAATGCAGTTCATGGTGCAGGGTGCGTGGGGTGTCGTTCCGGCTTATCTCACCGAGCTGTCTCCTGCTCCGGTCCGCGCCACGGCGCCGGGCTTGGCCTATCAGCTGGGTGCTCTAATCACCTCGTGGAACGGCAAAGGCCACGCTCTGGCAGCCGAGCGCTGGGGTAGTTATCGCGCCGTCCTTGCCATTACCGTAATCGTCGTCGCGCTGTCCCTGGCTGGCCTGGCTGCCCTGGGACGCGAGGCCAAAGGCAGAGAGATGGGCGAGGCGTAAGTCGGATCTTCAACCACTCGCCTCAGCTACTACTACCCACCTCTTTTCGCAATCCGCCCACGTTTTCGCAATCCCGATCGCGCCAATTCCAGTCCTCCGCCGCTCAAAAACTTCAGCGCTCCGCGCCAGATCGTCCCGGTGCCCTACGACCAAAGTAATCGCCCACAGTAACCCGGCCGCCGGCTCCCAACTTCGCTCGAGATGCGGCGCCTGCCCCGCAAGTCCCACCTTTGCGGCATTGTTCTTCACACTTCAAACCGATAGCTTCGATTCCATCGAGCCTCTGCGCCAATGAGCCTCGCAAACAACTGCGAAATATCGAGAAAAGGCCATAAAGTCGGGCGCAAATCAAGCTGGGATAAGATCGCGATTCTCGGCGATCTGGAAACGCGAACACGCACATGGGGATCACGTTCAGCCATTTGCTTCCAGGTTTTACCCGAGTCGCGGCCACTGTCGTTGCGCAGTGGTATCCCGCCGGCTCCGGCGCGATTCGCAATGCCATCGTGCTCCTTCTTAGCTTCATCCTTTTGGGCGTCGCGGTCGCGGTTTTCCTGCGTTTTATCAAGCAAAAGGGAAAACAACTCCCCCAAAAAGGTCGGGCCAAAGTATCGCAAATGCTTCAGACGCTTGAGCAGGCGATCGAAGAGGGTCATACCAGTCTTGACCTTGACGTCGCAGCCTCACCGAATACGCATGAGGAGATTCCATCGCCGTTGGCGGATCTTGCGCTGCAATTCGATAAGGCCCTCCCGAAACCGAAGACCAAGCAGGACGAGATCGCGCAATCAGCTCTCAATGGAGCCAACGGCACCAACCACACCAATGGCAATGTATTCGCGCATCCCCCGGCGAACTCTGCACGCGAATCGACTGCGCCTGTCTCGCTGCCTCGCCTGAGCGAGCTCAGAGGCATGCGTTTCTCGCAGGCGCTCAGAGAGCTGGACAAGGCAAAGCGCTCCGCACCACTGAGCGCCGGCCCCCATCCGATCAACGGCTCGATCAACCTGTCGCTCAACGACGCCCTCGCCGACAGGCACGACGACACCCCCAATGAGGCGCTCAACGATCTCTTCAACGATCCCATCAACGCAACCCTGATGAGTGCGATTGCGCCTTTCGAGCCGATGTTTGCGCCCAAGGCATCAGCTCCCGAGCCGCAAAACGGTGCAACCGCAATGAACAACAACGGCGCGCAAGAGCGCCGGTCACAGCAAGCATTTTTCCCTCCAAAGCCGGCGCCGCCGGCGAACAACAGGGGGCGTCGGCGAGAGGACAGCGCTCGATCTCCGCTTGAACCAAAAGCCCCTGAAAAAGAAACAGACGGCTTTCTCGACCAGTTGCAAGTCTTGCCATCGCGTCGCGGGCAATACAAGAAGAAAGGCTGACGGCCGCGGAACCGGCTTTCGCTCAGCAATAAATTTTAACGAGATATATTAAAAATAACCTATAGTTCGGAGTGCCCAATCTCTTGCCCGCTCTTCCAGGGTCAGGAGGTTGGGCATTATTTCTGGCCGTGAGACGCGCGTTTCCTGAAGACGATCTTCAGCTCGCGACGCCATTGCTCGGCCAGGGCAATCAACTCCCATTCGATCTCAGGCGAAAGATAGCGTAGCACCGGTTCGTTCGCTGGATGAATGCGCAAGGCCGGCGCGGCCAGAACGAGGCGCGGCGGAGCCGGCGAGACTTCGGCGCCGGCGAAGTAGCCGTTACGCTCGAATGCGGATCGCGGTGCGGCCGCCGGTGCTGCGGGCTGGCGATCGGCGTTCAGCGCGCGTACGCGAATCCAATAGTCCAGAGCCTGCAGCGGCAGGTGCAGGTCCTCACCCGCTTTCAATTCCAGAACCACCAGCCGGCCGTTGCGGTCGAGCGTCAGCAAGTCGAGCATGCCGCGATCCCCTGACGAGAGCGCTGGCACTTGCGTATACAGCAAATCGCCGCGCAGCTCCGGCATCAGCTCCCGCATGCCGCCGCGCAGGCGCGCCTCAAGCCACCGCTCCGGCGCCATGCGGAACAGCGGATCGGTGTGCGCGCCCTCGGCATGACGGCTGTGGAAGAGGCGCTGAAAAAGATCGCGGCAGAGCGATTCGTTCTCCTCCGTCAGCGGAGTTTCGTTTGCGCCCGCGCCGAAAGTCACATCATCCTGCCCCGAAAAAGAATGTGCCGAAGCGCCGTGGCGCACCCGCGCGAACTCCAGGCCATGCAGCAGCAGTCCGGCCTCTGTCGCGGAATGAGGACGGATCTCAACGCGCTCGCGTGCGGCATCGGGAACCAGCGCAAGTAAACGGTCGATTCCCGGCTGGCAGCGCCCTAGCGCCGCGGCCGGAGAAAACGCATGAACCAGCCGCGACTCAATGTTGCCGGTGTCGCGAAAGTCAACTTGCGTGAGCTCTTCGCTGCGCTCATCGAGGGTGTATAAAGCAAAATCGGCGCCGGCGTGGTTCAGCCACGCCATGCGCTCCGCGGTCGTGCGCCAGGCGTCTGCCGGAACCACGACTTTCAATCCGCCGAAGTGGCGGCGCGCTTCTGCGCGATTGCGGCAATAGTCGAGCCAGAGTATTCCCAGCGTCAGAACGCCGTCAATCGTGGTCGCGGATTCGGCGGCGCAAACGCCGATGACTGCATCTGACGCGCTTCCCTTGAGCAACCGCCCGCGAACATAGGCCGGTCCGAAGCTGTGCTCCAGATCCATGGCGGTTCTGAATCCGTCCGTCTTTGTGCCGATGAAGTGGCGGCCAAGCACGCGCTCCAAAAGGCGCAGGTAGTTTCGGCGCGCCGTGTCGCGTGCGGTCGGCGTGCGCCGGTCGCTTGTCGGCGTCAGCTCCAGCGACTGCGGTTTGGCCGCGCCCATGCGCCGAGTCACCAGCCGCATACATTGCGCGCGCTCTTGAACCTCGACAACCGTGCGAACAATATTGCGCTCGTCGCTCCACAGTTGCAGCAGGCAGCGCCCGTGCGACTCGCCCACCGAGTAGTGAGCGCTGCGCATGTCGAAAACTACACGGCCATCCTCGAGCAGCGCCGCTGCGGGATGATCGGCAAGATACGATTCGATGATCTGCACGAGCCGCTCAGGCGAAGCAAATTCGGCACCGGAACTCCCTGCGGCAGCCTTTTGCCGTCGGGGCGCAGCGCCGGTGTCCATGCTTTCTTACCAGCCCTTGTGGGCGCGAAGACTCGTGATGTGGGCCGTATGGTGGCGCGAGTGCCATTCGTAGATCGCAAGATTGGTTGCGAGAGTCATGCGCCCTCGCTCCGGATGATTGAATCCGCGCTCAAAATCTTCTTCCGACATGGTCTCGAGAAGCCCAACAAATCGCTGATGCAGCCCGGTGATCAGCACCAAAGACGGCTCAATCGACTGCCGCGAGTCTGGCAGACGCGCCCACGCCGCTTCGTCGTAAGGCTTGATCGTGGGCCAATCCTCAGTCAGCGCAAGCTTAAAGCGGACGTAGCTGTTGGCGTGGCTGTCGGCAAAATGATGCACAACCTGGCGCACGGTCCATCCACCGTCGCGGTACGGCGTATCAAGCTGTGCGTCACTCAAGCCAGCTACCGCGGCGCGAAGTCGTTCAGGCAGCAAACGTAGTGTTTCGATCTGCCCGGCGCGAACCCCGGCCCCTGCGAGAACTCCAGAATCGCTCGCCGCGGGCGCACTGAACCGCCCCACTGGGTAACGTAAATCCTGCTCATCGGCCATGCCAAAACACTACCACGGCTCGCGCGAATTTGGCCCGCGCAACCTGACCGGCGCAAGCAGGTCAGCGTATATTGACCGGTGCAAGCGGGTCTGCGATCGCCGGCTGGGTGCGTCTGGCGGAAAAGGTGTCGCTAGGAACGACGATGCTTCTGTTTCTGCTTGTGGATATGAACCTTGTAGTTCTTTTGGACCTTGAAACGGTGGCTGTCGTGCGAACGATGCTGCCGGGGATACCTGGAGGCGAACGACGGAGCGGCGAACAACGTGAAAAGCAAAACCGTCGTAAGGATTCTCTTCATGGGGCGGATCGTATCACGTACGCATTTGACGCAGGAGGAAAATCGAGCGCCCGGCATCAAAAGATGAACGGGCGCGAAAACATAGCGCGTGCAACGGTAGCGCCCATGCGATCTCAAGTTAGACGTGATGGTGGTGACGATGGCGATTGTGATGGTGCCGCTGCCCGAAAGCGAGCGCCGGACTTGCGAACGTCATCAAGATCAAAGCTGCTGCGAGAAATCTCTTCATGGCTCGAATCCTAGCATGATTTTCGTCGACCGAAAGGCGCGCCCCAGTCTCAAATATTGCCCCACGTATCTCCCAAGTATCTCCCACGTATCTAAAGAGCAACGGAGCGGAACCGCCCTGCGTCCGCATCATCCAATTAGACGCCGAAAGCGTACACTTGATACAAGATGACGCATCCCGAAACTCCTCTCAATTCCAGCCATCGGCGTTACTTTTTTGAGAAATTCGGCCTGACTGAACGGCTGCTTGAGCGCTGCCTCGGCGAGGCCTTGAGCGCCGGCGGCGATTATGCTGACCTTTACTTCGAATCGGTCACGGCCACGTCCCTGGGCGTAGATGAGCAGATCGTCAAGTCGGCCAGCCAGGGCACCAGCGCCGGATGTGGGATCCGCGTTTTGAGCGGCGAGCGCACCGGCTACGCGTACACCGACAATCTGAGCCCGGAGCGCCTCCTGCACGCCGCGCGGACTGCCGCGCTCATTGCATCCGGTCCGGCGAAACAGCCCGTACAGGGATTCACAGAGACCCCAGGCGCCAATCTCTATCCAGTGCCTTTGGGTGGATTCAATCTCGATCTCGCGGCGCGGCTGGAACTCATTCTGCGCGCCGATCGCGCCGCGCGCGCATTCGATCCGCGCATCGTGCAGGTGCGCGCCGGCTATAGCGAGGAGCTGCGCCGCATCCTCATCGCCGCCTCAGACGGCGCATTCGCCAGCGACACGCAACCCCTTTGCCGGCTCAATTGTTGGGTCATCGCAAAAGAAGGCTCGGTTACCACCAAGGGCGCCGCCGGCGGTGGAGGCAGAGCCGGTCTCGATCAATTCACTCAATCCAAGAGCCCTGAAAATCTGGCCCACGAGGCCGCGCGAGGCGCAATCCTCCAACTCGGCGCAGTCCCTGCGCCCGCGGGCGAAATGGAAGTCGTACTCGGCCCAGGCTGGCCCGGAATTCTGCTTCACGAAGCCGTCGGGCACGGGCTCGAGGCCGATTTCAACCGCAAGAAGACGTCGGCATTTACAGGGCTGATCGGCCAATCCGTCGCCAGCCCGAAGGTCACTGTCGTTGACAACGGCAGGATTGCCGGCCGCCGCGGCTCGCTCAACGTGGACGACGAAGGATCGGCGACGCAGGAAACAGTCCTGATCGAGAACGGCGTTCTCAAGGGCTATCTCTCCGACAAACTATCGGCACGCCTCATGGGCATGGCCAACACCGGCTCGGGCCGCCGCGAAAGCTACCAGTCGATTCCCATGCCGCGCATGACCAACACCTATATGCTGGCCGGCGACGATGCCCCCGAAGACATTTTGCGCAGCGTTAAGCGCGGCCTCTACGCCGTCAACTTCGGCGGCGGCCAGGTAGACATCACCAACGGAAAGTTTGTCTTCTCGGCGTCGGAGGCTTACCTGATCGAAGACGGCAAAGTCACCGCGCCGGTTCGCGACGCCACCCTGATCGGCAACGGCCCAGAGGCGCTCAAGTACGTCTCCATGGTCGGCAACGATCTCAAGATGGACGAAGGCATCGGAACCTGCGGCAAAGACGGGCAAAGCGTCCCGGTCGGCGTTGGCATGCCAACCATTAAGCTGGACAAGATGACCGTCGGCGGCACGGGACGGTAAAGGATGGAGCCTTACTCGAAGCGGAAGAAAGCTGCGGAGAACCCACCAACGGCGATTCGGTACGATCTCCCAAAAGAGTTTCGAAATCAGGTCATATTCATTTGGGCCGAAGCTGCGGGCTACACGGAACAGCCCGCCTCGCACCGCCGAATTGCCCCCTATGACATGGAGAATATGCCGGTCCACGTGGCGAACCAGCTCTTTAACCGGGTGCAGCGTAAATTCTGCGAAGCCCACGGCCTTGAGGGCCTCCCCGGAGGTGGCGGCTTCGCGTCACCCTGTCAAATAGTGAAGAAATACTTCCAAAGCTGCCCGGACGATGAAGCGCTAGACATCATCGAGTTCACCTTCAATGAGGTTTTCTTTGCGCAGAAGAACTCTGATTTTGTCGCATATATTCAACCGACCCTCACAGCGGCCGACGCAGTGACAAAGCTGAACCGCCGGCTCCAGGAAAACGCAATCGGCTATAGTTCGAGCAAGGAGAGATATTGCGCCTCGACTCTGAGCTTCTACAATCGGAGACGACGGAACCCGCCCTGAGGCTGATGTACGCGAACGGCTTTGAAGGCGCTCTCGATGAGTTCCAGCTTGCATTGAAGTATTTCCGGGAAGGCCCCGACCATTATGACGACTGCCTTACCAACTTCGTCAAGTCCCTTGAGAGCACGCTTCAGAAAATCATCGAATTGCGCAATTGGGATATGCCTGGCGAGGCTAAGTTTGACAATTTGTTCGCCGAGGTCAAGAAGAAGGGCCTGTTCCCTCTTTTTCTCGGCAGTCACATTGGCGATCTGAAGAAATTCTTGCAAGCTATCGCAGTCATACGGAACGAAGAGGGCGCTCATGGGAGCGGGTCAGTGCCAAATGAAGTTCCTGACAACCTCGTGGCTTATCAGATCCACCTGACTGGCTCAGCCATCGTCTTCCTTATTCGCTGCAATGAGAATTAGGGAAAGTAAGGGTCGCAGAAGAAGCAACCGTAGCTTCCTCTAATAATGCCGCCCCTACGTGTGCCTGTTATATTCCAGCGGCCCCGCCATCACCATGCCGCTATTCTGGCGGCCATGAATGTACCAGCAGCACCAGGAAGTTTCGTGAGGCCCAGCGTCCTCCGGAACCCGCAGATCGGCATAGGCGACCTTGCCGTAAAGAAAAATCTTCACTTCCCAATCTTCCACGCGTCGCAGGTCTTCAGGGTTATTGCAGACCGTTTGCACGTCGTCGCGGCGGAACGACTTGATCTTGCGCGATTCACCCGGCAGTAAAAAGATGGGGTCGCGTGGCGCTCTCGGCTCGGCATGGAAGACCGGTTCGGCGGGAAGTTGCGATTCATCGTTCGCAGTGGCGATGCTGTCCACCAAAGTAACAATCTTCGTTGGGCTATGGCCGCGATTGGTCGCCATCACCGAAAAGCAATCGCGAATCCCTGGGTCTGGCTCAGCGGTGACCATAATCCACGGCCGCTCGGCTCGTTCCTGAGCCTGGGCCAGCAACAATACCGCCTTCGCGCTGTCCGCCGCAGCCTGCGCGGCAACCTCGACAACGTGCGCCTGCCGTTCAATTTTGCGCAGCGCGGAATAGCCAAGCATCACCCCGAAATAAACGATGAGGACAAGAATTAGGTTGGCCACCCAGCTGATCCGCTCCTGCACCGGCCACGGTGCCGGAGCAGGAGCAGGAGTGGCAATCGTAATATGCGGCGTCTGCGGCGCATCGCAACCGCTGCCCTGGCAGTCCGAGGTTGGCATGCGGCTGGTGCCATCGGGCCCAGAAATCGGTGACGCACTCGGCGACGACGCGGCCGGCCCAGCAGCGGGTTGCGCGGGTGGGCTCCGAGTTGCTGCGGGCGCCGTGGCGGGATGCGCTGTTGACTTGGGTTTGGCTGCCTGCGCAGTTGCCATTGCGGGCGCAAACGCCCCAAAAAGCAGCGCCGCGGCAAGTGCCAGGTTCTTCAAGATCATGGCGCAAATGTAGCACAATGCATCGCGCTGTTTGAGCGGCAGTAGCAAGGAAGATAAACCTCAGTCACAAAAGGGAAAATCAGGCAGGCACGCGATCCAGAATCACGCGATCCAGGATCCCCAGATTGCAAGCCATCCGCTAGAAAATGCGCAACGGTATCAACTCTTCCTTGCCCAGCGTTAGAAAAATATACGCTCTCAAGACCCTGCCGCGAGGTCGGCCGGGTCAGGCCGCCTGTGACGTCCTTTTCGCGGAAGGGGGTGCCGCCTTTTTCGCGGCCTTAAGAAGGACACGCAAGGCCGCGTTGACGGCTTCTGCATCGGGAAAAGCCGAAGCTACGTCGGGCGCTAGGGTAACCATCACCACATCTCGCGGGAAGCGCTTCAGGTACTTCCCGCGAACCGCGTGCGTAAAGTCGTACTCCGGCTGCGCTCCATTGTTCTTTTTCGACTGTCTAGAATTCCCGCTCATATTGCCTCCGTTCGCGCGGCTCCGCTTTTCGTGCGCTGACAATTCGCACTGTCCGCTCATCCTCAGTATGCACCACAACCAGAAGAAGTTGGCTTACGGATTTTCCGAGCGCAACCCATCGCTCTTCCTCGCCAGAATGCTCCGGATCCGGCAAAATCAGCAAGAGCGGATCGCGAAAAACGGTTGCAGCCTCCTCAAAATCGACGCCATGCTTTTTCTTGTTGCGCCGTGCTTTGACTGGATCCCAGACAATTTGCTGGAGTGCCATTTACACGCCTACCGGAAACGGCTTGGGGCTGGACTCGTCGTTGTTCACGCCTGTCCGCCAGCGCTCAAAGCGCCCTTGAAGAAGGCTCATCAGGCCCGTGTACCAATAGCCGAAGACGAAGAGGATCAGAAACGGCGCGGTAAAGAAGTTGTTGTTCGTAAACGTGTAATAAATCGCCGCGGCAAAGTAGCAGCCCAGCAGCAACTCGATCCACGGCGCCAGCTTCAGCCGCTTGCGGTACTTGGCGGCCTGCGACTTTTCGCCCTTCTTCGCCACGCGATACTTCGGCGTCCGCACAAACGCGCTCTTGATTCCCAGCAGCGCCTCCATCACGGCTTTCGTATTGGTCACCGTCAGGCCAATTCCCAGTGCCATCAGAAACGGAAGATAGTAAATTGTCTTTTTCCAGGTCTTCGGGAAGAGCTCGCGCTCGCTCATCACATAGAACACGGCGATCGACAAGCTTGAAGCGGTGAACAGCGGCACGTCGATCAGCAGCATCTGAAACCAGCCCTGATAAAAGCGGCAGATCATCGCCGGAATCAGCAGCGCCGACATGATCACCATCAGCGGATAGCTCAGATTCGCCGTCAAATGGTAAACCGCCTCGATCTTGTTGCGGCGCGGCGTGTTGGAGCGGAAGACCCTGGGCAGAATCTTGATGCTCGTCTGGATCAGGCCCTTGGCCCAGCGCGCCTGCTGCGTTTTGAAGGCCGTCATTTCAATCGGCAGCTCTGACGGGCACTCCACGTCGGGCAAATACTTGAACTTCCAGCCGGCCATCTGCGAGCGGTAGCTCAGGTCGGTGTCCTCGGTGAGCGTATCGTGCTGCCAGCCGCCGCCGTCACTGATCGCCGGTCTCCGCCACATTCCCGCCGTGCCGTTGAAGTTGAAATACTCTCCGGATCGCGCGCGCGCCCCATGCTCCATAACAAAGTGCCCGTCGAGCAGAATCGCCTCAATCTGCGTAAGAATGCTGTAGTCGCGATTCAGGTGCGTCCAGCGCGTCTGCACCATTCCGATCTCCGGCTCCGCAAAGTGGTGGATTACCTTCATCAGCCAGTCGGGCGGCGGAACAAAGTCAGCGTCGAAGATGGCGATAAACTCGCCTTTGGCCACTTTGAGCCCGGCGTCGAGCGCGCCGGCCTTATAGCCGTGGCGATTCGTGCGATGAATGTAGACGATCGGATGTCCCATCGCGGCATAGCGCTCCACAATCGCGGCCGCCACTTCCACTGTTTCATCGGTCGAGTCGTCGAGCACCTGAATTTCCAGCTTTTCTTTCGGATACTCAATCGCGCAAATGGCCTCAATCAGGCGGTCGATGACGAACTGCTCATTGAAGATCGGCAGTTGAATCGTCACCAGCGGCAACTCGTCGAAGTAGCGAGGCGGATTGGGGTTGTAATTCTTGCGGTACTTGAAGTACTGGTAGGCCAGCGTATAACGGTGGATTCCGTACATCGAAAGCAGGATCATCACCGCGAAATACGGCAAAAGGATAGCCGCGTCGAAGAGGTTCCAGTGATACAACCCCTTAAACGTCTGGTCCGCGTACTGCATTCTCAAGTAGTGATGAAAACCGCTTTCCGGAGCAAATAAGAGATAAGCCGCAGCCGCACGCAACAGTCCCCCAGGCAGCCCAATCAAAGCAAGCAAAGGGGTTAGAGTCGCGATCAAAGGCTTCAGCCTCCAGCGCTGGGTAAGGGTTATTGTACGCGAGCGAGCGAAACACTACGCCTCGAGATGGTTCCAGATCGTGGATCGATTGCGGGTCCCAATGAACAGAAAGCGTGTCGGAATATTCAGAAAAATCTTGAAATGGCGGCTTCGGGACAGGCCCCAAAAACAAAATTGCCCCGCCGACCTGCCCGGCCGCTGCAGGGTAGCGAGCTAAATGGAAAAGAAAATGGTGGCCAGAGACGGGATTGAACCGCCGACGCCGGCCTTTTCAGGGCCGCGCTCTACCACTGAGCTATCTGGCCTCAGTCGAAACGAGAGTTGCATGAATCTGCGCGGGTTCCGGCGGTGCCGGGCGAGGTGAATAAATCCACGTGCCGTGCGCTCAAAACAACCTGACCAGTATACCAAGCCCCAACTACCCGGCCAAACTGCGGCCCTCGACCGCAACCCTGACAAAAGTGAACTAAACTGGAGAGCAATCATGCGCCGCCGCCTCGCCCTTCTTCTCTTCGAAAGCACCGCAAGCATAGCGCTGGCTTTGCTCGCCGGCTGCGGACCAAAGCTCAACGCCCAGGCCGTCCCCATCAGTGCCGAGTCGCGAACCGCCCTCATCTACGAGGCCAACCTCCACCAGGGCCCCGAGACCCTCCGTGCATTTCTCGGCGATTTCCCCAAAGGCGCTGACCTCCATGTTCACCTCACGGGCGCGGTCTACGCCGAGACCTTCATCCGCGACGCCGGCGAAGACGGCCTGTGCGTCGACACGACCACCTACAGCTTCGCCAATCCGCCCTGCCGCGGAAAAACCCTCATCCCCGCACAAGAGCTCTCGGGCAATCTCACCCCCGCCGACCAGGCGATTTATGACAAGCTGATCGACTCGTTCTCCGTGCGCAGCTTCGTCCCCACGCCCGGCTGGAGCGAGCACGACCAGTTCTTCGCCACGTTTGGCCGCTTTGGCGGCCTGAGCAAGTCGCACATTGCCGAATGGGTCGACGAAGTGGCAAGCCGCTCCGCCGCCGAGAACAACCAATATCTGGAACTGATGCACACGCCTGCCTTCAGCCACGCTGTTCAAATCGCCCACCAGATCGGCTGGAACGCGAAAGTAGCGCAAGCTGACCCGCAGGCATTCGCGCAATTCCGCCGGCAACTCCTCGACCACGGTCTGCGCGACGAAGTCCCCGCGGACCTCAACGAAGCCAGCCAGGCCGAAGCCGGCCGCAGGCAAATGGAGCACTGCGGAACCCCGCAGACCGCGCCCGCCTGCCAGGTTGAAACTCGATACATCTATCAGGTTCTGCGCGCCAACGCTCCGGAGCAGGTCTTTGCGCAAGCGCTCCTCGGATTCGAAACAGTCCAGGCCGCCCAGAACGCCAATGCCGGCACCTGGGTCGGCATCAACTTCGTGCAGCCTGAAGACGGCTTCATCTCCATGCGCGACTACACCCTCCAGATGAAGATGATCGGCTATCTGCACTCCATCTATCCCGGCGTTCACATCTCGCTGCACGCAGGCGAGCTCGCGCCGGGCATGGTGCCGCCGGAAGGTCTGCGCTTCCACATTCGTCAGGCAGTCGAACTCGGCGACGCCGAGCGCATCGGTCACGGCGTCGACGTGATGTACGAGGACCGCCCGCGCGACCTGCTCACCGAGTTGGCCGCTCGCCACATCATGGTCGAAATCAACCTCAGCTCAAACGAAGGAATCCTCGGCATCGACGGCGACGCGCACCCGTTCCCGGTCTACCTCGCCGTGCATGTGCCCGTCGCGCTGTCTACCGATGACGAAGGCGTCAGCCGCATCGACCTCACCCACGAGTACGTCCGCGCCGCCATCGATTATGGCCTCACATACCGCGACCTCAAGCAACTGGCGCGCACCAGTATGGAGCACGATTTCCTTCCCGGCGCGGACCTCTGGGCCAGTCTGGACGATTATCGCGCGCCAGTCGGCCCATGCAAAAACGACACCCTCGGTGGCGCCAATCCATCCTCCGGATGCAGCCAATTCCTAAGCGGCAGCCAGAAGGCCTCCGCTCAATGGGAACTCGAACGCCGCTTCACCGAATTTGAAGCCAAATTCCAAGGGCCGGGCTTCGAGCGCTTGCTGCACGGCCATTGAGCGTCGTCAGGCTCGGCCGCCGCCTCCGAGTCTGTTGCGCCACTGCACTGTTGCCCCTGCGCTGTCGGCCCCACACCGCTTCCGCCTAAACTATTTTTATGGACAACGAATGCATTCGCGAAATCTGCCTCGCGTTGCCCAACGTCACTGAAACCGTGAACTGGGGCCATCACCTTGTCTATTGGGCCGGCGATCGCGACATTGGCGGAAAAATGTTTGCCATGACCGATCTCGATGGCACAGGCATCGGCGTTCTCTGGTTCCATTGCGGTGCCGAGCGCTTTCATGAGCTGCTCGAGCGCGAGGGTATCCTTGCCTCGCCCTACCTCGCCAAAGCCCACTGGATCACGCTGGAGAAATGGAGCGCCATGCGCCCGCGCGAAATCGAGGACGAACTGAAACGAGCCCACGCGCTGATCTTCGAAAAGCTGCTGCCGAAGACCAAATCCATCCTCGCCCTGCCTGAAAAAGACCGCGCCAAAGCAATCCGCGAGCGAAAGAAAGCCCTCGCCGCCAAAGCGAAGGTACCAACAAAGGCTGCTAAAACTCGGCCCTCTTCGCGACCCGCTAGCACGCGCCCTAAGAAAGCCCGTTAATCCAGTTGGAACCCATGCCGCCGCGTCTGCGTACCATCGAATGAATCACTCCGCACGAACGAGGCGCATCTCGATATGGCAAAATTCCTTCTTTGGTGCATCCTTCTGGTCTTCTGCTGGCCGCTGGCACTGCTGGCGCTGGTCCTCTACCCCATCCTCTGGCTCCTCTAGTGCCGTTTCGCCTCGTCGGCATCGCCGTCGGCGGCGTGCTTGCGCTGGTCAGCGCAATCATCTTCCTTCCCGCCCGCGTCCTCCGCGCCGTCTGAGGCGACGCCTCACCTCGACATCCCCTTCCGCAATGCTTTAGCGTGAGCCTGACGCCTTTTTCTTGGGCGTTAAGCGCCGACAGCGCCCGGTCCGCGTCTTTACTATGCATACACTCGACCTCGGAGGATTCATGCGTAAGCTTTTGCGCGTTACCCTCACTGCTTTCTTGATGATGGCGACGCCGGTTATGCGCGCCCAGGCGAGCGATCCGGAGGCCGCCAAAAATGTCGCCCAGGCCCGCGCCGCGCTTGATGCCATGGTCCGCGCCCTCGGCGGCGATTTGTGGCTGAACATCAATAACATGGAACGGCAAGGCCACAGTGCCGCCTTTTATCAGGGAAACCCCGACCTGGGCACCAACGAAACGTTTGAGTTTCACCAATGGCCTGACCATGACCGCATCGATGTGGGCAAGCATCGCGACGTGATCGAGTTCTTCGTCGGCCGCCAGGCCTGGGAGGTCACCTACCGTGGCAAAAAGCCGCAGGAGAAAGATATCGCCGACGACTTCCTGCGCCGCCGCGACCACTCCATTGAGACCGCCGTCAAAGTCTGGATGAAGGACCCCAACACCATCCTGCTCTACGAAGGCCAGCGCATGTCCGAGCGCCACCTCGCCGAGCAGGTCACACTCATCTCCTCGCAGAACGAGTCCATCACCATCCTCATGGACGTGCAAACCCACCTTCCGCTCGCGCGCATCTTCCAATGGCGCGACCCCAATTACCACGACAAGAACACTGACACCGAAGAGTACGACGACTATCACACCATTCAGGGCTTCCCCACTCCCTTCACCATCACGCGCCTCAAAAATGGCGATCCTGTCCGCCAGTATTTCGTTGACCGCGTCAGTTTTAATGAGAATCTGCCCGCCGATTTCTGGGACCCCGACGCCGCAGCTCGCAGAATCAAAAAGTAGCCGCCGACGGTTGCTCCCGCAGTGGTGGCCGAAAAGTGCGTTTGGAGCACGAGCCGGACCTTAGTGCATTATTTTCTGCGGTTTGTGGGTTGCGACGATAGACCAAGGACAATTTAGCCTACATTCCGAACAGGTTGTGCGGTATACTGGTGACTCTGGTGCGCACCTATGCTTCTATATTGTGCACACCGGACTATTTAGGGGCTCCTGCGGGGGCCCCCTTCATTTAGGAAGGCCCCTATGAAACGCCACGCAATTTTTGTGGACGCTGGGTATGTTTTTGCCCAGGGTTCGGTATCCCTCTCCGGAAGCAAAACTCCAAGAACACAACTGAAGCTTGACGCGAATGAGATCATCGCGCAGCTAACGACTCTCGCGCTAACAACAAGCGCATCTGTGCCACTTCTGCGCATCTACTGGTACGACGGAGCTTGGAATGGCCCAACCATTGAACATCTAGCTCTTGCGAACACGGAAAATGTCAAGTTGCGGCTTGGCACGATCAACAGCGCTGGCGAGCAAAAGGAAGTAGACTCCCTCCTTGTAACCGACCTTATAGACTTAGCTCGGAATCAGTCGATCTGTGACGCCACTGTGGTAACGGCTGACACGGATGTCCGCATCGCCGTCCAAATCGCGCAGACCTTTGGAGTCCGGGTTCATTTGATCGGCTTGGAGCCAAGTCGCGTTTCGCAATCACCGTCTCTGCGGCAAGAAGTCGATACAGTGCATGAAATTGCCAGAACAGACGTAGCCAGGTTCTTGAAAGCCCTGGCTTCCACACCGCCGAAGCCCGTAGTTGCAATCGCCGCTGCAGCAGCTGCGGCCGCTGTTCCAAAGGCGAGTGTCTCGCAAACGGGACCGGAGAAAACGATTGAACAAGTGATAGATGAAGCCATTCAGCAAACGCTGGCTCTTCCCAATACCGACTTAGCCGCTCTGAAGGCCGCACTCGCCGCTTCGTCTGGCGTGCCGATGGAGTACGACAGACGGCTGCTGGGGACGTGCCGAACATTACTCCAAAGAGACCTGACTGGCGATGAACGCCGAGAGATGAGATCTCTTTTTAAAAAGAAAGTTCTCACCTTCTAACGCGCCTGGCGAGCAGCTTTCCTCGCCCAACGCACATTTCAGACACTACCGCCCACGAACCTCCTCCGCGGCCCTATTTATAATGCCAACGAGCGCAAAACAGCCCGCACAATCGCTCTCTAGGAGCCGCAGAATGATCCTGACCATCCAGGAAATCATGGATTTCCTGCCCCACCGCTATCCCTTTCTTCTCATCGACCGCGTGCTCGAGTTCGAGCCGCAGAAGAGCGTGGTGGCCATCAAGAATGTGACGATGAACGAGCCCTTCTTCCAGGGACACTTTCCCGGCGCGCCCATCATGCCCGGCGTGCTGGTCATTGAAGCGATGGCCCAGGCCGGGGCAGTCCTGTTGCTTTCAGAGCTCGAAGACAGGCACTCCAAGCTCGCCGTCTTCACCGGCATCGACGGCGCCAAGTTTCGCCGCTCCATCACCCCTGGCGATCAGCTCCGGATCGAAGTCAACGTGGTCAGCTTCCGCCCACGCGCAGGCAAGATGGAAGGCAAGGCATACATTGACGGCAAGCTGGCCTGCGAGGCGACGCTGACCTGCATGATCGTGCCGCGCAGACAGGAAAAGAAAGCAGAAGCAGACTCGTCAGCCGGAGCGGGCACCCCAGAATGACCACTCCGTCCGAGGCAACTCAGTGAGCATCCATCCCAGCGCTGTCATCGCCGAGGGCGCGCGCATTCCCAAATCGTGCGCCATCGGGCCTTTTTGCACCATCGGCCCCGATGTAGAACTCGGCGACAACTGCACGCTTATCTCACATGTAGTCATCGACGGCCGCACCCGCATCGGCGCGCGCAACATCTTTTATCCCTTCGGCTCCATCGGCATGGCCCCGCAGGACCTCAAATACACCGGCGAGCCAACCCAAACCGAAATTGGCGACGGCAACACCATTCGCGAGTGTGTCACCATCAACCGCGGCACCAACGGCGGCGGAGGCGTAACGCGCATCGGCTCAAACAACCTGCTCATGGCCTACGTGCACATCGGGCATGACAGCCTGGTCGGCAGCCATTGCATCCTCGCCAATAACGCCACGCTCGCCGGCCACGTCATCATTCAGGACCACGTAACGCTCGGCGCTTTTTGCCCCGTCCACCAGCAATGCACGCTCGGAGAGTATTCATTCATCGGCGGCGGCACCATCGTCACGCAGGACGTGCTTCCCTTCTCGCTCACCTCGTCACGCCGCGAAAATCGCGCCTTCGGCATCAACAAAATCGGCCTCGAGCGCCGCGGCTTCACGCCCGACCGCCTGCAGCAACTGCAAAAGGCCTACCGGGTTCTGCTCGCCGCCAAGCTCAACACCACGCAGGCCCTCGAAAAAATGCGCGAACTTCCCGGCGACGATGTGGCCCTGCTCGTCAACTTCATCGAACAGAGCAAGCGCGGGGTAATCAAATAAATGAGCGCCTTTGGCTCGCATTCGAGAGGGCTGTACGCTACCTCAAATGGTCTGCGGCTCGGAACCGACGCGCTACGCATCCTCCCGGAGGGAGGAACCGAGAATAGCCCGGGGTGGAGACCGCCCCAGCGGACGGGACCCTGGGAACGCATCCCCAACACGCCAAGCGCGTCCCGTAGGGTCGCTCGAAACGCGTCTCCCAATGCGTGGTGCCAGCAATGACCCTCGGCCTCATCGCCGGCAATGGCCGTTTTCCTTTCCTGCTCCTCGACGCAGCGCGGGCGGAAGGCTTCGAAGTCGTCGTCGCCGCAATCAAAGAGGAAACCGACCCCGAGATCGATCGCCGCGCCGAGGATGACTCCGGAATCACCGTGCACTGGCTCTCGCTCGGCGAGCTTTCGCGCCTCATTGAAACCTTCAAGAACGCCGGAGTCCAGAAGGCCGTCATGGCCGGCCAGGTAAAGCACAAGCAAATCTTCAGTAGCATCCGGCCCGACTGGCGTCTCGCCAAACTGCTGCTTAACCTGCGCACGCGCTCGACCGACGCGCTTCTCGGCGCAGTGGCAAAAGTGCTGTCAGACGAAGGCATCGAGCTCATCAGCTCCACCACTTTCCTTGAGCCTTTGCTGGCCGAAGAAGGCGTTCTCACCAGCCGCGCTCCCGACGCTGACGAATGTCTCAACATCGAGTACGGCCTCGTCGTTGCGCAGTCGCTCGCCGCCTTCGACATCGGCCAAACCGTCGTCGTCGCGGCGCAGGCCTGCGTCGCCGTCGAAGCCATGGAAGGCACCGACGCAACAATCGAGCGCGCCGGCCTCCTCATGCGCTCGCTCAACGAATTAACGGAAGTTGCCGAATCAGCGCTGGACCACGCCGCAGGGGAGCCCGCGCCCGGCGACGCCGCTGCGGAGACAGCATCAACTGCCCCGTCGCTCCTCACCCGCCGCCTAACCGTAGTCAAAGTCGCCAAGCCCAATCAGGACATGCGATTCGACGTGCCCGTCATCGGCCAGTCCACCGTCGAAACCATGATTCGCGCCGGAGCCACATGCCTTTCCATCGAGGCTGGCCGTACGCTGCTCTTCGACCGCGAAACCCTGCTCAAGCGCGCCAGCGAGGCCGGAATTGCCATTGTGGCGGCGCGCCGCTGATAATGATAGAGCAGTGAACTTGGATCACGGCTACCGATCAGTTTTGATTCCCTGAGTCCCTAGTCCCTACGTCCCTTAGTCCCTGCCCCTAGGAGGTTTTCCCGTGAAAAAGCTTCTTCTTCTCGCAGTCGCAGTGGCGATTGTCGCCGCAATCCCGTTCGTCACCGTCCGCGCTGACGACTCCTCCATGCCCGCCGTCGGCCAGCTCGCGCCCACCTTCACGCTGCCCTCGCAAACCGGCGAGGCAATCTCTCTCAATAGCTATCGCGGCAAATGGGTGGTCCTATACTTCTATCCCAAGGACATGACCACCGGCTGCACCATTGAGGCGCACAAGTTCCAGGACGCGCTTCCGCAGTTCGACGCCAAGAACGCAGTGATCCTGGGCGTAAGCGTTGACACGGTCGACAGCCACAAGCAGTTCTGCACCAAGGATTCGCTGACCTTCCATCTGCTGGCCGACCCCGACCACAAGGTGGTCAGCGCATATGGCTCGCTCGGCGGATTTGCCGGATTCACGTTGGCTAACCGCAATACATTCCTCATCGATCCGCAAGGCAAGATCGCTAAGGAATGGGTCAAGGTGAACCCGAACACGTCGGCCTCCGATGTGCTCGCGGCGCTTCCGTAAGCCGGCTGCCGACCCGATAGCAAATTCGGCCCGTTCACGACTTTTCGCGCGCTCCCACTCGTCCATTCGCGGCTTCGCGTGTCCAAATAACCAACAAACGCAAAAAGGCCCAGCTTGAGAGTTAACCTCGTCAAGCCGGGCCCTTCAGTCCTGTTGCTGTCGCGCGAACAGCCTCGCAAAAACGGCCGTTCCCGCAAGTCAGCGCTCTAGCTCGCCAAAATCACCGGTGCATAATCAATCGCCGGCGAACGCGCGAAAGTTACTTCTTGCCCTTCTTCTTCGCGACCTTCTTGGCTTTCTTTGCGGCCTTCTTGGCTGCCTTTTTGCTCGGAGCCTTCTTCTTCGCCGACTTTTTGGCAGCCTTCTTCACCGCCTTCTTTTTAGCTACCTTCTTGGCGGCTTTCTTGGCCGGAGCTTTCTTTGCCGCCTTCTTGGCAGCCTTCTTCCCAGCCTTCTTTTTCGCTACCTTCTTTGCAGCTTTCTTGCCCGGAGCCTTCTTCGCCGCTTTCTTCGCAGCCTTCTTGGCTGGAGCCTTGGCTTTCGCTACCTTCTTCGCCGGAGCCTTTTTCGCCGCGGCCTTCTTGGGCTTGGGCGGCGCTGCGGGGATCGCAACAATCGCAATCACCGTCTCCTCACCGATCACTTCGTCGTCATCGTCTGAGGAGGTAAGAATACCGGCTGTTTCAAACTCATCTTCCTCGTCAGCAAAGGCTTCGACCTGACCCCGGTCCAGGTCACCCGGCTTCCCAAATGGGTCGCCGTCACTCGTCGCGTACATCCTCAGCACATCATCCATCCGATTGCCTCCAGCGGATCGCCGCCGATTATTTTCTGACCATTTTGGGTTTCGCTATTCGCGCAGCAGGCAAGACGGTTCTGCTCGCGCAAGCGATTGTAGCCTTAGCTTGCCCTTGAATACAAGCAAAACACAAGTCCAGATCGGGGATTACCGCGACTTTTTTTGCTTGGAGACTTTGGCCGGGCCGCCCGACTTGTGATTCGAGCTGTGCGTCGCGCTCCTCCCCGTCCCGGCGCGAGTCCCCGAATGGGCCCCTGAATGAGTCCCGGAGTGAGTGCCGGTGCGAGCCCCCATGCGAGTCGCCGTCCGACTCTCGCTGGCCTGGGTCGAGCCCCTCCGGGGCGCCGGGCCACCCGGCCTGTGAGCCGGGTTTGCCCCGCCGCCAGCCTTTGACTCTGTGCCCGTCGTCCGTTTTCGATGCCGGGACGGCCCTCCCACCGGCTCAGGCTCCGCTACGCGCAGGCGTCGGCCCACCGCCACCCGCGTGTCAGTAGGGATCGCGTTCCATCTCCGCAACTGGCTCAATGACACCCCAAACCGGTCCGCAATCGTCACCAGCGTATCGCCCCGGCGAACGGTGTACATCCGCGTTCGGGCCGACGGCCCGGCCGAAGGCGGAACCGGCACCGCCAGCGCCTCGACGCTGGCAATGCTATCCCCAGCGGTCAGTTGGTTGGCCTCGGCAAGCGCCGACGCCGTTACCCGGTACTCCTCCGCCACTGAAGCCAGCGTATCCCCCGCAACCACCGCGTGGTAGCGCCACGAATTCCGCCGCGCCTCCGGAATCAATGCCACACGCCGGTCAAACAGCGTCGCCGTGCCCGCCGGCAGGTGCAGGTCAAAAGTCGCATCCGGCGGAGTCTCCATGCGCAGCAGGCTGGGATTCAAGGCCTCTATCTCGTCCACCGGCGCGCCCACCAGGTCTGACACCAATCTCAGGTCAATGGAGTAGTTAACGGTCACCGTGTCAGTCAAAACAGGAGGATCGAGGGTGACATCGTCGAACCCGTATTGTTTGGGGTTGTTCGCGATGATAATGGCGGCCAAAATCTCGGGCACGTAGTTCGCGGTTTCTTTGGGCAGCTCTCCGCGTCTATAAAGCTCCCAGAAATCAGCATAACCGGTCTTGGCGACTTCGTGCTGGATGTTCCCGGCGCCATGGTCGTAGGCAGCCATTGCAAGATACCAATCGCCCAGTTCGCCATAGATGAATTTCATGTATCGGGCGTAGGCGCGCGTTGATTTCTCAGGATCGAATCGCTCGTCGACGTAGGCGTTGCGGGTCAGGCCGTAGTAGGGGCCGGGCATAAACTGCCACATGCCGCCTGCCTTGGATTTGCGATCGATCGCTTTCGGATTGAATCCTGACTCCGCCACCGCAAGGTAAATCAAATCCTGCGGCACGCCCTCTTCGGCCAGCACCCGCTGGATCATCGCTTTGTAGTGCCCGCTGCGCTCAAACGAATGCAGCAGCGTATTGTGCCCCTTCTGCGTATTCGCGAAAAAGTTGATGTAGGTCGCCACGTAGTCGTTCACCACCAGCGGCAAATCGGACTTCGTCGTCGCCAGATCGGCCGTGGCCTTGGCCACCAGGTTCGGATCGGATGCAAACGTAATGTCGCTCGCCGCCTCTGACGGCGTAATCTCTTCCTTCGGCACAAATCCGTTGCCCTGCTTCAGCGCATCCATCTCCAGCGCATTCACCTGGTCCACAATCTTGTCGAATTCGTCCTGCAACTCCGCATTGCTCTTGATATCGATGCCGCTCGAGAGCATCAGATCCACCGCACGATCGAACTCCTCTTTGGCTTCAGCCAGCATTCCCTTCTGGTAGTCCGCGCTGCCGCGTGCATAAGCCGCCTCAACCTGTGTGATCAGCACCCGAATGTGCTGCTCCTCGGGCGTGGGCGGCGGCGTTGGCGCGGGTCGTGCCTGGCTGGCAGCCGCAGCCGCCTGCACCGGAGCAGGCGCAGCCAAAGCCGGCGCAAACGCCTGCTTCGGTTGTGCGGCTGTGGCTCCTGCGGCGTCCGTCGGCGTGCACCCCGTCAGCGACAACGCCAGCACAGCCACTCCTGCCATCAGGCGCGATGCCGGAAAACGACTCCAACGCATATCTGCGAATAGATGCAATGAACTGCGTAACTTGGCGACAGCGATGAACACTATGCCGATGATAAGCTATGGCCTGGAGGAACCGCGCGCCGCAAGAGCGCGAAAAGCCTCCTTCATCTCTGTCATGTAAAAAATAACTCTGGAATCCGGGCCGCCCGCACACCAGAACGAAGGAGGGATAGCTCGTGAAAATCTTAGCGAGGTTTCTTCTGCCCGGCGTTTTTGTCTTCTTACCCGCCGTCGGCCATGCCCAGGATACTTCGGGGCTTCACGGCGATTGCGGGTTTGCGCCCGCCCTGAAGATCTACACGGTAGACCGGGACGGAAGGGTAACCCCACAGACAGTCGAGGATCTGGAGGACGGACAAAACTGTCTTAACGTCAACCTGATAGGGCTCAAGGAGAGTGTTGGGAGCCTTCATACCCAGATGGGATGGAACGCCGACGATATCCAAGACGTGCAGAATAAACTTAAGCAAACCGAACACGATCTCCAAACCGCCGAAACAAAGATTGAAACCCTAGAAGACAGGCTGAGCAAAGCGGAAGATGAAATCCAAGAGTTACAGTTAGACTTCCCGATACCGGCTCATCGAGCGATTAAGAAGTCTGACGCTAACAAGTCCTCCGGTTTTATCCCCGACACTCCAGCTACTACGCCTCATCCGGCGATTAAGAAGTCTGACACTAGCAAGCCCACTACTCCGGTTATCAAGCCGAAGCCCGCTGTAAAAGAGGGTACACACTGAATCGAGCGGAGAGGCGCTGTGCCAATCAGCTTACTAAATGACGATCAGGATTACCAAAACAGACGCCGCAGAACAGCAACTCAATACGGCAATCCGCCTATTTTTCGAGAACAGGGATCATCTGTCCTCGTATGCGCTCGCCGTCGCTTCCCGGGAGGTCACAGATGGGGTGATCAAGAGCCGGCATAGCGAACTCTACCAGCGCGAGCTTGCGCGAGTAGGCGATCCGCTGAAGGTCCGCCTTTCGTATTGGGAAGAGATAAATATCCTCGTCGACAAGGACAAGTTCGATAAAAACTTCAAGGACAAGTTCGGTATGAACTTCGGAAGGTTCCACAACAGATGGCAAAACTTCCTCAAGCACGCCGACGAAGATCCTGATGCGGAAATGGAGCCAATCACGACGAAGCATCTCGCGCTGGTAATCTTAACGGCGATGAATAACTACTTTCTGCTAACTCAAAACTTGACTATCGAGATGAAAACCTTTTTTGTTTGGATCGCCGTAGCGGAACCGCAGTTGCTAAAGTCCACACCCGGAGACGTGATGGACAACAAGGCAATCGCCGAGATGCGCAGCTTTATCTCGGGCGATCCTTATGATCCCAATACTCTGGAAAACATATATGCCACAGTTTTAGCCTGATGGGGTCGGGTCTCGCCGATGATAAGCTAAACCATGGGAGAGCCGCTGAGGCGGGTCGCCTGCGCGCCCACAACCCATTTGTTTTGAAAGCCTCCCAATGGACGCCCGTTTTCTCCGCAACTTCGCGATTATTGCGCACATCGATCACGGCAAGTCCACGCTCAGTGACCGCCTGCTCGAGTTGACGGGCTCAGTTACCGGCCGCGAGATGCAGGCCCAGATTCTCGACGACATGGACCTCGAGCGGGAGCGCGGCATCACCATCAAAGCGCATGCCGTCCGCATGATGTACAAGGCCCACGACGGCAACACCTACCAGCTAAACCTAATCGACACGCCCGGTCATGTGGACTTCAGCTATGAAGTCTCCCGCGCGCTGGCCTCCTGCGAGGGCGCGCTGCTCATTGTCGACGCCACACAGGGCGTCGAAGCGCAGACTCTCGCCAATGCCTATCTCGCCCTCCATCACGGCCTCGAGATGATTCCCGTGATCAACAAGATCGACCTGCCGTCGGCCGACATTCTGCGCACCCAGGAAGACATCGAGCAGGCCGTCGGGCTGGATGCTACCGATGCCATCCCTGTCAGCGCCAAAACCGGTCAGGGCGTCGAAGACGTGCTCGAAGCCATTGTGCACCGGCTTCCGCCCCCCAAGGGTGATCCCAATGCGCCGCTTCAGGCCCTCATCTTCGACTCGTGGTTCGACGCCTATCGCGGTGTCATTGTATTAGCCAGAGTCATGCAAGGAACCATGCGCAAAGGCCAGCGCATTCGGTTCATGGCCAACGGAAAGTCCTTCGAGATCGACTCCATGGGCGTGCTTGTCCCCAAGCCCGTTGAAATCGGCGAGCTGATTGCCGGCGAGGTCGGATTCTTCGCTGCCACCATCAAGAACGTCGGCGACACCAAAATCGGCGATACCATCACCGACGATGCGCGCCCCGCTGCGCACGCCCTCCCCGGATTTGAAGACATCAAGCCCATGGTCTTCTCCGGCCTCTACACCGTGGATTCGCACGAGCACACGCTGCTCCGCGACGCGCTCGAGAAACTGCGCCTCAACGACTCCTCCTTTTTCTTTGAGCCGGAAAGCTCCGTCGCGCTTGGCTTCGGTTTCCGTTGCGGCTTCCTCGGTCTCCTCCACATGGAGATCATTCAGGAACGCCTTGAGCGCGAGTACGAGCTGGACCTCATCACCACCGCTCCCGGCGTCCGCTATAACATCGCGCTGACCGACGGAAAACAGATTGAGGTCGACAATCCCTCGCGCTGGCCGGAACCGCAGTCGATCGCCTCCATCCGCGAGCCCGTCATCACCGCCAAAATTCTCACCAACGAGGAATACGTCGGCGGCATCCTCAAACTCGTCGAGGAAAAACGCGGCAAGCAGATCAACTTCGAGTACGTCACGCCCACTCGCGTCATGCTCACCTATGAGCTGCCGCTCAATGAAATTGTCCTCGACTTTTACGACCGGCTGAAATCCATATCGCGCGGCTACGCTTCACTCGACTACCAGCTCGCCGGCGAGTGGGAGTCGCCCATGGTCAAGCTCGACATCCTCATCGCCGGCGAGCCGGTCGATGCGCTCTCCATCATCGTCCATCGCGATCACGCCTATGAACGCGGCCGTAGCCTGGTTTCGAAGATGCGCGAGCTCATCCCGCGCCAGCAATTCGAAGTCGCCATCCAGGCCGCCATCGGAGCCAAAGTCATCTCCCGCGAGACCGTCAGCCCTCTGCGCAAGAACGTGATCGCCAAGTGCTACGGCGGCGACATTTCACGCAAGCGCAAGCTCCTCGAGAAGCAGAAAGAGGGCAAAAAGCGCATGAAGCGGATCGGCAAAGTGGACATTCCCCAGGAAGCATTCCTGGCCGTCCTGCGCATTGGCGAAGAAACACAGAAATAATCAGCAAAAGTCATGCCAAACTCTTGGCTTTTAATGGGCTTTGTTACAGAAAGTTTATGGCGGGTTGTGGAAACCTGCCTGCACCGCAGCAAGGGCAATTAGGTCGCTGGGCAGCGTCGCCAGCAACAACTAGCCGGCAAACTGCCGTTCAAAAATAAAGGGTTAGACCTTCTATCAGAATTCAATTCCCGCTGACAAGAGGAAAAATTTGCCTTCTTTCTAAGGCTATCCGAGAATTATCCACAAAATTTTCCACAGCGGCGCTCTGAAAAGGCCAAAGTAAAGGCCCCGGTTATACGGGGCCTTCGATTCAAGCCAATTCCCGATCCTCAGTGGCCCATGATCAATGGATCAGTGGGTCGGGGGAGCCGAGCGCGGCGGGGGCGTTAGCCCTCTCGACCTGGGCGCAGCGCCCACAGGCGCAGCCAGCTGGGCCGGCGGAGCAGGAACACCAGACTTCAGGTTGTAAGCATCGATCACCATTTTGGTGATGTTGGTGCCGCCGCTCGCGTAGAGCACCGGCGATTGCTGTTGTGAAACGTCAAGAACCAGCGTGAACCCCTGCGCCTCGGCATAGGACTGCATCACGTCGTACACCTTGGATGCGAGTGTTGTGTACATGTCCTGCATATCCTGCTGGCCGTCGTTCCGCAGGTCTTCAGTCTCGCGGTCCAATTGCTTCTTCTTTTCGTCGATGGTCTTGCTGCGGTTGGCGCGTTCCACCTCGCTCAGCGTCGCCCCTTGGTCCTGCAACTGCTTGTTCAGGCTGTCAATCTCGTCACTGAGAGTCTTGAGAGCCGCCTCTTTGGGTGCGTACTTCTTCTGCAAGTCGCCAAAGTCGCGCTGCCCCTCGTTGGTTTGTGCCACGGCCATCTGAAAAGCAACCACGGCAATTCTGGTGGGCCCGGCCGCAGCCGCAACTGGCGGAGCCGTTGCAGCGGGCGTTTGGGCAGCGGCGCTCAGGACCATACCCGAGGCCAGCAGGAGAAAAAGTGTCAGCGAACGTTTCATCTGTGTCAAAAACTCCTTCGGGTATTTCTGTCCGGCTTCTCGTTTAGACGCGAGTTGATGCCTGAATCTTCTGACCAATCTCACGGCTTTTTCACGGAAACTCCGCGCCGGTCGGCGCAAGGGTTGAAAAGGACGCGAACAGAATCGTCAGCAGGAACTATCGAGATTATACAGGGGCCAGTTCCTCGAAATCGGGCATCTGACCCTGATCCCTGAAACCTGACCCCTGAAAACCTGTTTCAATGCGCCGGCTGTGGCTGCGGCGCATCCACGTCAGGCTGGCCCGCTCCCGCTCCAGGCGCATCCGGCGGTGGCGCAGGTACTCCCGACTTCTGGTTGTACGCGTCAATAATGGTCTGGGTGATGTCGGTAGATGGCACCGCATAGAGCACCAAGGCATTCTGCTGGTCGCCTGCGTCCAGCACCAGCGTATATCCATGCTTGGTCGCGTAATCGGTCATCAGCGTGCCCACTTTTTCGGCTATCGTGCTGATCAACTGCTGCAAGTCGTTCTGGAAGTCGCCCTGCGCGTCCTGCGTTTCGCGGTCCAGCTCCTTCTTCTTCTCGTCCAGCGTCCGTGCGCGGCTGACGCGCTCCGATTCACCCAACTGTGTGCCCTGGTCCTGAAGCTGCTTCGTCAGGCTGTCTACCTCATCGCTCAGGGTCTTCAGTTTCTCGCGCCTCGGCTCGTACTTCTTCTGCAGGTCGGCAAGGTCGCGCTGAAACTCATTGGTCTTGCCGATGGCCGCCTGAAAAGCGATCACCGCGACTTTGGCTACTCCCACGCCGGGTCCCCCGCTGGATTTTTGCGCAGGCGGTACCGCAGTGGTTTGGCCGGTGGCTGAAACGACAGTTGCGAGGGCGAAAAACAGCACGAACAAGGGCAGACGCTTCATGCGATTCAATTACTCCTTCGGGGTTCCCGCGTACCGGTCCCGCCAGCGCGGCAGCTTCGGATCGCAGAATTTTGTGCCCTGCTATCCTCACTCCGTCCGGCGTAATTCCTGTTCACAATTCGTGCGCACTTGAGGCTAGCCGGGAACTAAAGGCGATTATAGGAGCCTGAATTAACGAGCGTCAAACCGCCAGCGCAAAGCAATCTCTGGCCCGTGAGCATCAGGCCCACGCAGCGCCCGCAGCATCGGCGAAACCATAACAGCAATCAGTGAGGGGAAACGACGAATCCACTCAGCCTGTGCCATGCCAGTGCCCCCACTCCGATCAATTCCAGAGCCAAAAGCGCCGCGCCGATTGCAAAGAAATAGTGCCGAAGCTGCGGCCACAGCTTCGCCGGCCATTGATCCACAAACTTATCCACCATGGTTTCGTTAAAGCGCGTTGGCCTGTCCTCGCCCTCGCCCGCAGGCTTCCACTCCGAGGCCAGAAAAGCCGCGCGCACGTTCGAAAGCAGAATTCCAGCGAACAGGATGTCAATGATCCCCGGGAGCTGCCCCTTTGCAAGCGTGTAGAGCAGTTCGGAGGAAAAAATCCCGAACACCAAGGCTGCTGCCGGCCAGCTTGCCTCACGTACGCCCATCCCGCCAGTCAGGTACGCGAGCGCCGCCGTCACGTAAACGGCCAGCGCAATCGGATTACCCGAAAATGCAACGACCAACGCCGCACTCGCCAGTTGAATCGCGGCAACGACCACGCAAATCCAGAATCCCTGCTGGCCAAGGTAGTTCACGTCCCACGCGTTCTCAACAGTGGGCCAAAAGATGCTCTTGAGCCGGCCGTCAGAGCGGCGGCTCTCTCCAGACAAGCCAAGCGTTTGCATGCACGCCAGTTTCGCCCCGTGCCCGCCGGGAGTCAAGTAGGTTTAAGAAGAAATGTCCGAGAATAAGCTCGGTTGCGCCGATCTTCGGGCAGCTTGCCTTCAAATCTTGGGGAAATCCTTGCCCGCTAACCGCCGACCCGACACCCTAGAACGTCGTCGACACCGTCAGCCGGAACGTCTTCCTCGGCTCGCGGAAGATGTTCTGCGCTCCGTAAGCCTGGATCGCTTCCTGGTAGGTGTAATCGCCTGCGCCGCCGGGGGGGAACATGGCCCGCGTGATCAACTCTGCCGAGCAGCTCAGCTGCTTCTGGCCCAGGTTCACTTCGTTGCAATAGGGCCGTTCATACAGGCGCAGCGGGTTATAGGCAAAGTAAAGGCGGAAGGGAGCGTTGATGATCGGCATGATGACCGATAGTTCGGCGCCGGTTGACATCCGTGGAACGAAGTTGGTGCCTGCAACCGGGCGGATATCTTTGCGGAAGCCGACATCGGTGCCGGGGATGCCGCCCTGACAGGATCCATTGTTGTACACCGGGCAGCCATAGAGCGGAGCGGTCAGGGTGGCGAAGCCCTGCGGACTTTGAGCCAGTTGGCTGTGACTGGTCGCGACGTCGAGGCCAAAGTCGTCGAAGAAGGAGAACATGAATGGGCCGACCACGGGGATGCGGTACTCCGCGTTGGCGGTCAGGTCTGTATCGCCACCGATGGAGGCTATGCCGTAAACCGGCAGCGGCACCTGGATGCACTGGTTGTCCTGGGGGTTGGTGGGGTCGCGCGGCACGCAAGTGCCGTCGGGATTCGTGAGCTCGAAGTTGACCCGCGAGGGCACATAGCCGTAAGGCGTTGCGCCACGCACGTCGAACCCGCGCAATTCCTGTTCGCCGCCGGCGTAGAAACGATTATTGGGCGGAGCCACGTCTCCCCCAAAGCCCTGGATGTAGCCTAATTGCGCCCGCAGAGCTAGCACATTGCGGCCATCTTTTGAAAACTTCAAGTAGTGCATGGGAATGAATTGCTTGTACGCCACAACCGGGTTCACGTAGCGAACGCTGCCCCATATGCCCGAGGTTTGCACAAATACCGAGTATTGCTTGCCCCCGCGAGGCCGAATCGGATCGTTGACCGTGTCGTAGGTGTAGGTCAGCGAGACATTGCTGTTCACAATGCCCGCCAGCGGGTTCGATCCCTGCACTCCGGAGCGGAAGGCAATGGTTTGGAAAAAGGTCGACGACGCCGTGCTGAAGGCCGTAATCGTCGACTTGGTGAGCGAGTATGTCATGCCCACCCGCTGGAATGCATGCCTCTTCAGCGGGTAGCTGATCGAGAAATTCAATCCGTCGGATCCCACGTTGTAATTCTGCGTCAGCGACTTCTCCGCGTTTGACAGGTTCAGCGATGCACCGGTGGTGGCTTCGTAGTTCTTGGCTGCGTTGTAGTCCTGCTTGTTGTTGAAGATCTGGAACCCAATGTTGATCGGCCGATTGCGGAAGTAAGGCTGCGTGAAGCCGAACAGGAACGTGCGGCTGACGCTGCCCAGGTTCGCCTGCAAACTCAGCGTTTCGCCCAGTCCCAAAAAGTTGTTCGTCGAGTAGTTCAGTCCCAGGAATGCGCCCGAAAGTCCGCTGACGCCGCCATTCAGGCCGATGGAGTTCTTGCCCTTCTCCGTCACCTTCAAAAGCAGTTCCACTGTGCCGCTATCGGGATCCTGATGAGCCTCGGAGTCCTGATCGACCTTCAGCGGATTGAAGTACTGCAGTTGGTTGAGGCGCAGCAAGCTGTACTCCCAAAGTTGCGAGTTGTAGACCGAGCCCTCGTCGAGCATCAATTCGCGGCGGATCACCTTATCGCGAGTAGTAGTGTTGCCCGTGAACTCAATGCGCGAGACGAAGAATTGCTTTCCCTCGTCGATGTCGATGTCCATCGACACGGTTTTCTTCTGCTCGTCGTACGTAATCTTGGGAATGGCACCAAAGTTGATGTAGCCCAGGCCTCCATATGCCTTCTTCAAGTTGTCTAGTCCCTTGCTGACATCGGTCGCGCTGAACCAGTCGCCGTCCTTGATGGGGAAGGTCGAACGCAGGGCTTTCGCGTTCGTGATCTGCTTATTGCCTGAAAACGTGATGGTGCCCAGCCGGTAACGGCCGCCCTCTTCAATCGTCATCTGAATGTCGATGCGCTTGCCCTTGTTGGGCCTAAAGGTGAACCAGTTCAGCCCGCCCTCGTCCCGAATCTGGGTCTTTGGTTGTTCTACGGCGGCGCTGGCGTAGCCTTTGTCGCGGTAGGCCTGGCGCACCCGCTCGGTGTCCTCTTCCAGCTTCGATGAGTCGTAGGTCTGTGGAAACAGATCCTCGAAGATGATCGAATACGGAATGCCGATGGGCTTCAGGTTCTTCATGGCGCGGCGCAGGTAGAGCGCGTTCAGGTGCTCATTGCCCACGAAGGTGATCTTGCCCACCTTCACCACCGGGCCTTCCTTGATGTTGAAAGTAACTTGCACCGAGGCCGGCGGAACGGTCTTCACGTCGGTTTTGACGGTCGCAAACTGGTGTCCATGCTGGGCCAGCAATTCCTTGATCACATTCTCGGCGTGTGTGATCCGGGTAGGGTCGTACTGGCTCTCTACTGAAAGGCCGACCTTTTCCTTTTTGAAGGCATCCAGAATATCGGAGTTCGTGATCGAGTTGTTTCCCTTGTAGATGATGTCGCGAATTGTCGGCCTCTCGCGGACGAAAACATCCAGAATGATGCCCTTCTCTGAGTCCTCGCGCTCGATGCGAAGATCTTCGAAATATCCGGTGTTCCATAAGGAATTGAAGTCGCGCTCAACAGACTGGGGATCATAGGTGTCGCCGGGATGGGTAAACATGCGGGCGAGAATGGTTTCCTTGGGGATGCGCCGGTTGCCGATAACCCGAATCTGATTGATCACGTCGGAGCTCTGCGCCAACGCTGCCCCTGCGCTTGACACCAGGGCGGCCAGCACAAAAACGCGCGCCAGAAGCCTCCTGAACGACGCCGTGCCGAAGATGGAAGTGTGCCTGATCTTCACCGGGGATGAGACCTGCGACGAGCACAAAAACTCTTTCGTACCATATTTCGGGTTCACAGGAAGAATTTGCACACCCTCATTCGCTGAAAATCCGGTCCTTCCTTGGAGGTTTTGATCGTTCCTTCAGGAAAGATCGATTCTACAGGACCGCGCCCATCCTCCCCAAACATCCGGGGTCCCCAACGACAGGTCTTCGTCGTTGGGGTGGAAACATCCGGGGTCCCCAACGACAGGTCTTCGTCGTTGGGGTGGAAACATCCGGGGTCCCCAACGACAGGTCTTCGTCGCTGGGGTGGAAACATCCGGGGTCCCCAACGACAGGTCTTCGTCGCTGGAGTGGAAACTCCCAGGGTCCCCGGCGACAGGTCTTCGTCGCTGGAGTGGAAACTCCCAGGGTCCCCGGCGACAGGTCTTCGTCGCTGGAGTGGAAACTCCCAGGGTCCCCGGCGACAGGCCGTTCCCCCCGCTCGTCACCAGAGACAGTGGCCAATCCTTTTTTTGAATTCCATCTCGCAGTCTATCGGAGCCACGCGGACTCCCTGTCTTTCACTTTTTCCGCACTCGGCGGGATGTTCCTTAGACGCGCCTCTCATGCGCAGGACACTCTCTTGCGAAAGCCTGGTTTTCAATCGCCGAATCTTTTCCCGCCTGCGGGCGTCCTATGGATGTGGGTTCCACCCTGAACCAACCGTTTCCCACGCTCGTTTTAATCGTCTCGGTCGATCAGCTACCATAAGTAGGTTCAATGAAACGCCTTGCCGGAGTTACACTTCTCTCCCCTCCGGCCCGGCGCACGGGAATCGGCGCGCGTTGCGGCGAAGCTCAAAACCGGCCCCTATTTGCGTTTTCGTATGCGGCTCCGTTTGATGATCGGCCAGAGCCTGGCCTGAACGCCATCAAAACGCGAGCCGAGGAGCGAATACCAGCCCTATGATGTGGATTGTCCGGCTTGCGCTCAGGCGGCCTTATACCTTCGTCGTCTTCGCGCTGCTCATCTTGATCCTCGGCGTCTACAGCATCGAGTCGATGCCGACGGACATCTTTCCCAACATCGATATCCCGGTGATCACCGTCGTGTGGAATTTCGGCGGCCTCTCGCCGGATCAGATGGCCAACCGCATCGTGACCAACGCCGAGCGCGGCATGACCACCACGGTCAATGACATCGACCACATTGAGTCGCAGTCCCTGGTTGGTGTCGGCATCATCAAGATCTTCTTCCACCCCAACGTGAACATCGGCCAGGCCGTGGCTCAGGTAACCGCCATCAGCCAGGTGCAGTTGCGCTCCCTGCCGCCGGGGACCAACCCGCCGTTCATCATCCAATACAACGCCTCCAGCGTTCCCGTGCTGCAACTGGGGCTCTCCGGGCCCGGTTTGAACGAGACGCAGTTGAATGACATCGCCACGCAGACCATCCGTCTCCAACTGGCCACCGTCGAAGGCGCCCAGACGCCCTATCCCTACGGTGGCAAGCAGCGCGAAATCGTGGTCGATCTCAATCTGAATGCGCTTCAGGCCCATGGGCTCTCGCCCGCCGACGTGGTCAACGCTCTCGCTGCAGGAAACGTGATCGCGCCCTCGGGCACCATCAAGCTCGACCGCTTTGAGTATCAGGTTGAGACAAACTCCGCTCCCTCCGTTCTCGATGACCTGGGCGATATGCCCATCAAGACGGTAAACGGCGCCGTGGTCTATATCCGCGACGTGGCCCATGTCCGCGATGGCAACCCGCCGCAAACCAACATCGTCCGCGTCGACGGCCGCAGAGCCATCATGATGAACGTCCTCAAGACCGGCTCGGCCTCAACCCTGGACATCATCAAGAGCGTGAACGAAATCATCTCCAGCCCGAGTTTGAAGGGCCAGTTGCCTCCGCAACTCAAGATCGTTGCCCTCTCCGATCAGTCGATCTTCGTCCGCAGCGCCATCAGCGGCGTGGCGCGTGAAGGCATCATTGCGGCTTGTCTCACCGCGATTATGATCTTGGTCTTCCTAGGCAGCTTTCGCTCCACCATCATCATCGCGGTCTCCATTCCTCTATCAATTCTCTGCTCCCTCATCGTGCTCAACGCGCTGCACGAAACCATCAACATCATGACCCTCGGCGGCATGGCCCTGGCGGTCGGCATCCTGGTGGACGATGCCACCGTCGCTATCGAAAACATCAACCGCTATCTGGAGACAGGACGCGAACTGGAGGCGGCTATCCTCGAAGGGTCTGCGCAAATCGCTACGCCGGCTCTCATCTCCACCCTCGCCATCTGCATCGTTTTCGTGCCCATGTTCTTCTTGAGCGGCGTGGCGCGCTATCTGTTTGTGCCCATGGCCGAGGCAGTCGTCTTCGCAATGCTCGCCAGCTACTTGCTGTCACGCACGCTGGTGCCCACCATGGCCAAGTACCTGCTCAAGGAGCACGACGATGCGCAGGCTGCGAGAAAACAAGCCAGCCGCAACCCGTTCACGCGCTTTCAACGTGGATTCGAACGCGCATTCGGGCGGTTTCGCCGCGGCTACCTGCGCCTGCTCACTCTCTGCATCGATCACGCGGGCGTCTTTCTCATCTTCTTCTTTGCTTTTGCTCTTGCCTCGCTTGGGCTGGCGCCATTCCTCGGGCAGGATTTCTTCCCTTCCGTTGACTCCGGCCAGTTCATGATCCATGTGCGCGCGCATACCGGCACGCGCATCGAAGAAACCGCCGCTCTCTGTGACCACATCGAGGCAACCATACGCCAGGAGATTCCCGCCGATGAAGTGGCTACGATCCTCGATAACGTCGGCCTGCCCTATTCTTCGCTGAACCTCTCCTACTCCACCTCGGCGCCCGTCGGCCCGTCGGATGCGGACATCCAGGTGGAGTTGAACCATAAACATCATCCCAGCGAGGCCTACATTGAGCGCCTTCGCGATGTCTTGACCCGCGATTACCCCGGCGTCACGTTCTATGTCGTCCCCGTCGATATCGTTACCCAGATTCTCGACTTCGGGCTGTCGGCGCCCATCGACATTCAGATCGTCGGCCCCAATATTTATGCCAACCGCGCGCTGGCCGAGCGCATGCTCAACGAGGTCCGCTATGTTCGTGGCGCGGCCGACGTGCGCATCCAGCAGCCGTTCAACGAACCTAACTTCACCGTGAACGTTGATCGTACGCGCGCTGCAAGCACAGGCCTGACGCAGCAGAATGTCGCGCAAGCCCTCCTGATCGCGCTCAGCGGCAGCTTCCAGACCAGTCCTAATTTCTATCTCGATCCTCACAATGGGGTCACCTACAGCATCGCCATTCAAGCCCCCCAATACCAACTCGACACGATGGCTGCATTCGAGAGCCTGCCCATCACCAGCTCGTCAACCAACGCGGCCATGACGCAGCCCTCCACCAGCACTTCGACCGGCGCGCCCGGCGCCGCGCCTCTCGGCGGCATCGCCCCCGCCCAGACCCCTGGGGCCACTACCGCCGCGCCCGGAGCGCCGCGGCCAGTACAGGTGTTGAGCAACCTCGCCACCATCGTCCCCGGCGCCGAGCAGGGCACCATCAGCCACTACGACGTCCAGCCGGTGATCGACATCTACGCCAACGTGGAAGGCACTGACCTGGGCAGCGTAACCCGCGCCGTGCAAAAAATCGTTGACGCCCACCAGAAAGACCTACCCCGCGGCTCGCATTTCATCCTCCGCGGCCAGAGCGAGACCATGTATCGGTCATATTTCGGCCTCTTGAGCGGCCTCGTCTTTTCCATCCTGCTCGTCTATCTGCTTATCGTGATGAATTTTCAATCCTGGCTCGATCCGTTTCTCATCATTTCGGCGCTGCCGGCCGCGCTAGCCGGAATCGTCTGGTTCCTCTTCCTCACCGGAACGCGCCTCAGCGTGCCCGCGCTCACCGGCGCCATCATGTGCATGGGCGTGGCAACCGCCAACTCCATTCTGGTAGTGAGCTTTGCGCGCGAGCAGTTGGAGATTCTTGTCGGCGATGCGCGCAGCGCCGCGCTGAACGCCGGCTTCGTCCGCCTCCGCCCTGTTCTGATGACCGCATTAGCCATGATCATCGGCATGGTGCCCATGGCGCTCGGCCTCGGCGACGGCGGCGAGCAAAACGCCCCCCTCGGCCGCGCCGTCATCGGCGGATTGCTGCTGGCCACCGTGGCCACGCTCTTCTTTGTCCCCGCTTTCTTCTCTTTCATTCATGGCCGCATCGAGCGCAAACGCGAGCGTGATGACGACTTTGAAGGTGCCGGATTCGATGAATTCGACGCCAGACCGGAGTAACTGCTAATGACTCAGGAACCGAACCCGCATTCTCAACCCGCCGTACACAACTCCGAGGCCGCCCCCGAGGCAACTCCGCTCTCGCCGCGCAAGGCCCTTGTGGGAGTGGGCGCGGTTTTGCTCGTCCTCGTGATTCTCGCGGTCATTGGCATTCTCAGCCGCATGCACGCTAATCATGTTCTTGCCGCGCGCACCGACGCTCTGGCCGCGCCCACGGTCTCGGTAGCTCCCGCAAAGCTCGGCACGCCTGTTGAAACGCTCGTCCTTCCCGGCAACGTGACTGCGCTGACTGACTCGCCCATCTATGCCCGCACCGACGGCTACCTCGACCACTGGTATTTCGATATCGGCTCCAAAGTCAAAAAAGGCGCGCTGCTCGCCCTCATCTCCACGCCAGAGCTGGACAAGCAGGTTTCCCAGGCACAATCGGATCTGGCGACAGCTCAAGCCACCGCCAACAACGCGCGCACTCAGGCCGACCGCTACTCCGGCCTGCTCAAATCCAACGCCGTCTCGCAGCAGGACACCGACACCTTCGTCAACCAGGCCGCCGCAACCGCTGCGGGAGTCAGGTCTGCCGAGGCAAACCTCCAGCGTCTGCGCGAAATGCAATCGTTCGAGAAAGTCTATGCGCCCTTCGACGGCGTCGTGACGGCCCGCGAAGTTGATACCGGCCAGCTCATCGGCTCGGGCTCCGGCCAGAGTGCCGGCACCGAGCTCTTCCACATGCAGGCATTGCAAACGCTGCGCGTTTACACCAACGTGCCCCAGATCTTCTCGCAAACCATGAAGCGCGGCATGAAAGTCGCCCTCACCTTTCCCGAGTACCCCGGCAAAACCTTTCAGGGCACGCTCGTCCGCACCGCCGACGCCATCGATCCCGTCAGCCGCACGCTGTTGGTAGAAGTGGATGTGGACAACCGTTCCGGCCAGCTCATGCCCGGCTCGCTCGCGCAGGTTCACTTCAAGGCTCCCTCGGCAACCTCCACGTACATCCTGCCAACTTCGGCGCTGATCTTCCGCCGCGAGGGATTGCAAGTCGCCGTATTGATCCACGGCAGCGATGGCACAGTCGCGCATCTCGTGCCCGTGGTCATCGGCGAAGACGACGGCGCCACTGTGCAGATCATCAGCGGCCTCAATCCCAAGGACAAAGTCATCCAGGATCCGCCCGACTCGCTGATCGACAACGAAAAAGTGACCCTGGAATCCTCCCAGAGCAGCGCATTTGGCGCGGGAGGAATGTGACGCCATCGTCGCTAGAAATTCGTGTACGATCGCCGCGCGCAATTCGCCGGCTCGCCTCCCCTCGGGGTGTCTTGCTTGCTCCATCCCTCGAATCCAACGCCCCCCCTGCTCAGGTGTCCGCGCGAAAACGGTCCTCCCATTGGCTATTGGCTATTGGCTATTGGCTAATCTCTTGTTCCCTGCTCCTCCTCTCCGGCTGCAAACCCGTCGGCCCCAACTACAATCGTCCCGGCTACAGCGCCCCGCCGGCCTACAAAGAAACCGGCTCGACCACCGTCGTCGTCCCTCCGCCCAATCCGCAGGGCGGCGCATGGCAGCCCGCAAACCCCTCCGACGGAATGTTGAAGGGCAAGTGGTGGGAGATCTATCAGGACCCGCAGCTCAACCAGCTTGAAGATCGCATCGACTCAGCCAACGTCCAGCTCCGCCAGCAAATGGAGCTTTACCTCGCCGCTGAATCCCAGGTCCGCGCCGCGCGCGCCAATCTATTTCCAACGCTCTCCGCCGGCCCGTCCGTTAGCCGCGATCGCATCTCGGCCCACCGTCCCTTGGCCAATCCGGGCGGAGCCACCACCTACGGCGACTTCGTCATCGCCGGCCAGGCCAGTTGGGAGCCGGATTTCTGGGGCCGCGTGCGCCGCACCATCGAGCAAGCCCGCGCCAACGCGCAAGCCGACGCCGCTGACGAGGCCAACGTGGCTCTCACGCTCCACGCCGAAATGGCCACCGACTACTTCGCCCTCCGTGGGCTCGATTCCCAAATCAAATTCCTCACCGGCTCCGTAACCGACCTCGAAAGCCAGCTCGACTTGGCGCAGCGGCGCTTTCACGGCGGCGTTTCCTCCGAGGTAGACGTCGCGCAGGCGCAAACTCAGCTTGAAACAGTCCGCGCGCAGCTCGTCGACCTCGGCGTGGCCCGCGCGCAGTTCGAGCACGCCATCGGCACTCTCGCCAATGACAACCTGCCCGGCTTCAGCATTCCGCCCTCGCCACTCGACTTGGCGCTACCGAAAATTCCGCTCGGCGTGCCTTCGCAATTATTGGAGCGCCGCCCCGACATCGCCCAGGCCGAGCGCCTCGCAGCCGCCGCCAACGAGCAGATCGGTATCGCCATCAGCGCGTTTTATCCGACGATCTCGCTGACCGGAACCGACGGCTTTGAAAGCACCAACCCCGGCACCTGGATTCAGGGTCCCAGTTTGCTCTGGAGCCTCGGCGCGCAAGCCACCGAACTGCTCTTCGACGCCGGTCAGCGCCACGCGCTCACCGATGTCGCGCGCCACACATACGAGGCTCAGGCCGACGGTTATCGCAACACCGTCTTCCAGGCCTTCGATGATGTGGAAGACCAACTCGCCGCGCTCCGCATCCTGGAGCAGGAATCCAAAACAGAACAGCGCGCCGTCGACGCAGCCCGCCACTCCTTTGACCTCTCCAGCACGCGCTACAAAGGCGGGGTGACGAGTTATTTAGAAGTGCTCACCGCCGAGCAGACGCTCTTACAAAACCAAGTTACCGCCATCAACATCCGGAGCCGGCAATTCGCCTCGAGCGTCAGCCTCGTGCGCGCCCTCGGCGGCGGCTGGGACGTAACGCAGTTGCCGTAAAACCTGCGAACACGTCGCAACCGACTTGATTGCAAAACTGCACGACTAACGCCGAGCAGTAGCCGGTTGCCCGCCTCCGCTATCCCTGCTCCTTTTCCAGTTCTATCCGGAGCGCCGGCGATTCAGGCGTAACGCTCCGTTACGATTCGCGGCACGCTTCTCAGTGGCCCGCGAGATACTCGCGGCGATATGATTCATGAATGTTTGCCCGCGCGACGGCCGATCTTCTTCTGGGTGCCGCACTGCCCCAGGCCGCACTGCCCCAGTTCGATCGGTACTTTCCGCCAGTGCCTCCCGCTCAGCAGTTGCAAGAGACACCAGTCCTGATTATCGCCGTGCTGATGTGCTGCCTTGCCGCGGCGTTCCTGGGGCTTTGGTGGTCCGCGCGGGATTTTCGAGCCTTTCGCAACATTGGCATCTTTTTCTCAACTGCCGGCGTGGGTGAGCTATTCAATTACTTCGGAGGCCAGACCCCTTACGGGTCTCTGAGAGCCATTACGGCGGGTATGCTCGTTGCTACCGCGGGCGAGGCGATGCAGATTCCCCGTCGCCGCTGGACATTATTGTTCTGGCCAATCTATCTCTTTGTCTGCATTGCGGTGTGGTTTCCGAACTTGTCTTTCACCGTCGACTGGCCGTCGATCGTATCTCAGGTTCTCGTCGCTATTCTGATCGTCCAGGGTCTAAGGCGCAAAAACGCAAGTGACAGAATGATTGCCATCGCATTTTTGTGTTATTGGCTCGTGCGTCTCACAGTTTTTGGTTCCTTCAAGCGCATGACAACCATGAAGGACTACACTTTTTCCATCGGCGGCTGGCAATGGCCGTACCCAACCACCGCGCTGACCCTGGCGGGGATCGCGACGCTGGTCATCTTTGTCCACGACCTCATCCGCGACCGCCGCGACAAGCAACGCATGGCTGCTGAACTGGCCGCCGGCCGCGCCGTCCAGCACGTTCTTATCCCTGAGGACGTTCCCGCAATCCCGGGATACAACATTCAGTCGGTCTACAAGCCCTTCGGAGAAGTCGGCGGCGACTTTTTCCAAGTCCTGCCGATCAATGCCCTGCCGATCGACAACGATTCAGTTTCGGGCGGAGTGCTCGTGATCATCGGCGATGTCAGCGGCAAAGGCATGCCCGCCGCCATGACCGTTTCGCTGTTGGTCGGGACAGTGCGCACACTGGCGCACTACACATCCAGTCCCGGAGAAATCCTCGCCGCGATGAACCAGCGCATGCTCGCCCGCAGCAACGGAGGCTTCACCACCTGCCTCGTCCTCCGCGCCGGCACTGACGGCGCGCTCACCATTGCCAATGCGGGCCATATCGCGCCTTATCTCGCAGGCAAGGAGCTGCCGCTGGAGAATGGCCTCCCGCTAGGAATTTCCGCCGACACCATCTACGCCGAATCTACCTTCCAACTGTCCACCGAGCAGCAACTCACTCTTCTTACCGACGGCGTAATTGAGGCCCGCGACAAGGCCGGCACGCTCTTCGGCTTTGAACGCAGCGCATCTCTTAGCACTCAGCCCGCAGAAGCCATTGCCCATGCAGCACAAGCCTTCGGCCAGGACGACGATATCACCGTCCTATCCGTAACCCGCACACCCCTAACCCGCACAAACCATCCGAATCCTGCGGTCGCATAGCTCAGGGCGCTGTCTCAATCTCTTATTCGCTCGTTCCGGCCGTATATCCGCCCGAATTTCAAGAAAACTATCCATCCCAACGCCGCCAAAGCCACTCCCAAATCGGAATCTCCCGACCGCCGGCAATCTAACCAAATCATGAACAACGCGCCCCGCCCCGCGAGCATCCTAGTCAGCAAGGAGTCCCTCATGAAAAAGTTCCACACTGTCTTAGCGCTCGCATTTCTTTCCACAAGCCTCATGGGCGGTGTCGCCCTGGCCCAGGACCATCACGATCAGGACCATCAGGATCAGAACCATCAGGATCAGGACCATCGCGACAACCACACCTACGTCGAACACGGTGAATGGCACAAGGGCGCGCGCATGAAGCACGAAGACTGGGATCGCGGCGATAGAGTCGATTACCGCCAACATCACCTGAGCGCCCCGCCGCGGGGATATGAATGGCGTACCATCGACGGCTACTACGTTCTTGCGAACCCTTCAACCTTCCAGATTCGCGCCACCGTCCGCATACCGTAGCGCTCCCTCCCCGCCCATAAAGGCCGCCGGTGAACTCTCAACCGGCGGCTTCGGCGTCTTTATGCTTGACCCGCCCGCCAACTACGCCCGCTACAAATCCTCTGACAGGCTTTTCTGTATGTCCTGAGCTACTTCATCTACCGAAGTGTTCCGGCTGAGCTGTTCGATATTCTTGCTGTCCTTCATATCCGACAACCCCACCTTTTTCGCAATCTGTTGGTTCATGCCGATCACCGCCGTCACCTCTTTTTCCGTGAGCAGCAGGATTTGCAGCACCAGATGTTCCCGCTCATCCGCGCGGCGGGCCAGTCGCGACTGCCTCATGAGGATAAGGCTGGCCAGAACGATAGCCTCCATCGCCACAACAGTTCCGAGCAGCGTAAAGGGCATTGGATCGAAGTGCGGAATTCCCGCCAGATGCAGGGTGTTTACCAGAATCCAGAAAGAGAAAAGAACAATATGTGCGGCCACAAATCCAAGATTGCCCACGATCGCCGCCGTTAAATCTCCCAATCTCTCCGCCGGCGATCTCCGCGCCAGAAACTCCTGCTCGTGTTTCGCGATCGTCTCGATATGGTCTTGCACATGACTGTGTTCCTGCATCTGATTCGGAATCGGCATTGTCAGTCCTCGCACAGAAGTCTCGTACTCAAAGATTGTCTCGTACACAAACCTGGGTGATAGAAGCTTTGTATCAGGGCTTGGCTTTAGCCATGCCGTAAATGTCGCAAGAAAGATCGAGGGCTTTAGCCCCTGCGGCCGGGTGCCCAGGTCTCGATTCTGAGACCTGGGATAGCACGAACGCATTCAGCCGAGCTTTGTATCGCGGCATGGCTGGTAGGTCAGGGATTCATCCCCGACGCCGCAAACGCCGCAAGAAAAATCGAGGGGCTTCACAGGCTGCAGAAAAACTAGTTCGGAGAGGCACGAAGTGTCAGGACACGGCTTTTGCCGGGGCCAGATCCCTTGGAGCGTGTTTCAAAAATCGGCTTTGTAACAAGGGCACGGCTTTAGCCGGGCCGAAAAGGACGACAAAATATGGGGTTTTAACCCCTGAGGGATAACAACCGGATTCTACGCAACAATTCTTGAAACACGCTCTCCTCAAAGATTGGATGTCTCTGCTGGCAGGAAGGAAAAGAAGTAGAGACGCAAACTGAGCTGCGCTTCGTCGGGGCTGTCTCTTTTGGGATAGGCGACTATCCTCCGTATATCATCGGCAACCCAGCGAATCATTGAAATGATGTCAAGCCCTACCACCCTCGATTCACCGGTAAGCCATTGAAAAACAACGTGCAAAATCGTGTGCCAGCTTTGCCGATAATTTCCATCTTAGAGCGCATACTTATTCTATTAGCGTTCAACCAGACCTTCTTTGCAGCGGACTTTTCTCCGCCACATTCGTGTCTTTGCCTTTAGAAATCGGTCGCAACCCGCGCGAAAAGGTATGGGGGTATGCATACGGTATGGCCGAGGTATGGAAAAGGTATAAGGCCCTCCCTTAAATCCTTCGCAATCAGATACGGAGGCATGTCATACCGGGGAAGGGGTCGGGTAGCAAAAAAGGGAAAAATGCCGCGCAGCACAAGAGAAAAGTAGCCGGGCGCAAAGGAGAAAGTTATGGCTTCGCATTGCATGGGCGAGAGCACCGAAGACCTCGTCGCAGGCCTCAAATACCTCGCCTCTCTGGTGCGCCAGGCAAGCCTTGCGCACTGATCGAACTGATCGAAACTGCCGAGCTTGCATCCGGCAATTCCGCGTGAGAAGCACCCGATCACTCTCCGAAAGAGCGTCGGAGGAAATTAAATAACTAACTTTTTTCCTGCATTTTTGGATGATCTTTCGACTGTAACTCGTTTAGATTCTGTCAGCCAAATTCAAAATCGACGCCAAAATCACCGAAATTAGCCATGGTTTTTTCATAACGTTAACCTAGATGAAGAGCAACTTTCCGAAGGAGGAACATGGGGCGCGGCAAACATGGGCGTGCTGGCATAGGAAGCATCTGAACCGCACTCGCCTTGCCTACCCCGCCTTGCCTATTTAGCCTGATGCGAGAACACTCCCGCCGTCACATCCTCCAGCATCATCCCCGGCCCCTCCCACAAAAGCCGAGGCGCACCTTGGGTCGAAGTATTCAGCGCCTCAATGTGGATCGCGTGCAGTCCAGCCTTCAGGCCAATAGCCCCGCGATCGTACCGCAACGCATTCCCCGCGGCGCCGCACACCAGCCCGAAAGGTGGTCCGGTCTTCGCCACTTCCATTCCGTCAATCGTCAGCCGCGCGCCATCGCTGTCGATCAAATGAAACGTGTAGCCGCCATCAGCGGGAATGTCGATGAATCCGTCCCAGACCGTCGCATGGGGCGTGAGCGGCGGAAACCCGCTGCTCAGCGCGGGCTCTGCGCTGAGCGCCAACGAGGGCATCTGAACCTCAAAATTCGTCGACACACCGGTATTCTGCGGCTGAAGCATCGCGAAATCCGGCAGCTCCGACCACGTGCCCGAATAGATCTTCCAATTCAAACCCGCCGTCGTCGCGATCGCAACCTTGCCAGCATCGTGCTCCTTCACCGCATCATGAAATTGCTCGACCACCACAATTCCCTGCACCGCCCAATCCTGATGCCCAGCCATATCCGTCACATGCAGCAACACTCGAAATCGTCCCGCGCCGTTCCGTCCGTCCAACTCTGTCCCCTGCGCGTCCGGAAAGCGATGCCGCACGCTGCGGCCGCGCGCCGACGTTCCATCGCCAAACAGCCATGTGTACTCCGCGCCCGGCGCATCCTTGGCAGCGCCCGCGGCTTCCTTGGCTATGAAAGTCACGTTCTGCCGCGGCGCGATCACTTCTGGCCCAACGCTGAAAGCCCCCACCAGCGCGGGTGCCGGCGCATACGTTGGCTCCGCCGCTCCACCTGAAACAGCCAGCGGCATCTGCGCGTCACTCGTGACGCGCAGATGCCCGTACTTCACGTTGTCGAATGTCACATCGCTTACGTCGCCGATCATGGTTGACTCGGCCAGTGGCGGCTGATCGAGTGCCCAGATGTTGCGGAAGGTGAATCCATGCAGGCTCGGTTCTTCCTGTTCCATCTGCACCAGCGAATACCAGTTGTCGAGGATCAGATTCTCGAACGTCACGCCCGAGTGGTCGCCGCTTGCTCCATTCGCGCCCCAGAATCCGAGCAGGCCGAATGTTTGCCCGCATGCTCCGATGCCTGCGTGCAGAATGTCCGAGTCTCGCAGCGTAAAGTTGTGCAGGTTGTAGATCTTTTGCGGCCATCCCAGTCTCACCACATTGGAAATGCTGGTCGATAGCTCACTGTTCTCGACCAATACATTGCTGACATCTGCGCCAGGCGCCGTCAGCGCGGCCTGCGTATAGCCGTCCCAATTTCCCAGCGCCGCCAGGTCGTCGTCCGACGCGCGGATGAACGCATGATTCACAATCGTGTCGCCGCCGCCCAGCCAGTCCATCCCGTCCTGGTTGGCGTTGCCGGGGTTACCGCCGATCACGCGCAGATCGTCAAACCTCAAACCAGTCGAGTCCTTCATCTGGATCGACCACGTTCGCGACCGGATGATGCAGGTCAGTCCGTCGATCTCCACGTTGTGCGCCTGGTAGCTCACAATGCAATGCCAGTCCGGCTTCTGCATCCATCCCGTGTCGCTGTTCGCATCCTGCGGCCCGTCGTACACAATCGTTCCCTGCCCCAGCACCTTCACATTGTCCACCTGCCACAGGTTAAGGCTGCCGAAGACGAACGCGCCGGGCTCAAGATAAATCGTGTTGCCGCTCTTGGGATTCAGGCTCTCGCGGTGCACTCCCGCAGGAATAATCGTCACGTTAGGCCCGCTCGGCGCAGGCGCGGGCGGCGAGTCCGCAAAGAGAAACAGCATGCGCGCCTGATTCAGAAAGTCGCCGGGCCGCGAAATCGAAAGCTTTGCCGGCCCCGCCAAATGGAAACGAATCGTCTGCGGCTCGCCCTCCGGGTGCGACGCGCGAAGTCCCAGCCGCCACGGCTCAATGTCTACCCCGCCATCCCAGAAATGCGGGTCGGCTGCGGTAATCGAAATGTCCATTGGTCCGGTTGCATCGAAGCTGACAAACTCATAATTCGACGCGGCGTGGGCTACGTCGACTCGCTGGTTGTTCACCATCACAGCAAAGAAGCTGTCGCGCATCTCATCGGGAACGGGCGCGGCCTGAATACGGGACCCAACCTGCGCAGTGCAGCAGGCAGCGCCTGTAAGCACAAGAACGGAGACAAGCAGCGCGCGAAAACCCGGCAACAGGCAAACCCTCAAAAAGCATTCGGGAAACCAAACCACTGTAGCACTCAAGCTCGATCGCCAGCCTGAGGCCCCGGTCCGGAGCGACACTTGACCGCGCCAGAACGTATAATTCATGACGCGAAGAATATCGCAATTCTCAAGCCTTCTGCGCGAGGTAACCAAATGCCGATCTCCCGTTTCGCTCCATCCGTTGCTTCTTCCCTTCCCCTCATGGTCGCACTCGCTCTCTCGGCCGCCGCGGCACCGGCATTCGCGCAAGCCGCGCCCATCACCATCAATTCCTCCGTCACCATCGTCGAGAGCGCGCGGGAACCCGGCCCTATCCATCGCGCCACCGAGGATTTGCGTCACGACTTCGCAAAGGTTTTCGGGCAGCAGCCGAAGCTGGTGGCGAGTCTTAGTGACGCTGGTTCGGTCACGATCCTGGTCGCCCAAAATCAAAATGACCCGGCCGAAGCTGGATGCGCTGCGGCGAGCGGCACAGAGGCCTTCGCGTTTTCGCTCGCCAGCGCCAGAGTCGGCCCAAATCACCAACATGTCGTCTGCCTCACCGGCACGGACATGCGCGGCACCATCTTCGCCATCTATGAATTTTCGCAACGTATCCTCGGCGTGGATCCGATGTATTTGTGGACCGACAAGCTGCCCACAAGACGCGCATCCATTCGCTTGCCCGCGGATTTCGCGCGCGCTTATCCCAGCCCAGTCTTCAAGTACCGCGGCTTCTTCACCAACGACGAAGACTTGCTAAGCGGATGGATCCCGCCAGCCAAAGGCGAACAAACCGGAATTTCGCTCAAGGCCTGGGACATGGTCTTCGAGACGACCCTGCGCCTCAAGGGCAACATGGTTGTGCCGGGAACATGGATCTTTCCCGACGACGCTCAGGTGCATGCCGCCACCGAACGCGGCTTGATCGTCAACCAGCACCACGCAATACCCCTCGGCGTAAACGTCGCGCGCTGGCCGGCGAATGTGCCCTACAACTACTCCACGCACCCCGAAATTCTGGAGCGCGCATGGACAAATGCAGTCAACGCGTACAAGCCCGACGAAGAAATTCTGTGGAGCGTAGGCCTCCGCGGGCTTTCGGATTCAAGCTATGCGTCGCTCGATGAGAGCGTGCGCAACAATGATCCGCTTCTTGGCCAGCGAATCAGCTCGGCAATCGCCGACCAGATGAAGATCGTCCGCGCAAAATACCCCAACGCCCAATTCGTAACCGATCTTTGGCAGGAGGGCGCCCGCCTGATGCAGGAAGGCCACCTGAAGATTCCGCCGGAGGTCAGTCTGGTCTGGGCCGACACCGGCTACGGCGACATGCAGGACGGCGGCAAGGTTGGCCCGGGACAGGGAATGTACTTCCACGTGGCCATGATGAATGGGCACGCCAATCAACTCTCGGAGATGGTCTCGGTCAACATAATCCAATCCGAAATCGGCCGCTACATCAACGCCGGTGCGACTTCGTATTTCCTGGTCAACACGAGCGACATTCGGCCTTATGTGATGACCACGCGCGCGGTGATGAATATGGCCTATGCCGGTAATCTAGTCGGAGTTCCAGCCACCACCGGCGAAGCGAAGGCTCCGGCCGCTGAAAATGCGCCTAGCGGTGACTCCGAAGACGCATACTATCGCCAGTGGATCACCGAGGAATTCGGCCCGCGCGCCGTCGTTGCGTTAACCAAAACCTACAAAGACTACTTTGTTGCGCCCTCGTTGCGACCACCCTTCGGTCCGCCGCGTTTTACTTCAGCCGGCAACGCACCCCCTCCAACGCCGCGCAGCAATGTTCCACTTTACGAGGGCGATAACCACTATCACTCCGAGGCGCGCCGTCTGATTCTGGAGACGCTCAGCGAGCATCAGGTGGCCGCGATTCCCAGCCAGTCGCCCAAGTGGACGCTGCCGCGCCTCATGCCGGAACCGAATGCACAGGTGCGCCCAGCCCTGATCGATCGCGACATCAAGGATTGCGCCGACGCTCAGCCGCGCTGGGATGCGGTGTGGAACGATGCAGTTGCGGCCAAAAGCCTGGTCGATCCCGCGTCAAGCGCCTATTACCAGGAAGCGGTTCTGACCATGATCACCATCAACCGCGAGAGCAACCACATGCTCTTTGAAGTCGCCAGCGCAGTGAAGGACGCGCACGCCGGCGATACGTCGAAGGCTCAGCGGGAGACAGCCGAAGCTCTTCGTTCACTCGACACGATTCAGGCCTCGATGCACGCTGCCGAATATGGCAAATGGAAAAACTGGTATCGCGGCGACTGGCTTACGGGCGTCTATCGCACGCACGAACTGGTTCAGGCTTATGCCGATCACCTCAAAGATCCCATGGCCAAGCTGCCCGCTCCAGCCTCTTGGAGCGGTTGGGAAGGATATTTCCACATCATGGAATACGAGGGCGACCGGTCGGTGGACGTACATTGATGCGCATGGGTTCTGAGGCGCATGCCGCGCGGTTGCATAAGCAAATCGTCCCCGGGACCGCGCGCGGCGGCTCCAAAACTAACGCGCCAGGCAGTTTCCAAATATAATCAACCAGGGTTCTCCGTTAACCGCGACGCGCAGGGTCATTGCGCGCCGGCCTCGATGAGTACCGCGCACTGGTGCTGCCTTCTAAATGAATCAAGAAGAACTGATCCTGATAACTGGCGCGACGGGCTTTCTGGGCACGCAAGTTGTCCGTGAGCTGTTGCAACGCGAGCCGCGCGCCAGGCTCGCGCTGCTTATCCGCCCACGCGCGGGTCAAACTCCCGCTCAGCGCGCTGAATCGATCGTTCCGGCTGCGGACTCGTCCCGCGTCCAGGTTTATGGCGGAGATGTCAGCGAACCCAACTGCGGGTTGAACGATGCTGACCGGCAGCAGCTCTGTGGCGACGTCACGCGCGTCATTCACTGCGCAGCAACTGTGCGTTTCGATCACACGCTTGAAGAAGCGCGTCAAATGAACGTTGACGGTACGCGCAAGATGCTGGATTTTGCCGCGTCGATGCCCTCTCTCAAGAGCTTTGCCTATGTTGGCACTGCATATGTAGCGGGCGAGCGGGAAGGGTTGATCCGCGAGAGCGAGCTCAACGTCGGCCAGCGCTATCGCAATACCTACGAACAAACCAAAGCCGAGGCCGAAGCGCTCGTTCGTTCGCGGCTGGGCTCACTTCCATGCGTCATTCTTCGTCCAAGCATCATCGTGGGAGATTCCGAGACGGGTGTCACTTCCAGCTTCAAAATGCTGTACTGGCCGCTCAAGATTTACTCGAGAAGGCTCTGGCGAACTGTGCCCGGATTTTCTGACGCCGTCCTGGATATTGTGCCCGTCGATTATGTAGCAAGAGCCGTCGCGCAGCTTACGTTTGACGAAAACGCCTTGGGTGCAACCGTGCACTTATGCGCCGGGCCTCGTGGCAGCGCCACAATTGAGCGCGTCGCACGGCGCGCGGCGGAATACTTCAAGGTTCGCGAGCCGCGTTATGTCGATCCGAAGATCTTCTTTGCCGTTGTGCGGCCGCTGCTTTCGCTCGCGCTCTGGGGACGCAAGCGGCGCGTACTCGTTGACGGAGCCGCCTATCGCGATTACTTCACCATGCGCATGCAGTTTGACACCACCAACGCCGAGCGGCTGCTCGGGCCTGCGGGAATCCTTCCGCCTCCGGTCATGGACTATCTTGACCGCCTGTTTCGTTATTGCGTGGCCAGCGATTGGGGCCGTAAGGAAGTTCCGGCACAATGAATCTCTTTCGCCGCATTCGACTCGCCCGAGACCGCACCATAACGGTCGCCAACCTGGTGGACGAATTGCTGCGGCGGAATGGAGATTCCGAGGTATCGGTAAGCGAAGACGGCCCCTTTCATCTTTCCGGCCTGCATGACGAAATTTGCCAGATCGATGCCTTCCTGCGGCATTCCATCAGCCTCCGCCCCAGCGAGCCGGTGGCCATTTATCACACCAATAATCGTCACTGCTTCCACTGGTTCCTGGCCATCATCCGCGCCGGCGGAGTTGCTGTTCCGCTGAATCCTCAACTTTCTCTCAGTGAGGTGCGGCGCATCCTTTTGGAAAGCGGCACTCAGATTCTCGTCACTGACAAGGCGGTCTTTGAGCGTAGCATCGTGGATCAAAGTGCCTTGAATGTTCGCGCCTGGATTCAGGTGGACGATGAAGCGGAGACGCTCGACGGGTTTATGCGCCTTGTCGATTGTGGTGTGCCGTTTCCGCCGGTCGCCATCGATCCCGCGGCCACTGTTGCCGTCTTCCATACGTCTGGTACCACCGGTTTTCCTAAAGGAGCGGCTCTTTCCAGCCGGGCCCTGCTCGGCGCCCGCGCAGCCACGATGTTTACCGGCGTTCTTCTCGGTTCCGGGGATCTTGCGCTCATCGCGTTGCCATGGTCCCACATCATGTCCGTCAGCATCGCTCTCTATGGATTGATGGCCGGTGTGCGCGGATGCCTTCTCGAGCGCTTCGACGTCGAGAGCGCACTCGATCTGATCCAGCGATTCCGAGTGACCGCAGTCGTTGGCGTTCCGGCGATGCTTTCCCGGCTGGTCAACGCCAATCCCGACCCCTCCCGTATGGCGAGCGTTCGCGTGTGGCTTTCGGCCAGCGACTATTTGCCCCAGGAAGTTCGCGATCGTCTCCACGGATTCGGCGCTCTCCTCCGGCTCCCGGCAGGCCGGCGAATTCCTCCAGTCATCCTGAATGGCTATGGCATGGTCGAGTTAGGCGGACTGGCCATGATGGGTATCGAATTGTCGCTTATTCCGGGGAGCGGTCAACTATGCCTTCCCGTCCCGCCGTTTCGTGTTCGCATCGCCGATGAAAACGGCAGGCGCGTTCCAGTGGGCCATCCCGGTGAGTGCCAGATTCGCCGCCACGGACTGAGCCCGCATTACTGGAAGGACAAAGAAAGCAACAACGGCCTCTTAACTAGCGATGGATGGCTGCGCACCGGTGACTTGGCGACGCGCAACCGGCTCGGACTGATCCGCATCGTCGGTCGCATCAAGGACGTCATCAAGTCAGGCGGCTACTCGGTTTACGCCCGCGAATTGGAAGAAGCCGTGCTGGCCCATCCTGAAGTCGTGCGGGCGGTGGCCTTCGGTCTGCCGCACACAGAAAAAGGCGAAGTTCCGGTTGCCGCGGTCGAGCTGCTTCCCGGCGCTCCTGCCACTGAGGATATTTTGCTGGCCTGGTGCCGTGAGCGCCTCGCCGCGTACAAAGCGCCGCGCCGCATTTGGATTCTGGAATCCGGTAGCCTGCCGCAAACTCACAATGGCAAGTTGATGCGCCGTGTTCTCCGCGAGCGGTTCGCGGCCGACGCCAAAACCTAATCGTGGCGAAGCGCATCCACCGGTGAAAGCTTCCCCGCGCGCCATGCTGGAACTGCGCCGGCAATCAGCCCCGCCACGAGCGCAATCACCATCGCCTGCACCAGCAGCGGCCACTCGAGCTTATCTGAAACAAAGGTCGCGGTCTGTGGCAGGCTCGCCAGGATACGCAACGATCCCCATCCCAGCAGCAGACCGAAGACTCCACCGCCCAGGCCGAGAATGGCCGCTTCAAATTCGATGAGCAGCAGTATTTGCGTCCTCTTCCATCCCATGGAGCGCAACGTGCCGATCTCCTGCGTGCGCTCGAATACGCTCATCACCATCGTGTTCGCAATCCCTAGGATTCCGATCACGAGTGCCAGCATCGACGTGCCCCACGCGGATGCCTGTGCTAGCTTCACGAACTGATTTTCGCTGGCGCGCTCGGCTGCGGGAATCGCCTTCAGGCCCGGCACAGCAGCTTCGATCTCTGCTTGCGCGCGCTTCAGGTAGTGATCCCATGGTTCGCCTTGCGGAGCGGGTCGCAGGCGCACATCGATCGTCGACACTTTGCCTTGGACGCTGCTCAGATTCTGCAACTCGTCGAGCGGCATCACCACTGCGTCAGCTTCGAGTGCCGAACCGCCGTGATAAACACCGGTCACGGTAAATGGCGACCCTTCGATCTCCAGTGTGTCTCCAGGTTTTTTCTTTAAGGCTTGAGCCAGAATATCGCCCAGCATCACCTCCGGCTTGCCGTCCTCAAATCGCTTTCCTGACAGGATCTGCAATGAATCGAGCTGGTATCCGCTCGCCTGCCAGCCGTAAACCAGAGCATTCTCATCCGAGGTCAGGTCCATCTCGTTGATGATCGCCGGAGAGGCCTGTGCCACAACCGGAAGAATTCTCAGCTTTTCGGTCACGGATTCATCCAGAGACGTGTTCAGAAACGTGCCGCGAAGCACCGCAATGTCGGTGCGGCTGCTCGAGTAAATCTGCATCCATTGCTGTTCGAATGACCGGGAAAAACCCACCAGGCCTACAAACGCGCCCACCGCCATGCTGATTCCGCCCAATGTCAGCAGAGTTCTCAACCGCCGGCGTCGAAGATTCTTCCAGACAAATTTCGTAAACGAGAGCGATGTTGCCATTGAGCCGGACCCGATCCTTCGGTGCGGAGATAAATAAGGAACGAACGTCCAGCTTGCCCAGAACCGTTCACCCCGCCCACTCAAGAGCATAGGGCTTCAAACCCGCACTTGCAATGCGCTCCAGACTTAGATGCCTTCGCCCATGGTGACGTAGACCCGCATCCGTTCCAATTCGACACGGTAGGCGCTGCGCTCGGCCTCTTCGGCTGCAAAGGGATCGGGTGGGCACGGTTCCGCACCCAGCCGCTGCTCCACCTCCTCAACGCGCGCTGAGAGCGCGATGAGCGCGTCAGAGAGCGGGTCCTTGATGTCGTGCGGATCGGTGAGCAGCACGCGCTCGCCGTTGCGATAGACAATATGGGCGGGAACGCCCACCACCGTCGAGTTCGGCGGCACATCGGAAAGAACCACGGAGCCCGCGCCAACACGCGAGTTTTCGCCCACGGTCAGGTCGCCCAGGATATTGGCGTTGTTACCGATGAAAACTCGATCGCAGATCGTCGGATGGCGCTTGCCGTGCTGCTTGCCAGTGCCGCCCAGCGTGACGCCCTGATAAATGGTCACGTCGCTGCCCACAATGGCCGTCTCGCCGATCACCACCCCTGTGGCGTGGTCGATAAACAAGCGCTGCCCGATCAACGCGCCAGGATGAATGTCGACTCCGGTATAGAACCTGCCCACCTGCGACAGCACCCGCGCCAGCAGCCGCAGGTCGTGATGCCACAGCCAATGCGACACGCGATAAATCCACACCGCCCACAGTCCGGGGTAGCACAGCACGACTTCCAAACGCGTGCGCGCAGCAGGATCGCGCTCCATGATGGAGTCGATTTCGTTGCGTATTCGGCCAAAGATCGACATAAGGAAATAGGGACCAAGGGAACAAGAAACCAACGTCCAGCGTTCGGGCGGCAGGAGTCCTTGGTCCCTTGGTCCCTCGGTCCCCTGTTCCCTGCCCTTCCTACGCCGTCACCGCAATCGGCTCGGCCTGCAACGCCAAAGCCTGCTGGCGCAGCGGCTCGAACAGGATGCTCGACAGATAGCGCTCGCCGAAGTCTGGCAGCACAACCACGATCAGCTTCCCGGCATTCTCGGGTTTCGCGGCCACCTTCAGCGCCGCTGCGACCGCGGCGCCAGAGCTGATTCCGACAAATAGACCCTCTTCCTTCGCCAGCCTGCGCGCCATCTCCACTGACTCGTCGTTGGTCACCTGGACCACTTCGTCGATGAGCTTGGTGTCGAGAACGCTGGGGATAAACCCAGCTCCCAGACCCTGGATCTTGTGCGGGCCGGGCTTGCCGCCGGAGAGCACCGCGCTGTCAGTCGGCTCGACCGCGACGGCCTTGAAGCCGGGCTTCTTGGGCTTGATGTAGTTGGCCACGCCGGTAATAGTGCCGCCTGTGCCGACGCCGGAAATCAGAATGTCGACTTTGCCGTCGGTGTCATCCCAAATCTCCGGGCCGGTCGTCTTCAGGTGGATAGCGGGATTGGCCGGATTGTCGAACTGCTGCAGGATGTAGCCGTTCGGCGTCTTGTCCAGGATCTCGTTGGCCTTGGCCATAGCGCCCTTCATGCCGTTTGGGCCCGGTGTAAGCACAATCTCAGCGCCATAGGCCAGCAACGTCACACGGCGCTCCAGGCTCATGGTCTCGGGCATCGTCAGGATTATCTTGTAGCCCTTCACAGCAGCCACAAACGCCAGCGCGATGCCGGTGTTGCCGCTGGTGGCTTCGATCAGCGTCGAAACGCCGGGCTTGATCTTGCCCGCCTTCTCAGCGGCTTCAATCATGGCGAAGCCGATGCGGTCCTTGACGCTTGATGCGGGATTCTGGCTTTCCAACTTGGCGACGACGGTAGCGGGCAATCCCGCTGCAACACGGTTCAGCCGCACCAGAGGGGTTCGGCCAATCAATTCAGTAACATTCGCGGCAATGCGCGCCATAATGATCTCCTTTTCCCGAGGCCTGAGGCCCGGATCGCTTGTAGAACGGATTCTTAGGGAACGGTGCAGCACGTCAGGGTAATAAACGCGCGCAATCGAGCGCACGGGGGCATCGGAGCTGGCACCAGGACGGCGTTAGCGACATCGATGCATACAGACAGCCTAGACCGAACGCCCCGCCAATGGCAAGCAATATCGATTTTCGATAGCAACTTCTATTGTTCCCCGGCGGAAGTGCAACCTCAAAACTGGGCTCCCCGTCACTCCCCAATTAATTTGCACGAGATAGGGATGCTCTGGCCTTGAATTGCGGCAAGCGAACCCTCATAAATCCCGCAATCGAGCAGATTGTTCGGCGAGGATTTGCGCCCGGAATAAACGTTGATGAGGAGCTGCGGGCCATTGCTGTCTACCCATTTCACCATGTCCTGGTCGGGCTTCACGCCGCTAAAAGTTGCGATGGCGCCGGGTGCAATCTCGCGATGGACCTCACCAATGTCAAGCTGACCTACATGGTCCACATATTTTTTCGGTGTACCCGCTTTAGGGGACGCATTCAGATAGGCCGCCACAATCACAGTCTCTTTCCCGGCTACGAGCTTATCCATAGCCTTTTGGGAGTACGTAACCTTCACATTGAAGCTGGTGAGGGCCGAGGCCGGCGCTGCGGCGCTTGCGGACCCTTGCCGCGCAAAGGCCGGACCTGTCAAGACCGAGCCGGCGACTAAAAATGCCGTGAGCGCGACAATGAGAACCAACACCGCACGCGCCGAAAAAGAGAAGCTTCTGAACACGGATGCAATCCTACGCCAAACTAACTCAAGAGACGCTCGACCTCGTCAAAAAGTTGCGCACCCAGCAGAGATGGACGTGCGCTTGCCGAACTAAAGAAGCGCAGTTAGCCCGTATTGCGCAGCCCGGCCGAAATTCCGTTAATCGTCGCGGCAATCGCGCGGTTCACTTCAGGAGTGTCTTCGCCGCCGCGCTTCCGCCGCAGCATATCCACCTGGATCAAATGCATGGGATCGACGTAAGGATTGCGCAGCTTGATTGAATGAGCCAGCACTTGATTTGTCTGCAACAGCTCTTTCTGGCGCGTAACCGCAAGTACCGAACGCACCGTGCGGTGAAACTCCGCTTCGAACATGTCATAAATGCGCTCGCGCAGCTTCGAGTCGCCAACCAGCGCGGAATAAAGCCGTGCTGTTCCCAGGTCGGCTTTGCCCAGGGCCATCTCCACGTTGCGAATGAGATCGATAAAGAGCGGAAACTCCTTGGCCATGGTTTGCAGAAGTTCAAGCGCGCCAGGCCGCGCCAGATATTGGTCGATCGCGAACCCCACGCCGAACCACGCGGGCACGAGCAGTCGCGATTGCGTCCATCCGAAAACCCACGGAATGGCGCGCAAGTCAGAAAGCTTCAGCGAATCGCTGCGCCGCGCTGGGCGCGATCCAATCTTTGCGTTCTCCAGCTCGCCCACCGGCGTGCTCTGTTCGAAGTATGTAATCACGCCGGGGTCTTCAAGAATGTGTTTGCGGTACAAGTCATAGGACAGGCTCGACATCTCATCAAGAGCGGCTTCCCACTCCGGCTTGAGCACGCCCGTGAAGTGTCCTTCGGGATCGCGCGCGTTCGGCCTTGCCAACGCATCGAGCGAAGCAGCAATCATCAGCTCTAGATTGCGCTCAGCCAGCACCTCGTCGGCGTATTTGAAATTCAGTACCTCGCCCTGCTCGGTGATGCGTAATTGGCCGTCAAATGAGTCGAACGGCTGGGCGAAGATCGCACGATGAGTCGGCCCTCCGCCGCGGCCCACCGTGCCGCCGCGCCCATGGAAGAGCCGCAGCTTGATCCCAGCCTCGCGCGCCACCACATGCAGATCGCGATGCGCGCGGAAAATCTCCCACGTCGAGGTCAGCATGCCTCCGTCCTTGTTCGAGTCGGAGTAGCCGAGCATGATCTCCTGCCAGTTGCCCCACGACTCGAGCAGCCGGCGGTAGTCCGGCCGACTCCAAAGCTCGCGGCAAATTTGCGGCGCATTGCGCAAATCTTCAATCGATTCAAACAGCGGGACCGGCATCAAACCGGGGTCTCGACCTGGCTCCTCGCCTGCGCCCTCCACCGCTATGCCGCCCAGCCGCGCCAGCCGAATCACGGCCAGTACATCATCTACAGAAGAAGCCCCGCTGATCACATAATGGCGAATCGCCTCCGGCGAGCATCCCGCCTTTACTTCAGCCACCACTCGGAACGTCTCCAGCACACTTGCCGTTTCCTGGGAGAGCCTGTTTTTGAGCGCCGGCGCAATAGTGTCGCTGATTGCCTCGCCCAATGCAGCCGCGTGAACCCGTGCGTGCTGGCGAATATCGAGCGTGTGCAGATGCAGGCCGAAAGTGCGCACTTGCAAGATGAGTGGATCGATGAGCGTGCGCGCAATCCGGATACCTCCATTCGCAGCCAGCGAAGCACGCAGCGTCTCCAGATCGTCCGCGAAGTCCTGAACCGAGCAATACGCCGGCAGCGCCTGGGTAAGTTTGTCGTGGTCGCGCGCCACCGCGTAGGGCGTCGCCGGCACTCCGCCTCCGGAATCCGGCATCTCTCCTGTCCGTTCCAGCGTGCGCTCGATGCGCGCCTTGAGGCAGATGACGAAGCGCCGATAATACTCGAACTCATATTGCGAGCCGAAGACCTGCACCTCCGGCGTATGCACCTGCGCCAGGTAGGCGCGCAGGCGCTCTAGCAGCGCTTCGCTCACCGGTCGCTGTTGCGCGCTTGACGTCAGCAGGTCGATGATTTCGTTCAACCGGCGCTCGTAATAAGACAGCAAATGACCGCGTGCAAGTCGCAGTGCAGTGCGCGTTACTTCAGGCGTAACAAATGGATTGCCGTCGCGGTCGCCGCCGATCCAGGAGCCAAAGCTCAACACCAGCGGCAGCTCCAGCGGCTCGATCTCCAGATCGTACGCCGTCCTCAATGCCGCCGAAATCTCGCGGTAGAGCTCGGGCAGCGTTTCGAAAATCGAGACGTCGTAATAATCGAGTCCCATCTTCACTTCGTCGTAAACGGTCGGCCGGCGAGAGCGCACCTCGTCGGTCTGCCACAGGCTCGTGATTTCGGCCAGCACCAGCTCCTCGAGCCGCGCCATGTCCTGCGCGGGCAGCGGAATTCGATCCAGCGCTTCAAGAAATTCACCGATGCGCCGCCGCTTGAACATGACGGTTCGCCGCGCGGCTTCAGTAGGATGCGCCGTGAAAACCGGTACAATCAGCACGCGCCGCAGCCAGTTCAGCGCCTCTTCCGCGCCGATGCCCACGCGGCGCATCTCGCTGAAAGTTCCCTCAAGTGACCCGCGTTGGCGGCCGGCCTGGCCACTCAGGCGCAGTGCAATGCGGCGTCTCTTGCGATGGTTCGTTTCCGCCAAATTAATAAGTTCGAAGTAGAACGCGAACGCCCGCGTCAGCAGAATGGCGCGCTCCACTGGCAAAGCGTGTACCAGTTCCATCGCGGCGGAGTCATGGCGGGCGGCCTGCTCGGCATTTCCGTGCGCTTCGGCATCGCGGCGGCGGATCGTTCCCTGTCGCAGCGCCTCAACCTGCGCAAAGAGTTCGTCGCCGGCCTGCTCGCGCAGCACCACACCCAGCAGCGTGCCCAGGGAGCGCACGTCACGGCGCAGCGGAGCCTCCTTCAGCTCGCCGGTTTGCGCCTCAAGCTCGGCCAGCCGCTGGGCCCAGCTCTCGGGATTCCACAAAAGAGCCATCGTATTTCGATTATGCACGACGGGATTCAGAGATCAGGGGGTCTTGCCTTCCAACTGCGCCGTCACCTGTTCCCACTCAGCGGTCAACGTGGCCAACTGCCCACCGAGTTCCTCGGCGAGAATCGTCAGGCGCTGCGTCTCGGCCGCCGACACATAAACACCCAATTGTTCATTCGTGTGAGCAATTGCGCTTTCAATCCGCGGGATCTCCTCTTCAAGAAACGCACAGCGGTCCAGTATCTGCTTCTGCTTGATCGGATTCAGGCGGCGGCTCCGCGCGACCGGTGACGATGTCGCGCCGTCGAGCCCCTCGTAGCCGCCCTCGATCACGAAAGTGGTTCCAATCGACGCGGGCTTTTCGTGTTGCGCGACCGGCGCCTCAGCCGGCACAGGCGTGGCCAGCGCCGATTTTCGCCGCAGATAGTCGTCGTAGTTGCCTTCGTATGCGGTCACCGCGCCACCCTCGATCTCGAGTACCCGCGTGGCCAGTCGATCAATGAAATAGCGATCATGCGAAACAAAAACAACAGTCCCGCTGTAGCTGGCCAATGCTTCAAGCAGCACATCCTTTGCCCGCATATCCAGATGGTTGGTCGGCTCGTCGAGAAGTAGAAAATTCGCCGGCGAAACCAGTATCCTTGCCAGCGCAAAGCGGTTGCGTTCACCGCCCGAGAGCACGCCCAGCGGCTTGAACACGTCGTCACCGGAAAAGAGAAAACAGCCCAGTAACGAGCGCAGTTCGGCATCTGGTACGCGCCGTGCTGCGCGATTCATGTCGTCGAGCATGCGCGCCTCTGGGTCGAGCACCTTGTACTGGTCCTGCGCAAAATATTCCGCGATCACATTGTGACCCAGGCGGATGGACCCTGCGCTGGGCGCTTCCTCGCCGGTGAGTAATTTGATCAGCGTGGATTTTCCGGCGCCGTTCACACCCACCAGGGCCACGCGATCGCCGCGCTCGATCGTGACGCGCCCGCCGCTAAACACATGCTTCGCTCCGTAACTCTTCCCCAGTCCCTCGGCCTCAGCAACGATGCGTCCCGACGGTGGCGGCTGCGGAAACTTGAAGTGGATGACCGCCTCCTCTTCAGGGACTTCAATACGCTCGATCTTTTCCAGTTCCTTGATCCGCGACTGCACCTGCCTGGCCTTGGTGGCCTGGTATCGAAAGCGGCCGATGAACGCCTCAAGATGCTCGATGCGCTCACGCTGGTTGCTATAGGCTGCCATGAGCTGCACGCGCCGCTCGTCTTTCTGCTTCAGGTATTTTGTGTAATTTCCTTGATAAATGGTCAGCCGTTTGTTCCAGATCTCGACGGTGCGGTCGATCGTCACGTCGAGAAAATACCGGTCGTGCGAGATCAGGATGTAACCGAAGGGATAGTTTCTGAGATAGTCCTCTAGCCAGTTCCGCGTTTCGAGATCGAGGTGGTTGGTGGGCTCGTCGAGCAGCAGAAGGTTGGGTTTCGCGAGCAGCAGTTTAGCCAGCGCGATGCGCATCTGCCATCCGCCGCTGAACTCATCCGTCTGCCGCGCCCAATCTTCCTTGCCGAACCCAAGACCTGTGAGCACACTTCCCACTTGCGCGTCGAGTGCGTAACCGTCGAGCGCGTGAAAGCGATCTTGCAACAGCGAATAACGCTCCGCAACAGCTTGGTACTCCGCGCCTTCGTGATCCAGCTCCGCAAGCTGCCCGCCAAGCTGTTCAATCTCGCGCTCCATCTCGTGGAGCTCGTCGAAAACAGTCAGGCATTCCTCAAACACCGTCCTACCCGCAAGCGGCAGACCCTCCTGCGGCAGATAGCCAATGCTGATCCCACGCGTTTTTTCGAGCGCGCCGTAATCCAGCGTTTCCAGGCCGGCCAGAATCTTCATCAATGTCGATTTGCCCGTGCCGTTGGCGCCCACCAGCGCGGTTTTTTCCTGGTTTTGGATTAGCCAGTTCGCCTCGAGAAAGAGTATCCGCGGTCCAAACCGCTTTCCGGCATGTTGAAGTGCGAGCATGAAATTCCATTGTCGCAAATGAGAGCATGCGACCAACGACAGCAGGCGTGCGGCGGCAAACACTGAGTCCGAGACCGCAGTCGGCAATTCCCTCGCGCCCACTCAGGCGCTATGATCATTCCGGAGAGAAACGGAGGAGATATGACAGCGAGTTTGACGCGGAGGCGCGAATTTTTGAAGCAAGCAGGATTAGTAGGCTCACTCGGGTCCGCGGCGATCATGGCCGGGATGCCGGAAAGCGCAATGGCCTTCGGCGGTAACGCGGCGCGCATCGTAGAAGATGCCGTTGCTCCCGCCCAAACCGAATCCGCGCCTAAGTATCACATCAAGTTCGCCGTCTGCGGCATGAGTCATGACCACATTTACGGCATGGTCGGCGCCGTCCAGCGCGGCGGTGGCGAGCTTGTCGCGGCCTGGGGCGGCGAACAGGACAAGCTCGCGCGGTTCCGCAAACGCTATCCCGACGTCAAAATCGTCGCCACACAAGATGAGATTCTCGACGATCCCGCCGTGCAGCTCGTTCTAACTTCTCAAATCGCCAGCGAGCGCGCGGGAATCGCCGTGCGCGCCATGAAGCGCGGCAAAGACGTCCTCTCTGATAAGCCAGGGCTCACAACGCTCAAACAACTGGCGGAAGTGCGCAAGACAATTGCCGAAACCAAGCGCATCTACGCGATCATGTATAGCGAGCTGCTCGAAGTGAAAGCCGCCGTCTACGCGGGCGTACTTATTCAGCAAGGCGCGATTGGCAATGTGATCCAGACCATCAACATCGCGCCGCACCAGATCTCTCAAGGCGGCAACGGCGATGCCGGCGGCGCAAATCCGCGGCCCGATTGGTTCTGGAATCCCGATCAGTATGGCGGAATCCTGTGCGACATCGGCTCGCATCAGGTTGACCAGTTCCTTTTCTATACGGGCTCCACCGAAGCGATCGTTGTCGAATCGCAGATCGCGAACGTGCGCCATCCCAAGCACCCGCGCTTCCAGGACTTTGGCGACATGGTCCTTCGCGGCAACCGCGGTTTCGGTTACGTTCGGCTCGACTGGTTCACGCCTGATGGCTTGGGAACCTGGGGCGACGGCCGCCTCTTCATCCTCGGCACCAACGGCTATATGGAGGTTCGCAAGTACACCAACGTCGCCGTCAGCCATCAGGGCAACAATCTGTTCGTGGTCGATAGCAAGGAGGCGCGTTATATCGACTGCAACGCCATGCCGCTGCCCTTCGGACCGCAGTTTGTCTCCGATATTGTGAACCGCACCCACACCGCGCAAAACCCCGACGAGGCTTTGCTCGCCGCGGAGTTGGTACTTAAGGCGCAATTGCACGCAAAATTCGTGACCATCGAGAGCTGACGCGCGGCGCTGAGGCTCGCCGTCACCTGCCCGCGTACTCCGTCACTCGCCCTTGTACTTCTGGAACAGGTCGGGAAACTCCTTCTTGAGAGCCTCAACCTTGGGCCGGTCGCACACCAGGATATATGGATTGTCCGGATGATGCAGAGCGTAGTCCTGATGGTAAGACTCAGCGTCGTAGAAGCCCTTCAGCGGCGTCACCTCGGTCACGATCGGCTTCTTGAATACCCCGGCCGCATTGAGCTGCGCAATGTATTCCGTGCTGATCTTCTTCTGCTCCTCGTTGGTATAGAAGATTGCCGAGCGGTACGAAGTCCCCACGTCTGGTCCCTGCCGATTAAGCTGGGTCGGGTCGTGGACGACCGAAAAGAATATCTGCAGCAGCTTGCCGTATGTAATCTTCGAAGGGTCGTAGACAACTTTGACAGATTCCGCATGGCCGGTGGTTTCCGTCGTCACCTGGTCATAGGTTGCCGTATCCGCCGACCCGCCGGCATATCCGGCCGTGGTCGCCACTACCCCTTTCACTCGCTCAAATACCGACTGCGTTCCCCAGAAGCATCCACCTGCGAATATCGCCGTCTCTTTACCAGAGTTTTGTGCAAGAGCAGCGTCGTCCTTCGGGGCCGGAATCCCGCCTCGCGTCTCTGCGTGCATCCAAAGGCTGAATCCAAAGGCCGCAAGCACCAAACACACGGCCAGGGAAATAAAGTGGGAACGATTCATCGATCCTCCAGAGTCTCTACAAGCATTACATGAGACGTGCGCAGGAGCCTTGCGGTTACAAGCGAGAGGATCGAGGAACAGCCTTCCGGGTCTGAAGCCCTGCCCAAACCAAATCCTCGATCGCGGCTTTTGGCTCTCGGCTATGCTTTTAGCTCTCGGTTCTCGGGTTTTTAGTCAAATTGCGGCCAACGAGACCAAAAACTCAGCAAAAATAAAAATGTCTAAAGCAGCCTTCAGTTCTCAGCTATCAGCTTCCCTTTCAATTCGTTGCGAGGAAGATGCGAGCGAAACGTGACGATCCGCGAGAACAAGAAATGATCAAGAAAGACGCTGTGAAACTGTGAAGGCGCTGTCCGCAGGGCCCTGATTTGACATGAGTTCCAGAACGCTCACAGTTTCACAGTTTCACAGCGCGCTTTTTCGGCGTAGGGGGGGAGGGGGGTAGGTGCAGGGAGTGGCGAATAGCCAGTAGCCAATAGCGAGCAGGCAAGGCTGCCGAATTCGGGGTGGTTCTGGCTCGGTCATCCGATCTGTGCGTGGCTGTCATGTGAATATTGTGCGCCAAACGGGCATAATTATCGGCAAAGTTGGGCGGGAAAATGTGGAGCGGTAACCGGTAGGCGGATCAGGGGGTTAGCGGTTTTGTTGGACGGGCCCGGCCGGAACAGAGCTTGACAGAGTGATCGGGGTTGGTGGAGCTCGAGATGTTGGCGGAGGGCTAGCGTCAACCGCCTGAGGTGTATGGGCCGAGGAATCTTGATCCATTGAAATGGATCAAGTGCGAAGGGGCATCTGCTGCCCACGCCTCGGTCTCCCAAGCAATTTCGCCGAGGTAGCGGCTCATGAGCGCACGGCTTGGGAATGCAGTTACGTACACCAGCGGTGCGCTTGAGCTAGCGAATAGGGTTGCCAGTTCTCCGTGTCTCTTTGCATCGACAGGGCCGTGGCTCGTGACTGCCTCGACCAGCAGCAGCCAGTTTTTCTCGGCGAAGTACAGAACAACGTCGGGCATCTTCCCATGTGCCTCGACGGTAACACCCAAGGCCCTTAGCAAGACCTCGTTAAAGTAACCCCATTTCTCGCCGGTATCTCCCGCATACACCAACTCGCTTCCTGGCGCGAAGCGTTGGGCGAATTCGAGGATGATGGCGCTTATCAGCTCACTGTGTTCTCCAGGGCTTAGGGTGATTTGAGTACCTGGAGCAATAACCACCGGGACACGATTCTGCGTCCGCTCCATAGCGTAACGTGCCGTTAACGTTGGGCGTTCAGAAAGATAGGCAGAAAGGGTTGCGCTCCAAGCTGGCGTTCCGAACTTGCAAAGCAGGTCCAAGGTAGACGGTTCGATTTGATAGACGGCGTCTGGGCTGTTCGTTGGTCGGTTCGGCTTATCGGGGTTGTA